>Ga0137415_10004415_pt1 | contig 13933 bp, 10 predicted proteins | sample CZODoug3_1_1_16f_FD_183082 | JGI IMG/M metagenome (GOLD analysis project Ga0137415, IMG submission 183082) | Vadose zone soil fungal communities from Angelo Coast Range Reserve, California, USA - CZODoug3_1_1_16fungal (Hybrid Assembly) | ecosystem: Environmental > Terrestrial > Soil > Vadose... | reverse complement strand
GTTCACCGGGCCGCGCGGACCGTCGCTCTTCATGGATATCGACGCCGGCGCATCGACGCCGATTCTGAAAGGCACGGGCAACATCGCAGACGCCGCCTACCTCCGGTATGAGCTGACCGCGATTGCGTACCACCTGGTGGAACGGCCCGGCGGCTTCACCGCGCTCGTCATCGGACCGGGCGGCGGACGCGACCTCCTGTCGGCATTGTTGTTCGGCGCGCGTCACGTGGACGGGGTGGAGATCAACCCCATCATCGTGCGCGACGTCATGCTCGAGCGCTTCCGCGAGTACTCCGGAAACATCTACGCGAATCCCCTCGTGTCGGTACACATCGAGGACGGCCGCAGCTTCGTGCGCCGCAGCCCGGATCGTTTCGACGTCATCCAGGCTTCACTCGTGGACACCTGGGCGGCGACTGCGGCAGGCGCTTACACCCTGGCGGAAAACTCCCTGTACACGGCGGAGGCGTTCGGCGAGTACCTCGACCATCTCACCCCGAACGGCGTGCTGACGATCACGCGGTGGGTGCTCGACGGGCTGCGCCTGGTATCGCTCGCACAGGAGGCCTGCGCCCGGCGCGGCCTCGATCCGGCGCAGCATCTCGCGATCGTGCGAAACGACCGCGTCGCGACGTTCATTCTCAAAAGGTCGCCGTTTTCTGAAGACGAGGTGCGCCACCTGCAGCGGGTCGCGGACGACCTTGGTTTCACGCTGCTGTATGCGCCGGGTGTGGCGGCCCCTGCGGCCCTCAACGACCCGGCGGAGATGCGGAGCACGGGCACGAGCACCGCCGACTATCGCAAGCTGATCGTCACGACCGATCGCGAGGGGTTTCTCGCGGCCTATCCGCTCGACATCCGCGCCACGACCGACGATCGGCCGTTCTTCTTCCACACCACGCGCCTTCGCGATCAGTTCCAGGCGCCGTTCGGGCGCTCAATACTGTTCGGTAGCGGGCTCGGCGCGCTGCTGACGCTCTTCGGCATTTCCGCCGCGCTGGTCCTGCTGTTCATCATCGGCCCGCTGCTCGTAGGCGGAGAACGCCCGGGCCGCGGCTGGGGCGCCTGGCTCGCCTACTTCGGCGCCCTCGGCGCCGGATTCATGCTGCTCGAAGTGGCCGTGCTGCAGCGCTTTGTGCTGCTTCTCGGGCACCCGGTCTATTCGCTGACCGTCACGCTGTTTTCGCTGCTCCTCGGCACCGGTCTCGGCAGCCTGATCAGCCGGCGCGTGCCGATCGAGCGAGTCAGGCGCGTTACGGTACGCGCGCTCGTGGCGGTGGCGCTCGTGGCTGCGCTGGCTGCGCTGGTCCTCGCCCGCCTCGTCGACCTCGCCATCCCATGGCCGCTCGCCGCGCGCATCGTCGCGGCAGCGGCGGTCCTCATCCCCTTCGGAGTCCTTCTCGGAATTGGGCTGCCCGGAGGCATGCGCCTCCTCGACAAGGTGCGCCCGGAGATCGTGGCGTGGGGCTGGGGAATGAACGGCGCGTTCTCGGTGGTCGGCGCGACGCTCGCGATCTTCATCGCCATGAACTGGGGATTCTCCATCACGTTGTCGATTGGCGCACTCACCTACCTTCTGGCCGCGGCTACCCTTTCCACCCGTCCGGCCGCCTAGGGCGGCCGTGCTGCTCAGACGAGGAGCTTGGAGTCCACGAAGATCGTGTTGACGAACGACCCTCCCCGGTCGACGTAGCCCTTTGTCTTCATGAACGCGGGGATCGCCGGTATGGTGCGATACTCGCTTGGGACCAGCGTCTCGACGCAGATGACCTTGGGCCGGAAGCGCTTGTAGTCGATCGACTTCAGGATGGCCAAGTCCCAGCCCTCGGCGTCGATGGACACGAAAGCCGGTGCCTTGCCGTTGAAGTGCTCGGCCATCACGTCGTTCACGTTCAGCAGTGGCATCCTGCGCACTTCCTTGATGGTCACCTTGCCGCCCGTCACCTTCACCTGGTGGTCGGCCTCCACCTTGTCGAACGTGTTCCAGGAAGGCTCGCTCATCACGTAGTAGTTCGCCTGGCCCGGCTTGCCGATGCCGATCCCGGCCTCGAGCGTCGTGTCCCTCGGCCGCACAGCGCGCAGCTTCTCGCACATGGCGACATTCGGCTCGACCAGCACACCGCGATACCCCTGCGTGTAGAAGAAATAGGTGTTATTGATCAAGATCGGGTCGTAGGCCCCGATATCCAGGTACGAGATGTCCTTGATCTTGAGGTGCCCGAAGAAGAGGTTGACGATCATGTCTTCACCGGCCTGGGCGTAAGAAATGTGGCCATGGGTCGGTGGTGGCGGGGGCTCCGGCCATAGCGCGCTTCTGGCACCGACGGCGCCCAAGGGCACGCCGACTGCCAGTCCACCCATCCCAATCAGGAAGTCCTTGCGACGCATTGTGGCCTCTGCTTTCCCGCGAAATCGCGATCGATCAACGGCACTCCGGCACGCATCGCAGACATCCCGACGCTCCCAGCTCGTAGACGCTGAAGCTGCGGCATCTGTACGATTCATGGTAGCCCTGGTCGGGCAAACCGGCTAGCACCCGGTCGACTCCCCCCCGCCACAGCGGCCAATTGCCGAGCTCCAGGTCGGTCACGACACAGCGAACGGGTTCGCCCGAGGGCCGCTGCCGGAGCGCATCCGGATAGCTGATCCAGGACCGGGTCGCGAGATGCGGGATGAGTACATCGGATGCGGCCATCGGGGCCTCGGTGTTCAGGCACGGGATCACTTCCGCCACGAGCCACTGCGCGTGCGAAGACGCGAGATAGCCGCGCGCCCGCATTAGCTCATGCGGGCCGAGACAGGCAAGACCCCAGAAGAGCATCCAAATTCCCGCGCGTTTCCAGCCAAAACGCCGAGCAAATGCCGCAAGCCCTAAAGGAAGCGCCCAGAAAAGCGCCGATCCCGGCTCGATTCCATAATGAAAAATGATTCGAACCCGCTGATCGCCTTCAGTGAGGAAGAGCATGAGATACGGCGGCAGCGCGGCAATGGCCGTGCGCCAGTGAAAAAGCGGGAGAAACCCCAGCGGCGCAAGAGTCCAGAAAAGAAAATTCAAGCGCTCTTGATTGAGAAGCTGGGAGAAGAAATAAACGGGCTGCGTAAACGGAGCGAGGAGCACATCGCTGATTCCGTCCCCGAATCGCTGGTAAAGACCCATGTACGCGTAGTCGCCGCTGAAAAATCGAGGCACGACCTTCACGTCGAAAAAGAAAAGCGCCGCGCCCGCAGCCGCGAGCGCAACAGCCGACCAGAGGTCGCGCCGGGAACCCGCGCCGCTGCTCAAAGCCCAGGCAACCCCGATGCCGAAGGCCACGACTGCCGCCGATTCCTTCGCGCCGAGCGCCGCGACCAGAGCCAGGAGACCAAGTCCTCTTGCCCAACGTCGTTCGGAGGCGAATCCCACGAAGGCCCACAAAAACAGCGGCAACATGAAAACTTCGGGATGAAAATCGAACGTATTCGCGTTTCTGAGTGGCAGATAAGACCAGTAAAGCCAAGGCAAAGCGGCTGGCGCCCAATGCTCGCGACCAAGCTGCGCGCGCCCCAGGTAAAAAAGCGCGGGGCCGCCCGCGGCAAGGCCGAAGGCCTGGGCAAAAAGCAAAGTTTCTGGCCGGGGAATCGCCCAAAACAAGGGAGCCAGTGCCCAGAACAAGGGCGATTGGTGGTCGGAAAAGAGGTTGATTCCCCCTTTCACCGACGAAACGTAGCCATTGCCATGCGTCAGGTTCCACATCGCGTTCGTAAAAATGCCCAGGTCGAACCCATGGCTGTCGAAAGCCCGGTGACGCAACAGCGAAACCCAGAGAAAGAGCGCTGCCACCAATCCCGCAGCGCTCCACAGCGTGCGGCCCGGCGAGCGCTCGAGCGCATCGAGCCAGGCCTGCGCAAGCTTCGCTCCATGGCGGAAAAAGAAGCTCGCTTCCCAAGGTTCGCGCGACCAGCGCCGCACCGCCACGGCGACGATGGCCACGACCGGAACCGCGCCGGTCCCATGCGTCAGATTCCAAAGCGCGACGCGGAGATACAAGCCGTGGTTGTCGAGCTCCCAGTGACGCCAGAGCAAGACAAAAAGAACGAGCGCGATCAGCACTCCCGCGGCACGCCAAAGTACCTTCATCCCTGCGCGAGCAAGGAAGCTCAATTCCCAGGGCCAGCGTCGTGCCGCCTCGACGATGAGGGCCGCCGCCAGAAGCGGGAGCCCCAGATCGGACAGTTCGACCGATTGAAAGCCTGGTATCTCGAACCAAACCGCATCCGCCAGCAAAGGGAAAAGTACGAGCGTTCCGATCAGAATGTCGAGCAAACGCATGGGTGACGCGGCTGCGACCTAGGAAGCGCGCGCCAGCAGGCTGAAGGACGATGCGTAGCAGCGCATCAGCGGAACCCTTAGCGCCAAGCCGTCCAGCGCGCCAAGCGCCGGCGCAAGCCAGCGCGGCGTACCTGGCGCAAGCCATGCGAGCGGGCCGAGAAAATAGTCGACATAGCCGATCGCCGGCCGGGAGAAACCGGCCTGCACGGCGAGCGCGGCGAGCGCGGCCGGATCGAGCTCGCGTTCGTCCGGGCTGTGGTAGCGGTCGTACGTGGCGCGAACGCATCCCGCGAAGAGCCCGATCAGCCTCCTGCGGCTGGGATCGGAGGAGTAGAAGGCGCCGCCGCGCTGCAGCGCCTTGCGGGCCGCGACCAGCGTATCGTGGATCGCCGCGTCGTCGAGATGGTGCAGGAACGCGAACGCCGCGACGACGTCGAATTGCCCAAGGCCTTCCAGCCGCAGGCCTCCTGCGTCCGACACGACGAACGACAGATTTCGGTGGCCCGCTGCCTCGGACCGGGTTCGCGCCTGCGCGATCGCGACGGCAGAGATATCCAGCCCGATGATTTCCCCGACGTGCGGCGCCAGGCGCCGTTCGATCGAACCGTCGCCGCATCCGAGGCTGAGGATCCTGTGCGCTCTGCCTGCGTTCGTGGACCGGAGAAAGACGCGGGCGGCGCGTTCGTGAACGCTCTCGAAAAGCGCGGTTCCCTGGATCCTTGCCGCTTCGGATGCATAGTGAAGATCATGATAGTCGCGCTCGTTCATCGTCATCTGACGGAATAGACGGCCACCTTGCCGGCGGCGAAGGCCGCGTGCCGTCGGCTCCGGTCCCATCGCGGGCCTTCGCTGCCGACCACCACGTACCACTGGATGCCGAGCTCGCGCAGCCGCCGCGCCGCCGCGGCGGCGTCTTCCTCGCCGGCTACACGTTTCAGCGCCGCGTAGCGCTGCCGCGCCGCTTGCTCGCGGCGGCCGCCCTTGCTGAGGTGGATGAAGGGACGGCCGAGGTAAGCCGGCATCCCGGTGAGCGACGCGAGCTCGGTGGCAATGTCCGTGGCGACCCAATCGAGCTTCACTTCCTGCGCGGCGAATACGTCGCCCGGGCGCGAGCGGGCGCGCAAAAAATCCGCTGCCTGCGTCAGGCCCTCCTCCACCCTGTAATTGGAGTACTCCCAGCCCCAACGGAACCTGGGCAGCTTGCCCAAGGTTCCGGTTTGCGGCCACAGCACGGGCAACGCGAGGCCGGAGAGCAGCAGCAGCGCCAGCCACGCACGCTGTGCGGCCCGATCGCCTTGGGCGGTCATCCAGTTCACGAATCCGGCGGCTGTCCATACCGCAATCACGGCGTAGACGATGACGAACGGCCGCTGTGTCAGCTCCGTCGGATCGCCGTGCTGGGAGATCGGGGCGGCGATCATCAGGAGGAGATAGCAGGCCACAAACGCGCCGGGCACGAGGTCGATCGCACCGAGACCCCGGGAGCGGTGCGTGAGCCACACGGAAAGGGGATAGAAGACGGCAAGCGCCCCCAAGCTGGCCGCGTAGACGAGCAGGAGACCGACCGGCACTGCGGCGCCCAGGCCGTGGCTTTGCAGCAGTTGGCGGTACCAACCCGTATACGCCGTGGGCTCGAACAGGCTGTGCACCCCGTCGAGCGACAGCTCGAGCGCCGGCACGGCATACGGAACCATCGTGTAAAAGCCCGCGACGAACAGCGCGAACGCCGTGATCGCGATGGCGAAGGAAGCGAGCTTGTGGCGCTGGACCGGTCGCGTCGCCATCGCCGCGCTCGCCAGCAAAGCCGGAAACGCGAGCGCGAAAACATGCAGGCGCACAAGCGCCGTGCCTCCAACGAGGAAAGCGCTTGCAAGGAGTGGAGGCAGCTTGCCCTCCTGCGACCAGCGCTGCAGGAGCGCGATGGAAAGCAGACAGCACCCCACCGCGTAGGACGAACCCGGTGTGCCCAGAATGTTCCAGTGATAGCCGAACAGGCCGTTGCGCAGCCCGTAGCTCGAGGCATCGGGCAGCAGCGTCAATGCCGCCACCGCCGCAACGCCGCCCGCCGGTCCGGCGAGCGCAGCGCCGAGCGCGTAAGCGCCCGCGCACATCGTCAGGAATCCGAGCGGGAGCCAGACGGACGTCGACAGAGGCAGCCCCGGCAGATCCAACGGCCCGGCGAACACGGCCGGCAGCACGTAGGACGCGTAGTGCAACAAGGGCGCCGGAAAATCGGCGAGGTCGAAGGAGCCGCGCCCGACCGCCCGTGGGTCTCCGAGCTGCGAAATGACGCCGCCGTGGATGAAGAAATCGATCCACGCCGCAAGGCGGCCCTCGCGCGTGAGGATTTGCGGGGCCTCGGCGGTGTCCCAGCACCACATCAGCGTCGCGGCGCCGCACAGGAGCAGGCCCGCCAGCTCCTTTGCGTCCAGGCGCCGCGGCGAAGACGCATGCTCCCCGTACACGACGCTCGAGCCGAGCACGAAGACCATCCAGACAGCGAACGCCACGGCCGCCGTCAATTGAAACCACTCCACTAGCGCATAGACGGCCATCGCCGTCGCGAAGGTCCCGAGCACCCAGGCCGCGGCGGCAGGCATGTCGCCGGCGTCCGCTGCGCGCAGCAGCAGGAAGCCCGCCAGCATCACGACGAATACGAACAGCGTCATGGCGCCGACGGCGGCATGGACCGATACAGCGCCGCTCACCCAGAGCAGGAAGGAAAGCGGCGGCGCGACGACGAGCGTCGCGGCGAGCGCTCTTCCGCCGCGATGGACTCTGCCGTCAGCCCAGGGCGCTGCCGCAGCTATCGACAATCAGAGCAACTCGAATTGGCGCAAAGCAAGCTTCCCCCGCTTTCACCGGCATTGTAGCGGGCGCGGCGCCCGGCATCCTGCCAACAAATTCCTCCAGCGGCGGCGCCCGAGGTTGAGCCCCCGCAGGATGCCGACGGTATACTTCATCGCAGGGGAATTCGCGATGAATATAACGGCGGCTGAACCCGCGCCGACGATCTCGGTCGTTGTGCCGGTATATCGGTCCGAGGGAACGCTGCGGGAGTTGCACCGGCGACTCGTCGGTGTCCTTGCGCCGCAGGGCGCTTCATTCGAGATCATTTTCGTCGAAGACTGCGGGGGTGATGAGTCCTGGCAGGTCATCGAGGACCTCGGCCGGCGCGACACCCGGGTGCGGGGGATTTGTCTCAGCAGGAACTTCGGCCAGCACAACGCGCTCCTTTGCGGCATCCGCGCGGCTAGGCATCAGGTGGTGGTGACTATCGACGACGACCTTCAGAATCCTCCGGAGGAGATTCCGAAGCTGCTCTCGAAGCTGCGCGATGGCTGCGACGTCGTATACGGAGCACCGGAACGGGCACAGCACGGATTCCTGCGCGGGTGTGCCTCCAGCATCACCAGGATCGCGCTCGCCGGCGCGATGGGCGCTCGCACGGCCCGGCATGTCAGCGCGTTCAGGGCCTTCAGAACACCTATACGGGAGGCCTTCAACGGCTATCGCAGTGCGTTCGTGTCCATCGACGTGCTGCTCACCTGGGGCACTACGCGTTTTGATCATGTACGCGTTCGCCACGACGCGCGGACAGTGGGAGCGTCGAACTACACGGTCCAGAAATTGATCACTCACGCGATCAACATGACGACCGGATTCACCACGCTCCCTCTCCAGCTAGCCAGCGTGCTCGGCTTTGTGTTCTCCCTGTTCGGGCTCGGCGTGCTGGCCTATGTGATCGCAGTCTACTTCGTTCGCGGCGGCAGCGTCCCGGGCTTCCCATTCCTCGCTTCGGTCATCGCCATCTTCTCGGGCGTCCAGCTGTTCGCGTTGGGCATCATCGGCGAATACCTGGCGCGGATGCATCTGCGGAGCATGGAGCGCCCGCCCTATCTGGTTCGCGAGGAGCTGTCGAGCTCCGCGGCGCCTCGCGCAGAGGTCGAAGGGGTCGCTTGTCGCGGCGCGTGAGCACGCCAGTCGCGCTGGTGCGATTCGGCGCGGTGGGCCTGCTCTCCAATGTCCTCCTCTACGTCGGCTATCTCGCCATCACTGCGCTCGGGATGGGGCATAAGAGCGCCGTCTCCGTTCTGTACTGCGTCGGAGTCCTGCAAAGCTTCGCCTTGAACAAGAGGTGGACCTTCCGGCATGAAGGCGCAGTCCGCAACACGCTGGCGCGCTATTGGATGGTTTACCTGGCGGCCTATCTGCTGAATCTGCTCCTGCTCGCGGTCCTGGTCGACGTGGCGGGTTTTCCACACCAGATGGTGCAGGCGGTACTGGTTGCTCTCATTGCCGCGCTGACGTTCGCGGTGCAGAAATTCTGGGTGTTCCGGCGGACATGAAGGTCTGCCCGGGGTGCGGGTTCGGCTTCGAGCGCGCCGGTTGGGAATGCCCGCGCTGCGGCAGGGCTCCCGCGGTGATTGGCGGCTTCCTCTCCTTTGCACCGCACCTCGCACAGGATGGCGGCGCCGGGTTCAGGCCTGAGTATTTCGCGCAGCTCGCGAGCCTGGAAGCACGAAACTTCTGGTTCCGGGCGCGAAACCGCCTGATCGTCTGGGGGCTGAGGCGCTACTTTCCGCAGGCACGCAGCTTCCTCGAGATCGGGTGCGGAACAGGTTTCGTGCTGTCGGGGATCGCGGCGGAGCTTCCTGCCCTGAAACTATCCGCGAGCGAGTTCCACGCCAGCGGACTGCGCTTCGCCGCCGGGCGCGTGGGGGCCGCGGAATTCTTCCAGATGGACGCGCGCCATATACCGTTCTGCGAAGAGTTCGATGTGATAGGCGCGTTCGATGTCCTGGAGCATGTCCAGGAAGACGAGACCGTGCTGGCGGCGATGTTCAAGGCGGCACGTCCCGGCGGGGGCGTGATTCTCACGGTGCCCCAGCACCCCGCCCTGTGGAGCAGGCAGGACGAATACGCGTGCCACGTTCGCCGCTACACGGTCGCCGAGCTCAAAATCAAGGTCGAAAGAGCCGGTTTCGTGGTCGCCAGGACCTCGTCATTCGTTTCCCTTCTCTTTCCGCTGATGCTGATGGTCCGTTTCGTCAAACGCCAGCCGGCCCGGCAGTTCGACCCCCTGGACGAATTGCGGATCACGCGGCGGACGAACGCGGTTCTCGAAAGGCTGCTGGATTTCGAGCGTGCCCTGATCCGCCTGGGAGTTAGCTTTCCATTCGGCGGTTCGTTGCTGACGGTAGCGAGGAAAGCAGGCTGACGGCCATCAATATCCCGTTCAACAAGCCCTACATGACCGGCAAGGAGCTCGGGTATATCACCGAGGCTCATGCCAAGGGTCACCTTTCGGGGGACGGCGCGTTTACCGGCCGCTGCAACGCATGGCTTGAACAGCGCACCGGATGTCGCAAGGCGCTGCTGACGCATTCCTGCACTGCGGCGCTCGAGATGGCGGCGATCCTGGCGGATATCCGGCCAGGCGATGAAGTGATCATGCCGTCTTATACCTTCGTGTCGACCGCCAACGCGTTCGTGCTGCGCGGCGGTGTCCCCGTGTTCGTCGATATCCGGCCCGATACGCTCAACATCGACGAGACCAGGATCGCCGGTGCCATTACGCCACGCACGCGCGCGATCGTTCCGGTGCACTACAGCGGCGTTGCCTGCGAGATGGACCCGATCATGGCGCTCGCCGCGGAGCGCAACCTGCTCGTGATCGAAGACGCGGCACAGGGCATGATGGCTTCCTACAAGGGCCGGGCCCTCGGCAGCATCGGCCATCTGGGAGCAGTGTCATTCCATGAAACGAAGAACGTCATCAGCGGCGAGGGCGGCGCTTTGCTGGTTAACGATGAGCGCTTCGCGGAGCGTGCCGAGATCGTCCGCGAAAAGGGCACCAACCGCAGCCAGTTCTTCCGCGGCCTGGTCGACAAGTACACCTGGGTGGACATCGGGTCCTCGTACCTGCCTGCCGAGATCATCGCCGCCTTTCTCTGGGCGCAAATGGAGGAAGCGGAGCGCATCACGCAGCGCCGGCTTGATCTCTGGGCGCGCTATCACGATCTCCTGGCGGAACTTGAGGCGTCGGGTCACGTCCGCCGTCCGGTGATCCCGCCGCAGTGCCTGCACAACGCGCACATGTACTACCTGCTCCTTCCCGATCTCGCGAAACGCACGGCGTTCATCGCCGAGCTCGCGCGGCAGCGCATTCAGGCCGTGTTTCATTACGTGCCACTGCACGCCGCGCCGATGGGGAAGAAGGTCGGGCGCATCGCAGGTGATCTGCGCCATACGGTCGAGCTGAGCGACCGCGTCGTTCGCCTGCCCTTCTGGTTGGGGCTGGAAGAGCATCAGGCGGCGGTCATTGGCAGGATCGTCGATGCCGTGAAGGAGCGGCCGTGAGCGCTGACACATCGGCAGTGCGGCTTTCTCCCTTGGACAGCAAGCGCTGGAAAGCGCTCAGTGCCAGGGCATCCGATGTCACGCAGGAGACGCTCCCTGCGGTAATGGCATTTTGCCGACAGCATGGCGTCGCGTTCTTGATCGCCCGGTGCCCCGCCACCGATCTTGCCGCGGCCCAGGCGATGGAGCGGGAAGGCTTCCAGCTGATGGACACCCTGGTCTACTTCTCTCTGGACCTGGAACGCGCCGCGCCGCAGGATCCGGGACAGGCAGCGATCCGGGAGCTTCGCTCCGGCGAGGACACCGCGGTCCGGCAGGTAGCGAGCCTGTCCTTTTCCGGTTACGTGGGGCATTACCATGCCGACCCCCGCCTCGACCGGCGCCAGTGCGACGAGACCTACATGGATTGGGCGCAGCGCTCCTGCCTGTCGAGGGAAGTTGCGGATGCCGTCCTCGTCGGCACGATCGAAAGACGCATCGTCGCCTTCGCAACCCTGCGGCGCAACAGCGCCGAGGAAGGCGAAGGCGTGCTGTTCGGCGTCGCGCCTGAGGCCCAGGGGCGCGGCATCTATAGGTCATTGATGATCGGCGCGATGCTCTGGTTCCGCACTCGCGGGACGGCGCGCATGGTGGTGTCCACGCAGGTTACCAACGCGGCGGTCCAGAAGGTGTGGACGCGCCTCGGCTTCGAGCCGTGGAAATCGAATTACACCTTCCACAAGTGGTTCTGAGCAGCACCCAGGCGGGGGCGCTCACCGGCAAAACGAGGGCAATACGGCTTCCTCGCGCTCCCAGTCACTAAGCCGCCCAAGATCGAAATAAATCCCAGCCCGGTAGCGATGCAGGATCACACGCTCGGCGGAAGCCTCGAGTCGAGCATCGAGTCCCGGGTAGTTTCGCGACCATCCGCTGCCCAACGGCTCCGTCACGGCTGTCTGTCGACGAAACAACCTCGGACAGGCCTTTTCCATTCGATCGAAGAGCGCCGAGATATGGCGTTCCATCTCATCGTCGGCGGGCTTGCGCATAGCCGTGCGAAGCGCGCAACTCACGACCGAAAGAGGTTCGTGCGGCAGCTGGCTGCCCGCCAGCCAGTTTGCGGCTCGCGACAGCGGGTCAGTATCGTCGCGCTGCCATGAAATCGTGAAGCAGTCATCCGCATCGACTCGATAGCCGATGCGCAGCAATGTCGCGTCGTAGGCTCTCAGTTGCTCTTCGCGCGGCTTGCCATCGACGAGCTCCAAACCTCGCCCGAGCGTACGCACGCGGTCGCGATGCCGTTCCAGCAATGCCGCGAGTTTCGGCGAATCGCTCGGGATGCTGTACTGGCCGCGAAAGTTCACGAAAGAAGAAGCCGGATGCACGAAGGGCGCGAGTACGGCCATGGGAAGCACTTCGACGGTGATATAGAGCGCCGGCTCGCGCAGGGCGCGCTCCGGCACGTCGTAAGGAAGCCAGCGCCATGACCATGGCTCGGCGATGAACCACCGGGGCGGCGAGGCCACGACCGACATGCCGAACTGCACGACCAGCAGCACGGCGAGCCCAACGCGGGCAACGCCGGTCGGCAGCAGACGCTCGGTGATGCGCGCGAGGGCTATGCCAGAGATGAGCAGCACGATCAGCCCATAGCGGCCGTTCGCCGAGCTCGCCAGCCACAGCATCAGGCTGGTGGCAAAAAAGGCGAGCACGCGCCAGTCGTCGCCTCGCAGCGCGCCCTGCGGCGGCGCGTTTCGCCTTCCGGCAACCAAGGGTAGGGCGACGGCAGTGGCGAGCAGTGCCGCGAACCGGAGGTCGGGCGCGAAATTCTCGGAGTACAGCGCGCGGTCGAGCACGATCATGCGGAAGGGGAAGCTCAGCACAGAGCTGAAGTCCCCCGGCGTGAAACGCTCGCTGAGCATGTTGACCGGGGGCGCGTACGGCGATCGGAACCACGCGTTCAGGAGGGGAAATACCGGATTGCCGAACTCCCGCGTCAGCAGGGCGAGCCAAGGACCTGCGAGCAGGGCGACCGCCACGGCTCCGCCCGCCGCGTACGCGAGGCAGGCGCGCACCCGGGCAGCTCCCGACAGTCCGGGTATCGCGAGCGTCAAGGGCAGCGCCGCGAGCGCATAGATCGCGTTGGAATACTTCAGCGCCGCGGCGGCACCGAATAGCGCCCCGCCAATCAGCGCGCGACGCACTGCCCTCGGACTTTCGTCCAAGAGGAGGAGCAGTCCGGCGAGCATCGGCGGGACGAGCAGCGGATCGAGAAAGGAGCTGCCCACCGTCTCCCAGTACACCGCCGTGCTAGTGCCCAGCGCGGTCGCGAGGATCGACAGAATGGCTCGATCGCGCTCCGGCAGGTGGGCGAATAGTCTCCAGGCAAGGAGGTAAAGCAGGCCGATGCTCAAGCTGTGAGCGACGGCGAGCACAATGGATACCGCGACACTGTGCCAGCCGGAAGAAACCATCAGGTAGAACGGCACGTAGCCGATCGGGTTGAGATAGCTCTGCGCGCTCGCGGCGAAGAAATCCTGCTCGAGCCGGCCGGCAAGCAGCTCGAAAGGAAGGTAGTAGTGGTAGTTGAGCAGATCCCAGTTGACGTCCTTGCCCGCATAGACAGTCCACGCCGCGCAGACTGCGGCGGGCAGGCAAAACACCGGGAACAGCGCCGCGCGTCCCACCGTCCTCCCGCGCTAGCGTAGTTTGGGTTTGAAGCGCTTCACGCGGCCCTGCAGATCCGCCAATGCCTTTTCGTCGCCCGTCTTGTGGTAGAGATCCTCGAGTGCCTTGATCGCCGCATTATCCGGCGACGGCGACACGGACAGCGCCGTTTCGAAGTCCCGGATCGCGCCGGAAGTGTCGTTCATATCGGCGCGAACCGTCGCGCGCACCGAGAAATAGAGCGACAGCTGCCCCTTGCTCGCGTCGGAAGGCATCAGGTCCCTCGCCCTGTCCAGTATGCCCGCGACAACGCCCACGGAGTAGCCCTCCTTGTTCAGGATCATACCTTCGGCGATCCCAAGTGCGCCGTAGAAGTCCTTCGCGAGCAGATCGAGATGGCGCCGGCTGCGCTCATCAGGCGGTCGCGCGCGCGGCAAGGATTGGGCGAGGAGCGTCGCATAGCGGCGCCGCAACTCGCCCTGGAAACCGGCAATCCAGGCATTGGGCTCGTCGGCCCTCGCGACGGATTCCTCGAAGAACCGTATCGCCTCCTCCGGAATGTCGACCGTCACTTTCTGCGGATCCGCCGATGACTTGTCGACCTCGATGTAAATC
>Ga0137415_10004414_pt1 | contig 13936 bp, 13 predicted proteins | sample CZODoug3_1_1_16f_FD_183082 | JGI IMG/M metagenome (GOLD analysis project Ga0137415, IMG submission 183082) | Vadose zone soil fungal communities from Angelo Coast Range Reserve, California, USA - CZODoug3_1_1_16fungal (Hybrid Assembly) | ecosystem: Environmental > Terrestrial > Soil > Vadose... | reverse complement strand
TGTTGCGGGTGAACGACATCGGCGCGGCACTCGCTCAACGGGCGACGGATGCCGCTCAGGGGTGGCGGCCGGGGTCGGTCGTCGACGACATCCGACCCCTGACCGGCGGGATGTCCAGCCTGACCTTCTCGGCCACCGTGTGCGGTGACGCGGCGGCGAGCGCCGACATCGTCCTGAAGGTCGCCCCGCCCGGGCTGGAACCCGTCCGCAACCGCGACGTTCTCCGGCAGGCCACGCTGCTGCGCGCCCTGCACGGTCGGCCGGGGTTGCGCGTCCCCGCCGCGCTCTTCGAGGACGCCGGCCACCCGCCCGAGGTGCCGCCGTTCGTCGCGATGCCCTTGGTCGCCGGCGAGTGCTTCGAACCGCTGCTCGAACCGAGGGACGCGTCCCCGCCGCCGGAGGTGATCCGCGCGCGGGCCTTCGAGGCGGTGCGGATGCTCGTCGCGATGCACCGTCTGGTGCCCGGCGAGATCGGCCTCGGCGCCGAGCCCATCGTCACCCTCGCCGACGAGATCGACCGGTGGAACCGGGTGTTTGCGGTTGTGCCCGCTGACCTGAGAGGCGAGCACGAGCGCTGTGCGCGCCGGTTGCACGCAACGGCCCCCGAGGCCCTGGCGCCCGCCGTGATCCACGGCGACTACCGGCTCGGCAACATCCTGTGCGACGGCGAGCACGTCGAGGCGATCATCGACTGGGAGATCTGGGCGGTGAGCGATCCGCGCATCGACCTGAGCTGGCTGAGCTTCTTCACCGACGAGGCGGGCCATCCGGCGACGAGTTCCGCCGAGCCTTGCGGCATGCCCACGTTCGCCGAGCTCGTGCAGAGTTACGAGACCGAGCGCGGCCGCGCCCTGACCGACCTGGACTGGTTCCTCGCCCTGACCCGGTTCAAGGAGGCGTCCGCGACGGCGCTGTTGATCAAACGGGGTCGCAAGGCGGAGTCCATGCCGGCGGAGCTACGAGCAATGGAGACCGAACTACCGGGCCTGGTTGCCCAGGCCCTCGAGATCCTCGGCGGCTGACCGGCCGGCTGAGTAGCGACGCTGACAAGGACCGCGATGTTGGACTTCACGATCAGCCCGGAGCTGCAGGAACAGCTGGACTGGATGCGCGCATTCGTGCGGGACGAGGTCGAGCCGCTGGATCTGCTCTTCCCGCACGCCGGCGACCGCTACGACGTCACCAACGCCGACGCCCGGGCGATCCTGCGGCCGCTGCAGCAGCAGGTACGCGAGCGTGGCCTGTGGGCCTGCCACCTCGGACCAGAGCTCGGCGGCCAGGGCTACGGCCAGGTACAGCTCGCCTACATGAACGAGATCCTCGGCCGCTCGGAGTGGGCGCCCGTGGTCTTCGGCACCGCGGCACCGGACACCGGCAACGCCGAGATCCTGGCGATGTTCGGCACCGAGGAGCAGAAGCGGCGTTACCTGCAGCCGCTGCTGGACGGCGAGATCGTGTCGTGTTTCTCGATGACCGAACCGCAAGGCGGGGCCGACCCGAAGGAGTTCACCTGCCGGGCCTGGCGCGACGGTGACGAGTGGGTGCTCGACGGCGAGAAGTGGTTCTCGTCCAACGCCCGGCACGCGGCGTTCCTGATCGTCATGGCGGTCACCGACCCGGACGCCGCGCCGCATCGGCGGATGTCCATGCTCGTCGTGCCCGCGGACACGCCGGGCGTCGAGATCGTCCGCAACGTCTCGACGATGGCCGAGCGCGACGAGCTCGACGAAGGCATCCACGCCTACCTGCGCTACCACGAGGTGCGCCTACCGCTGGACGCGATGCTCGGTGGGCCGGGGGAGGGCTTCGCGGTGGCCCAGGCCCGGCTCGGTGGAGGCCGGGTGCACCACGCCATGCGCACGGTCGGGCAGTGCGCGCGAGCGTTCGACATGATGTGCGAGCGCGCGCTCGGCCGGCGCACCCAGGGCACGCTGCTCGCCGACAAGCAGGCGGTGCAGACCTTCATCGCCGATTCGTGGATCGAGCTGCAGCAGTACCGGTTGCTCGTGCTGCACACCGCCTGGAAGATCGACAACCTGCCGCACGGGGCGGCCCGCACCGACATCGCCATGTGCAAGGTCGCGATGGCCAAGATCTACCACGACATCGTCCAGCGGGCGCTGCACGTGCACGGCTCGCTCGGCACCACGATGGAACTGCCGCTGGCCCGCATGTGGATGTCGGTGCCGGACATGGCCCTGGCCGACGGCCCGACCGAGGTCCACCGGGCGACGGTGGCCAAGCAGGTGCTGCGACAGTACGAGCCGGCGCCCGGACTGTTCCCGTCCGAGCATCTGCCGCCCAAGCGCGAGGAGGCCCGGCGCCGCTACGCCGACATCCTGGGGGCGACCGCCCGATGAGCGGGCGCTTCGACCTGTCCGGCCGGGTCGCCCTGGTCACCGGCGGCAGCCGCGGGCTCGGCGCGCAGATGGTTCTCGCGTTCGCCGACGCCGGCGCCGACCTCGTGATCACCAGCCGCAAGCTCGACGCCTGCGAGGCGCTCGCGGACGAGGTCCGGGCCCGCGGCCGGCGCGCGCTCGCGGTCGCCGCCCACGTCGCCGACTGGGACGACCACCCGCGCCTGGTCGACGCGGCGTACCGCGAATTCGGCCGGGTGGACGTCCTGGTGAACAACGCCGGCATGTCGCCGCTCGCCCCGTCGTCAAACCAGACCAGCGAGGAACTCTTCGACAAGGTCGTCGGGGTGAACCTCAAGGGCCCGTTTCGGCTGACCGCGCTCGTGGGGCCGCGGATGGTGGCCGCCGGGGGTGGTTCGATCATCAACGTCTCGTCGTCAGGCGCGCTGTTCCCGCAGCCGTACTTCGGTCCGTACGCCGCGGCCAAGGCCGGGCTCAACGCGCTCACCCGGGCCTTCGCGCTCGAGTACGGGCCGACTGTCCGGGTGAACACGCTCTCGGCCGGCCCGTTCCTCACCGACGTGGCCAAGGCCTGGCCGGCCGAGGACCGCGAGACGACGCGGAGCGCGATCGGGCGGCCGGGCCGTCCGGAGGAGATCGTCGGGACGGCCCTGTATCTCGCCAGCGACGCGTCGAGCTACACCAGCGGTGCGTTGATCCGCGTCGACGGCGGCCTGTACTGACACTCTCGTCAGGCCCGGCCACTACGGCGAGACGTGATCGGGACAGTAGTGCCGGGCACCGCGCCGCGCCCATCCCGACGCCTTCGCTACCCGCCATGCGGTACGGGCACCGTTGGTAGCGGCCGGCGGTGCGATCTCGCCGGTGTCCCGCTCGCAGATGTCGCAGACGAACACGTAGACCCGCAAGGCCAGCACCGTCACTGCGCGCCCCTGGGCGGCAACGCATCCCGGGTGCGCAGCTCCTCATTGATCGCGTGAAGCCGGTGGGTGTGCTCGGGTGTACGTCCTTCGGCGTGCAGCACCTGGCGCATCTCGAACAGTGCGAGCGTTGAGCGCTGACGCAGCACGGTCTCGGCGATCTCCATGATCTCGGCCAGCGTGATCATGTATCGGGGCCACGGTCGCGGCGATAGCGGTCGATGAGCAGTGCGGCGTCAGAGGGATCACGATCTCGACGGCGGCGCCACCAGCGGCGTGGGGACTCAGCCGACGCCGTTCCTGCGCCTGCTGAGCCCCCGTCACCCGCTCCGGACAGCTCATTCGCTGCACCGGCCGGGGAGCCATAGTCGCCCCCGAGGTAGTCGGCCACGGCGCGGTCGTGGTGCCGCCGCTCGATCTCGTACAGATCCGGAGCGGGCACCCCGTCGCGATCCATGACCCCGATCAACTCCCGTTCCGATTGACTGGCTAATGCCACCGACCAATAGAGTGGCATATGCCACCTGGCCGCGCAAGCGATGCTCGGCACCAGGGCGAACTAGTCGGTGATCGGATAGTCCTGCTCGAACGTCCAGCGACCGGGTGGGTAGACGGCCTCAGCTACCTCCAGCGGCCGCTCGCTGGCGTCGTACACGATGTGATGGACGATGAGTACCGATGCCGGTTCGTCTAGCCCCAGCTCGCGTGCCTCATCAACTGTGGCAAGTCGAGCGCCAATCTGATCACGGGCAGTTCTCGCGCGGCGCCCGGTCGCGGCTTCGACGTACGCAAGCGCGCCCTCTCGAATCCGGTCCTTGACGAGCAGCCTCGGCGCCAACTCAGCCACAGCCGCCGTAAACCATGACGTCGAGACCTCAACCGGGCCATCATCGTCGTTCGTGATCCGGTGCCGCTTCACGACCCGATCGCCGGGTTCGACCGCGAGCGCGGTCGCGATGCCAACTGGGGCGCGAATGTTGCGAGCCGTCACGATCTCGGCCCACTCGCCCGGCCCGTACACATAGCCATCGCCGCGGGAGCGCAGGTACCGATCTCGCGCGCGCCGGTTGAACTTCAAACGGTCACGCACGTACGACCCCGACCCCTGCCGCGATTCGACCAGTCCCTGAGTCCGCAGCGCTTGTAGCGCGCGTGTCGCGGTCGGGCGAGAGACGCTCCACTCCTCGGCCAGCACCCGCTCGGAGGGCACTTCATCGCCCGGTGTGCGATCGCCACGCAGGATCTCATCACGGATGTGATTCGCAATCTGCAGAAACTTCGGCAACGCCTGCTGCACCTCGGGCATCACACCTCCTAGTGGCTAAGGCCACTGGCCAGTATAGGTGGCAGCGCCAACAACAAGCGCACTCGTACCCTCATGGTCGTGACACGAACGGTCTACGTGGCTGCAGGCGGCGGCGGCGACGCTATCGCCGCATATGCCTTGCACGTCGCGCGGTCGCCCGCCGTCCGTCCCGTCATCGCGACATTTGCCTGGGACCGGCTCATGATCGACCCGATCCCCGGTCCCCGGACTCTGGATGACTTCGAGGGCCTGACCGTAGTCGACGGCCTCAACTCGGCGTTCGCTCCCGCGACACACCCCAGACCGCCCGCAGGATCAACATTGCCCCGCCTGTCCGGCGAACTCGAAGCGACATTCGTACTACTCGATCCCTCGCGCGGAGCAATCGGGCTACGCAATCAGCTTCGATCACTGGTCCGAACGATGGACGCAGACCGAATCGAGATAGTCGACGTCGGCGGCGACGCCCTCGCCGCCGGCCACGAGCCGGGCCTTAGCAGTCCGCTCGCAGATGCGCTAGCACTCGCTGGCTGTTCCGATCAGCGGGTCCCGGTCGAAGTGCGCGTCATCGGCGCTGGGCTCGATGGCGAGCTACCCGCATCCACGGTCCTGGACTACGTGCGCCTGCTTGGCGGGACACGGGCTCAACGTCTGAGCGCCGACGAAGCGACCACGATCATGCCCGTGCTCGACTGGCACCCATCGGAGGCGACGGCACTCACCGCAGCCGCAGCGCTAGGACTGCGCGGCACGGTCGAGATTCGTGAACACGGGCACGTCGTCGACCTCGCCGACACGAGCCCTGACGTCTTCGCCGTCGACCACGCCCGCCTCCTGGCGCACAGCGCCACCGCGACAGCGCTCATCCACACCCGCACGCTCGATGAGGCCGAACTGGCCGTTCGATCAATTTGTGGCCGGTCCGAGCTCGATCACGAACGAAGCAAAGCCGAGCGGCGCCGCAGCTCGACAACGCCGGCGCCGCAGCTCGACGACCTGGTCGCCACGGTCTATCGCTACAGCGCCGACGCGCAACGCCGAGGCATCGACTACCTGACCTTCCGACGCCTCGCAGAGGTCGCCGGCCTGACCGCAAAGGATGCGACCAGGCTCCGCCAGAGACTGATCGCCGAGCAACCCGAGCGTTACGTGCCGCCGCTCTGGTCCATCCGGCCTGGCCATCTGGCTGAAGGTGCCCCGGCCTGTCAGGCGCGGCGGCGGTAGGTGATCGCCATCTGCTCCGGACCGTGCAGCATCGCGGCCGGAGCGGTCATCACCGGCTCATCGACCACCCGCATGTCGGTCAACGAGTGGCTGAGGACGCTCAGCGCCTCCTGCAGCTCGGCTCGCGCCAGGCCCGCCCCGAGGCAGTAGTGGTCGCCGAGCCCGAACGGCACGTCGAAGGACTGCGCGTGCCGTCCGGTCGCGCGGGGGCAGAACGAGTCCGGCTCGGCGAAGCGCTCCGGGTCGCGCGACGCGGCCTGGACGTTGAGGATCACCCGCCGCCCGCGGACGAACTGGACCCCGCCGTACTCGAAGTCCTCCCCGACGATGCGCACCACGAAGTTGACGACGGGCGCGACGCGCAGCGTCTCCTCGGCCACCTGGACAACCTGCTCGGGGTCGGCGTGCATGCGCTCCCAGAGCCCGGGCTGGTCGAGCACGAACCGCAGCGCCGACGCGAGTTGGTACCGGGTGGTGTCCTGTCCGGCGAAGATCAGGTTGGCGACGTTCCACGCCAGCTCGTCGTCGGTGATCCGCGCGCTGACATCCTGGGCCTGGATCAGCGCGCTGATGGCGTCGTCGGCGGGCTGCGTCCGGCGCTGGGCGACCAGCTCGAGGCAGTAGTCACGCAGTGTCTGCAGGGCCGCTTCGATCTCGGGGAAGCCGGGCTCGATGGGTGTCTGGGCGAGCAGGTGCAGCTTCGTCGCGGCGGCCGAGAACGCCGGGATGTCCGCGACCGGGATCCCGATGAACCGGCACAGGACCTGCATCGGGAACTGCAGGCTGAACGCCGCGACGAAGTCGACCACCGTGCCGTCGGCGGGCAGGGCGTCGACGAGCTGCTGGGCGATCGCGCGCATCACGGGGCGACTGGCCTCGACGTTGCGGGCCCGGAACGCGGCGAGGAACACCCGCCGGATGCGATCGTGCTTCGCGCCGTGCATCGCGGCGAGCAGCCCGTCCTCGGCGAAGGCGACCAGCATCGGCTGGGCGCCGTAGCGGCGGTAGACCTCGGCGTTCTGAGTCTGCAATCGGTCGTCGGTCAGCAACGCCTGCACGTCGGCATGGTCGAGCACCTCGAACCCACGGCGGCTCGCGACGATGCGCGCCTGCTCGCGGATACTGCGCAGGACGGCGTGCGGATCGGTGCGGAACGCGGCACTGTCGACGTCGAGGCGGGGGAGCTCCGCCTCGGTCATCGACCGCGGAGGCTGCTGGACGTGCGTCATCAGAAGCCTCCGTCGGTCTTGAACCGTCCGCTAATCAAGCTATATTAGCTAACTATATTGCGAAGTGGAGGCCGGCGATTGTGAATCGGATAACTGCTGCGGGTGGAAACAGCCGATGACCCGCGTGGAGTTCGGCCCGGAACTCGAGGCGTTCCGCGCGCAGGTGCGGGCGCACATCGCCGAACATCACCCCGGCCTGCCCCGGCTGCCCGGCACCCGCAGCCCCGATGCCGAGCACCTTCCGCAGTACCGCCGGTGGTGCGCCTCGCTGTTCGGGGCCGGGCTGCTCGGCGGCGACTGGCCGGTCGAGTGGGGCGGAGACGCCGACCACGACCCGATTCGCGACTACATCGTCGACCAGGAGCTCGCCGATGCGAAGCTGCCGCGTCCGATCGGTGCGTGGAACCTCGTGTGCGGCGCGCTGTTCGCCTACGGCACGCCCGAGCAACAGGCGTACTACCTGCCGCGCATCCGGTCCTTCGACGACCTGTGGTGCCAGCTGTTCAGCGAGCCCGACGCCGGCAGCGACCTGGCGGCGCTGCGCACCTCGGCCGTCCGCGACGGCGACGACTGGGTGATCAACGGACAGAAGGTGTGGACGACGCACGCGCACGTCGCCGACCTCGGCCTGCTGCTGGCCCGCACCGATCCGCAGGCGCCCAAGCACGAGGGGATCAGTGCGTTCGTCCTCGACATGCGCTCGCCGGGCGTCACGGTGCGGCCGTTGCGGGAGATGACCGGCGCGAGCGACTTCAACGAGGTGTTCCTCGACGACGTCCGGCTGCCGGGCGACAGCATCATCGGCGCGCCGGGGGACGGTTGGCCGATCACCCGGGCCGCGTTGTCGCACGAGCGGTCGCAGAGCCTGCGCGAGGACAGCGCCACCAATGCGGTCCGGCGGTTGGCGGCGTTCGCCGCGGATACCGACGCTGATGCCGGGGTGCACCGCAACCTCGGCCGGCTCTTCGCGCGGTCCGCGGTCGCCGATCTGCTCGGTATGGAAGGCGTCCTCAAGGACGCGGCCGGGCGCAGCCGCTCGTATGACGCCCCGGTGGTCAAGGTGCTGTTCACCGAGACGAACCTCGACATCGCCACCTACGCGCTGGACCTGTTCGGTGCGCAAGGCGTGCTGACCGATCCCGATCCGGACGTGGTCGCGGACGGCCATTTCCAGAAGGCATTCCTCTACGCCCGTGGCTTCACGATCTCGGCCGGCTCCAACGAGGTGATGCGCAACCTGATCGCCGAGCGCGGACTGGGTCTGCCGAAATGACGGGCGGCTGACGTGCGACTACCGGGAGATGACGAGGCGGCGCTGCGCGACGCCTGCCGCGAGGTGCTGACCAAGCACAGCACGTCGGCGCGCGTCCGGCTGATCGCCGAGTCCGAGACCGGCCACGACGCGGATCTGTGGCAGCTCGCGGCGCAGCTCGGCTGGCCGGCCCTGGCCGTCCCGGAATCCTTCGGTGGGCTGGGCGGGTCGGTTACCGACCTGTGCATCGTGGCCGAGGAGCTGGGCCGCGTCGTAACGCCGAGTCTGCTGGTGCAGACCCTGGCGGTCGGCGAGCTGGTCGGGCGCCTGGCCGCCGACGATCCGGCCGGAGCGGCACTGCTCGAGGGCATCGCCGCCGGCACGGTGATCGCCACCTGGGCGGTGGGGGAGCCGGACGGCACCGACGTCGTGGAGCTCGTCGGCGGCGCCCTGCGCGGGCATCGCGATTTCGTCCCGGACGCCCAGTGCGCGACGCACCTCGCCGTGCGCGCGCAGGCCGCCGGCGGTGCGGTGCTCGTCGTGCTGCCGATGAACACCGGCGCGCGGGCGACGCCGATGCGGACACTCGACATCACCCGGCGCTACAGCCGGGTCGAGTTCGACGACGTCGCGCTGGATGCGGATTGCCTGCGGCTGGACGGCGGCGCGGCGGCGGACCTGTTCGAGCTGGGCGTCGTCCTGCAGTGCGCGGAGAGCACCGGAGTGGCCGGCCGGCTGTTGGACCTGACCGTCGCCTACGCCAAGCAGCGCACCCAGTTCGGACGACCGATCGGCAGCTTCCAGGCGATCAAGCACCGCATCGCCGACCTGCTGATCGAGACCGAGGGCTGTCGTGTAGCGACCCGCGACGCCGCCGAGGCGATCGACGCCGGCAGCGGCGTGGCCGAGGCGGTCAGCGTCGCGAAGTCGTGGGTCGGCCGGGCGGCCAGCTTCGTCGCGAGTCACGCCCTGCAGATCCACGGCGGCATCGGCTTTAGCTGGGAGCACGACCTGCACCTGTTCCTGCGCCGGGCCAAGGTCAACGAGTTGCTGCTCGGCCCGCCGTCGTGGCACGACGAACGGCTCTACGGACTCATCGGAGGCACGAGTGGCTAGCGCGAATCGTCCGGTCGGGCTCGTGTTGCCGAACAACGAACCCGGTGGCGCGCGGCTGCTCGACGAACTGCCGGCCCGAGCCGAGGCCTGGGGCTACCAGTCACTCTGGATCACCGACCACGTCGTCGGCGTGCGGGCGATGGCCGGGGTCTACGGCGCGTATTGGCTCGAGGCGCTGACCGCGCTTACCTGGATCGCCGCGCGCACCAGCACGGTGCGGGTGGGCACCGGGATCCTGGTCGTGCCGCACCGCGATCCGGTGCTCGTCGCCAAGATGGTCGCCACGCTCGACGTGCTCAGCGGTGGCCGGATCGATCTCGGCGTCGGCACCGGGTGGAGCCGGGTCGAGTTCCGCGCGCTCGGGATGGCCGATCGGTACGAGCCCCGCGGCCGGGTCACCAACGAGGCGCTCGAGGTGATCTGCAAGTGCTGGGCCGGCGGCGAGATCTCGCACGACGGGGAGTTCTTCTCCTTCCGGCACATCGACTTCGAACCCGTCCCGGTGCAGCGCCCGCGGGTACCCATCTGGGTCGGCGGCGACTCGGGGCCGGCGCTGCGCCGCGCGGCGCGATTCGCCGACACCTGGCATCCGCACGACATCTCCCCGGGCGAGCTGCGCGCCAAGGGCGAGAAGTTGGACGAACTCGCCGGCCGGGGGGTGACCCGGTCGGTGCGGCTGGCGGTCACGTCCGAGCAGATCGACGCGCTGCCCGACGTCGTCGACTCCTACCACGCCGTCGGTTGCCACAGCGTCGTCATCGACTTCCGCTCGCAACCGGCGGACGTCGTCGCCCAACTCGCGGAGAAGGCCGCCGTCCGCCTCTTCGGCTGAGCCCTGAGCGTCGCTGTCGGCCTTCGTAGGTTGATCAAGAGGGAGAAGTGGCTGCTATAGCGACCACTTCTCCCTCTTGATCAACGGTCATCCGGCGCAAGCCACGCAGTGGGCACTGCTGATGGGCAGCCCACATGCCGCGAGCTGATGCCGTCACTCCACGGTGATCGTCTGGTCGCCGAAGTCGGCGACGACGCGCAGCCGGCCGCCGAGCGCCTCGACGTAGGACTGCAACGTGCCGAGCTCGGCCCGCTGCAACTCGCCGCGCTCGATGTTCGACACGCGAGCCTGCGAGACGTTCATGGCGGCCGCTACCTCCTTTTGCGTCCCGCCCTGCGCCTTACGGATCTCGGCGAGGCGATGCGCTTGCACGGCGTCGTCGAGGGCCTTGCGCGCGCTAGCAACGCGCTTTTCGTCGAGTGCGCCACCGGCGACGAGATCGTCGCGGGTCTTCTGCCAGCTCCGAGCCATAATCACACCTCCGTGTCGTAGTCGCCGGCGATCCATCGTGTGTAGCGGTCCTCGGCAATCGAGATATTCCGCGTGTACCAGTCGCGCCAGTGCCCGCTCTTGTCTCCCGCGACCAGCAGGATTGCTTGCCGCTCGGGATCGAACACGAACAGGATGCGCACCTCGGTCGCGCCCGTCGAGCCAGGACGAAGCTCTTTGAGCGCGTGTAGCTTCGAACCCTTGATGCGGTCGACGAGCGGGCGTCCGAGCGTTGGACCATCGTCGGCGAGCTTGTCGATTGCGGCGGCAACCTGGGTTGCGGTGTCGGCGTCTTGCTTGGCCAGCTCGACGAACCACACGTCGACCTCGTCCAGCAGGATCACTGTCCACACGGGGCCAATATAACTCCTGCATTCTACAACTTCAACGTCATATTGCGATCGTGCGCGAGACGGTGCGGGTTCGGTTCTCAGCTGGATTCGGTCGGCTCCGAGGTGAGCAGCATCGCGCCGGCGATGGGGCCGCCGCCGTTGCCGACCACGGCGACCTTGGGGTCGGCGAGCTGCCGGCCGGTGGCCTGGCCGCGCAGCTGCAGCACAGCTTCGTGGACGAGTCCGAAGCCGTGCAGCCGACCGGCCGACAGCTGACCGCCGGCGGTGTTCAGCGGCAGCTCGCCGTCGAGTGCGATCCGGGCGCCGCCCTCGACGAAGGCCCCGCTCTCGCCGAACTTGCAGAAGCCGAGCGCCTCGAGCCAGGCCAGCGCGAGGATGCTGAATCCGTCGTAGAGCTGGGCCGTGTCGACGTCGGCCGGGGTGAGCGAGGTTCGGCTCCACAACTGGTCGCTCACGCTGGTCGCGGCCATCGCGGCCAGTTCCTCCTGCTGATCCCAGGAGAAGCGGTCGCGCATCGCGATGCCCACCGCGTCGATGTACACCGGCGGCGCCGCCGCGGACGAGGCGTGGTCGGCGGCCGACACCACGAACGCGGTCGACCCGTCGACCGGCACGTCGCAGTCGTAGAGGCACAGCGGCGTCGAGATCATCCGGGTGGCGAGGTAGTCGTCCATCGACAGCGGCTCGCGATAGATCGCGAGCGGGTTGCGGCCGGCGTTGCGCCGAGCGGCCAGGGCGATCTGGCCCAGCTGCTCACGCGTCGTACCGAACTCGTGGAAGTGCCGGGTGGCGAGCATCGCCAGCCAGTTGGCGGCCGACGGCGCACCGAACGGGGTCAGCCAGGTGCCGATGTCCGAGGCGCGGCCGTCCGGGTCGAAGACGGCGGCGCGCCCGCCGGCGCCCTGCGCGGTCGACTCGGTCACCGTCCGGTAGACGAGGACGTGCCGGGCGAGGCCGGCCGAGATCGCGGTCATCGCCGCGACCAGCGCCGCCAGCTGCCCGGGCAGCTCGGCCGCGCCCTGGAACCAGTTGGGACGCAGCCGCAGCGCCTCCTGGAGTGCCGGCGGGGGCGGGCCGCCGTAGCCGCGGGAGGACACCGCATCGCCGCCGGGATAGGTCGAGATGCCGTCGATGTCGTCGCGGGTGAGACCGGCGTCGCCGATCGCGGCGAGCGCGGCCTCGACGGTGAGATCGACCGGCGAGCGCCCGAGGCGCCGCCCGACCGCCGACTGGCCGATGCCCGAGATGATGCTGTCGTGTTCGAACCGGCGGCGCCCGGTCATCGGTCGCTCGCCGGCCGGAACAGCGGGTAGAAGTAGCCGTGCCGTTCGAGGAACGCGACCGACACCCGGTCGCCGATCGCCACCGACCACGGGTCGCATTCGACGATGTTGGTCGTCAGCCGCAGGTCGGCCTGCTCGTCGATCCCGACCATCGCGATCACGTAGGGCTCCTGGCCGGCGTCCCACTGCTGGACGTTGACGGTGAACGTCACGACGGTGCCCAGCCCCGAGACCGGCTGCGGCACGAGGTCGGTGCTCAGGCAGCGGGCACAGACCGGTCCGGCCGGGTGGGTTCGATAACCGCACGCGGCGCACGTCTGGAACCGCAGCCGGCCGTCCGCACCGCTTCGCCAGAAGAAGTCCGTCAGCGGATCCTCGGCCGGCTGGAGCCGGTGCGACAGCGGGTCCACCGCGACGGGACGGTTGGTTTCGACGGCGATGACTGCCTCCTGGGACGGCGACGGCGCAGGCCACCATAGTAGCTTCAGACAGTTCAATAAGGTAGACAAATAGAGGGCAGCCAGGAGGAGCCATGGAGTTCGGTTGGTCGAGCGAAGAGCAGTCCTTCCGGACGCGGCTGCGCACCGTCATCGACGCCGAGCTACCCGAGCAGTGGGCCGGCCTGATCCCGGGCGAGGAGGTCGCCACCGACTTCACCATGAGGTTCTGCCGGACCCTCGCCGACCACGGCCTGCTCGCTCCGCACTGGCCGTCCGAGTACGGCGGGCGCGACGCCTCGCCCTGGCAGTTCATCATCCTCGGCGAGGAGCTGTGGAGCGCGGGGGAGCCGCGCGGCTCGCAGTACATGAACGTCAACTGGATCGGCCCGGCGATCATCGCGGCCGGCGACGACGACCAGCGGACCTATCACCTGACCCGGATCGCCCGCGGAGACGTCACGTGGTGCCAGGGATTCTCCGAACTCGGGGCCGGCACCGATCTGGCCGCCATGCAGACCGCCGCGGTGCGAGACGGCGACGACTACGTCGTGAACGGCGAGAAGGTCTGGACGTCCTACGCCCAGGTGGCCGAGTTCTGCTTCCTGCTCGCGCGCACCGACCCCGAGTCCGAAGGCAGTCGCGGGATCTCGATCTTCCTCGTGCCGACCTCCACGCCCGGCTTCACCATCGAGGCGATTCCGAGCGTGCTCGACATCCACGAGTTCAACCGGCTGACCTTCACCGACATGCGGATACCGGCGAGCAGCCGGCTCGGTCCCGAGAACGAGGGCTGGCAGGTGATCCGGACCGCGCTCGCGCACGAACGGATCGGGGGGCCGCGCTACGCCCGGGCGGCGCTCGTCGCCGAACGGCTCGCCGGGCTGGCCGACGAGAACGGGTGGTGGGAGCGGGACGGGTTCCGGACCCGGCTGGCCGCGGCCCGATCGGCGTGCGCGGCGGCGCGAATCCTCGTCTACCAGGCGATCGACGCCCGGGTGAAGCAGCGGTCGGACGACCTCGCGGTGAGCCTCGCCCGCGTGGCGATCGTCCGCTGCGAACGGGTGGTCGCCGAGCTGGCCCTGGACCTGTGGGAGGACGACGCGCTCGAGGTCGG
>Ga0137415_10004412_pt1 | contig 13937 bp, 7 predicted proteins | sample CZODoug3_1_1_16f_FD_183082 | JGI IMG/M metagenome (GOLD analysis project Ga0137415, IMG submission 183082) | Vadose zone soil fungal communities from Angelo Coast Range Reserve, California, USA - CZODoug3_1_1_16fungal (Hybrid Assembly) | ecosystem: Environmental > Terrestrial > Soil > Vadose... | reverse complement strand
CGGCAGCCGGCCCGCCGGGGCAAGTGCCGTACTCGAGGCTTGGGAGTTGATCATGAGTGCATCAGCGTTTCGTAGTGACTGGTTGCGGCGCCTCGCGGCGTGCTTCGCCGCCGGCGCCCTGGTGTTGCTCGCCTTCAGCGCCGCCCAGGCGACGCCGCCGCCGGCCGGCACTTCAATCGGCAACCAGGCTTCCGCCACTTATACCGATGCGTCGGGCGTATCGCATACCATCACCTCCAACGTGGTGCAGACCACGGTGCAACAGGTTGCAAGTCTCACGCTGACTCAAAACGGCGCGCAGAACGCCACCGCCGGCAGCGTCACCTACTACCCGCACACCCTGACCAACACCGGCAACGGCAGCGACACCTTCAACCTGACTACCGCCAACTCCGGCGGGTTCACCATGAGCACGGTGCAGATCTACGCCGACAATGGCAGCGGTCAGCCCACCGGTTCGCCCATCACCTCGACCGGACTCCTCAACTCCGGTGCGGCGTTCAGGTTCATCGTCGCTGCCACGCTCCCGGGCACGGCCACCGCCGGTCAGACCAACGCCCTCACGGCGACGGGCACCAGCGTGTTCGACGCCACCAAGACCGCCAGCAACACCGACACCACCACCGTCACCAACAACGCCGTGGTTTCGGTGACCAAGTCGGTGAGCGCGGCCAGCGGTGCGGCAGGATCGGGGCCCTATACCTATACCCTCACCTACACCAATACCGGCAACAGCACCGCCACCACGGTCGCCTTGAGCGACGCGATTGCGGCCGGCATGACCTATGTGGCCGGCTCGGGCCGCTGGAGCGTGACCGGAGCCACCGCGTTGTCCGACAGCGGCGCTACGACCGGCACCGCGCCCAACACCATTACCTCCACCTACACGGCCGGCAGCGATACGTTTGCCGCGACCGTGGCGCAAGTGCCGGCGGGGCAATCCGGCACGGTGACCTTCCAGGTCAACGTCGCCGCCGGCACCGCCGCCGGCGTGCTGAACAACACGGCGACCTACTCCTACAACAACGGTGCCGGCACTACCGTTTCCGGGTCCTCGAACACCGTGCCGTTCACCGTGCGACAGGGCGCGGGCGTCACGCTGACCGGTCAGACCGTGGCCGGGCCGGCCGCACCCGGCGCCATGGTGAGCTTTACCAACACCCTCACCAACAGCGGCAACGCCACTGACACCTTCAATATCACCACCGGGACCAGCACCTTCCCGGCGGGCACGACTTTTCAGCTGTTCAAGAGTGACGGTGTCACCCCGTTGACCGACACCAACGGCGACGGCACGCCGGACACCGGACCGGTGGCCGCCGCCGCCACTTACAACGTGATAGTCAAGGCGACGTTACCTCCCAATGCGACCAACACCGGCGCGCCGTTCACCGTGCAGAAGACCGCGACTTCGGTGTCTGATGCGACCAAGTCCGCCACCGCCACCGATACCCTGAGCGCCATTTCGGCCAACGCGGTCGATGTGACCAACAACAGCGTGTACAACGCCGGCACGCCAGCCCCCGGCCAGGGTCCGGGTCCCGAAGGCGCCGCCGTGATCACCAACACCACCAACCCCGGCACCAGTACCACATTCGTGCTGGTGGCCAACAACCGCGGTCCTGCGCCCGACAGCTACAACCTCGGCGCCAGCACCGTCGGCAGCTTCGCGAGCCAGACCCTGCCGGCCGGCTGGACGGTGACCTTCAAGGCCGACGGTGGCGCGGGCAACTGCTCGACCACGGGAGCCACGATCAGCACTACCGCCATGGTGGCGGCGAGTGGCGCGGCGACGGTGTGCGCCGTGGTCAGCGTGCCGGCCGCTTATGCCGCCGGCACCAATGACCTGTACTTCCGTGCGCTGTCACCCAACTCGGGGGCGAGCGACACCATTCATGACGCGGTTGCCGTCAGCGCGGCGCGCGCGATCAGCTTGACGCCCAACCATGCCGGTCAGACCTATGCCGGCGGTTCATTCGTCTATACGCAGACACTGACCAACACCGGCAACGTGACGGAGGGCAACGGCACGGTCAGCTCGATCGCGCTCAGCACTGCCAATAACCAGGCGGGCTGGACTTCGGTGTTGTATTACGACGCCAACAGCAACGGCACCCTGGACGGCACGGACCCGCAAATCAGCGGCAACCTCAACACGGTGGCGGGCCTCGCCGGCGGGCTGGCCCCGGGGCAGTCGATCACCGTGTTCGTCAAAGTGATCGCTCCGAGCGGCGCGCTCGCGGGCGCGGTGAACGCGACCACCATCACGGCCACCACCACCAACGGCAGTTACAGCACCACCGCGCCCGCAGCGGCCGTGGCCACCGACAGCACCACCGTGATCGCCGCCAACCTCAACCTGAACAAGGCCCAGGCGCTGGACGCGAGCTGCACCGGCCCGACGGGGGGCACTTCCTACAGCGCGACCGGCGTCAGCGCAAAACCCGGCCAGTGTGTGCTGTACCAGATCACGGTGATCAACGCCGGCGTGGCTAACGCCACCGCCGTGGTGGTGTCCGATGCGACGCCGAGCTTCACCACGCTCAGCAGCGCGCCGGCGACCACCGTCGGCAGCATTGCGGCTGGTGCGCCGGCCGTGGGCGGCACGGGCACGATCAACGCCAACGTCGGTACCCTGACTCCCGGTCAGTCCGCCGTCGTGACGTTCGGCGTGCGGATCAATCCTTAGGCGCGGTCAGGGTGTGGCGGGGGGCAGGCGGCGCCTCCAGCACCGGTCGCCCACTGTTATGCTCCGCCTGCTGCGCCGGTTGCTGATCACTGGGCTGCTGCTGATCCTGTCGGCGGCGGTTCAGGCTGCGCCGCCGCCGGCGGGAACCCTCATCAGCAACACCGCCGGCGATAGCTTTGTCGATCAGGCCTCGGGATTGTCGGTTAGTCTCAGGTCAAACACCGTCAATGTCACGGTCGCCCCGCCCGCGCGCGCGGCCAGCATCGCTTATTTCACCAACGCGAGCTATGTGACGCCGAGTGTTTCTGCCCTGACCGGCAGTCCTCTGTTCGTGCAGGTGGATGCCGCGTTGTGCAACACCGATCCCAGCCGCGCGCTCACGGCGCCGGTCACGCTAACCAGCAGGCTCACCGGCGATGTCGAAATCCTCACCGCGGTCGAAACCGCTCCGAACAGCGGCTTGTTTCGCATTCAACCGTCTGTGCCCACGGCCAACGCCGCCGGCCATGTGGTTGCCTCGGGTGATGGCATCCTGGAAGTGCTGCCAAACGACCTGGTGACCGCCGCCGTGACCCACTGTGGTGGCGTGACGGTGTCGGCCACCACCACCTTGTTGATCGACCCCTCCGGCGCAGTTTACGACGAGCGTACCAACCAGCCCGTGGCGGGCGCGACGGTGCAGCTCATCGATGTGACGGGCGGCGGCAATGGCGGCAATGTCGGCGGCCCGGCCCGCGTGTTGCTGCCCGACGGCACGACGCCGGCGCCCTCCAGCGTGATCACCGGCGCCGACGGCCGCTACGCTTTCCCGGTCGTCGCGCCCAGCAGCTACCGCCTCGTGGTCACGCCCCCCGCGGGCTACGTCTTTCCCTCCAAAGTGTCGCCCGCGCTGCAGCCGGCCGGTCGCTTTCTCGATCCACGAGGATCGTACGGGAACAGCTTCACCATTTCCGGCACACAGAGCGGGCCGGTGCATTTCGACCTGCCGCTCGCTCCCGGCGTGAGCAGGAGTGGCCTGCTGATCGACAAGAGCGCCGACCGGATCACCGCGCAGGTTGGCGACTTCGTCGACTACACCATAAGACTCAACAACGCCAGCGGCGCGCCGCTTGCCAACACGCTCGTCAACGACCGCCTGCCCGCCGGCTTCGTCTATGTGAGTGGCAGCGCGCGACTGAACGGCACGGCGCTGGCCGATCCGGCCGGCGGCGGCGGTCCGGCGCTGCGGTTCAGCCTGGGTGGGTTGGCAAAGGGTGCGCAGGCCACGCTCAGCTACCGCGTGCGCGTGGGTGTGGGCGCGCAAGGCACCACCGGCGTCAACGCCGCACAAGCCGTGAGCGGCGGCGTAGTGTCCAACCGTGCGAGCGCCAGCGTGCGGATCAGCGGCGGGGTGTTTGCTGCCGAGGCCTATCTGATCGGCAAGGTCTATGCCGATTGCAACGCCAACGGCGTGCAGGATGCGGATGAGCCTGGCATCCCCGGCGTGCGCATCTACATGGAGGACGGCACTTACGCCGTCAGCGACGAGCAGGGCAAATACAGTCTGTACGGTTTGATCCCACGCCTGCACGTGGCCAAAGTCGACCTCACTACGCTGCCCGCCGGTGCGCGTCTTGAGGTGCTCGGCAACCGCAATGCGCTGGATGCAGGGAGCGTGTTCGTCGACCTCACCGCCGGCGAACTGCACAAGGCCGACTTCGCGCTCAGCGCCTGCTCCGCGTCCCTGCGGGAGGAGATTGCCGTCCGTCGCCGGGCGCTCACCCACCCGTCCGAAATCCTCCAGGCCGCGGGCAGCCTGTGGTCAGCGAATGCGGCGCCCGCAGCGGTCAATGCGCGCACACTGCCCGCGAGCGGTGTCATCCGGTTGCCCGGGGAATCGCAGAGCGCCGTGGGTGCAGCACCCGCCGCGCCGCAGGTCGCGATGGCCTCGGCGATGCCCGGCATCGCGCCCTTTGCCACCTCTGTGGCTGCGCTCGGTGCGGTGACAGATCCGGGAGGCCCGTATGCGCCGCAGGCCCAGGGCCTGCCGCAGCCCCTCGACACGCCGTCTGAAAAGCTGTCGCAGCAGCAGTCCCCCGCACCCGCCGCCGCCCCGGACGAGTCGGACTTCGCGGACTTTGCAACGCTGCGGCGGACCTTGCGGACGGAGGCTCTGGAAAAGCTGCTACCCGCAATGGACCCGCAGGTCGGTTTTGTGGGGCTGAACGATACGGAAGTGTTGACCATCAATCAGGCGACCGTGCGGGTCAAGGGGCCCCTGGGCGCCCACTTTGAATTGTCGGTGAACGGGCAGCGCATTGCGGACACCCAGGTCGGCAAGAAGAGCAGCCTGGAAGAAACCGGTGTGCTCGCCTGGGAGTACATCGGCGTCGATCTCAGGCCGGGACGCAACCTCTTGAGCGTGCGTGCGCTCGATGATTTCGGCATTGTGCGCGGCAGCGCGCAGATCACCGTGCTGGCGCCGGGACCACTCAACCGAATCGTCATTGAAGCCCCGCCGCGCGCGGTGGCGGATGCCGCCACGCCGGTGCCGATCACGGTTCTGCTGCGCGACGCCGACGGGCTGCCGGTCGCAGCACGCACCCCGATCACGCTCAGTTCCACCCTCGGACAGTGGCAGTTCCCCGGCGAGGCCCAGGGCTCGCTCGCGCACCCGTCTGCCGATCAACACTTCGTCACCGGCGGTGTGGCGCGGTTGCTGCTGTTGCCCCCGGCGCAGCCGGGCAAGGTCGAGCTCAGCGTGAGCAGCGGCACGGTGAAAACCACGACCACACTCGAATTCACGCCGCAGCTGCGGCCGATGCTGGGCGTCGGGCTGATCAGCGGCACGCTCAACCTGCGCAATCTCAACCCGTCGGCGCTGCAACCGGCGCAAAGCGCGGATGTGTTCGAACGCGAGATCGAGAGCGTATCGCGCAGCTTCGATGGCGGCAAAGACGCCGCGGCGGCGCGCACCGCCCTGTTCCTCAAGGGCAAAGTGCTGGGGTCGACCCTGCTGACCCTCGCTTACGACTCCGACAAGCCCTCCGACACCACGCTGTTCCGCGACATCCAGCCCGATCAGTTCTATCCGGTGTATGGCGACTCGTCAGCGCGAGGGTTCGACGCCCAGTCCACCGGCAAGCTGTACGTGATGGTGCAGAATGGCACCAACTATGCCCTGCTCGGCGACTATGCCACGCAAAGCGACAACCCGGCGCGTCAGCTGACCCAATATGCGCGCGCGCTCAACGGCGCCAAGGGCCACTGGCAGCTCGGCAGCGTCACGGTCGATGGCTTCGCCAGCGATACCTCTGCCACCCAGAGCGTGGTCGAGTTCCGTGCCAACGGCACCTCCGGCCCGTTCCAGCTCGACCTGCGCGGCGTGACCAACAGCCAGCAGGTCGATCTCATCACGCGCGATCGCAACCAGTCAGCCATTATCCTGAACGACACGCCGCTCACGCCGTTCACCGATTACGCGATCGAGCCGTACAGCGGCCTGCTGCTGCTGAAGAACCCGGTAGCGAGCATCGATGCCAACTTGAATCCCATCTACGTGCGCGTGAGCTACTCGGTTGACGCCGGCGGGCCGAAGCACTGGGTCGAAGGGGCCGATGCCCGCGTGCCGCTCTCGCCCGGCTTCACACTGGGTGCCACCGCCATCCACGACGCCGATCCTGCCAACCAACAGACCCTGCAGGGCGTGAACCTGACGGGAAAACTGGGCGGCCACACCACCGGCACCGCGGAAGTGGCGCGTAGCAATACCGACCTGCAGGGCGAGGGCACCGGGGAGCGGGTCGACGTCCGGCACGAGGGAGCCCGGGTGCAGGCGCACCTGTGGGGTGTGCGGACCGAGGCCGAGTTCTACAACCCGAACAGCCTGCAGTCGGCAGGGGAATCCCAATACGGCGCCAAGGCGACCTACAGGCTCGATGAGAGAGACCGCGTGGTGGCGGAGTCTCTGAAAACCTCCAACAGCACCACCGGTGCCGAGCAGACCGGCGCGGAACTGAAAGTGGAACACAGCTTCCCCGGCAACGCGAAACTGGAACTGGGATTGCGCCACAGCCGCGCCAACGCGGAGTCGGTGCTGTCCGCTCCCGCCCTGCCGGGGACGTCGACGCCGCTGGTGCCGGCCGACGCCGCGGCGCAGAGCGCCTCGGCCCAGGTGGGTTACACCAGCGCGCGCGCCAGGCTCACCGTGCCCGTCCCCGAGGTGAAAGGCGCAGAGATCTTCGGTCTCGCCGAAGAAGCCATCGACGGCGGCGGCGGCCGGGAGGATGCGATTGGCGGTACCTATGCGGTCAATGCCACCACGCGCATCTATGCCCAGCATGACTTCATCAACAGCCTGAACGGTCCCTACACCCTCAACCCTTCGGTGTCGCAGTACTCCACGGTGGCCGGCATCAGCAGCACGCTGCCCGACACCACGCAGCTGTTCAATGAATACCGGGTGGGCGACGGTCTGGACGGCCGCAGCAGCGAGGCGGCGATCGGTCTGCGCCGGCTGTGGAAACTCGGCAATGGCATCGGCCTGTCGGCGAGCCTGCAGCGCATCGCGCCGCTGGCGGGGGTGGTCAGCGATGAATCCAACGCCGTAGCCTTGGGGGCCGACTACAGCGCCGCCCGCGACTGGAAAGCCTCCACCCAGGCGCAGTGGCAGACCTCCGCCAACTCACACAGCTGGCTGTTCACGGCCGGCATGGCGCGCAAGCTCGACGCCAACTGGACGCTGCTCAACCGCGCACTCTACAGCCAGCAGACTGAGCTCGCGGCCGGCGGCGGGCGCGAGCTTGCCCGCGTCCAGTCCGGCTTCGCGTATCGCCCGGTAGATTCGAACGTCTGGAACGCTCTGGGGCAAATCGAGTACAAGCGCGACTTCGACACGACCGTGGGGCCGGGGTTGAGCCTCGACGAACAGGCGTGGATTCTCGCCGGCAACCTCAACGTGCAGCCGAGCCGCGGCTGGCAGATCAGCGCCCGCTACGCTGCCAAGCGCGCGATCGACTGGTCCGACAGCCTCGCCAGCCGCTCGTTCACCCAGCTGGCCGGTGCGCGCTCCATGTGGGATATCACCGCGCGCTGGGACGCGGGGGTGCAGGGCTACCGCACCTGGGGCGCCGGCGCCACGCAGTACGCCGTCGGCGTCGAACTCGGCTACCTGGTGTGGAAGAATCTGTGGCTGTCTCTGGGCTGCAACGCGAAGGGCTTCGATGCTCCCGACCTCGCAGGTGAGGCCTACACGCAGCGCGGCGCGTATCTGCATCTGAGCTTCAAGTTCGACGAGAGCCTGTTCGGGGGCAGCCCGCTCACCGCGCGCGCGGCCCCCGTGCACAGCGCCGCAGGCCGACAGCCATGACCCTGCCTGAGGCACTCATTGCATCGCCACAGCGCCGCGCACTCCTGCGGCGCTGGGCGGGCCGGTTGGCGCTTGCGGCACTGCTCGCGCCCTGGTCCCTGCCCGCCTTTGCAGTCAGTGGTTCTTACGCCGGCAACGGGACCTTTGCGCAGAGCCTGTGGTGGCTCGACTTCACCGGCTTCAGCACCGCCTCCACCTCCGCCCAGGCGCTGACCTTCACGCTGCCGAGCGGCGCCGGCACGCTGGGTCTCTCGGCCCAGATCTCCTCCACTGCCATGCAACTGGTCGCCGAGCCCTCGTGGTCCGGGGGCGGCGCCTTTGGCCACGGCGTCTACAACGGCATCGGCGGCACGCCCATTTTCTACTGGCTTAATCAGGCGGGAGCCGCCACGGTCACGCTGTCCTCCCTGAGCGTGAAAGACGCCTCCGGCAACACGCGCAGCTTCGTGCTCTACGCCGCCGACGGAGAGAACACCAACTCTCCGGAAACCATCACCTACGCCAGCACCGCGAACTGGAGGCTGATCGACACCGTCAACTACTACGCGCTTTTCAACGGCAACGTGCCCACGCTCACGGGAATCGGCACCACCTCGGTGGTCGAAAGTGGCCCCTTGCTCAATGACGGCAACTACAACGCCTCGGTGGTGCTGGGCACGTCAAGTCCCACACAGGTTTCCTCGACCTTTAGCGGGAACGAAGCAACCCTGTTTGCGGTGTCCTTACCGCCCATCACCTTCAACATCGTCCTCACCGGGCGCGTGAGCGCATCGGATCAGTTCACCGCCGCCATCGCCTACACCAGTCCGGCGGCGAGCATCAAGAGCGTGACCACCAGCGGCGCCGCCACCACGGCCGGCACCGGAGCCACATCCGTCATCGGCACCAATAGCGTCACGCTGAGCGCGGCCATGGCCGCCGGCAGCTTCTCGCCGCTGTCCACCTATGCCGGCAGCATGGCCTGCAGCAACGCCGGTCCGGGCGCCGCGGCCTTCGGTGGCGCTAACACAGTGTTACCGAGCGGCGCGGGCACCAGCTTCACGCTCACCCCGCAGACCGGCGACAACATCACCTGCACTCTCACCCTCACGCCGCCGCCCCAGACGGTCAGCGGTAGCGTTTACAACGACGCCAACCACAACAATGCGCTGGACGGCGCCGAGACCGGCACAGGGGTGAGCGGACTGTACGTCAAGCTCGCGCCCTACGCCGGCGGCGCCTGTCAGAGTCCGGCCAGCGCCGCCGCCCCGGTCAGCGCCGCCACCGGCGCCTACAGCCTTGCCGGCGTGGCGGCGGGCAGCTACTGCCTGGTCCTCAACAGCAACAGCACGCTCACCGACATTGCCGCGGCGCTGCCTTCAGGCTGGATCGGCACGCAAAACGCCGGCGGCGTCATTCAACTCAACGTCATTGCAAGCGGCCCACCGCTGCCGCAGAACTTCGGTCTTTACAATGGCAGCAAATTGAGCGGCACCGTGTTCGCCGACAACGGCGCGGGCGGGGGCACCGCCAACAACGGCGCCCAGGACGGAACCGAGGCGGGCATCGCCGGCGTGTTGGTGGAGGCGACGGGTGCCGCGACAGCGGCGAACCGCACCAGCGGCAGCGGCCTGTACACCCTGTGGATCCCGGCGGGCACCGCCGGCACAGTCACGGTCACTCCCGCCGCTCCGGGGGGATACCTCGCCACCGGTGGCGCCGCCGGCACCACCAGCGGCAGTTATTCCCGCCCCAGCGTCAGTTTCGTGCCGAGCGCGGGGCAAGCCTACAGCGGCGTCAACTTCGGTCTCGTGCCGCCCAATACCCTGGGTCCTGACGGCGCACAGGCGACACAGCCCGGCAGCACGGTGTTCTATGCCCATGCCTTCGTCGCCGGCAGCGGCGGCCAGGTCACGTTCTCGCTCGCCGGCAGCGCCACTCCGTCCGCCCCGGCGTGGACGCAGGTGTTGTATCAGGACAGCAACTGCAACGGCGTGCTCGACAGCGGCGAGCCGCAGATGGCCGGCTCGCTCAGCGTCAGCGCCGGACAGAAGCTGTGTCTGATCGTCAAGGTGTCTACCCCGGCGGGCGCTGCCGCGGGCGCACAGAGCACCGCGTCGTTGAGTGCCGCCTTCCTGTACACCAATGCCAGCCCGGCGCTCGCCGCCACGCTCACCGCCAGCGACGTGACCACCGTGGGGGCGCCCGGCACGCTCTCGCTCACCAAGCTCGTCAGCAATCTCACCCAGGGCGGAGCTGCGGCCACCGCGGTCAGCGCCAATCCGGGCGACACGCTGCAATACACGCTCACCGCGACCAACAACGGCGCGCAGTCATTGGCCACGCTGGTGATCAACGACGCCACACCGGCGTTCACCACCTTCGTCTCGGCGGCCTGTCCCGCCAGCTTGCCCCCGGGTATCAGCGCGTGCAGCGTGAGCACACAGCCTGCGGTCGGCGCCGGCGGTGCGCTGCAGTGGACCTTTACCGGTTCGCTCGCGGCCAGTGGTTCACTGGCGGTGACCTATCAGGTGAAGATCGGCACCTGATCCCCGGTCTTTGCGGCCTCTCGGCGGCACCGCTGCTCCCGCCTCGGGTGTTCACCCTATCCTGCGACCGGGGCTGCCCTGATGTGCCAGACAGCAGGAAGCTGGTACTTGATTCGGTTCTGCGCCGGGTCATCCGCCCGGCTGGTCGTGCCCTTCGGGAGAGCCGCATGCAACGAGAGAAGAACATCCTGATTGAACCGGCAACTCAAAAGAACCGCACCGCCGAGCTGACACGCAACGAGCCCAAGATGGAGCTGCTGCGCGAGCTGGTGGCGCACCTGCGTCAAAATCGCACCCTGTTGCGCGAGGAGTGGGTGGCGCGCATCGCCGAAGCCCAGTTGCTGACGGCGATGACCCAGGAGGAAATCTTCGCGGAGGCGACCTCGGTCTACGACAGCTACGTCGCGGCTCTTGAGACCGGCACCTTCGAGGCGCTGCAGGCCTACGCGCGCAACCTCTCCGAACGCATCATTCCGCGCGGTGTCGAAACGCACGAGGTGGTGGGCATCGTGCTGTTGTTGCGCGACGTGCTGGCGCGCTCACTGTTCGCCAAGTATCAGACCGACTTTGAAAAGCTCAACCGCATCCTGGACGCCTATGAGCCCGCGGCCAACCGCATCGCCAATACCGTGGCGGTCGGTTTCGTCCAGGAGCGCGAGCGCGTCATCCGCCAACAGCAGGAAGCGATCCGCGAGCTGTCGACGCCGGTGCTGCAGGTGCGCGAGCGGCTGCTCATCCTGCCGATCATCGGCGTCATCGATCCGCAGCGCGCGCGGCAGTTGACCGAACAGCTGCTGCGCGCGATTCGCACCAACCGCGCCAAGGTCGTCGTCATCGACATCACCGGCGTGGCCGCGATGGACGTCACGGTGGCCAATCACCTGGTGCAGACGGTCGAAGCCTCGCGTCTGCTCGGCGCAACGGTGATCGTCACGGGCCTGTCGCCCGAGATCGCGCAAACCCTCGTTACAATCGGCGTGGATCTGGGCAAGATGAACACGGTCGGGGACCTGCAGGGCGGCATCGAGCAGGCCGAGAGGCTGCTGGGCTACAAGGTCGTCAACCCTGAGCAGGGTCCGGGGGAAGGGAGGTAAAAGCTGCGTGCAAGTACCCATTCTTAAGCAGGGAGGCGTTCTCATCGCGACCATCCAGGCCGCGTTGTCGGACGCGGATCTTCTCGAACTGCGCACGGCCCTGGTGCAGCAGGTGGTGCGCTACCGATCCACGGGGGTCATCGTGGACGTCACCGCGATGGACGTCATGGATTCGTTTGCCTCGCGCACCCTGCTCGAGATCTCGCACATGATCCGCCTGCGCGGTGCCCCTACCGTCATTGTCGGCATCCAGCCGGAGGTCGCCTTTGCGATGGTGCAGCTCGGACTGACGCTCGAGGACATTCCCACTGCGCTCGATCTGGAGGAAGGCCTGGCGTATCTGCAGCAGAAGTCCAGGAACATCAACTAAAAGGCGCGGGTGCCTTGGCCGCAGACACGCAGATTCTGATTACGTCTGACAAGGACGTCGTCACCGCTCGCCAGCAGGGCCGGGCGGTGGCGCTGCAGACCGGCTTTTCGATGAGCGAGGCGACGCTCATCGCGACCGCCATCTCCGAGCTCGCCCGCAACATCGTCTCTTACGCGAACCAGGGCAGTGTGACGCTGAGGCCGGTCCACGGGTCCAACGGCGCGACCGGCCTGACGATCGTCGCGAGCGACTCGGGTCCCGGGATTGCCGACCTCAACCTGGCGCTGCGCGACGGCTACTCCAGTTCCGGCGGCCTCGGCCTGGGATTGCCCGGCGTCAGGCGCCTCATGGACGAGTTTGACATCGCCTCCAGGGCCGGCAGCGGCACCACGGTGACGATCACCAAATGGCTGCCCTGACCCTGGAGTTCGGAGTCGCCGGCAGTATTGCGCCGGGTCAGCGGGTCTCCGGCGACCTCGAGGTGGTGCACTACTATGACGGCGGTGGGGGTGCGCTGGTAGCGGTCATCGACGGTATCGGTCACGGCGAGCAGGCCGCGGCGACGGCGCGTCTCGCCGCGGACACCATCCTGCGTCATCCCGAGGAGGAGCCCGCAGCGCTGCTGACGCGCTGTCATGTGGTTCTGCGTGGAACGCGTGGCGTGGTCTTGAGCATTGCCAGCATCAATCTGCGGCAGGCTGCCTTGAGCTGGCTGGGAATCGGCAATGTGAGCGGCGTCGTCTGCCGTGGCACTGCCAGTGTGCTCGCCGCGCGCGACGAGCTGCTGGCGCGTCCCGGGGTGGTGGGCTACGGCGAGTTGCCAGCACTGCACGCTTCTGTTATTCCGTTGCGGGCCAGGGACATGCTGATATTCGCCACCGATGGGATCAGCCGGCATTTTTCCGATGGCCTCGCAGCAGCGGCGTCCGCGCAGTCTCTGGCTGATGACATCATTGCGCACCACTGCCAGAGGAACGATGACGCGCTGGTGGTAGTGGCGCGTGCGAACTAGACGGCGCATCGTCATGAACGCGGCACATCCGACACCTGAGTCGCCCGACTCGAATTACCAGCAGGCGCTGTCGGCCTACCTGGAGCGTGGCGGGGAGGCGCTGCTCGCCCGTGCCTACGAGTTGGGGCGCGATGCGCTGGCGGGCGGCCGCAGCATTCCCGACCTCGTCGGCCTGCACAGCCGGGCACTGCGGGCGATCGCCGCCGCCGCGGATAGCCGCCGTGATCCCGGGTCGCTCATCGACTCCGCGACCACCTTTCTCGCCGAAATGCTGTCGCCGTTCGAAATGACTCATCGCGGCTATCGCGATTCGCTGGTTGCCTGGCGGCACATCAACGAGACTCTCGAGCAGGAGATCCGGCGCATCGCTCACGCGTTGCACGACGATTCGGGGCAACTGCTGGTGTCAGTGCACCTGCAGCTCGCGCAAGTGGCGCGTGAGGTGCCCGCGGCCGGGCCGAAGATCGAGGAGTGCCAGAAGCTCCTCGATCAGGCCGAGCAGCAGCTGCGGCACCTGTCCCACGAGCTTCGGCCGATGGTGCTCGATGACCTCGGATGGCTGGCGGCGATCGAGTTTCTGGCCGCGGCCGTGTCGCGTCGCACGCGCATCCCTGTTGATGTGCGTTCCAGCGTCACGCAGCGCCTGCCCGCCGCTGTGGAAACGGCGCTGTATCGCGTGGTCCAGGAGGCTCTGACCAATGCCGTCCGTCACGCGCACGCGACGCGCATTCGCATCGAGATCGATCAGGAGCGGGACTGTCTGCGCTGCCTGATCGGCGACGACGGGCTTGGCTTCGAGGTCGAGTCCGGCGTGGGCCGCGGCGGCCTGGGCCTCAGGGGCATGCGCGAGCGCCTGAGCGCCCTCGGTGGATCGCTGCACATCGTCTCCGCACCCGG
>Ga0137415_10004408_pt1 | contig 13943 bp, 16 predicted proteins | sample CZODoug3_1_1_16f_FD_183082 | JGI IMG/M metagenome (GOLD analysis project Ga0137415, IMG submission 183082) | Vadose zone soil fungal communities from Angelo Coast Range Reserve, California, USA - CZODoug3_1_1_16fungal (Hybrid Assembly) | ecosystem: Environmental > Terrestrial > Soil > Vadose... | reverse complement strand
GCTCCGGGTGGGGTTTACCGAGCCACCCCGGTCACCCGGGGTGCTGGTGGTCTCTTACACCACCGTTTCACCCTTACTCCGTCGCTCGCGCGCCGGAGCGGTCTGTTTTCTGTGGCACTGTCCCGCGAGTCGCCCCGGGTTGCCGTTAACAACCACCCTGCCCTGCGGAGTCCGGACTTTCCTCGGCGACACCCACCGGTGTTGCCACCGGCCGGCGCCGACGCGGCCGCCCGGCCAGCTCGTCCGCGCGCCAAGTATAGGACTGCCGGCACCGCACCCCGGACGCGGCAGGCCGGGCCACCCCACCCTCGGCGGCTAGCGGTCGGTGAACTCGGCGGGGCGTTTCGCCAGGAACGCGGCCAGTGCCTCGCGCTGGTCCTCGGTGAACGTCGTGGCGATCTGCGTACTGTTCTCCATCGCGATGCCCGCCGCCATGCTGCCGGTCTCCAGCTGGCTCCACATCACGTCCTTGGTCATCCGGACGCCGAACGGGCTGTTCGCCGTGATCGACCTGGCGACGTCCAGCGCGGCCGCCAGCAGCTCGCCGTCCGGCACCACGCGGGACACCAGCCCGATCCGGTCGGCCTCGGCAGCGTCGATCACCCGGCCGGTCAGCAGCAACTCGAACGCCCGCGACGCGCCGATCAGCCGAGGCAGCAGCCAGCTCACGCCGATGTCGCAGCCGGACAGCCCGATCCGCACGAACGCGTCGCCGAACCGGGCGGACTCGCCGGCGATCCGCACGTCGGAGGCCAGCGCGAGGGCCAGTCCACCCCCGGCCGCCGGCCCGTTGACCGCCGCGATCACCGGCTGGGGCAGCGCCCGGATCCCGGTGACCAGCGCGGCGATCCGCTTCTGCAACCGCATCCGCTGCTGCGCCGGGCGCTCCAGGGGGCCCAGCGGGTCGCCGTCGCGCTGCTGCAGGTCCAACCCCGCGCAGAAACCCCGGCCCCGCCCGGTGAGCACCACCACCCGGCAGCTCGCCTGCGCCTGGAGATCCTCGGCCAGCCAGCGCAGCTGAGCGTGCAGGTCCTCCAGCAGCTCCTCGGAGATGGCGTTCAGCCGCTCCGGGCGGTCCAGTTCCACCAGCCAGATCCCCGGCTCGACCTGCGTGCGGTGCACCGTGCTCGACTCAGTCACGGCACCGATGCGTACCGGCGCCGCGCGCCCCCTGTCAAGATCACGTCGCCTGGCTGGCTTAGCCTGCCCGGGTGCGTCCGGTGTGGCAGCGGTGATCAGCGGGGCGGCGGCCGGGCTGGTTGCGCTCGCGCTGCTCGCCGCCGTGCTGGCGTTCGCCATGGCACAGCCCAAGGGACTGCCGGAGGCGACCGTCGCCGTGCCGGCCGCCGCGCTGACCGTGCTGCTCGGCCTGGTCAGCCCCGCCGAAGCGGTGCGCAAGGCGCGCGAGCTGGGGCCGACGGTCGGGTTTCTCGCCGCGATCCTGGTGCTCGCCCACCTGGCCGACGCCGAGGGACTGTTCGGCTGGCTCGGCAACCAGCTCGCCGTGGCCAGCGCCGGGCGGCCGACCCGGCTGCTCGGGCTGGTCTTCGTCGCCGCCTCGGTCACCACCGCCGTGCTCAGCCTGGACGCGACCGTCGTGCTGCTCACCCCGGTCGTGTTCGGCACCGCCGCCACGCTGCGGCTGCGCGCCAAGCCGCACGTCTACGCCTGCACCCACCTGGCGAACTCCGCGTCGACCCTGCTGCCCGTGTCGAACCTGACGAACCTGCTGGCCTTCGCCGCCTCCGGGCTCTCGTTCGCCGCGTTCGGCGCGCTGATGACGCTGCCGTGGCTCCTCGCGATCGCCGTCGAGTACCTGGTCTTCCGCTGGTTCTTCCGGCCCGACCTCGGCGATCCGGTCGGGGTCGGCCACGTCGTTCCGGCCGCGGGGTGGGGTGCAGCGGTGCCCGGGTTCGCGCTGGCGGTGATCGGGCTGACCTTGGTCGGGTTCGGCGTGTCCGGTGCGTTCGGCGTGGAGCCGGTCTGGGTGGCGGTGGTGGGGGCGGCGGTGCTCGCGGCGCGCGCACTGGTCCGCCGCGAGATCGGCCCGGTCCGGCTGGTGCGCGCCGCGTCCCCGCTGTTCTGCCTGTTCGTGCTCGCCCTCGGTGTGGTGGTCACCGGCGTCACCGAGCACGGGCTCGGCGCCGCGATCACCGCGCTGGTCCCGATCGGCGACGGCCCGTCCCTGCCCGTGCTGCTCGCGGTCGCCGGGCTGGCCGCGCTGCTGGCCAACGTGGTCAACAACCTGCCGGCGACGCTGGTCCTGCTCGGCGCGCTGGGGCCGGGCGCCCACCCCGGGTTCGTGCTCGCCGTGCTGCTCGGAGTGAACATCGGCCCGAACCTGACCTACGTCGGCTCGCTGGCCACCCTGCTCTGGCGCCGTGTGCTGGCCGGCGGGCAGGCGGCGCCCACGCTGCGTGAGTTCGTCCGGCTCGGCGCGGTGACCGTGCCGGCGTGCCTGGTCGTCGCGGTGCTGGCCCTGTGGCTGGGCTTGACGGTGAGCCGAGGATGGCTGGTATGACGCCGTCGACCGTGGTCGCCTGGATCACCGAGGGCACCTGGCAGGCGACCGTGGACGCCGCCGCGCGGGCCGCCGCCGGGCTGGACCCCGTCGAGCTGGTCCTGCTGCACGTGGTGGACGCCGAGATCAGCGAGGCACTGCACGGCGCCTTCGGCGGGCTGCTGGGCCGAGGCGGCCGCGACCGGGACCCCGGCGACGCGGTGGCCTCGCTCGCCGATGCCGAGTCCGCGCAGCTGCTGGCCGCCGCCGAGTCGCGGCTCGGTCGCCCGGCGCGCCGCGAGGTACGCGTCGGCCGCGTGGAACGCGAGGTGGTGGCCGGTTGCGTGGGCGCCACGCTGCTCGTCTGCGCCAGGGACGGCGACCACAGCCGGCTCGGGCCACGCAGCCTCGGGCCGCACACCCGGTTCGTCGTCGACCACGCGCCCTGCGCGGTACTGCTGATCTGGCCGGACGAGACACCCGGCCTGCGCTCGATCCCCCCGCCCCCGCCGCCGCCGCGGCCGCACTGAATATCGGTTCTTCAGCGGCTGTCGGGCTGCCACACTGGGGCCGTGCCGCAGACCGGGTCGGACACGGCGACGACGATGGTCACGCACCGGCCACACCCGAGCCTGCGCGGCCTGGTGCGCCGCACCGGCGGGTTCACCGAGCGCCAGGGCGGCCCGCAACACCGCCGCGAGCTGCCGTTCGGCGGTGTGCCGATCATCCTGAGCTTCGGCGACCGGGTGCGGATCAGCTCGGCCACCGGGAGCGGTGAGTACACCTCGTTCCTCGCCGGCGTGCACGAGATCCCGGTCGATACCAGCCACGACGGCTCCCTGCGCTGCATCCAGGTCGACCTCAGCCCGCTCGGCGCCTACCAGCTGCTCGGGTTGCCGATGTCCGAGCTGCACGACACGGTCGCGCCGTTGGACGCGCTCGACGGCGCCCGCTGGCGGGACCTCGGCGACCGGTTGGCCGAGCTACCGAGCTGGTCCGCCCGGTTCGAGCTCGTGGACGACACGCTGTGCCGGGCAGCGGCGGACGGCCGCACGGCCGACCCCGAGGTCCGCTGGGCCTGGCGCCGGCTGGTCGCCTCGCACGGCACGGCGCCGATCGGCCCGCTGGCCGCCGAGGTCGGATGGAGCCGGCGGCACTTCGCCGCCCGGTTCCGCTGCCAGGTCGGCCTCGCGCCCAAGCCGGCCGCCCAGGTGCTGCGGTTCGCGCACGCCCGCGCACTGCTCACCGCGCCCGGCGCGGGCTCGATCAGCGACGTGGCGGCCGCCGCCGGGTACGCCGACCACAGCCACCTGACCAGGGAGTTCCGCAGGCTGGCCGGCACCACACCGTCCCAGCTGCTGTCCGCGCCGGGCTGACCCGGCGCGGATCCCGCCGGGTCACCCCAGCTGGCTCAGCCCGGCTGACTCAGCCCCAGCCGGCTCAGCCCAGCCGGCTCAGCCCAGCTGGTGGGCCAGCAGCTCGGCGGCGGTGAGCCCGGCCAGAGCCCGCGCCTCCCGGCTCAGGTGCGGTTGGTCGGCGTAGCCCGCCTCGGCGGCCAGCGCGGCCAACCCCCGACCCGGGCCGGCCTCGACCAGCGCGAGGAACCGCTGCAGCCGGCCGATCCGCTGGAACGTCTTCGGCCCCAGGCCCACCTCCGTGTGCAGCGCGCGGCGCAGCTGCCGGCCGGACAGCCCGACCTGGGCCGCGACGTCCGCCACCTCCAGCCCCGGGCCGCGCCACAGCAGCCCCGCCGCGGCGCCCACCCGGGCGTCCGGGCGTGCCCCGGCCAGCCAGCGCCCCACCGCCCGGACCGCGGCCCGGTCCGCGCAGCCCACCGCGTCGCTCAGCGCTCGCGCCCTCGGCCCGTCGAGCAGCGCATCCAGCGGCACCACCGCGTCGGTCAGCGCCGACGCCGGCACGCCGAACACGGGCCGCACCCCGTCGAACCGCCAGCGCAGTCCACGCACGGTGGACCCGGCGGGCAGCACGGGCAGCGCAACCCCCGTCGCCGGCCCGACCAGCACGGCCCGACCACGCTCGTCGACCACCACGTCGGCGTGGCCGTCCGGCAGCACCCGCTGGCGGTACGGGCCCGCGTCGGCGGCGATCCGCTGCACCCAGCCGCAGCGCGCCACACCACCCCAGCCCGGCGGCGGCGCGAACTCCCGGTAGGTCGACCCTGTCGCGGCCGCACCGGACCCGACGCGATCCAGGATGGCCGTTTCGTTCACGACAGACCCCGGTGGCAGGCGCGACCATGGTCGACATGGAACCGCACGTCAACATCATCACCCTGGGCATGCCCGACCTCGCGGCGGCCCGCCGTTTCTACGTCGAGGGCCTCGGCTGGAAGCCGACCATGGAGGTGCCGGGCGACATCGTGTTCGTGCTGGTCGGCCACGGGCTGCTGCTCGGTCTCTGGCACGCCGACGAGCTGGAGCGCGACATCGACCCGAACGCCCCCGCTCCGGCCACCGGGCCGGCTCCGATCACGCTGGCCCACAACGTGGCCAGCGACGACGAGGTCGCCGAGGTGCTGGCCATGGCCGAGCGGGCCGGCGGCACCGTGCTCAAGCCGGCGCAACGCGGCGAGGTCGGCTTTGTGCACGGCTTCTTCGCCGACCCGGCCGGCTGGCGCTGGGAGGTGGCGCACAACCCGGGTCTGCTGTTCCACGAGGACGGCACCGTCACCTTCGGGCCGATCGAGCAGCCGAGCTGACCGGCTCGGCGCCCTGGCCGAGCCCCCACGGGGGAGGTCACATTCGTCCAAGAACACCGCCCCTCCCCGCCCTAGCCTGCTCGCATGGAACTCAACCAGAACGGGCCGACAATAGTGCCCACGCTGCGTTATCACGATGCGCCGGGCGCGATCCGGTTCCTCACCGACGCGCTCGGCCTGACCGCCGGCGAGGTGACCTACGGCCCGGACGACCGGGTCGTGCATGCCGTACTGGGCTGGGCGAGCGGCGTCGTGATGGTCAGTTCCCGGTCCGAGGAGCCGAGCCCGTTCGACACCGGTCGGGCCTGCCTGTACCTCGTGGTGGACGACCCGGACGCGCTGCACCGGCGGGCCGTGGCGGCCGGCGCGGAGATCGTCATGCCGCTGGTCGACCAGGCCTACGGCTCCCGCGAGTTCGCCGCCCGCGACCCGGAGGGCAACGTCTGGTGCTGCGGCACCTACCGGCCCGCCGTGGTCGCGTCGGCCGTGCACTCGTGAGCACCGAGGCACCCCCGAACGCCCGGGAGCGGCTGCTGCCCATGCTGTTCGGGTTCTATCCGGCGCAGCTGCTGCACACGCTGGTCCGGCTGGACATCGCCGACCTGCTCGCGGACGGCCCGGCGGGCGTCGGCCAGCTCGCCGGACGCTGCGGCGCGCACCCGCCGTCGCTGCACCGGTTGCTGCGGGCGGCGGCCGGCTTGGGGCTGCTGGCCGCCACCGGGGACCGGTACGCGCTGACCGACGCCGGCCGGTTACTGCGCACCGGGGTACCCGGTTCGCTGCGCAACCTCGTCCTGCTGTTCAACGGGGACGCGGTGTGGCGGTCCTGGGGCCAGCTGGAACACAGTGTGCGCACCGGCGACCCGGCGTACCGGCAGGTGGTGGGCCAGGAACCGTTCGAGTACCTCGCCGAGCACCCGGCCGAGGAGGCGGTGTTCAACGAGGCGATGTCCGAGGCCACCCGGGCCTCGGCGGCCGCCGTGGTGGCCGCGTGCGGGTTCACCGGCGCGCCGAAGGTGGCCGACCTCGGTGGCGGCAACGGCACGTTGCTCGCCGCGCTGCTCACGGCACACCCGGCGGCCAGCGGCGTGCTGTTCGACACCCCGTCCGGGCTGCGCGACGCGGAGCGCACCCTCGCCGAGGCCGGCGTGCGGCAACGCTGCGTGATCGTGCCCGGCGACTTCTTCACCGGCGTGCCGGCCGACTGCGACGGATACCTGATCAAGAGCGTGATCCACGACTGGGACGAAGAGCTGGCCACCCGGATCCTGCGCAGGTGCCGCGAGACGATGTCCCGGGCCGCGGTGCTGTACCTGGTGGAGCCGGTCGTCCCGACCGATCCCGGCGAGCTGGCCGGCACGGGCACCACCCTGATGAGCGACCTGAACATGCTCGTCTGCACCGGCGGGCGGGAGCGCACCGAGGCCGAGTTCGGGGCGCTGCTCGCCGCCGCCGGGCTGGCGTTGCGGTCGGTCACCCGCTGTGCACCACCGACGCAGTTCAGTGTGCTGCGCGCCGTGCCGGCGAGTTAGCTCGAATAGCCAGGGTGCTGCCGGAGGCGGTGCTGCGCTGGTCGGTGGTGGTGCTCGACCTGGCGGTGGGGATCTACCTGATCGTCAAGCCGTAGCTCTCTCGGCCACCGGGAAGCGGCCGTTCACCAGGCGGACCGACGCCCCGCCGTCCGGGTAGAACTCCGCGATGGACAGCGAGGCCAGGTCCAGATGCATCCGGTACAGCACCGACGAGCCCACATCGAGCGCGATCCGCAGCAGCATCTTGATCGGCGTAACGTGGCTGACCAGCAACAACGTCTGTCCGGGGTACGCCGCCAGCAGCTCGTCGCGCAGCCGCGCGATCCGGACGCCGACGGTGGCAAAGCTCTCCCCACCGGGCGGCGGCACCGTCTCGTCGCCGAGCCAGCCGCGGTGCAGCTCGGGGTTCCGCTCGCGCGCCTCGGCGAAGGTCAGCCCGTCCCACTCGCCGAAGTCGGTCTCCAGCAGACCGTCATGCGTGGCCACCGGCACGCCCAGCGCCTCGGCCACCGGTTCGGCGGTCTGCCGGGCCCGGCGCAGCGGGGAGCTGAGCGCGGCGCTGACCCGGTCGGCGTGCTCCACGGAGCCGATCCCGGCCGCCACGCCGGCCACCTGGGCCAGCCCCAGCTCGGTGAGCTCGGGGTCGGACCGCCCGGAGTAGCGCCGGTCCACCGAGAGCGCGGTCTGCCCGTGGCGCAGCAGCAACAGCCTGGTCGGCTGCCCCTTCTGCCCGGTCCAGCTGGCCGAAGCCGGCGCCGACGCGGGAGCTGACGAAATCCCCGACTCACCCTGACGTAAACCCCGACTCGCGGGGACGTCGGATTCGGTCACCGGGCGGCCTGGGCGTCCATCGCCAGGTTGGCCAGCCGGTCGGCGCGCGTGTTCTCCGCGCGCGGGATCCAGGTGAACCGGACGCTGCCGAGCTGGTTGACCAGCTTGCCGGCCTCCATCGCGAGCGGCTGCATGGCCGGGTGCTTGATCTTCCACCGGCCGGACATCTGCTCCACGACCAGCTTGGAGTCCATCCGCACGTCCACGTCCGTGCCAGGGCCGCCCAGCTCCAGCGCGGCCCGCAGGCCGGCGATCAGGCCGCCGTACTCGGCCACGTTGTTGGTGGCCACGCCGATCCCCTCGGAGCACTCCACCAGCACCTCGCCGGAGCCGGCGTCACACACCACCGCGCCGTAGCCCGCCGGGCCGGGGTTGCCCCGCGAGCCACCGTCGGCCTCGATCAGCAGCTTCACAGCCCGGACTCCGAGGTACGAACCATGATCACTCCACACTCCTCGTGCCGCAGCACCTCGTTCTTCGGCGCCGTCCTGATATGGCTGATCTCCTGCGTGTCCAGCTCCAGCCGGCACGCGCCGCACCGCCGGGCCCGCAGCAGGGCCGCCCCGATGCCCTGGCGGGACCGGCCCTTCTCGTACAGCGCGAGCAGCTCGGCCGGCAGCGCGGCCACGATCGGCTCGCGGTCCCGGCGCCGGCCCGCCTCGGTGGTGTCCAGGTCGCCGGCGGAGGCGTCGCGCCGGGCGGAGGCGTCGGCCAGCGTCTGTTCGGCCGTGGTCAGCTCGAGGCGGGCGGCATCCAGGTTGGTCTGCACCGCCTCGCGCTGCTCCATCACCTCGAGCATCTCGTCCTCGAGCACGCCCTGGCGGCGGGCCAGCGTCTCGAGCTCGTGCTGCAGGTCGCTCGCCTGCTTGGCCGACACGCCCGCGCTGGCCAGCATGTTCTTGTCCCGCTGGGCCCGGGTGCGGACGCCGTCCACGTCCCGCTCCAGCCGTTGGATGTCCCGGTCCAGGTCGCTGCCGGAGGTCTCGGCGGCCACCACGGCGTCCTTGCGGGTCCGCACCGACTGCTCGGCCTCGGTGATCTCCGCCAGCTCCGGCATCGAGCGGCGCCGGTGCTCGACCCGGTTCAGCTCGGCGTCGACCTCGGCCAGCTCCAGCAACTTCTGCTGCAGCGCGGGTTCGGCGTTCACTGCTCGGTCCTTTCTGGCGGACTTTCCGGCGCGCGAGCGCCGACGGTCCACGGGTCGGTGCGCTGCCACGAGACGGAGACGTCGACCGTACCCCGCAACGCGGAACGGATGACGCCGGCCGCCTGCTCACACCACGGGTGTTCGGAGGCCCAATGCGCCACGTCGACCAGCGCCGGGGTGGGCCGGCCGGGCAGCGTACCGGCGAGCAGGTGCTCCCCCGCCGGGTGATGCCGCAGGTCGGCGGTGAGGTAGGCGTCGACGTCGGCGGCGGTCGCGGCGGCCAGCGCGGAGTCCCCGGCGCCGCCGCACACCGCGACCCGGCGGATCGAGCGTTCCGGGTCGCCGGCCGCCCGCACTCCCCACGCGGTGGCCGGCAACGCGGCGGCGGCCCGCTCGGCGAACGCCGCCAGGGACTCCGGGCCGGGCAGCTCGCCGACCCGGCCCAGACCCCGCCGCCCCGGGATCTCGGCCAGCTCGAACAGGTCGAACGCGGGCTCCTCGTACGGGTGCGCGGCGCGCAGCGCCTCGATCACCGCGCGTCGGCGGGCCCTGGGCAGCACCAGTTCCAGCCGGGTCTCGCTGACCCGCTCCAGCTCACCCACCCGCCCGATCGCCGGCGCGGCGCCGTCGTGCGGCAGGAACTGCCCGATGCCCTCGGTGCTCCACGCGCAATGGCTGTAGTCGCCGATCTGCCCGGCGCCGGCGCCGGCGAGCGCGTCCAGCACCCGAGTCGTCGCGGCGCCGACCGGCACGAACGTGACGATCTTGTCCAGGTCCTCGGCGGCGCGCGGCTGCAGCGGCCCCTGCACGCGCAGGCCCAGCGCGTCGGCCAGCGCGTCGGACACCCCGGGGTCGGCGGAGTCGGCGTTGGTGTGCGCGGTGAACAGCCCGACGCCGGCCCGGACCAGCCGGTGCACCAGTTGGCCCTTCGGGTGGTCGGCCGGGACACCGTGCACCCCGCGCAGCAGCAGCGGATGGTGCGTGACCAGCAGCTGCGCGCCGGTGTCCAGCGCCTCGTGCACCGTCGCCGGCACCGGGTCGACCGCCACCAGCACGCGGGACACCGGCTCCGCCGGGTCACCACAGACCAGGCCGACGGCGTCCCATGACTCGGCGAGCGCCGGCGGGTAGGCGGCCTCCAGCACGTCCAGCACGTCCCCCAGCCGGGCCCCGGTCATGATCTTGTCTCCTGGCCCACGCCGGCACCGTAGCCCGCTCCGGCCCCCACGTCCGGTCGCACCGCCGTCTTCGCGGCCTCGGTGTTCGGTACCGCGGTGTTCGGTACGACCTCCTTCGGCGCCGCCGGCTCCGCTGCCACCGGCGCGAGTGCCTCGGCCAGCGCCGCGACCAGCACGGCGGACTGGGCCGGCGGGCGGACGGCGACCCGCAGGTGGTCCTCGGTCAGCCCGGGAAAGGTGTCAGCGCGGCGCACCGCGATCCCGGCCGCCCGCAGCGCCGCCCGCACCCGGGCCCCCGCCGACACCCGCAGCAGCAGGAACGGCCCGGCCGCCGGCAGCTGCAGCTGCACCCCGGGCAGCGCGGCGAGGGCCGTGACCAGCCAGTCGCGGTCGGCAACCAGTGCCTCGGCCGCGCGCCGCGCCTCGGCGACCGCCGCCGGCTCGCAGCACGCGCGCACCGCCTCCAGGCCGAGCACGCCGACCGGCCACGGCGGCCGACCCGCCGCCAACCGGTCCAGCAGGCTCGGCGCCCCCAGTGCGTAGCCCGCCCGCAGCCCCGGCAGCGCCCAGGTCTTGGTCAGGCTGCGCAGCACCACCAGGCCGGCCGTGGTCGCGTCGCCGGCCAGCGACTCCGGTTCGCCGGGCACCGCGTCGGCGAACGCCTCGTCCACCAGCAGCACCCGCCCCGGCCTGGCCAGCGCCCGCACCGCGGCGGCCGGGTGCAGCACCGACGTCGGGTTCGTCGGGTTGCCGAGGACCACCAGGTCGGCGTCCGCCGGGACCGCGTCGGGGCGCAGCCGGTGCCCGTCGGCGGCGTCGGTGAGCACGCGGTGTACCGGGATGCCGGCGGTGCGCAGCGCGACCTCCGGCTCGGTGAACCCGGGATGCACCACGGCGGCCAGCCTCGGGCGCAGCGCGGGCAGCAGGGCGAACCCCTCGGCCGCCCCGGCCAGCACCAACACCTCCTCAGGGCGCCGGCCGTGCCGGGCGGCGGCGGCCCGCCGGGCGGCCAGGTCGTCGGCGGCGGACGGGTACCGACCCAACCGGTCCAGGGCGGCCACCAGGCGGTCCCGCAGCCAGGGCGGCGGGCCGGCGCCCCGCACGTTCACCGCGAAATCGAGCAGCCCCGGCTCCGCGTCGACGTCCCCGTGGTGGCGCAGCTGCGATGTCGTCACAGGCTCACGGTAGGTCACGGTAGGCACCGCCGAACCGGGTTGACCCGGCCGCCCGGGACTGGGCAGGCTGACCGCTATGGACCCGCGCCGCGCCGAGCTGCTCGCGCGGCCGCTGTACGGCGACTGCTACGACCGGGGGGACGCGGACTGGTAGTGCCGGCGTACGCCGGCACCGGTGAGTGCCGGCTCGACCCGGCCCGTCCGCACTCCCGAAAGGTCCCTGAGTCATGTCCACTCCTTCGCCCTTCGCCGCGCCCTCCCCAGACGTGGCGGCGTTCGTCGCCGCGCTGCCCAAGGTCGAGCTGCACCTGCACCTGGTCGGCTCGGCGTCGCTGGACACCGTGCTCGCGCTCGCCCGCCGCCACCCCGGCCGCGGCGTGCCGACCGAGCTGGCCGCGCTGCGCGAGTTCTACGCGTTCACCAACTTCCGGCACTTCCTGGACGTCTACCGCGAGGTGAACCTGCTGGTGACCACCGGTGCGGACGTCATCACGCTGCTCGCGGGGCTGGCCGCCGAGCTGGCCAGCCGGACCGTCCGGTACGCGGAGGTGCAGGTCACGCCGGTGCGCAACCGGATGGCCGGGATCAGCTATGACGACCTGGCACAGGCACTGGTCGACGGGCGCGAGCTGGCGCGGGCGCGGCACGGCGTCGAGCTGGGCTGGGTGTTCGACGCGGACGCCGCGCTCGGGCCGGACGGCGCCGAGCAGACCGTCGACTTCGCGCTCGGCCACCGCCCCGCCGGCACCGTGGGCATCGGGCTGGGCGGCATGGAGCTGGGCGTGCGGCGGGCGGACTTCGCGCCGGCGTTCCGGCGGGCCCGCGAGGCCGGGCTGCACAGCGTGCCGCACGCCGGCGAGACGGTCGGGCCGGCCGAGGTGTGGGCGGCGGTCACCGAGCTGGGCGCCGAGCGGATCGGCCACGGCATCGGCGCGGCCACCGATCCCGCGCTGCTCGAGCTGCTGGCCGAGCGGGGCATCACGCTGGAGGTCTGCCCGACCTCGAACCTGCGCACCGCCGCGGTGGCCTCGCTGGCCGAGCACCCGCTGCCGACCCTGCTCGCCGCCGGCGTGCCGGTGACCCTGGCCACCGACGACCCCGGCATGTTCCACACCGACCTGAACACCGAGTACCTGCGCTGCCACGAGCTGTTCGGGCTGGACCGGGCGCAGCTCGCCGACATCGCGCGGACCGGAGCCAGGGCGGCGTTCTGCCCCGCCGAGCTGAGCGCCCGGATCACCGCCGAGATCGACCAGGCCGCGCGCGCCTGACCCGCGCGCCCGCGGTCCAGTCTCGGTGATCATCAGGACGTGAAGGCCGTGGTCGCCGCGCACCTTGCGCGGTCGCCGCGCACCTTGCGCGGTTATCGCGCACGTTATGTGGTTGTCGCGCACGTTGCGGCTGGTCGTCGCGCACGTTATGTGGTTGTCGCGCACCTTATGTGGTTGTCGCGCACGTTGCGGCTGGTCGTCGCGCATCTTGTGGGGTTGCCGCGCATGGTGTGAGGTGCGCGGGAACCTCGGTAGGTGCGCGACGCGCGGGAGCTGGTGGGCTGAGTCGAGGGTGCAGGAGATCGGCGAGTTCTCCGGCGTACGCGTCTGGGCCCGGCGGCGTGATCAGGGACTCTCCGACCCGCCTCGCTTTGGGTTGCGATCACGGGGCAAGCGGGTGTTCACTGGGTTTCGAACACGTTCAAAACATTCTGAACAGGTTCGACAGGACCGGGGAGTGAACCCCATGGACACAGCACTTGCCAGTTATCTCGTCCTGCTGGTAGCAGGCACCGGCCTGACGGTGGTGGTCGGAGCGATCCTCCGGCGCAGCGGCCAGGCCATGTTGGAGGAGGTCTACCCGGGCCCCAGGGCGGCCGGTTTGGTCCGGCTCGTCACGGTCGGGTTCTACCTCGTGGCGCTCGGCGTGCTCGCCGTGATCTCAACGATCGACGTGCCGGTCGAGGGCGTGGCCCAGGCGATGGTCACCAAGCTCGGCGTCGTCCTGCTGATCCTCGGCGCCGTGTACGGGATCACGCTGATGGCGCTCGGCCGGATCCGCGACAACGGCCGCGCCGCCGAGATCGACGAGGAGTTCAACGCCGCGATGCGCGCCAAGTCGTGACGGCCCCGGATCCCGCCCCCGAGCCCGCTTCGGACGCCGTTTCGCGTCCCGCCTCGGGCCCCGGTGACGGGCCACGCACGCCGAAGTCCGAGCGGACCCGGCAGCAGATCGTCGCGGCCGCACTCACGCTGTTCCGCGAGCAGGGCTACCAGGGCACCACGATGCGGGCGGTGGCGGCCAGCGCCGGGGTCTCGGTGGGCAACGCCTACTACTACTTTTCCTCGAAAGAGGAGCTGATCCAGGGCTTCTACGACCAGATGGTGACCGACCAGGCCGCCGCCTGTGTCGACGTGTTCGCGGCCAGCACCGACCTCGCCGACCGGTTGCGCGGCGCGCTGCTGGCCTGGCTGGACGCCGCCGAGCCGTACCACGAGTTCGCCGGCCGGTTCTTCGCAACCGCGGCGCAGCCGGACAACCCGCTGTCCCCGTTCAGCCGCGCGTCCTCGCCGGCCCGGGACGGCTCCATCGCGCTGTACCGGGAGCTGATCGACGGCGCGAAGGTCACCGTCGGCGCGGAGCTCGCGGCGACCCTGCCCGAGCTGCTCTGGCTCTACCAGCTCGGTGTGGTGCTCTACTGGGTGCACGACTCGTCCGCCGGCACCGCGCGCACCCGGCTGCTGATCGAGCACACCGTGCCGATGATCAGTCGGCTGGTCCGGCTGTCCCGGCTGCCGGTGATCCGCCCGCTGTCCCGGCAGACCGCCGAGCTGGTCGGCCTGCTGCGCGGCTCCCACGCCGGCTGACCG
>Ga0137415_10004407_pt1 | contig 13944 bp, 9 predicted proteins | sample CZODoug3_1_1_16f_FD_183082 | JGI IMG/M metagenome (GOLD analysis project Ga0137415, IMG submission 183082) | Vadose zone soil fungal communities from Angelo Coast Range Reserve, California, USA - CZODoug3_1_1_16fungal (Hybrid Assembly) | ecosystem: Environmental > Terrestrial > Soil > Vadose... | reverse complement strand
ACCTCCGCGATCGCGAGGAGCGTCTTGGTGCCGCCGACGTCTCCGGCGAGGACCTCCATGGTGCGGGCACCCTACAAGACGGAGCCGGAAGATCAAGCGATGGCGAAGCAGCGTGTGCCACCTCCGGGCGGTGCCCCCGGGCCGCTTGCAGTGTGACGGGCCGCTGCGCACCGTACCTGCTGCAGCGGAGGAGTGTTCATGCGGACGATTGCGTGGTGGGCGGCAGCCGTGCTGGTCCTCGCAGCGGGAGCGACGCGAGCACAGGTGGACCAGCAGTATCCGGGCACCGCGGGCACCATCATCCCCGCCGGGGAAACGTCCTGGAGCGCAACCGCCGGACGCACCGTCGGCTCGGGCAACAGCGTGCTGCAGGCCGAGGCAGGTTGGCCCGGCGTCAGCTTCACCTTTTTGCACGGTGTGAACGAGCGCAGCGACGCCGGCGCGCGCATCAACTTGAACTACGGCTTCATGAACACGACCAACACCCTGACCGGCGTCGACCTCCAGGTCCCCTTGCGGTACCGGATGACCGGCGGGTCGAGCGGCGGCATCAACGTCGCGCTTCAGGCATCGCCTGGGCTAACCATCTACTCGAACCACGGCTCGACGTTGGTCGGCATCGGCGGCCCGCTGGGCATCGTGGCGGGAACCCGCGTGAGCGAATCGCTGACGCTGGACGCGGGCGCCGACATCCCGGTGCTGTTCTCCTTCACCAACCCGTTCGGGGTGATCTTCGGGCCGCTCTTCGGCGTGGGCGGCGAGTACATGGTGGACCGGAATCTCATGGTCACCGCCCGTATCCGCATGGGGCCGGAGATCTCCTTCGACCACACCGGCTCCAACACCCAGTTCGGCCTGCAGACGCTGATCGGCGTCGCGTACAACCTGCGCTGACGCGCATGCGGCGCCTCAGTCCGTGGCGCGCTCCTTGTCGCGAATGTCGCGCAGCGCGTCGTACGCCCATGCGAACTCGGGCTCGTTCGGACGCAAGCAGAAGATCGCGTCCCGATACCAGGACATGGTCTCGTCGTTTTTTCCGTCCGCCTGCGCCTTGACCGCGGCGTAGTATGGCACCTCGCAGCTCGACGCATCGTCGGTCACCAGCGCAAGCAGCTGTTTTGCGGTGAGATCGCCCCTGAGATGCCGGCCGAGCTGGAACTCCCGACCGGGGCGATTCGATCCGTAGTGAGCCTTCACCATCGCGCGAAGATCCGGGCCGGCTCGTTTGCCGAGCCGCGCGAGCGCCGCCGCACGAAGCAACCAGATGCGCTCGGCCATGCTTGCATCGCTCTGCGGATCGGGGACGACACCCAGCTCCTCGTCGAGCTTCTCCCGGTACGCCAGCGACGACAATTCGTACGCGTCGCTCGCCGGGAACGACTTGGGAATCCGGGAGGAGAACCATTCGCGCGCAGCGTCCGGTCCCTTCCAAGCTCTCAAAGCTGCCGCCGTCCGGACGAGCTGCATGTATCGATCCGGCGGTGGAACGTCGATGAGGGTCCCGAGCACGAACGCGTGCTCATGAGCACCTTCCCTGGTCAGCCCCGCCCTGAGGTCCGACACGTACCCCGGGTGTATCCTCTTCGCGAAGAGGGCTTGCACTGCTGCTTTCATTTCGGCAGTCGGACGCTTCGCAAACACCTTCGCGAAGCGCTCCCCGATGGTCCAATAGTAGTCGCTATTGCCAAGTGGGCGCGGCGACGTCGCAATCACACGGGCCGCTCCGTCGAAATCGCCTTCGGTCCAATAGACCCAGGCCGCCTCGGCGACCGCATCGCAGTCTGCGTACCGCTTCAGCAATGCCTCGACGAGCCGGTGGGCCTCCTCCTTGCGACCCAACATGAGCAGGTGCTTCGCCGCCAGGTCGAGTGCGCAGAACGGATATGCCTCGAGCGCGGGCTCGATGATCTCCAGCCCTACCGCCCAGCGTCCCGACTCGAAGTCCAGCTGCGAGACCTCGCAACGCATGGACGCTGCATCGAGACCGTGGGTGTCGTGCCTCCTCAGCCAGTCCATCGCCTCCGCGCGCGCGTCGTCGAGCTTGCCTTTCCTGCGCAGGAAGCGGATCAGCGGCGTGCGTGCGTCCGTCCGGTGTCCCTCGGCATTCGCGAACGCTCTCAGGGCCTCTTCCGCGGGCGCCGGCGGCGCGATCGCGACGTAGTCCTCGAGCGCGGCCTTTCGGTTGTCAAACGGAAGCGATCTCTGCAGGGCGATCGCCTTCAGCGCCGAAGCGTCGCGCGAGAGCCAGGCCTGAAGCCGTGCCATCTCGGGATGGTTCGCGGGGGCAGCGACCATGACCGAGGCCGCCAGCCTGCGCGAGTACTCGCGTTCGAACAGGTGCGTGGAGCAGAGGTGGGCCCACCGGATCCGATTGACGATGCGCGTATCGAATCGTGGCCCGCTTACGAGAATGGATTCCAGGAAACGCGCATCGCCGTAATTCACGCGCCTCGAGATCCTCCTGAGGAGCAACTCGGCCTTGCCGCCGCCGAGCGGGCCGGGCTCCGCGAGCGCGAAGAACGCGCTGTCGGCAGTGTTGGCGGCTATGGCGGAAACGACGACCTCAAGCAGATGCAACGCCGGATCTGCATGCCTGCCGAGCTTCCTCGCGAACTCTTGAGCAGCGGGGCGATTGGCCTGGTGGTACTCGTAGTACTCGGACTGCCGCCACAAGGCCGAAGTCATCGCCGCGAGGAAGTAATCGGCCGTGTCCTCCGTGCGCAGGAGCGGGCCGGATGCGCTCGAATCGAGCTTGCGCGCAGCGGCCGCGATCCTCCCGTTGGGGTCCGGATCGTTCGCGAACCGCAGTGCGGCCGACTCTACGCTGGCTTTCAAGGCGTCGGGAAACGGACCCGTCCCCTCTTCGATGCCTGCGCGCTCGACGCGCGCGCCGACGTACCACGGAAGGGCGAAGGCCGCCGGCACGAATGCTTTCATGCTCCACTGCCGGGAAAGCTGGCTCAGCACCGCCGTCGAAAGCCGCTCCGCGGGTTTCGCCCCGTCCAACCATCGCTCGACGCCGCGCTCATCTCCGATCCTGACGAGCCGTCGCAGGTGGAGGTAGCGATCCGCAGGTGTCGCCTTCTCCAACCAGGCGTCCTCATCGAGGTGCGCGTCATCGCCCGCCAGGAAGTGCTTGAGGGCCGCCTCGCCCGGCAACGCGCGAAGGATTCGCGCGGCAGACCCGTCATAGTCGAGCGCTGCGGCGAGGACCGCCTCGTTCCCGCGCGCGTCGTTGCCCGCGGCTGCATCCAGGGCGACGAGCGCGAATGCGTGGGCTGGAAGACGGTCCGCGATCTCGTTGACATCGACCATGTAGAAGGCCAGCGCCGCCGCAGCCGCCGCGGCCTCGTGCAGCACAGCGCGCGTATGCTGCCCGGCAGACCAGGATGCCTGGGCCGCGCGCAGGGCCGGCAGCACCTCGTCCTCGTTGCGCAATGCGCGGTGGTCGGTCGCCGGCGGACCTTGCAGGTTCTCGGTAGCGATCCGGCTCTTCGCCAACGGACGGAGGAACTCGAGCATTTCGCCGAAATCGGGAAGCTCCGAGACGCTGCCGGCGTCCTTGCCGGAGATGTTGACCACCCACCGCCCGCCGTCGAAGCGGACCTGCGCAGTCCCGCCACCAAGCTCCGCTGCGGCGAGGAGAAAGCGTCGATCCGGCCGCAGACGCAGCATCGATTCGACCGCCGACCGGCGTGCGATGGGATCGCGCGGCAGCTTTGCGGAGGGCAATGCTCGCGGCGGCTGCACCGCTGCCATTGCGCGCTTCTCGAAAGAGCTATCCCGCTGGTTCAGCGCCTTCTCGAGGAACCCTCCGGTCCGGGCGAGGATCGCGGTCAGGGCAACAACGCCGAGAACGGCGAACAAGATCACTTTCCTCATAGCCGCTCACGATGGCGGAGGGGACGCGCCTCGGTCAATATAGGCGTTCAGACTCTGGTAGACGAAGATGGGTGAGCTCGCCACGTTCGCGCAGTTGGTAACACAATCGACGAGCTCACTCAGAGAAGTCGCGAAACCACGCATGCTCCGCCCAGGAGCCATCACGTCGGTACAGCCTATGGCAGCACCCTAACGAACCGCAGCTTGTCTCTGGAGCCGTCGACCTCGGCCCTCAAACAGGCCGCCAGACAGCTCGCTAAGTCAGCCCACGCCGTCAACAAGAACACGACAGCGTCAGTCTGTCGACGCGCCCGTTCAAAGAGGGCGATGTTAGCGTGGAAAGATCTAAATGGATTCGACATCTTTCGGCCAACAACCTTCGTCTGGTTGACTCGCACCTCGTCCAGCAAGTCTTCTAATACATTCCAGGGGGAAGTTCTTTTCAGGTCCAGATCGTCGAAATGGAGGAAGAGATCCTGAATGAGGTTTGATAGATGCTCGACGGAAATCTTCCGCCTTCCGAAACCGGCATGTTCGAATGCGATCGCTAATCTGAATGCAGCACGGATCATCTCGGTGAGCAGCGTTCGATCCGCGGGCAGCGAGAGCCCGTAGCGTTGGTGAGTCAGCAACTTCGCGGCCGAACGTTTGACACGAGCCGAGATTGCCTTCTCGGCGCGCCGCATCAAGGGAGTGACCGTAAGACCCTTTGACGTGCGCCGACGCTGCATAGCTACATCGCCTTTCTGGTTCTTTAGCATCCGGGAGCGCACTCTATCCTCGGCGGATTCGGGGACACCATACGCAACTCGGGGATTCCGGGGATTCGGGGACACGATACGCAACTCGACCATGCCAACGCGGCGCGGAGAGCGTCGTCGTGCGCAGGTTGAAGGTCACCGGGCGGTGCGTCCATGCGGCGTTACCGCTGCCACGCGCTGCCCCTCTTTGTCAGATGCAACTCGCCGCGGGGCGAGTTGGCACGTTGAGTTGCGTATGGTGTCCCCGAATCCCGAATCCACAACATCGTCGCGTTGGCATGGTCGAGTTGCGTACGCCTATGGCCTAGGTCGACGCTCCTCTGGGGCCTCGAGCATCCTTCCAAATGAAGATTCCCTCCGGAGAGCTTTCATGCCCTACATTCTCGTTCATGCGAACCCACAACTCGCCCTCTTGTGTGAGCTCCAACGATACGCCGAGTCCGAGTGCGGTCGCGGAGAACAGTAGTCGGTGAAAGCGGCGGTAACGCACTATATAGAAAAGGTTCCGATAGCCAGCACCCCGGCCCGGGCCACTCGTCGCGATCAAATGACTGTAGAGCTTAAGAGCATGTCCATTACCGATTATCAGTGTCAACTCTCGCCTTCGCTCAATCGCATTCATTGCTTCGGGATACCAACGCCTTCTCCCCATCGATATTGGTCGCATGTAAATGTCGCTGGCCCGCCGCAAGGTTTTCGCCCAACCTATCAGAGCAATTGCACCAGCGCCGACTGATCCAGCTCGAGGCGCGCTCCGTCCAGCGCTTCCATGGCGGCGTCGTGTACCCGCGCCTCCTCCTGCAGGATCTTCTCCCGCTGGGCCGGGCTCGCCTTGCCCTGCGAAAGCCAGCGCGAGAGCCGCTTGAGCGACGAGTCGCGCTCCGCCGCTGCGCTCTCCTTGGCCTGCGCGACCAGCCGGGCCAGCCGGCGGCGCGCCTCCGCTTCCGCCGCCTCGAGGCCCTGCTCCACCGCCGCCACGAACGGGGCCGGCGGACCGCCCTCCGGCGCGGGCACTGCCTCGATGTTCCGCGCCGAGTCGAGGTGGGCGGCCAGCTCGTCCGAGACCTGCGCCCCGCCGCGACCGTCCAGGCGCGCCACCACCCGGATCAGCGCGTCGTCGAGGTGCCGCGCCGCGCGGCGCGAGGGCACCTTCGCGCCCTGCGCGAGGTCGGCGGGCTCGGGCAGCGTGACCAGGAAGCGCGCATCGAGGGCCGCCCCGGAGTAGCCGCGCACGCGCGCCCGGTACACCGTCGCGCGGCCCAGCTCGCCGTCGCGTACCCAGCCGAACAGCGCCTCGACCAGCGGGTGGCCCGTTGCGAACGAATCGCGCTCCTCGTGAGCAACGGCCACGGCGCGCCGGAACGAACCGAGCACGACCCGGTCGCGCGACAGGTCGAATCCGGCGAGGGCGTCCACCTTCAGCTCGGGCCCGACGTGGAACGACACCTCGCCCGGAAGGACGTCGACCTCCACGTCCACCGCCAGCCCGATCCGCTTGGCGGCCTCGATGGTCACCACCTCCAGGCGCCGCTCGAGATGGTCGGCGACGACGGCCAGCGCCACGTCGGGCTCGTTGGCCGGCAGGATGAGGACGCCCAGCCTCTGCGCGCCTCGCCGCGCCAGCGCGCCGACCGCGTCCAGGTCGCAGCTCCGTCGGTCGAGGAGCGGGTCGACCGCGCGCATCACCTCCGCGCGCGCCGCGGCCACGCGCTCCGCGAGCAGACCCAGCGTCCGCTCCCACACCTTCTCGTCGTCGGCGGCCCGGGCCCCGAGCACGGTCAGCTCCGACTCGACGGACTCGAGCACGTAGTCGAGGCCGCCCACCGGCTCGCGGAACACGCCGACCGCCTCGTCGAGCAAGTCGAGGACGCGGGCGGCTAGGGTCCCCTCGGGGCGGAACGCGAAGATGCGCACCTCGCGGGACTGGCCGATGCGATCGATCCGGCCGATGCGCTGCTCGATCGCAGCCGGGCTCCACGCGAGGTCGTAGTTCACCAGCACGTGGCAGTGCTGGAAATTGCGGCCTTCGCCGCCCAGCTCGGTGCAGAGCAGCACGCGGGGACCGTCCGGGTCGCGGAACCGGGCCACCAGCTTGTCGCGCTCGGCGGGGGAGAGATCCCCGGCGTACGCCAGAGCTTCGATGCCCTTGCCCTTCCCGTGCGGTCGCGCGAGCTGCAGCCGGAGGTACTCGATAGTCTCGCGGGCCTCGGCGAACACCAGCACCTTCTCGCCGGCCAGCTCGCCGTCGAGCAGCTCGCGAAAGGCCTGCAGCTTGGAGTCGTTCTCGGCTGCCAGGGCCTGTGCGCGCGGCGCCAGTGCCCGGAGCGCCTTGTCCCCCGACGCGGACAGCGCGGCGGAGAGGGCCGGGGGCGAGCTTCCCAGGTGCCGGAGCAATCCGGAGAGGACCGCGCCGCCGGGGAGACGCCCGCGCGCGTGCGCCTCGGAAAGAGCCGCGCGCACGTCCCGCTCCAACTGGCGCTCCGCATCGGACGGCGCCACGGCGATCTTGGTGAGGAGCCGCGGCGTGAACCCGCCGACCACCGCGCGCCGGTTGCGGAGCAGGCGCGCCGACAGGCCGTAGCTCTCCGACAAATGCGCGAGCAGCTCGGTCCCGTGAAGCTTCTCCAGCTCCGGATCGTCAGGGAACAACCCGGCGATCCGCCGGTCCGCGCTTGAGTCGCCGGCCAGGAGCGCGCGCACTTCGCCGGACAGGTCGCCCTGCCGCGCCAGCCGCGCGCGAAGCTCGTCTTCGCTGGCCGGAGGCGCGGGATCCACCAGCCGGAGCAGCGCGTGATACTCGCCCGGGTCGAGCTGCAGCGGCGTCGCGGTGAGGAGCAACAGGCCCCAGCTCTTCCGCGACAGCGCATTGGCGACCTCGTACGCGCGCGCTCCGCGCAGGTGGTGCGCCTCGTCGAAGACGACCAGGTCCCAGCCGGCCTCCGCGGCCTCTTCCGCTTCCTTGCCCGCGCGCGAGAGCCACTCCAGCGAGGTGACCACCAGGTTGTGCCGCGCCCAGGGCGAGCCGGGCGCTTCCGGATCGGCCTCCTCCTGGCGCGCGTCGCGGGCCCGGTCGGGGTCCATCAGCGTGAAGAGCAGGTTGAACTTGTGGAACAGCTCGGCCAGCCACTGCACCGTCAGGTGCGAAGGCGCCACGACCAGGCAGCGCCGCACCAGGCCGGCGTGGAGCAGCGCCGAGAGAACCAGGCCGGCCTCGATCGTCTTCCCCAGCCCCACCTCGTCGGCCAGGACGAACCGCGGCTGCGCGGCCGAGAGCACGTGGTGCGCTACCGACACCTGGTGCGGCTTGACGTACACCCGGCTGGCGAACAGCGCCCCCAGCGCGTCGGCCCGCCGCTCCAGGTCGAGGCGCACCGCCTCGGCGCGCAGCTCGAAGTCCTCCGGTGCGCCCCAGCGGCCCGAGGCAAGCTGCTCGGCGGGCCCGGCGCGCGGCGGCACCGCGCGCAGATCGGCCTCGCTGCGTACCTGTGGCTTTTTGCCCGCGGTCTCCACCGTGTAGCGGTGCAAGTCCGCTGCGCCTCCCGGCAGGGGGCGCAGCACGCGCGCGGGGGTCCCGTCCGCGAGCAAGACGGGGCTCCCCGGGGCGAAGCGGAAGCGCACCAGCTGCGGATCCCGCGAGGAGACGATCACCTCCCCCCGGCCAGGGAACTGCGCCGACAGCCGCGGTGCGTCGTCCGCCACCGCCGTCACGTGCCCGACTCCCCAACCCGGCTGCGCGCGGTGGAGGACCTTCATGCCCGGCCGGAAGTGCGCCACAGGCGGAGTCTTCTATACTGCCCCGGGATGGACGGCCACGTGGCGACTCCGCAGCTCACGTCCGGCCCGCCACCTGCCCGGTCCCGTCCGCGCGCGAAAGACCTCTTCCGCGCTGGCCTTTTCCTCGGAACCATCGGGTTCGGCGGCGGCCTGAGCGTGCTGGCCAACATCCAGGAATACGTGGTGACGAAGAAGCGCTGGCTGACGGACCGGGAATTCACCAACACGGTGACCGTCGCCCAGATGCTCCCCGGCGGCGCCTCGGCCAACGCGCTCGCCTACATCGGCCTGCGCTTTGCCGGCTGGCGCGGAGCGCTGGCGTCGTACATCGCCTTCGTGCTGCCCGGGTTGGCCGCCGTGCTGGTGCTCGCCTGGGCGTACGTCCGTTTTGGCACCACGCCGAACCTCGCCACCCTGCTGGGAGGCTTCAACGCGGCGGTGGTGGGCATCATCGCTAGCATCACGCTCAAGATGGTGCGCACCAGCGTCAGCCGGCTCTGGCAGATGGGAGTCGCCGCCGGGGCCCTGCTCTTCAGCGCGGTGGGCAACGCACCTCCCGGCGAGATCGTCCTCGCCGCCATCGCCGCGGGGCTGGCGGTCGACCTGGGGACCAAGCGCGCCCGCCTCGCCAGCGTCCGCCGGAGGCGACGGACCGACTTCGAGCCGCCGGTCGCCCTCCCCGAGGAGGGACAGCCATTGGAGGCGCCGGGGAAGCCGCCGTCCCCGCTCTCCTCGCCCTGGCCCGCGGCCGTCTTCTCGGTGCTCGCCGCGGCCCGGATCACCGGCGTGGACGCCGACCTGCTGCAGATGGGCCTCACCTTCTTCCGCACCGGCCTGGGCGCGTACGGCGGCGGATTCGCCATCGTCCCCCACCTCAAGTCGGTCATCGACACCCGCGGGTGGCTGACCGACCGCCAATTCGCCGACGCGGTGGCCATCGGCAAACTAACCCCCGGGCCGGTGCTGCTGCTGGCCACCTTCATCGGCTACCTGCGGCACCAGGTGGCGGGCGCGGTGGTGGCCACCGTGTCGATCTTCGCCGCTCCGTTCCTCCTGGTTGTGCTCGCCGGCAGCACGCTCGACCGGCTGCGCTCGCGCCGGTTCGTCCGCGCCGGATTGCGCGGTCTGACTCCCGCCGTGCTGGGGCTGATGGCGGCGGCCGCCATCGCGCTGGGTGACCAGCTCTCGGGGGAATCGGAGATCGGCATCGCGGTCGCCGTGGCGCTGACGTTGTCGCGATTTCCTCTCAACCCGGCGCTCATGCTGCTGGTCGGCGGCGTTGCGCGCCTTTGCCTGCGAATGGTGAAATTGTGAACGTCGACGAGCAGAGGCGCGCGGCAGGCGAAGCCGCAGCCGCGCTGGTGCGGGACGGGATGACCCTCGGCTACGGGACGGGGCGAGCCGCGGCCGAGGCGCTGAAGGCGCTGGCGGGGCGCAAGCTGCGCGTCCGCGGCGTTCCCACCTCGGAAAGGACCGCGGCGTTGTGCCGCGAGCTGGGGCTCGCGCTCACCACGCTCGAGGAGACGCCCGAGCTGGATCTCTGCATCGACGGAGCGGACGAGATCGATCCGCGCAAGCAGGCGCTCAAGGGAGGCGGCGGCGCGATGGTGCGCGAAAAGCTGGTCGCGCTCGCGGCGCGCAGGCGCGTCCTGGTCATCGAGGAGCCGAAGCTCGTCGCCCGGCTGGGGAGCACGCGCGAGCTGCCGATCGCGGTGCTCGAGTTCGGCTGGAGCAGCACGCTCCGGCGCGTGGCGCAGCTCTTGCCGGGCGGGGCGCGGCGCGCCGAGCTGAACGACGACGGGAACGTGGTGCTGGACGCCCCGATTCCGCCCGCAGCCGATCTGCACGCCCTGGCGCAGGCGCTCAAGGCCATCCCCGGAGTCGTCGACCACGGGCTCTTCCTGGACCTCTCGCCCGAGGTGCTGGTCGGGACTCCGCAAGGCGTGCGGACCTTGTAGCCCTCAGCGCGCGGCGGCCGGGGCGTGCTCGTGCGCGTGCGCCTCGTGATCGTGGCCGTTCGCGTGGCGGAACGGAGCGAACCATCCCCGCACGCCGGAGCGCAGCGCGAGTGCCAGCGCGAGCGCTACCAGGAGCGTCATGCACGCCGTCCCCGCGGGGGCGGCGGCGAGCTGCTCCAGGACCGGCCTGTTCGCGCGCGCCAGCACCGAGGTGGCGGTCCGCGCCACTTCGCGCAAGAACGGCACCCGCTCCAGCGCGGCGCCGGCGGCGAGGGCCACCGCGAAGGCCGCCACCGCGAACAGGGCGAACCGCGCGGCGCGCCGCAACGGAAGGGCGCCGAGGGCGAGGAACGGCAGCGCCATCCCGGCGGGAAGACCGCGGTGGACCAGGGCACAGGCCACGAGCGCGGCGCCCGATGCGCTCGCGCGGGCGGCGACGGCGAGCGAGACGGCCACCACCACGATACCGCCCGGACCCAGGGTGGCGAACCAGGCGGGCGGCGCCAGGACGTCCACCGAAGCGGCGAGGAAGAGCAGCGCGACCAGCCAGGGACCGCGCCGGGCAAGGTCGTCCGCGAGCGACGGCGGCGGGCCCGGAGCCGCCTCGCGGTCCAGTAAGCGAGGCGCGGCCACGACCGCCGTGAGCGCAGCGCGAATGGCGGCTGCCGGCCAGCCCAGGAGCGCCCCTGTCGCGAACAGCCCGTCGAACGGAGCTCGCAGGCGGTGCAGGAGCGTGTGGCGGCGCTCAAGCACCTCCGCGGCCATCGAGGCGACCAGCGCCGGGGCGACGCCGAGCGCCAACGCCGTCGCCGTCCTGAAGAATCTCAGGACGCTGTCCGTGGTGCGGACGTCGAGGAACACGGCGAGTCCCACCAGCGAAAGCCCCGCCGCGGCGGCGAGCAGATCTAGCGCCCGCTGTGCGACGGAGGTGAATCGCTGCTCGCGGATCTCATCGGCGACGACGTGCAGGAGCGCGCCGGCCGTCACCGCCGTAGCGCGCTGCAGCGCCACGGTGTCGGCGCCGGAGGCAAGGCCGGGCAAGAGGTTCCCGAACACGACGCCCAGCCCCCCGGCCAGCGCGACCAGCCCGACGCGGATCAAGGTGGCGCGGACGCCGAGCAGGTCGAGGAAGGGCAGCGCGACCGCGGCGGTGAGCGGCGCGTGATGTGCGACGATGGCGATCTCCAGGTCGGTCCGGTTCTCGCGGCCTTGGAGCGCGGCCAGAAGCGCGAGCCCCTCGAAGAGCGAATGGAAGATGAGCGCGGCGAAGCCGACCTCGGCGGCGACCCGCATGCCCTGGATTCCCCAGCGCGCGAGCAGGTCCGGGCCGAGAGCGCGCGCGCCGACCTCGAGCAACCAGGGGAGCACGAAGCCGGCCGCGATCCAGAGCAGCGCCGTGGGCCCCAGGGCGGGCAGCACCTCGGGCAAGAGGTGGAAGGCGACCACTCCTGCCGCCGCGGTGAAGGCGAAGGTGCGCGTCAGCTCGAGCAACGAGGCGCGCCGGCGCGCCAGGAGCGCGAGCGCGCCCCCCAGCAGCGCCGACCCGGCTGCGAGGACCAGGCCCTCGATCACGCGCGGCTCCGGCACGCCGCGCACAGCCCGCGCAGCTCGAGGAGGTGTTCCTGGATGCTGAATCCGGTGGCCCGCCGCACTCCGGCCAGGGCGCGCTCGAGCGTGCCGGAGTGGAACTCGCGGGCGCTGCCGCAACCGGTGCACACCACCGCGTGGTGGCAGCGCGGCTCGCTTCCGGCGCAGGGCCGTACCGCGGTGGATCCCAGGACCCGGTGCAACAGGCCCAGCTCGAGCAGCGCGGCGACGTTCCGGTACACGGACACCCGGTCCATGGGGGTCCCGCGGCGGCGCAGCTCGCGCTGCAGCTCGCGCGGGCCCAGCGGGCGGGGATGGCTCTCGATCACGTCGAGGAGCGCGCGGCGGCTGCGCGTCATCCGCCCCCCGCGCCCCCGCAGGGCGGCCTCGGCGCGGGAGGAGAAGCGGACCGGCATCCAGGCAGGGTACGGCGACCCGCACCGAGATGCAACGCTGTTGCGTTTGCCTGGCCGAGTGAATCGACCTGGTAGAGTGCAAACGAAAGGGAAAGGCATGAGAGCCAGTCCCGTCGAATGGAACCGCCTCGATCTCCAGGTGCACCCCCTCCTCGCCGGCGTTCCGCTGCACGACGTCTGGTCCGTCGACCTTCCGGGCGGGCGGAGCGGGCTGGCATTGTCCGACCTGCGAACCATCCTGGCGGAGCGAGTCGCCACGTCGAATGCGGCGGTTCGGTTTCTGTTCTCGCTGCGCCGTGCGATCGGACGACTCTTCGGGTGGGAGCGCGCGCGCGAGCACAGCGACCCGCCTCCGATCTTCCGCGATCGACTCACGGCTGCGACCCGGAACGCTTCGCTCGTCCCGACCGGCACTGCAGAGGGACCTCTCCGCGTTCTCTACGTGTTTCCGCGCGAGTCCGCGAGCGAGATCTGGAACGCAACCGTTCACGCGGTTTCCAGCTACGCGCTCGTGGAGCACGCGACCGGCTACCGCCTCTACTGGGCGATCTACGTTCGTTCCATCGGCTGGATGACCGCGCCGTACATGCGTCTCATCGATCCATTCCGACGCTTCATCGTCTACCCCGCGCTGATTCGTTCCATCCGCACCGCTTGGATGCGCGACTGCGCGAGCGGCAGGTGAATCGGCTTCCCGGCGTTCGCCGGCCCGAGGGCTCACAACGTCAGGCTGAGCCCCGCCGAAAGGCCCCAGAGCAGGTCGCCCTGGAAGGTGTAGACCCGCCCGCCGGCGCGCAGGTGCAGCACTTGCGCGAGCGGAAAGAGGAACGCCGCCTCGAGGCTCGGTTCTACGCCGGAGCCGAGGAGAAGCAGCGGGCGGATCTCGAGCGCGACCGTTCGCAGGCCGTCGCGCCAGAGGGCGTATCGGTGGGGCAGTCCGATCTCGAGGCCGTCCTGGACGCGGTCGCGCAGCACCGACCGCCGGTATCCGATCGCCAGCCCACCTTCCACGTGGTCGCGCGGCGTGGCGCGGATCAAGAGGTGCGTCGAGAATGCGGACACGGCCCTCGGCGCTCCGTCGTACTGGAAGTCGGTCGCGACGTGGCCGACGCCGAAGCTGAGCCGGGTACTGACGAATCCGAACGAGCCGTCGCCGAGCGCAGAGCGCCCGTTGTCCGCGCCGCCGAGGACGTCCAGCGTGAACGTGGGGCAGCGGAAGCGCTGCAGCACCAGGCGCGGCGCGGGTCTGTCGACGGCATAGAGCACCACCGGCAGCGCCATTGCCGCGACGACCGCGACCACCAGCCACGCCTTCTCGTCCCCAGAGCCCGACGAGATGGGCACCGACGGAGGGCCATCGCTCGATCGGCCACCGATCGGAATCGCGATTTCCCCGGAAATGCCGAACGGGCCGGATGCTGCTCGCGGCACGCCGAAGCAGCTCTCGAAGTAGCCCATCTCCTCGACCGGCGGGGCCTCGCGCGGGAGCTGCGGGACGGCGGCGTCGGGCGGCGGCGGTGGAGGGCGGAGCTGCGGCCAGGCAGGAAGGGCAAGCGAAAACACCAG
>Ga0137415_10004406_pt1 | contig 13945 bp, 10 predicted proteins | sample CZODoug3_1_1_16f_FD_183082 | JGI IMG/M metagenome (GOLD analysis project Ga0137415, IMG submission 183082) | Vadose zone soil fungal communities from Angelo Coast Range Reserve, California, USA - CZODoug3_1_1_16fungal (Hybrid Assembly) | ecosystem: Environmental > Terrestrial > Soil > Vadose... | reverse complement strand
ATTGGTGCCAATGCAACCGTGCGGTGTGGCGTAACGCTGGGGAAATACAGCTTTGTCGGAGCAGGCGCAGTCGTGGTGCGCGATGTACCCGACTATGCGCTGATGGTCGGAGTCCCGGCGACACGGATCGGGTGGATGTGCTATTGCGGGATCCGCCTGCAGCACGCGGCAGGGGAGGGTCAGTGCGCTGTTTGTGGCCGCCAATACCTGATCAATGACGGCTGGTGCAGCGAGATATCTGGCCCGGTCGCTGTGCCGCCGAGACAGCCGTCCGAGGATAGGAAACTGGTGGCGTGAGCGCCCCAGACCTGATCGCACTTCAACCCGGAGAATGCTGTTGCCATCCCATCTTTCCCAAGATGCAAGATACGTTGATTGATCCCAATTCGGCTGTGACGGAGAAGAGGAGTGCCACTCCCGCCGCCTCAGCAACGTCTTACAACCTGTTCCAGGAACCGTGGTGGCTAGATGCTGTGGCTGCGGGCGAGTGGGACGAGGTGGTCGTGAAGCGTGGGGGGCAAGTTGCGGCTCGCCTGCCGTTCGTGCACCGGGAGAAACTTCCCAGAACCTGGCTTTTGCAGCCAAGACTTACGCCGTTCCTGGGGCCATGGCTGCGCGCTTCGAACGCGAAATTGACGAACCGGATTGCTGAAGAGAAAGAATTGATGCAAGAACTGATAGATTCGCTTCCGCAGTTTGATCTCTTCCGGCAAAGCTTCGCCCCTGAAGTAACGTACTGGCTGCCATTTTATTGGCGAGGCTTCAGCCAGACAACGCGCTACACGTACCGGCTTTTCGATTTGACCGACCTGGCGGGTCTCTGGACGGGTGTTCGGGAGAACATCCGTCGAGAGATCCGCAAGGCGAAGAACATCGTTGCTGTCCGGAGCGACCTCGATGTCGACTGTTTCGCCCGCGTATGGGCCTTGATGTTCGCGCGTCAGGGAGCGCGATTGCCGGTTAGCATGGAGCTGCTCCATCGTCTCGATTCCGCCTGCGAAAAGCGCGACTGTCGCAGGATCTTCTTTGCCGAGGATGCACAGGGGAAGATACATGCTGCCGCCTATCTCGTCTGGAACGCGGACTGTGCCTATTATCTGATGGGTGGTGGCGATCCGGAACTGCGAAATACTGGTGCCGGGAGCCTCGTATTGTGGGAGGCAATCGCGTTTGCGTCGACCATCAGCCGGCAGTTTGACTTTGAAGGCTCAATGATTGAACCTGTCGAGCGTTTTTTTCGTGCCTTCGGAGGGAAGCCGGTGGCCTTCTTTTCTCTCTCGAAACTGAGCCGGCGAATGAAATTTCTCACGGGCTTGTATCACGCTGGCTCCGCCCTGCTTGGACACAACCCAGTGATTTAGGCATTCCATGGGCACTACGGCGAGCCTCAAAGTTGTGCATTTGTCGTCCGCTCATTTCGCGGCAGACACGCGTATCCTGCACAAGGAATGCAAGTCTCTTGCTAAGGCAGGGCACGATGTCACGTTGGTAGCGCAGCACGAGGAAGATACGATTTTAAGCGGGGTAAAAATCAAAGCGCTGCGTAACCCTAAGTACAGGTGGAGGCGCTGGACGGCTGCCTTATGGCGGCTGTACCGCGATGTGGCGCGTTTGGATGCTGATTTGTATCACTTCCACGATCCCGAACTTATTCCAGTCGGCATGTGGCTGAGCCTCCGAGGCAAGCGAGTTATCTACGACGCCCATGAGGACCTGCCCAACACGTTCGCCTACAAGTACTATATCCCCGCATTCGCACGGCAAACTCTGGGGTGGCTGGCGGGGCGAATCGAAGATCTCGCGGTGCAGCGCTTCGCAGCGGTGGTTGCGGCGACGCCGACCATCGGGAAGAGGTTTTCCAAGTACAACACGAACACGGTTGTAGTTCGTAACTTCCCGTCGCTTGCGGAGTTGGCGCACGGGCCGAACCTGCCGTGGAACGAGCGCCCGCCTCTTGTCGTTTACGTGGGCAGCATGGCGCCGGAACGCGGTTTTCGAGAGGCTATGGCAGCCATATCATTGTTGCCCCCGGACCTAAATGCTCGACTCGCCTTCGCCGGGCCACTCACACCGCACTTGCGCGAGGAAATCGGTCGCTTGGCTGGCTCCGATCGTACCGACTTGCTTGGTCTACTCGGCCGCGGCGAAGTGGCATCGCTGCTCGGTCGCGCACGTGTGGGTCTGGTGCCTTTGCATCGCATGCCGAACTTTGTCAATGCTCTTCCTGTGAAATTATTCGAATATATGAGCGCGGGTGTGCCTGTCGTTGCGTCGGATTTTCCTCTCTGGCGCCAGATTATCGAGGACGCTGGTTGTGGATTGCTGGTCGATCCACGTGACAGCAACGGTATTGCGCGGGGCATTGAGTATTTGCTAACCCATCCTGAGGAGGCGCAGCAGATGGGAGCGCGCGGCCGCGAAGCCATTCAACGTAGTTACAACTGGAAGACCGAGGAGCAGCAATTGCTTGCTCTCTACAATTCGCCATGTTGCCGGCCCAAGCGGCCGGACTGCGGACAATCGAGGGCGGCGTGACCGGTCTGCCAGTCCCGTTCTCCCGGGTTTATGGTCACAATTTCCAGAGCGGCACGCTGCTGGGCAGTCAAGGAACTGGCTCGCAGGGCCGGTGTGAGCCATGAGTTCTTCAAGGCTTGGACCGTCGAAATATCGCGGGACGCCACTATCATCCACCTGCAGCCTGGTACAGCTAAGCAGATTCTCTTCAGAAACCTGTCAAACGACAAGAATGGAGATGACCTCGCAAGCTCAAACTTCCGGACTGTACGGGCTCGATGGATGTCCTATCCGGAAGAGCCGATCAGGTCAGCCATTCCTGATTTGATTGTCCCGTTCTGCGAGCGAGCGGAGGATGGACTGCATTCCCTATTCTGGCAGGCTACTGCAGACCGGATCGAGTGCTTCGCGGACTTGCCGGCGTCTACCTTATTTGTCCTGTGCCGGGTCGAAGAAGCACAGCGACACCACTTGGATGTTCACTCACGGTTTGCTGCGAGCATGAGCGTCGCCTGCCGCGACGGCTTTCTCCACCGTCCCGTCGTTGACGAATGGGGCTTAGCTTTCGCTCAGGCAATCAAGGCGCTTGTGCCTGGATGGCGTCCCAGGCCACGCCGTCTGCGGGCAAAGATAAGCCACGATATCGACGAAGTGGGATTACGGGCTGGGCTTTGGCACATCCAGCGGAATGGCAACGGGGCGCCGTCAGCGCGGACTGGATGGATGGTCCTGCCCTTCGACCTTCGCCACGCGATCAAGCTTAGCCTCGAACATCGCGATCCGCTCCGAGGTGCCACGCAACTTTGGCAGACGCTCGCACCAAGCCAGCCGAGTTGCCTCGGGTTGGTCCTGACGGTTGTCCATGCAACCCAGCAGAGAGGCTTGGATTCAGCTGTGTACTGGAAGGCCAGTCGGCTGGGACCGTTCGACAGCGGCTATGACCCGCGCGACGGGAGGATTCGCAAAGTGATTCATTGGTTGCGGGAGCACGGTGTCGAGAACGGGGTTCACCCCGGATACGGGACCTTTGGTTGTCCCCAGGAACTTCAAGGGGAGTTGCAAATCCTGCGATCGGTACTTGGAGGGGAGCAGATTGGAGGGCGGCAGCATTACCTGCGCTGGTGCCCCAAAACCTGGATAGATTGGGAGAGCTGCGGGCTGGCCTATGACAGCACGGTCGGATACGCCGACCAAGTGGGCTTTCGGGCCGGCACTTGTGTTCCGTATCGCCCCTGGCTGTTATCGCTGGACCGGGAAGCACGATTACTCGAGATACCTCTGCTGGCCATGGATACTTGCCTTCTGGAATCCATGCGGTTACGAGGTGATGAGTTGCTTAACGCGGTCGGCCGGCTCATCCACATGTGCCGCGTGGTGGGTGGCGTCTTCACTTTCCTTTGCCACAATACAACTCTACGAGATGCCTCGTTTGTTCGAGAGTACGAACGGATTTTGGACATGCTAGTCCCAAGCGACCGGTTCGACTGGCAATCCTCCTTGAGCAATGAGTGGGTCTAATTGTTCCGTGCACGCCATTCGACCCTTGAAAGCATAAGGAGGCAATGAAAGCGGGCGGTGAAATGACGACTCCGAGTGTTGTTCACAGCATCGGTGCGATTGCGAGCAGAAGCGAACACTTGTGTCCGAGTAAGTGGTGCACGTCGCTCGGCAAACGCATCTTCGACGTCGTTTTCTCGACGATGCTTCTGGTCGCCGTCCTTCCGTTGATGATGCTAGCGTCGTTTGCAGTTTTGACCTCAAGGGGCCCGTTGTTTTTTGCCTCCGACCGGGTCGGACAAAGGGGCAAGCGAATTCGGGTTCTTAAGTTCCGCACCATGCACCATCGGAAGGAACTGGGGGTGCAGCTCACGCGCAGAGGCGATGATCGGATCACCAGAGCCGGGCGTTTCTTGCGCAGTTGGAAAATCGACGAGTTACCCCAGTTCATTAATGTGGTGCGAGGCGACATGAGCCTCGTCGGACCGCGCCCGGACTCGGCTGAATTCCTGAACACGCTCCCCACCTCTCTCCGATCCGTACTTGCCTCTGTTAAGCCAGGCGTCACCAGTGTGGCGACGTTGATATTTCGAAACGAGGAGGATCTCTTGAGCCGTATTCCGGAGAACGAGCTGACGAGCTACTACGTAAAGACTCTACTTCCCGAGAAGGTTTGCGTTGATCTTGAGTACGCGTGCCACGCAACCATGTTCACTGATGCCAAGCTCTTGTTGCAGACTCTATTGGCTATTCTGCGGTAAAAGACGCGAGTGGGAGATGACTTTCGAGAATCCTCAATATCAACCGCGTACCGCACCCTTGGGAATAGCGCTCTATCTCATCGGTGGTTTGTTGCTTCTCTTGCTGGCGTACACCACCCTGGGCATTGAGATCGAGCCATTCTGGGTGCTTCTCGCAGTTCCGGTTGCACTTCTCCTGCCGGTATTGGTGCGAAGGTTTCCAGTGCTTCTTATGGTGGCGATGGTATACGTAGGCACCTTCAAGACTCGCGCGGCAGTCGGCGTAAGCCTAACCGACCCTACGCTGTGGATCGCTGCCCTGTTGTACGCGGCGGTCCTCCTGCAAGTGCTGTTGTTGGCGGTGGGTGCTGAGGGTCGCAGCCTGCGCGACCTGTTTGCCGGTCAGCTGGGCGGCGTATCCGCATTTGGTTTGCTCATTCTTGTAATTGCGATCAGCTACTCCTACACGCCTGCGCCGGACATCGGTCTCGAGAAGGTGCTGAGGCTCGTTGCCTTCGACATACCCATTTTTTTGGCTCCCCTGATTCTGCTGCGAAACGATCGTGACGTGCGACAACTCCTTCTCGTGAGCATGCTGGGGAGCCTGGCTTTGGCGTGCCGCACGGTCTATCGGGTGCTGCACCCCACGGCTGAAATTCTGCTTGGCGAACAAGACCCCACGGAGATCGGCGATGGTTTGCTCATGGGCGCAGCCGCTCTGATGGCTCTCTACTACTCGTTCCCGGAAAAGCGGTTCTTTCGGGTGGGGCTGATCGGCTGTATCATCGTTCTTACCTGTGGAACCACCGCATCGCTTTCCCGCAGCGCGATTTTCTCGTTGTTGCTGGTTGCCACGACCAGCCTGATGTTTCTGCGGCGCAAACCGACGACGCTTTCACGGAAAACTATTCTGACCGCCGCAGCGGCCGTGGTCGTCACCGTTTCGGTTGCGTCCGTATCGCTGTCACACCTGCCAGCCACTCATTCAAAATTCGCGCTCAAAGCTGGCGAACTAAGCCTGACTTTGCACGGTCTTACCCCAGGTGGAACCGCCGGACAACGGTACTCATTCTCGGAATCCGCCTGGCAGGCATTCCTCACCAAACCGCTCCTCGGCTGGGGCGCGGGCGGTTGGACCACGCTGTGGCACTACAGCGATGAGCGCGTCCTCAAGTACCCGCACAATTTCGTTCTCGAGATTGCAGCCGAGCAAGGCCTGGTGGGGCTGGCAGCACTAGCAATGCTGCTGCTAGCCATGCTGCGCGCATGCGCCCAAGTTCTGGGGAGACCAGGAAGCCAGTTCGTCTTTATTGTGCCGGTAGTTATGTTGAGCCTGCTCGGCAATGCGGTCACCGGACAAGTGGAAGCCCGAGACATGTGGTTCTGGTGCGGAACCTTGTTCGCTCTGGCGCGCCTAGCGCGTGCTTCTTCAGCGCCTGCGCCACTCTGACACGTCGGCTTGATTTCATTTTTCTTCACGCGAGAGCGTGCTTCCAATATGACGCAATTTATCGCTGCACAGCCACCGCTAGGCGGAGTCGCTAGGGGTTTCTTAGGAAATAAGAGGATCTCCAACGGGAGTTTTGCCCGGAATATTGCGATACTGGGCGGGGGCACCGCGCTGGCGCAAAGCTTCAACGTTCTCCTGGCCCCTCTACTCACGCGGTTGTATCCCCCACTTAGCTTTGGACAGTACGCCCTTTTTGTGAGTTTCTTGAATGTCGCGATGGTCGGTGTGTCCCTGCGATATGAGCTCGGCATTGTGGCCGCGCACACTGAACAAAAGGCTGCTCAGCTCGCGCTTGCCGCTTTCCTGTTCTCTCTGCCGACCAGCTTGATCGGTGCGGGGATACTGCTTCTGTTCATTCACTTTTCGTTGCTAGGATTCAACGCTTTGCCATCCTATGCGGCTCTGTTTATGGTGGCCGCTTTGGTTTTTGTGGCCGGGTTCTCCGTGCTTCGATTCTGGTTTGTGCGACAGGAACAGTTCGGCTGCGTGTCGCAAGCCACCGTGGCGCAAAATGGCGTTCGTTCTGTTTCCCAGGCTGCGATTGGCGTTGTTGGCGGTGGCCTCTGGGGTTTGCTCGCCGCTGAATTGCTTGGCCGCTCCGCCGGAATGACCCGCATGTTTCGCACGGCCTGGCCAAGCATCAGAGCGCACGTTTTCCCTGTCGATCGCAGTAACTTCTGTGAGGTATTACGCGAAAACGTGCAATTTCCGGTCTATTCACTCCCCTCGTCGCTCGTGGACAGCGCAGCCGCAAATATCTGCATACCTTTGGTGGTCTGGTATTACGGGCCGAACGCAGGCGGGTACTTCGCTCTGGTGCAGCGAGTCCTCGCGGTACCGCTGGTCTTGATCTCAGCTAGCGTGGCGGATGCATTCCAGGCGCGCTTGGCCCTTTACCTGCGTGACACGCCTGACCGAATTGTCCAGCTATTCCAGAGAACCAGCGCTGGCCTGGTATGCGTGGGATTCATCCCCACGGCTCTGCTGCTGTTCTATGCTGAGCCCACATTTCGGGCCCTGTTTGGAGAAAAATGGAGTGTGGCTGGGAGAATGGCGGCAGTCGTCGCCCCCTTCTTCTTGGCGCAGTTCGTTGTCTCTCCTTTGAGCCGCTTGGTGTTCGTACTGGGGGGGCAGCGTTTGAAGTTGGTCTACGACGTCGTGGCGTTGAGTGGAATGATTGGCGTTTTCGCGTTTTCCAAATGGCGGCATCTCCCGTTGATACAAGCGCTCGAGATGCTGAGCGTAGTAGGGACATTCGCGTTCGTAATCTACTATCTTGTGCTGATGCAAATCGTGTCGCGGTACCGCTGTGCTGCAGGGGCGAATCGTCCTCAAGCAGTATCTTTCAGCGCGGCATCATCTAATAGGTTATAAAGCTTCCGTTTCCTGGATTTCTCCCATGTGTGGCATTGCAGGATTTGTTTTCAGGAAGGGCGAGTCTCACCAGCCCCCCGTCCCCGCCATCCTTAACCAGCTCAGGCACCGAGGTCCTGATGACCACGGCTACGTCGCGTATTCGGAACGAAGCCCGAAGATCGGACGAGATTGGACGGACCCCGGTGGAGATCCAGAAGTCATTTTCTTGCATCGGCGGCTTTCGATCCTCGACCTGTCCGACGCCGGTTCCCAGCCGATGGGAACACGGGATGGCCGTTACTTTATTACATTTAATGGAGAGATCTACAACTACGTTGAGCTCCGAGAAGAGCTCGAACAACGTGGCTACGAGTTTGAATCGCGCTCCGATACCGAAGTCCTTCTGGCCGCTTACGCCGTCTGGGGCAACGAGGCCTTGCGGAAACTGGTGGGGATGTTCGCCTTTGCCATTTTGGACACGGTCCGGCGCACGGTGTTTCTGGCGCGCGACTTTTTCGGAATTAAGCCTCTCTATTATGCCCTCGCGGGTAGTTCTGTGGTCTTTGCGTCTGAATTAAAGACGCTCCTCGAGTTTGGTGCGGTCTCCCGTCAAGTCAATGCAAATCGACTCTTCAGTTACCTCCGTCGCGGACTGTGCGACTTTGGTGCAGAGACTTTGCTCGCGGACGTGCTGCAGCTTCCACCGGCGCATTACCTTGAGATTGGACTGGATCGCGACTGGGAATCCCGTCCAGTGTGCTATTGGGAACCCACAGCGCAGTGCCGCGATGACTTGTCGTTCGACCAAGCCGCCGAGCAACTGCGCACGCTGTTTCTTAAGAGTGTGGCTTTCCACCTTCGAAGCGACGTCCCAGTTGGCTCAGCCTTGTCGGGCGGCATTGACTCTTCGTCGGTCGTAATGGCGATGCGCTACCTGAAACCCGATATCGATCTTCATACTTTCAGCTACATCGCAGATGAGAAAGAACTCGATGAAGAAAAGTGGGTCGATATCATCGGCCAAGCTGCGCACGCGCAGGTTCACAAGGTTCGCCCGACTGTGGCGGAACTGGTGGCTGACTTCGACCAACTCAATTACATGCAGGACTTTCCATCGGCGAGCACAAGTTTGTACGCTCAGTATTCCGTATTCCGGACCGCTCAGCAGGCGGGAATCAAGGTCATGCTGGACGGGCAGGGAGCCGATGAGATGCTCGGTGGATATACCTACTTCCGGGGGGCGCGCCTGGCCTCTCTTGTTCGCCAGAAGCGTTGGCACGAAGCGGCTGACTTCTTTTCTTCCGCTTGCCGCTGGCCCGGTTCTTCGATCTCCGCGCTGTTGCAAAACACAGCCGATCACCTGTTGCCAGCGCTCGCACAGGCGCCTCTGCGCAAGCTGGTTGGCAAGGACTTAGCGCCATCGTGGCTGAACCTCCGTTGGTTCCATAAGAAAGGGGTTACCCCCCATCTGAACCGGCAAGGCTACCATTCATCGCACGTACTAAGGGAAAAGCTGCTACGAGAACTAGCGGAGCACTTGCCGAGCCTGCTGCGCTACGAGGATCGCAACTCGATGGCATTCTCCATTGAGAGCCGCGTGCCGTTTCTAACCCCCGAGTTGGTCAATTTCGTATTGTCCTTGGAGGAGCCATACATCATCGCGCGCGACGGCACGTCAAAAGCAGTTTTTCGGCGCGCGATGCGCGGAATTGTTCCTGACCCCATTCTGGACCGGCGGGACAAGATAGGCTTCGCCACGCCAGAGCGCACATGGTTGTCTGCAGCAAGCCTTTGGATTCAGGACCAATTCGACGCAGACGTTGCTGCAGAAATACCCGCGTTCCACTTGGATGTGGTCAGGCGCGACTGGCAGGAGATGAGACGGGGCCACAGGGCTTTTTCCTTCGCGGTTTGGCGCTGTCTGAATGTCATCGCGTGGACAAAGAGATTTCAGATCCAATATTCCTAGACCCGTGCGAGCGGAGAGAGGACTCCTGAGATTCCTGATGCACACACCGCGGGGTTGGAAATGGGCAGGTCACTTAAGGTGAGATATTGCTATGTCTAGTATTGAGACACCTTCGGTTCGCACAGTCGAAGAGACCCCTTCCAAGCGCGAAATCTTGGAACTACCATTCGTTTCCATCATCATGCCTGTTCGTAATGAGGAGCGCGGTATCTCGCGTGCTCTGAATTGTTTGCTCGCACAGGATTACCCGCGAGACAGAATGGAAGTCCTGGTTGCAGATGGCATGTCGACCGACGGCACGCGCGGCATGGTCTCGATCGCCGCTGCCCACGATTCCCGGATTCGCCTGCTCGACAACCCACGAAGCATTATGGCGTCCGGCTTCAATTTGGGGTTGAAGGCCAGCACGGGGGACATCATCATCATGATGGGCGGACACACCGAGGTCGCCTCGGATTACGTAAGGACGTCCGCCGCATTGCTACAGAAAGGGCTCGCCGACTGTGTCGGTGGCCCGATCAACACAGTGGGCGAGACCAATGTTGCCCGGGCCATTTCTCTGGCGATGTCATCCCGTTTTGGCGTGGGTGGCTCTGCCTTCCGCGTCGGCTGCCGTGAGCGGAAGTACGTGGATACGGTGGCCTACGGCGCTTATACGCGCAGCATCATGGAGCGCGCCGGTCCCTTGGATGAAGAATTCGTGCGCGGCCAGGATGATGAGTTCAATTACCGGCTGCGCAAACTCGGAGCGAAGATCCTGATTGCACCGGAATTGCGGTCCAGGTACACGAGCCGCTCCTCAATACCCTCGCTCTGGCGGCAATATTTTCAGTACGGGTACTGGAAGGTCTGTGTTCTACAAAAACACCCTCGGCAAATGCAGGTGCGGCAGTTTGTTCCGGTGGTGTTCGTCTGCTCCTTGCTTGTGTCCCTAATCCTCGCCGTGGTTCATCCTGCCATGGGCAGTCGCATGACGTTGCTCGTGGGTGGCAGTTATCTGCTGACTACTTTGCTCGTTTCCACCGCCCTTGCATGCGGAAGAGAACGATGGCGTCTGGCACCGGCGCTTGCCATGAGTTTTCCGGTTCTGCATTTTTCCTATGGCGCAGGCTTTCTCGTTGGATTGGCCAAATTTTGTACCCGCTGGCGGCGACTCAGGGAGGGTGCTGGTGGCTGACAAGCCGCAGTCTTCAGCGCCCTCCCCAGTCGAATCCGTGACTATGGAGAGGCACATATGTTTCTGAACAGAGTGATAACGACTGTTTTTCTCCGCGGCATTGCCGCGATTGCGTTGTGTGCTGTCCTGCATTTCGGCGTCGCTGCGGCGCAGAGTGCAACCAAGCAACCCGAAGCAGGAAGCGCTCCCGGTGTTTCAGAAATGCGGATTGGCGGGGGAGATCTTCTTGAGGTTACGGTGTACGGAACGGATTTTGACAAACAGGTGCGTGTCAGTGACGCGGGTGAGATTTCCTTGCCGCTTTTGGGGACGGTAAAGGTTGCCGGCCTTTCCATCCGTGAGGGCGAGAGAGTTGTCGCACGCGAACTGGCACAACGCGGGTATTTCACCGATCCGCAAGTCTCAATCTTCGATCGTGAATACGCTTCTCAAGCCATCTCAGTTCTAGGAGAGGTGCAGAAGCCGGGCCTATACCCTCTTCCTGGCACCCGCACTCTGCTTGACGCGATCTCGGCTGCAGGTGGAACCACCGCCAAGGCCGGCAGTAAAGTTACGATAACCCGCCGCAGCCGTCCGGAGCATCCTGAAATCGTTCCATTGTCCTACAGTGCCGAAGCGTCCCCAGCAAACAACCCACAAATCCTCCCCGGCGATACTGTCGTTGTTTCCAAGGCGGGAATCGTCTATGTCGTGGGTGATGTCAAGCAACCCGCCGGCATTGTCATGGAAAACTCACAGATGACGGTACTCCAGGCCATCGCAATGGCACAAGGAACGAACCCGACTGCCAAGCTCAACAGCTCCAAGGTGATTCGCAAGACACCCGATGGCCCAAAGGAGATTCCGATTCGGCTCAAGAACATTCTGGGGGCCAAAGCCACCGATTTGGTGTTGCAACCTGACGACATTCTCTTCATCCCCAGCAGCGCCGCAAAATCGGCTGCACGGCGCAGTATTGAGGCTGTGGTTCAGACAGCGACTGGAATCGCTATTTATCGGCGGCCTTAGCGGTCGTCGCCGAGGATGACGTCGCGGACGAATATATCTATCACAAGGGGAGCTTAGTTGATGGTCAGTCTTCGCAGGGTGCCGATCATGGCGGTTGGCGCTTTGTTACTTCTTACGGGTGGTGGGGTACTGTGCGCGAGCAGCCCCCAGGGCAGAGATCGCTATATAGCGACAAGCGGAGTAGATAGCGGGAGTTGCACGAACCCTGCGAGTCCGTGCCGCAGCTTTAACTACGTCGATAGCCGGTCCGCGTCCGGCGACGTGGTGCATGTGTTGCCCGGGACCTATAACCTGACCCCCAGCACTTGCATTGTCACCAATGCCCCGGGTGTCACCTGGCAGTCCGACGCCCATGGCGCGGCCACTATCAACGGGGGCGGCCAGTGTCTCTACCTGTGGCATAACAGCGGCCCCAGCGGCCACCTCAAGATCTTCGGCTTCCAGTTCACCGGCGTGCAACTCAACAGCAGTTTGAGCTCCTTTGGCGTGTTGCTGGAGGGCAGCGAGGGCAACTTCGAGGTGGCCTACAACACTTTCCACGATTTCGGTGGCAGCAACCCCAACAACAACTTTGCTGCCGCCTTATCCCCCGCCCCGTGGGGCAACAGCCATTACACCGGTCGCACCTGCAGCGTGCATGACAACATCTTTCGCAACATCGCCCCGGGCGGCAGTTTCCTCTACAACGGCTATTCCCTCTACGCCATCTGCGGCAACCAAGGCGGCGATCCCGATCCCCGCATCTACAACAACCTCATCTACAACGAGGGCTCCATCGCCATTCAGCTGTGGCACGCCGCCGACCACGTTCATGTCTACAACAACACCATCGATCAAGCCCACATGGCCATCCTGGTGGGCACGGGCGATCAGGGCGCCGTCAACCAGGCCCTGTTTGATGTCAGCAACAATCTGGTCAGCAACAGTTACTACGGCATCTACGCCGAGGATGCTGGCGCCGCCTCCCTCTCCCCCAATTCCACCTTTGACAACAATCTCACCTTCAACAACTCCATCGACTGGGCCTACAAACACGCTGGCGTGAATTTAAACCTACTACGCTCGTTCAGGACGGCGAACAACACCAGCGGCAACCCCCTGTATGTGCACCGCGGCACAGGTCGCTACGTTCTTCTTCGAACGAGCCCGGCGGCAGGCAAGGGCCGCCCTGGCGACTATGCACCGGTTGTGGATTTGAATGGCATTGTCCGGCCAAACCGGCCCTCCCTCGGCGCTTTCGAAGCAGAGGACGCTTACGCTGGTCAACGTCAGAGGTCGGGATGCGGTCGGGATGCTCCGCGCCCTGACATGTGAAGCCCTACCGGAATGGGAACGACCTCCGCTCCGTGGCGAATGCTGTTGTCGACACAGAGGTCAGCGGGGAGCGCAGGTCCGTCGCGCCGGCGCCGCGATGCACCACTTTTCGAAAAACAGTGATGTCGGCCAAGTGCCACACCGCTGAGATGGAACTTACCGACCATGCCTGTGCACACACTCCCAGACCACGAGCAGCCTCCGAGTCGACCGGACAGAACAGCCGGACGACCTCCGCAGGTGCGGAAGGCATCCTTAGATGACTATGAGCAGATTGCTGCCTTGCATGTTCGAAATGGTCTTGCCGCAAAATCCTACGATGACTGGGTTGCACTTTGGCTGGGAAATCCCGTCTATCAGCAACGTGGCGGTCAATGGCCGATAGGCTGGGTGTTGGAGACCGAGAGTTGTGGCGTAGTGGGCTGGGTCGGCAACATCCCTTCAGCCTACCAATTCAGGGGGCATCGCTTATGCGCAGCTACGCCCTGCTCCTGGATGGTCGATGCAGCACATCGGGGTTACGGGATGCTGATGTTGAACCGCCTACTGCGGCAAAGAGGCATCGATCTTTTCGTCTGCAGCAATGTCAGCCCCATCTCGGAGCCATTCACCAGACACCTCCGGTTTTCACGAGTTCCCATCGGAGACTGGCACAAGTCAGCATTTTGGATTACCAATTATGCCGGATTTGCGCAGATCGCTTTGAAACTAAAATCAGTCCCGTTGGCGAGGGCCCTAGCCTACCCCGTCTCCGCCGCACTAATCTGCCGGGACCGTTGCTGCGGTGGATGGGAAGGGCATCGGAATTCGATTGCCGAGATCGAACGGTGCTGGGAGTTTGACAGCCGCTTCGACGACTT
>Ga0137415_10004405_pt1 | contig 13945 bp, 13 predicted proteins | sample CZODoug3_1_1_16f_FD_183082 | JGI IMG/M metagenome (GOLD analysis project Ga0137415, IMG submission 183082) | Vadose zone soil fungal communities from Angelo Coast Range Reserve, California, USA - CZODoug3_1_1_16fungal (Hybrid Assembly) | ecosystem: Environmental > Terrestrial > Soil > Vadose... | reverse complement strand
ATCTTGATAGTCGCGATCATGGGAGGTTGTTGCAGAGCGCATCATCTTTTGACGGCTATGGCGAGTGCTTCAATCCGACAGAAGGAGGGGCGTCACATGAGAGCCCAAATGAGAATGTCAGTGTGCTTAAATCCGCGCGTGTAGAAGGCAATCAATTATGGACTATTGTCGATATGGGTTTCTGGCTCAATCCCGGACAAGCTTACCCACATGGATGTGGTCGTAGAAAATCTTTGACGAAGGCGGTCAATACCGTGCCAACATCCGGTCATCTACTCGACAAACGCTTAACTGTGGGATTGCCGGGTTTTCCGAATGTCATTGACCATCAGGTGACCTTTCACGTGCCAACAAATTTTTCAGAGGGTACGTTCGAAGCATCCACAGGATATGTACCCAAGGAGTTTTCTCGTGCTTTGTATTATGACCCTGAACACGGAGCTGAGATTGATCCGGGTAACCGACAAGGCGAGCAGGCATTTCCCGTTATTCTCGCCACGACTGATAGTCTTTATGCCATTGGTGTGTACTCCCCACAGTTGCCGCTAAATGGTCTTGGCTATGGCCGATTTAGTTTTCCAGATGTTAATAAATGGAATTGTGTATTCCGCGAAAACAATATTACCCCTAGGCCTTACAATTTCCAGTGCCTGATTATTCTGGGAACCCTTAATGAGGTGGAAAATACGCTACGTATGCTTGATAAAACATACCGCCACCTATCGCACTAAAAACATCAGTTAAAAATGAAATTCATGTTATTCAGGGAAAATTGTCAGGCAGGCTGGGGGCTTCAGTTGCTATTTAGTGGCTCCTCGAAGGCGACCCGGTTTTATCCGCGAAAGGTCTGCACAGCACATCACTTGCCGAAGCAGAGCATTTCGCATGACCCCATCCTCCCCACTCCCACCTCGGAAGGAAATATCATGATCTCGCGTTCTTGTTTCCGTTGTGTGGGCCTGTTGCTCTTGTGTGTAGGAGGGGGAGCGGTCCTTTCCGGCTGCTCTATTTTCCAACCCTGGTTCCCTTCTTCGGGCGCCAGCAAAAGTCAGATCATCGAGCAACAAGAGGGTGACTTGTCGATCCCCGTGATCGATGCCACCGGTGCCGTTGCCAGGCGATTGCAGGCGGCGCAGGAGCGCAGTCTGTTTTCCGAGACCTTGCGAGACGTGGCGCCGCCGGGTCATATCGTCGGCCCCGGCGATGTGCTGGAGGTGTCGGTCTGGGAAGCGCCACCGGCGGCCTTGTTCGGCACGACGGTGCTGGACCCGCGCGCCGGCGCGGCGACGACGCGGATGACGACATTTCCCGAGCAGATGGTCAACATCGAGGGGACGATCAACATTCCGTTCGCGGGGGCGGTCCCTGTCGCCGGAAAGACCACGCAGCAAATCGAGTGGGAAATCGTCCGCCGACTGAGCGGCAAGGCCCATCTGCCGCAGGTGTTGGTGCGGGTGACCCGCAATAGCACTGCGAACGTGACGATTGTGGGCGAGGTGGCCTCCAGCCTGCGCATGCCGCTCACCCCCAAGGGGGAACGCTTGCTCGATGCGCTGGCGGCGGCGGGCGGGGTGAGACAGCCGGTCGGGAAGATCACGATTCAGATTACGCGCGACGGACAGGTGCGGTCGTTGCCGTTGGATACGATCATCCAGGATCCGAAGCAGAATGTCGTGCTGCATCCTGGTGACGTGATGACTGCGCTGCATCAATCGCTGAGCTTTACCGCACTCGGCGCGGTCGGCAAGAACGAGGAGGTCTTTTTCGAGGCCCAAGGCATATCATTGGCCCAAGCTCTGGCGCGCATGGGAGGCTTGCAGGACGCGCGCTCCAACGCGCAAGGGGTGTTCGTATTCCGCTTTGAGGACCCGACCGTGGTTGACGCAGGGGGCAAACCTTTGCCCCTCACACCGGAGGGCAAGGTGCCGGTGGTGTATCGGGTCGATCTGACAGATCCCCGAACCTTCTTTGTGACGCAGTACTTCCCGGTGCGTAACAAGGACGTGGTCTATGTGGCCAATGCTCCGGTCGCGGAACTCCAAAAGTTCTTGAATATCCTTACGTCGGCGGCTTTCTCTGTGTATGCCCCATTTGCGATCAGCGGCAACCTCAACAAATGAACGCGGGGATACTCTTGGGTGCAGTGGCCCCGTGAATTCGGATAGGTTGCTGGCGGGATGCCATCGGTGGCACGGCTCTGGCGAGACATCAGATACGAGGCGGGGGGGTGCTGCATGCGTACAATACGGTCAGTGCGGCCAAGCAAGGAGGGCACGCGAGGTGACTTTGTATAACCATCGCACACTGCACATAGTACGTCACAGGAAAACAGCGGATGAGTTCTGCTCTGAAAACCTGCCCACGCGGCCATACGCAGGACTTTACGTATGAAACGTAACTACGCAGGTAAATAGGCTGAAGGTTTTTAGGCTGAAGGCTTTGAGTGGGCAATCATGCGTGATCACACACAACTTTGGGCATTTGAGTTGGCTGATGAAGTAGCCATGTTGGTTTATCGGGTAACCGCAGGGTTTCCGAAAGAAGAGTTGTTTGGACTGACTTCTCAAATACGACGGGCAGCAGTTTCAGTTCCTTCTAACATCGTGGAGGGCTGCGCTCGTGACAGTGAGGCAGAGTATCTCAGATTTCTCAATATCGCCTTCGGGTCATTGAGGGAACTACACTATCAATTAAATTTGTCGAAGCGGTTGGGCTTCTTGTGCAACAAGGATTCATCTCTGCATGAACCAAAGGTCGTAGAAACCGAGAAGGTGTTGAATGGCTTGATTCGTGCTTTGCGAGATAATGCATAACCTTCAGCCTGAACACCTGAGTAGCTATTATGAAGCCAGAAATTCTGTCCAAACAAACGGGGCCACTTCTGTGCGTGAGATGTTGATCGATGTGACCAGGCTGGTGGATCGGCTGATGCAGGGGCGGCTGCCCACCGGAGTCGACCGGGTGAGTCTGGCGTATGTGCGGCACTTCGCACATCGCGCCGCTGCCTTGATACGCTTTGCCGGGCGCTGGATCGTGTTGTCACGCGCTGATTCCGAGGTGCTTTTTGCCGCGTTACTGACGCCCGGGGAGGGATTCGCGTGGTGGGTGCGGTGGTGGGTAACAAGGAATCTCGTTCGCTCAGGAAGCCCTGGGAGGTTGACGGGGCGCCTCCTGTTCAACACCGGGCACAGCGGATTGGATGCAGCCGATTATGCGGCCCGCATTCGGCGGTATGGGCTCAAGCTGTTTCTTTTTGTGCATGACCTGATCCCCCTCACTCACCCTGAGTATTGCCGTGCCGGTGAAGCGGATCGGCATGGACGGCGTATGGACACTGTGCTGGGTGTGGGGCACGGTGTGATCGTCAACTCGGAGGTCACCCGATTGGACTTGGAGCAATACGCCCGAAGCACGCTCCGGCCGATGCCGCCTTCGGTGGTCGCGCCGCTGGCACAGGTACATTTGCCGTCCGGCGATGCAGAGGCGCCCCTGGAGTACCCGTACTTCGTCATGCTGGGTACTATCGAGCCGCGGAAAAATCATTGGTTGATTCTGCATGTATGGCGCGAGTTGGCCGAGCGGCTGGGAGACGCGACGCCTCGCTTGGTTGTGATTGGCCAGCTTGGCTGGGAATGCGAGAACGTGCTGGATATGCTCGAACGTTGCGATGCGCTGAAGCGGTTTGTCATCCGGCTATCCTCTTGCACCGATGCCGAGCTGGCCACATGGTTGCGGCACGCGCGTGCCTTGCTGTTTGCGTCCTTTGTCGAGGGGTTTGGTCTTCCTCTGGTCGAGGCGCTGTCTCTCGGGGTGCCGGCGATTGCGAGCGATTTGCCGGTGTTCAGGGAAATCGCCGGAGATATTCCGGACTATCTCGACCCGTTCGATGGCGCCGGCTGGCACGCGCTGGTCCTCGAGTATGCCCGACCGGACAGCCTGCGCCGCCAAGCGCAATTGACACGCATGCAGGGATATGCCGTGCCGAGCTGGAATGATCATTTCGCGATCGTCGAAGATTTTATGGAACGTCTCTATGTCGCTCCGTGCTGATGCCTTGTCATCGCAGCGGCCTGGGCCGTCCAGGCTCTACGTCGTGGATTTTTCAGGTTGGAAACGGCCGGTGGTACGGCAGTGTTTCCCGCAGGCACGGCTGTTTTTCGTGCGTGGTATGGCGGATGTTCCGGAAGGCGAGACGGCGCTGGTCTGGGGACGGTGCGAAGACAACCAGGATGTGCGCCGCGCCGTCCGCCTGTTGCGCGTGGAAGATGGTTTTTTGCGCTCTGTGGGCTTGGGCGTTGATTTGATCCGCCCCATGTCCTGGGTCGTCGATGGGCGGGGAACGCACTACGATGCGGCGCAGGTATCCGATCTCGAACATGTGCTGTCGACGCAGCAATTCGACGCGCCCATCCGCGAGCGTGCGGCCAGACTGCGTTCGCGCATCACTGCCGAGGGGCTCACCAAATACAATGTCGGCACGGGCAGCTGGCGACGGCCGGCGCGAGCCGGCCGGGTCATCCTGGTGCCCGGTCAGGTGGAAACCGATGCCTCCATGGCGTATGGCGCGCCGGGCCTCCGAACAAATCTCAGTTTGTTGAAAGCCGTCCGGCAAGCCAACCCCGAAGCCTATGTCATCTACAAACCTCATCCGGACGTGCTAGTCAGGTTGCGCGCCAAGGGGACGAAGGAAGATGAGGCGGGGCAGTGGTGCGACGAGATGGTCACGGATGTCAGCATGGCGAGCCTGCTGGACGCAGTCGATGAAGTGCATGTAATGACCTCGCTTGCAGGTTTCGAGGCGCTGCTACGGGGCAAGAAGGTCACCTGTTATGGGCAACCGTTTTATGCCGGTTGGGGGCTGACATCTGACGTGGTGCCGCACCCGCGGCGTTCGCGGCGGCTGACGCTCGACGAGCTGGTGGCCGGCGCCTTGATCGAGTACCCGCGGTACTTCAGCAGAGATGGGAAACGCCTGCTGCCGCCGGAGGGCGCGTTGGACGAATTGCTCGCCTGGCGAGCCCATACGGGCGGTGTGACGCCCTGGTGGCGCAAGGCATTCCGTGTGGTGTTGCGCGGCGTGGTCGGGGTGCGGTGAGCATGCGTAGAACATTTTTGTTTCTGCAGGGCCCTGCCACACCGTTTTTCGCCCGCCTCGCAGACCGGTTGCTGGCCGATGGTCACCGGGTGTTCAAGCTGAACTTCAATGCCGGCGATTGGGCCTATTGGGCGCCGCGCGCTTGCTGGCATTTTCGCGGCAGGCCAGAGTCTCTGCGCGACTTTCTGGACGACAAATATCGGAAATTCGGGATTACAGATCAGGTTCTGTTTGGCGACCGGCGTCCGGTGCATCGCCCGGCGGTGGAGCACGCGGAAGTAGGAGGGGTACGGACCCACGTCTATGAGGAGGGCTATTTCCGTCCTTACTGGGTCACTCTGGAGCGGCGGGGGCTGAATGGCCACTCGCTGTTACCGCGGGATCCGCACTGGTTTCGAGAAGTGGGAGGGCGTCTGCCCGACCCGCCGCAGCCCGTGAGACTTCCTGCTCCGTTTCACACTCGTGCCATCCATGATGTGCTGTACCACCTGGCGGGTATGACCAATCCGGTGTTTTTTCAGCGCTACCGGACGCATGCGCCGTTGGCGACCGCGGTTGAGTACGCCGGCTATGTGAAACGTTTGCCCATGGTGCGGCTATGGCATAGTCGCCGTGATGCGGACCAAATCGCGGCTTTGCTCCACAGAGGCAAGCCGTTTTATTTCTTGCCACTGCAGCTCAATAGTGATGCGCAGATACGTGACCACTCTCGCTTTGCCGATATGCGCCCGATGATCGAGTACGTGATGGAGTCCTTTGCGCGGTGTGCGGACACCGAGGCCTGCCTCGTGATCAAAAACCATCCTCTGAGCCCAGGGCTGGCCCATCATGCGCGGACCATTGCAAAGGCGGCGACACGTCTCGGCATGGCAGGCAGGGTCCTGTATCTGGAAAGCGGCGATCTGGAGCTGCTGTTGCGCCATGCGGGCGGTTGCGTGACGGTCAACAGTACCACCGGGATCGAGGCCCTGGGTCTTGGCTGCCCGACGACGACGCTGAGCGATCCCATCTATAACCTGCCGGGGTTGACGTTCCAGGGGGGGCTGGATGATTTTTGGCGAAAAGGGGAAAAGCCAGACGCAGAGCTTTTTTGCCGGTTTCGCCGCGTGGTGCTTCGTGCGACGCAGATCGACGGTGGATTTTATTGCCGGACCGGCATCGCGCTTGCCATAGAAAACAGCCTCCCGTTCCTGACGAGCGAGCCGTCGTCGCTGGAGACGCTGCTGTGACGACACGCTCCCCGCACACCATCTTGATCACCGGGGCCACCGGGGCCATCGGCAGCGCATTGGCGCGAACCTATGCGACTTCAGGGGTGAGGCTCATTCTGCATGGGCGCAACCCTGACCGACTACAGGAAGTCAGACAGGCGTGCGAACGCTTGGGGGCGGTCGTCGACTGTTTCACGCTGGATGTGCGGTGCATCGAGCCGTTGCGTACCTGGGTTCGGGAGGTGGATCGTGCCACGCCTCTCAATCTGGTCATTGCCAATGCGGGGGTGAACATCGACATCGGAGCGGATGGACGGGGCGAACCTTGGGAGGCAGCCGAAGCCTTGTTGGACACGAATATACGGGCCACTATGGCGTTGGTGAGCGCCGTACTGCCGGGGATGCGGGCGCGACAATCCGGCCAGATCGCCCTGATCAGCTCCCTCGCAGCCTATTTCGGACTGCCCGTCACTCCGAGCTACTGCGCCAGCAAGGCGGCGGTGAAGGCATACGGCGAGGCGCTGCGCGGTTGGTTAGCGGCGGAGGGCATCCGCGTCAATGTGGTGATGCCGGGCTACGTCGATTCGCCCATGTGCCGGGCCATGCCAGGGCCGAAACCTTTTCTGTTGCGTCCCGAGCAGGCGGCCCGGCTGATACGAACAGGGCTGGAGAAAAACACGGCACGCATCAGCTTTCCTTTCCCGCTGAATCTGGGCACGTGGGCGCTATCGGTTCTTCCGGCACACCTTTCGCAACGCATCGTGCGCTGGGCAGGTTATGGTAGCTGAATCCTTTGTATCGGCAGTCGCATGGCCGATTGCGGCGGGGCTGGTAGCCTCTTTCGCCATCGAGGCTATCGCGACACCTCGGCCTGTGTCGGTATGGGAGCGTCCAGCATCTGCGTTGCTGATTCATGTCGGTTTATGCTTGTCGGCCTTCACGGTCTTGCTCGCCATTGTCGGTCGCCCGTGGTGTGCCATGGCCGCCATGAGCGCCTTCTTGCTTCTGCTCATATTGGTGAACCAGGCCAAGCTCCAATCCTTGGGCGAGCCATTCGTGTTTCAGGATTTCGAGTATTTCAGCGATGCGATGCGCCACCCACGGCTGTACCTGCCTTTTCTGGGGTGGGGCAAGGCGATGCTGGCCGGGGCGGCTTTTCTGCTGGCCGTCTACACGGGGTTTAGTCTGGAGGCGTCCTTGCGAGACCGTGTGGCGTTCGCCAGCTTTCTTTACGGCGTGGGGGGTATGGCCATCCTGTCGGCTGGGCTGGTGGGCCTCGGCGCCATGAGAGACTTGCTACCCATCTTCGATCCCGTTGCTGATATTCGACGACTCGGATGGCTGGGTAGCTTGTGGAGCTATGGCCGTGCGGAGCGTGTGACTCCCAGACTGAATTCGTCGCCGGCGCTGCTCACGAGCGTCCGATCCACGGGTGCGTTACCCCATGTGGTGGCGGTGCAAAGTGAGTCGTTTTTTGACCCGAGACGGGTGTTTCTGGGCATTCGGTCGGAGGTTCTGGAGCAGTTCGATGCGCTGCGGGCAGAGTCCTGTCTATCTGGGCCACTCGAGGTCCCTGCATGGGGCGCCAATACTGTGAGAACGGAATTCGCCTTTCTGACCGGAATCGGCGAGACGCAGCTCGGGGTACACAAGTTCAACCCTTATCGGAAGCTGCACATGCGGATACCGACCCTCGCCAGCGTTCTCAAGGGGCAGGGGTATCGGACGATCTGCATCCACCCGTATCCGGCCAGTTTTTACAAGCGTGACAGGATTTATCCATTGCTGGGCTTTGACGAATTTATCGACATTGGTCATTTTACCGGGGCCCAACGCGTTGGCCCCTTTGTCAGCGACCTGGCGGTTGCGGAGAAAGTGGCAGCGATTCTCGAGGCCATGCCAGGGCAACCCGTGTTCCTGTTCGTCATCACCATGGAGAACCACGGACCGCTGCACCTCGAACGTGTCTTGCCAGAAGACATCGATCGTTACCACACCACCCCCCCGCCCAGTGGCTGTGAGGATCTGACCGTCTATCTGCGGCATCTTGCCAATGCGAGCAGGATGGCTGAACACCTGCGCAATACATTGAACGCGCTGCCGGACGATGCATGGCTAACCTGGTTTGGCGATCACGTTCCCATCATGGAAACTGTGTACAGCCGCTTGGGCGCGCCGGACGGCAGAACCGAATACTTCGTATGGCGTAAAGGCGGCACGCACTCAAAGCTGGATCATAAGCCATTGCGTGTGGAAGACCTCGGTATCGAGTTGCTGCGCGAGAGGTCTTTTCAATAGTGACCTTCCCTCAAGTCCGTGGACACTCGGTTCAGCCACATCCATATAAAGAGGGAGACGATTGACCTTCCCTCCCAAACTGCACCATTGGCTAAGTCGCTCTCCTGTGCTGTGACTAACGTCTCCCCCGAAAACGACGGCGGGTGAAAACTAGAGTACGGTAGCGGCTTCGACGGTCTCGCACGAAAGCTTACGCAACCACCAGGCAGGTTGAAAGTCTCAAGGAGTTCATAAAACAACTGCAATCTGTAATCGCTGCTCAAACTGCTGCTGCGAGTGGCGCGCCGTCTCCGTAGCCCTTACCAGCGCACCTCCGCATAGCCGCGTCCGATCCAGCATTGCCCCACGCCCGCCTTGTGGTTGGGCTGATCGCTCGCCCTGGGTGTACTGTGGAGGTCGTTTGCTGGTTCGATTTCAGCCGGGTGCACCACAAATCAACGACTTACGAGATACCAGGGAAAGACCCGATTGATTACAGTAGTGGAACGAAGTGGACTGTATGGTAGGGGGCCATGCTCTGGCGGGGGTGAACGGTTGAACAGGAGGGTGAGGGATTGTTAGAGGAGAAGGAGGGAGCGGACAAGGAGGGACCGTCATGACGAAGGCAGAAGCGACTGCCTTACGAGTGAAGCGAAAGCAGCGAGGGGATTCGTCACAATGTGAACATCGACCCCTATCATTGGAAGAGGTTGACCTCAGGCATTCGATGGAACGCTTTGACTGCATGGAGTGCGGGGAACCGGTTGCCCACAAACCCCAACAATCCGTTTCACGGTGACCAGCTAAAAGGAGTCATCATGACGAGCTTGGATGAGGTTGATCGCAAACTGAGCCAGGTGCTCAAAGAGATACAAACCATTCAAGTTGACCTGAAAAGCGTCAAACGCGCCGTCAATGAGAGTCATGCCGCTGATGTTGGGATGGCTTCCATGACCGCGGAAGACATTGACATGAAACTCAACAAAATTCTAGAGCTGCTTGTGCAGAGCTAGCGTGGCGAGCGCCCCCTCTACCAGCGCACCTCCACCAGGCCATGTAGAGGCTGTATAGAAGAGCGTCGCCAATGTCAGAAGCTCTCACCAGAATTCTCGACTACGCGCGCGCCTTTTCAGAAAAGATTGACCGCTGCCGCACCACCCCAGTCAACGCCACCGACTGGGAAGACGCCTACAACAGGCTGAACCGGTTCAGGGAGCGTTACCGCCACGAGAAATCCTACCTCGATCCCGCTGAAGCTCAGGCGCTTTGTAAGGTCTTTGAGGAGGACACCTTCATCAAAGAGATGCTCGACATCCGACAAATAGGCGAGCACGCTCACAAGCGCGGCGAGTCGGCCATCCGCTTAATGACTAATGCGCCAATACCCATCTGTGTCAAAACATCTGCACTGGGATTTTTCAATGCACCCATCGTCAAGTTGCTCGACGTTACAGGGCAGCTCTACTCCATCAATCATTTACAGAACCGCACAAAAGCCGAGAACAGAATCCAGCGCGCACTCACTCGCGCTACAGACAAACAGCCCTGAAGGCTGACCCCTGAGGAGTGAACCTCATGAAGATACGCATCAAGGTGAACCAGCCAGCCTGTGCCCATCGGGACCTCACATTGAAAGGGCGGTACCTGACATTGAAAGGCATTGACCTCAAGCGTTCGAGGGAACGCTATATCTGCAATGCGTGCGGGCAACCGATGATCCGCACTCTCAAAACGTCCGCGCCCTAGTAGTCAAGACACATGTAATGCGCGCCGATCAACCGGCCTCAGAGATATCATATACATGGTTCTATTACGGGATGCCCTTCTCAAATTGCTTGCTCAGGAAATATCGAATATCACAAATTGATTGCCTCTTAGGTTGGCAACTCGGGGATGGCTGTAACAAAAAGATCAAAAAGATAACCATCTTTAAAAGGACGCTCCTCGCATTTAGATACAAACTCTACCGGGATTTCGAAAAGTGATGAAGCCCCTTCCCCTGAGTGAGGGGACGTTAGTATATGAAAGTTTTTTTGACGAGTCAGATACTTTTCTATGTCCTCGTCAGAGGCATAACCAACATAGTAAACGATCCCATCATGCTTCTGAATCTCCAACGAGAATGTGTTGCCACGCTTCGCGCTAAGCGATACGACGCTGCACATTGAGAAGCCGTATATTCCATTCGGCAAATCCTGTATTTTTGTTCCATCTTCCCGTTCAGTAAGCGGTCTAAGTTGATGCGCTTGCCGAAGCTTCAGAACATCTTTGGGGACAGCGTTTACATCCGGCATCTTTCCGACATCGCTCTGCGTGTTCTTTGCTTGATTGTCTCTACTCCAAATGTCGGCGAAGTTAATTGGAGAATTCCATCTGACAATGAGGTAAGCCAATATCACCAACCCAAGCGGCACAGTTAGCAGATACAGATACCACCGTTTCATGCCTGTTAGGATACGCCCAAGTTGTCCCTCAAGTAAAAAAGTAGCCCGCACGTTAGGTCTCGACCGCCGCAATGGGGGCAGCTCATGCGTCCCGCCTCGCAGGGAAGAGCGGATCGGGCCTTAGGCCTCGCGCACCCTAGCGTGCGTCAAATTCTCCTGGGTACCATCTCGCACAGAGTGTTGTGCCCCACTTAAATTGTGCACAGGTGGCTTAGTCAGCTGGATGCAGAATCTCACTGAAATGATTGAAAACCCGTCGCAGCAGAAGACAGCCGAGGCCCATTCCACAGATTCACGAGCGAGTGTGCTCTGAATATATCAAGCTTGATAGCAGGAGAGGGGGCTGCGTAGAATGAAGGGCGCCATTCTTCTAAGCTGAGGGTCGCTGGTTCGATTCCAGCCGGGCGCGCCATAGGGTTTCCTGTCCATGCGCTGGTTGCTTCGCCCTTCCCATCTTGCGATCCTTGCCCTGGGCGTGGTGTTTCTCTACACACTCGTTGGGTTTTTTCTCGTTCCTTATCTTATTAAGGCCTACGCGGTCCCTGCCATTGCCGAGAAGCTCAAGCGTCCGGTGCTGGTCAAAGAGGTGGCGCTGAATCCCTTTGACCTTTCGCTTCGGGTGAAGGGCTTGGAAATTCGAGAGGCGGATCAGTCTGCCTTGATCGGGTTTGACGAGTTCTTCGTCAATTTTCAGGCAAGCTCCCTCATCCGTCGGGCCTATGTGTTCGATACCATTCGGCTCACGGTGCCCTATGTGTCCGCACGAGTATCCAAAGAAGGGCGCATGAATCTGGCGGAGCTTGTGCCGCCGGACGGTAGGTCACAATCGGACGCGCCGCCGCAGGCCGAGAAGACCCCAGCCGAGATGCCTGCTATCGAGATTGGTCAGTTCGAGATCACGCAAGGGATCATCGAATTTCGCGATGAATCGAAGCCTAAGCCATACGTGCTCGATATCGTCCCGATCCATCTTGTGCTCAAGAATTTCCATACCAAACCAGGTGGTGACAATTCATATGCCTTCACCGCGGAGTTGGGCAAGGGCGAAACGCTCTCCTGGGCCGGCACCGTCTCGCTCGAACCGATTCGATCCTCCGGCACGGTTTCCCTCTCCGGCGTGAAGTTGCCCAGCCTGTGGCAATACCTCCATGATCGATTCCCTTCGACGTCACCGATGGCACAGTCGTAGCCGATGCGAGGTACGCGCTTGATGCCTGTGCGACTCCCATCAAGCTTCAAATTTCACAGGCGAATGTCCAGATCGAGAAGCTCGCTCTCAGGGAGGATGGGAGCCTCGACCCGGTGATCACGATTCCGGCGTTGAATGTTGGGGGTGTCGACGTGGATCTCGCGACGCACGAGGTTACGGTTGGGAACATCGCAGTTGAGCGTGCATCGTTCACTGCCTGGTTGAATTCCGAAGGCACGGTGAACTATCAGCAGTTGTTTGCTCCTATGGACTCCGTCGAACCTCCGCCTGCTGCGAGCAACTCCTCACCGAAACCCAAAGACGAGAAGCCGTGGGCAGTCTGGCTCAAGGAGGTCAAGCTGCAGGACCATGCGATCGATTTCGACGATCGCACCTTACCCATTCCGGCCCATGTCGAGGTGCGGGCCTTGACCGTCAAGACCCACGACGTACGTATTCCGATCAAAGAAGCTCTGCCGATTGAAGTGGAGCTGCAGCTGAATGAAACCGGGACTATTCGTGTAAATGGATCGGTGCTGCCCAACCCGTTGCAGGCCGATGTCGCCCTGGTACTCAAGGACATTGCGATCAGACCGTTTCAGCCGTACCTTGAGAAATTTGCGCGTATCGATGTGCAGTCCGGCGCCGTCAATCTGGATGGGACGCTGCATCTGGCCACCGAACATCCGAACGGTCCGCTCATGTCGTATGAAGGCAATGCCGGCGTCGAGGCATTGAGCGTGGCTGACCGCGATCAGGGTGACGAGGTGGCCTCGCTGCAAGCATTGTCCCTCAACACAGTTCGTGTGACCATCGATCCAACCACAGCCTCGATTAAAGAGGTGGGCCTTCAGCAACCGGTGGCACATCTCGTCGTGCAGCCAGACGGCGGATTGAATCTCGGCAAGCTTGCCTCTGCGTCGCCGTCATCGGCCTCAGTGGATGAGAAGGCCGTGGAGCCTCAGAAAGCCAAGCGCCCACCCGTTCCGGTGACGATCGGTATGGTGAAACTCGTCAAAGCGGCCATGACGTTTCGAGATGACTCAGTGCAACCTCCTGTCCGGACCGGGCTTTCAGATCTGACCGGTAGGATCAAGGGACTGTCGTCGAAGCAACTAGCCAGGGCGGACGTTGACCTCACCGGTCGAGTGGGTAAGATGGCGCCGCTCAAGATCGCTGGGATCATCAATCCCCTGAGCGAAGATGCATTTACGGATCTCACGATTACCCTTGGGGGTATGGATTTGACCGCAGAAGGCCCCTACAGCGGCAAGTATGTGGGCTATGGATTGTCAAAGGGGAAGCTCTCGCTCGATTTGAAGTACAAGGTCTCCCGAAAACGACTTGAAGCGGAAAATAAATTGGTGGTCGATCAACTGACGTTCGGAGAGAAGGTCAACAGTCCGGATGCGACGTCACTGCCCGTTAAGCTGGCTGTGGCGCTCTTGAAAGATCGCAAGGGACGAATCGACATCGATCTGCCCATTCGCGGCGACCTCAAGGATCCCGACTTCAAGTACGGCAAGGTGGTGGTCTCGACGTTACTCAATCTGCTCACAAAGATTGTGGCGTCTCCGTTTACGCTGATGGGAAAGCTTATTCCAGGCGGCGGCGATGCCGAAGAGCTGCAATATCTCGAATTTGATCCTGGAGCTGTCGCAGTTGTCGCGACAGAACTGAAGAAAGTCGAGGCCATCGCGAAGGGGCTCGAGGAACGGCCTGGTTTGCG
>Ga0137415_10004404_pt1 | contig 13945 bp, 9 predicted proteins | sample CZODoug3_1_1_16f_FD_183082 | JGI IMG/M metagenome (GOLD analysis project Ga0137415, IMG submission 183082) | Vadose zone soil fungal communities from Angelo Coast Range Reserve, California, USA - CZODoug3_1_1_16fungal (Hybrid Assembly) | ecosystem: Environmental > Terrestrial > Soil > Vadose... | reverse complement strand
TTTAAGATTTGCCGACTTTTCGCCCCAGCATCAGAGCCTGGACCGTGCCCCGAATCGCCTGTCTCGCCCAGAAACCCGGCCAGACAGCAAATTGTCTCGGCGAAAAAGGGGGGTATGTTTCAAGCATCTCGCGACGCAAGAGCGGTCGATGCGAAACCTCCGTCTCACCAGATCGCCTAATATCTGCCCTGATATCGAATCTGGGGCAACGCTAGATTTTCGACTAAAGATCGTTCGGGATTTCAGGGATTGAGCACGGTATTCGCGGTCGCGACCAAGCCAGAATTACGCCCTGATCAGCGTGTCTCGCCCATTGTCACAGCCAGACAGAAGATCTTCCAAGAAAAAAGGGGGGTGCGTTTCAGTGGTCTTACGACGCAGGAGCGGTTCCCGCGGAGAAAAAGGATGCGAGACCGTCCACACTTGTTGGTTTTTTTGGAGCCTCGGGCGGGGTTTGAACCCGCGACCCTGCGGGGCACGGAAGACGCGCCTTTCCGCTTACGAGGCGGATGCTCTCCGGTGTGAGAAACATCTACCAGGCTGAGCCACCGAGGCACCAAGCCAACGCTCGACAACGCTTTGACTTAAAGCTCCTACCACAATCGACCATCCTGCTCCTAGATGAAAAGTCTAACAGAACATGAAATTATTCGCATACTCACAAACCAATTCGCGGGCCAACCAGGGACACCACTAGGCTTCGATGATGACGTGTCCGCAATCCCGTTTTCACCGAAGACCTGGATCATCGTGAAGACAGACATGCTCATCGGCAGCACTGACGTCCCACCAGGAATGACAGTTCAAGAAGCGGCAAGAAAAGCCGTCGTTGCCACCGTCAGCGACTTCGCCGCAAAAGGCGTCAAACCACAAGCTCTGATGATCTCGATCGGGCTTCCAGCACCCGCCAAAAAGACGACAGTCCAAGACATAGCCCGAGGTCTCGGCCAAGCAGCACGAGAATACCACTGCAAGATCATCGGTGGAGACACCAACCAAGCAAACGATCTTGTACTAGACATATCCGGAGTTGGGTTTGCGGACCCCAAGACTCTGGTTCGACGAGAGGGAGCAAGACCAGGGGACATAGTCGCCGTGACAGGACCCTTCGGGAAAGCCTCTGCCGGCTTAAGGATCCTCAAATCGAAACAAAAGAGGGATCTCGCGAAATATCCATCACTCGTCAGAGCTGTACGCTGGCCCGAAGCCAGGCTAACGCAAGGAATCGTTCTAGCCAAGAGCCATGGAACTAGTAGTTCCATCGATTCAAGCGATGGCCTAGCATGGAGCCTCCATCAGATCGCAGAGGCAAGCAGGGTCGGAATCAACCTCCACACAATTCCAATCGCTACCGAAGTGGAGAGATTTGCGAAAGAACATCGACTTTCCTCATTGGAACTCGCGCTCTACGGAGGAGAAGAATACGAACTTGTAGTAACGGTCAAACCGCAGAGCTTCAACAAGCTGAAAAGACGTGTTCCATCGCTAAAGAGGATAGGAATGGTCAAGAAGAAACGTTTTGGAGTCGCAGCTCAAATCGGAGGAAAACAAATTACGGTTGAAGCGCGAGGCTGGCAACACTTTACCTGACTCATCTTCGAGGAAAAAGTGTCTTGGAATATTGTCAAACTCCCTGACCTCATCTAGTCAATTTCCGACCGTAATCTAGAAGAACTCCGCCAATGACGGGCACGGATAACAAGTCATGTCCAAGGCAGGCGAAGTCTACAACGTTCCGCGAGGCACAGCGTATCTAACAACCCAGCAGATCATCACATACACAACCTACCTGATCTTCTACGTTGCCCTCGCGAGAATCCTGAGACCAGACGAGGTCGGTCAAGTCTCCCTGCTTCTTGCCGCCCAAGCCGCATTTGTCGCTCTCACACAATTAGGACTACCCTCGGCAGCAACCCGCTACATTTCAGGTAACATTGGAAAGGGCGACCGCCAAACCTCCGGCGCAGTAGCAAGAACGATTCTGAGACTTTCAATCCTAGTCGGAGCCGTAGGCTTCGCGATTGCCGGCTTCATCTCTCCCCTAATCGGACCCTCGGTTATTGGCAGGTCAGATGCTGGAACTCTCCTAATCCTGACCTTTTTCTCCGGCTTCCTACTAGACATAATTCTCGTTTACGGCGCCTATTTCATCGGTGTGGGAGCTTATGCACGGAACCTCTACCAAAACGCACTCTACACTCCCTTCAGCCGCGGTCTCGGACTCATACTAGCCTATCTAGGATATCGTGTAACAGGAATCGTCTCAGGATGGCTCATAGGCGGGCTCGCCGCGGTACTCCTCTCCTCGTATCTCTGGCACGGCCAGCTACTAGAGCGAAACACACATCCCATAAAACCACTCTTGGCGTTTAGCCTACCCGTCTTCGGATCCGCCCTGATCGCTTTCGGCCAACAATACGGTGACATTACCATTCTGCAAGCAATCATTGGTCAACTTTCAACCACCGGCGCCTACTACTTGATCGTCTCCAGCGTAAGCTTCCTCTCCGTCCTCTGGATTCCAGTCACCCAAGCACTCTACCCCGCTCTCTCCGCAAGCCACGCCGCCGGAGGAACAGAAGCGGTTTCGGAACGGCTGGCCGTAGCCTTCAGACTGACCAACCTTGCAGTCCTACCATTGGGAGCAGCCCTGGCGGCCATCGCCCCCACCGCAATCGAGCTTGTCTACGGACCTACCTACGTTAGCCAGGCTGGAATATTTGCTATCTTAGCTCTCGCCACAATTTTCACCGCGCAAGGAGCCATTCTCACAACATCCCTCCAGGCAATTGGCCGAACAAGACAGGTTCTCATCGTTACCTTCGCCTCAACTGCCGTCGGCTTGCTCACAGTTGCCTCCACTGTCGGAGTCTTGGGAACACTAGGCGGAGCTCTAGGGAGAATGGTGCTTGCTGCAGGCACCGTCATCTTGGCTCGCTGGAGTTTGGGGTCCTCAGTGAAAACGCACACAGAGAACGCGTTGCCCATCGCAGTTCTTCTCGCAGTTGGAGTGGGAATTCCCCTGGCAATAGTCGATGACCTTCTCATAGGACATCTTAGCCCCTTTCGTAGGTTACCAATCCTGATCGTCGTGTTTGTCTTAGCCTTTCTCGCCATCAGCCGAGCCTTCAACATCTTCAGAACGTCCGACTTTGCAATCTTGAAGGACGCATTGCCCCACCGGTTTCATCCACAGTTGAGGGCGATTGAGCATCTGATTCTAGGCCAGCCGAAAGAAAGAGGTCACGGCTAGTTTCTGGCGGGCCCGGCGGGATTTGAACCCGCGACCTTCGGCTCTCCCCTGACTGATAGAGGGCCGACGCTACTGTCCGTACTGAGCTACGGGCCCGACCGGCTTTCCCGATAACCAATGGTAAAATGCCTTCGCCATCCCATCTTCGGAGTCTCCGCTAATCCTTTTTCAGAGAAAAAAACAGAGAAGATGAAATGGACAGGCTGGATTTTCTACTTTTTCGGAAGTTTGCGCAGACTACTCCAAGCCAGGGCTAGGAAGGCAGTCGCTATAACTAGAACAACAAGACTGGCAATTGGTACCCACTCTGAAAGTGCAGACAGCGTTGACGGGTTGTAGAACGCTTGGGCCATGGTCACATGGAAATCGGTTCCATCGTAATGCTTGGTCGAGTTTGTTCCGAGGAGTATGCATCCGGAATATGTACCATGTCTGTTATCTGTGCTTCCGGGACAACCATACTGTATCGGACTGTTGAAACCCCACCAGGACGGGATATTGAACAATGGCGTTGTGTATGAGTAGTTGTTTGCACCAATCGTGGTCAAGGCTTTGAATGGAGAGAGGTCGTAGCTGAAGTTGGCGTTCATGAGCCATTTCCCGTTGGTGTCGTAACCGGCCCATGGATAGTACACTGTAATATTTCGAATCGCCAGAGGATTTCCGCTAGTGTTGATTATTGTGACAGTCAACGTCCCAGAGTCACTGGGAGCGTAGGCCGACTTGTCCAGCCGCCAGTTGACTGTTGGTTGAGCGTGCGCAGACAAGCTTACAGTCGCAAGTACAAGTACGAGTAGAGAGATCACCAGTGTGGAACGGCGTATTTTTCCCTTCATGATGAACCGGCTCTTGCCTAAACCGGTATAAGCTGTACTGCTATTTTCGATAGAGCGCTTGAACAAATCCGTGGGAAAAGCTTGATACGCCATCATGACTCGCCCCCAATCGGGGCTCGTCGTCTAAGACGCCGTTGAAGCGTCGGCGAAGCCTGGTTAGGACGTCGCCCTGACACGGCGAAGGTCGCAGGTTCGAATCCTGCCGAGCCCACTAATACCCATGTGCAAAACTTGCCTTTAGTGACCGGAAGAGGCTCGGGAACTCGGGCCGATCTCGTATTCCAAGCGTTTCACGTAAGGGTCGTTGGGACCCAGTATGAATCCGTCTGTGTCGCAGATGAATATCTTCAGTCTACCATTCCAATGCATCGGACGGTTGCAACGCGGACATCTAACCTCGACCACAGGCAACCGCATCATTCATTCGATCTCAAGAAGAGAAAATCCAAACCAGTCGTGTAACGAAACTTCGGCTCTATACTATTCTGGTCCGGTTGATCTTCTTGTTCTGCCATGAGTAGCGTCGCAACTTCGTAATCTCTCCGAAACCGCAGGCTGCGCAACGTTTCTTGCGGACATGGTAAGAGTGTCGGCCACATCTCCTGCATCTGATGTGTGTACCCTTTCCGCCCATCTTGCCTAGTGATGTGGTTCCTTTGCTACCCATCTACGGTCCTTGCCGCGAGCGCTCTAGGCGTTGAAAGATAAACGTTGCACCATCAGGCCGCTACTTTGTGAGGTAGCCTGCCAGCTCCTCCATCACATTATCCACTTCGCTAATTGTCTTCGAATCGTCGTTCGTAGGCCTATCGTGAAGAGCGTTCGGAGGATCCTGTCCTGTGAGCTCTCTGAACTCTCTGGACCAACTTCCAGGAATCTCATTGTCCAGCTTTTTTCCCGCTAGAGTTGCGAGGGCGACGGTCCAGACCCTCGGGACGTTAGCAAGGGTATACCCTCCTCCGCCGAATAACAGGAATCGGCCTTCACAAAGCTCGTGCGCGAGGTTGTGCATCTCAGAAACAACTTCGTCGTATGTGTTTGTAGTCAGTCGAAGATGGGCGAGACGATCATTCGCGTGGCCATCTGCGCCACACTGGACGAGAATAATCTCGGGTCGGAATTTTCTTACAATATCTGGAATAAGCTTGCGAAACGCCTTCAGATACGCCTCGTCCCCCGTGCCAGGGAGGAGTGGGATGTTTAGCTTGAGGCCCTTCGCCTCGTTCTCTCCGATCTCATCGGGGAACCCAGTTCCGGGGAAGATGTATTTGCCGTTCTCGTGGAAATCGATATCCAATAGTGATGGGTCGCTGTAGAACCCGTACATGACACCGTCTCCATGATGCGCATCGATGTCCATGTAGATCAGTCGTCTGATCTTGTATTTCGTTTTCAGGTAATTGACACTGATTGCGGGATCGTTGAATATGCAGAACCCTGAAGCTCGTTCAGGGTGTGCGTGATGGAGCCCACCAGATGGGTTGAATGCATGAGTGAATTTTCCGTTCATTATCTTGTCGCATCCCTCTAGGGAGGCACCTACAACCAGACTGGTGGCTTCGAAGCATCCTTTGAAAGCAGGGGTATCGCCTGCGTCCAAGAGCCCTGAGCCCCTCTCGCTATATTTCTGAACCAATCGAACATACTTTTTTTCGTGAAAGAGAAGAATTTCTTCTTCGGACGCGACCCGTGGCACGCTAATTTTGATCTCGTCTTCGCTGAGTAATCCTTTCGACTGGATCAGGTCATGGGTTAGCTTGACTCTTACTGGGCGGAGCGGGTGAGAGGGTCCGAGGTTGTAGTCCAGAAACCTCTCAGAGTAGAGAAAAGTGGTTCTGCCTCCCAAGAAACGTCCCTAGCTGGCTATCACTCCACGTGGGCATGAGCTAGCGGCGACTTTTCGTATACACGGACCGATTTTATGTTCGTGAATTCCAACATTCCATATCTTGAGAGTTCCCGACCAATCCCACTGTGCCGAACTCCGCCGAAGGGCATTCGGGGATCTGAGACAACAACGTTGTTAACTGTTACCAGTCCGGCTGAGATCTCTCGCGCGACCTTTTCTGCCCTTCTCGTGTCCGTTCCCCAAACGGTTGCTCCCAGCCCGAATTCGCTCTTGTTGGCAAGTCTTATCGCCTCGTTTTCATCTTTGACGGCCATAACAGGTGCGGCCGGTCCGAACGTCTCTTCCTTCATGATTCGCATTTCCGGTGTTATACTCGTAATTATGGTGGGAGCGTAGAAGGAACCTTTGCGCTTCAATCTCTCGCCACCAATCTCGAGATGAGCTCCCTGTCTCACGGCGTCTTTGACTTGCCCGTCTAAGGTCTTGAGCGCTTCTTCCCTGACCATGGGTCCGATGTCCGTATCCGGACTAAGTGGATCCCCGACTCTCAGTGATTTCGTCTTTTTCACAAATTTGTCTAGGAACTCTTCCAGAACGTGTTTGACTACAAAGATCCTCTTGGTGGCGATGCAACTCTGGCCGTTATTGATGAAACGGCCTGCAACTGCGCCTGTTGAGGCTGCCTCAATGTCCGCGTCTTCAAGAACTATGAAGGGGTCGCTGCCTCCCAGCTCTAGAACGAATTTCTTCAGCTGAGTGCTCGCCCTTTGAGCTACCATTCGTCCCGCGTTCACACTGCCGGTGAATGAGACAGCTACAGTATCGGATTCGATTATGTAGTTGGCCACTTGAGCGCTTCCGAGGACGATGCTGAAGCATCCGGGGATGAATCCAGTTGATTCGAAGGCGTTTTGGAGGGCCAGCCCTGACTGGGGTGTTATGCTGGAGGGTTTGAAGACGGTCGTGTTGCCGACCATCAAGGAGGGTGCTGCGAACCGGATGCATTGCCATAGTGGAAAGTTCCAGGGCATGATGGAGCCGATGACGCCTAGCGGCTCGAATGATACATAGCTGTCTGTCGCGTCCGTCTTTGCAACTTCCGGGTTCAGAAATTTCGGCCCGTTCTCGGAATAGTACTCCAAAGCCCAGGCGCATTTTGCAACTTCTGGCAGTGACTCTTTGATCGGTTTCCCCATTTCCTGGGTGATTATTCGAGCCAGCTTCTCTTTTTGGGCCCGAAGGGTCTTCGCCGTTCTTTCTAGATAGATTGCCCGTTTAGCGGGAGAAAGTTGATGCCATTTCTCAAACGCTTTTCTTGCCTTCGCAACTGCTTTTTCAACATCGCCTTTCGTCGATGATTTGTAGCGTTTGAGCGTCTTGCCCGTAGCCGGGTTGATCGTCTCAAACCAGGAGGGCTGTCTACTCGGCAAAAGGATATTCCCCGAACAACTTGGCTTCGTTCGGCGTGCACCTATAAGACCGACTGAGAGTGTCCGACGGGACCGGGTGGGGCCAAGATGAACACTCCTTTACGGTCTATCGATCGGCGGCGACTGGACTGCGGCCTAGAAACGTTGGGAAGCTAATCATCCCAAAATGGATCAGGGAACAAGCCATCCGAATCCGATTCCTAGAATCGTGTTTTCGAAATCGGCTTCTTGGAATCGCTACTTGAAAATCCTGTCTCTTAAAACAGGTTTCTGAAACCGCCATTTGAAAACCAGTTCTTGAAACCGTTTTTTGTGAAACAGTCTCTCGAAAACCGGTAACGTCGAATTTTCCAGGGCCCCCGGGGCCTACTCGAAGCTCGCGTGCCAAGACCTGTTTGTGGTGGACCGGGCGGGATTTGAACCCGCGGCCCTACGGAGCAGTGCTAGTGCCTTCCCGCATTCAGAGTCAAGGACGACCTGCCAAGCGGGCGATCTTTGGCCAGCCCTAACGCGCTGTATACCAGGCTGATCTACCGGCCCACGAGGACCGCGAAACCCAAGACCCACTATTAAATTGGTTCTGTTTTCAAGCTATTCGGAAATCGCTAACATTTGACGGCTACCCCACAATTTTTTGGCATATAGACTACCAAATTTTACAGGCAATGCAGGAGGTCCGCTTTGCAGGGTCCGACCAGGATTCGAGTTGCCCGAGAACGATTAGAACTGGGAGACAATATAGTCCGCGAAGACCGCGTCTAGGACCCCTAGCCCTCCGGCTTTGAAAACGGTAATGTCGTTCCTTTTTCTATCTATGATGCTGGGGTTGACGAGCAATTCGCCCAGCTCTCCTCTGATGTGTGATTTCGTAATCGCTCTCTCTTTTAGTGGGATCCTTATGTCTCCATAGGTCGCGACAGCTTGCTCCATTGAATCCACAACAATAGCGGATCTTTTCACGAGAGTCGTGTCCATCTCTCGTGAGTTTGGAAGAGCGGATCCAACGGCGTTCACATGGGTCCCTAGGGAAACAATATTGCCGTCGAAGAGTGGGACACGGGAGCTGGTAGCCAAGACGAGAGCGTCGGATTTTCGAGCTACCTCTTCGGTGGAGGTGGCTGTAGTAACAGGAACGCTAATGTTCTTGGAAGCGCTTCGAACGAACGCAGCCCGATGGGCCTTTGATCGAGAATAGACCAGCACCCGCGAGACATTTCTCACCTCCATTATCGCCGGGACGTGAGCGCGCGCCTGTATTCCTGTTCCGATGACTCCTAGGGTATCTAACTCCTTGAGGGCTAAAATGTCCGTAGCCAATGCCGAGCTGGCGGCAGTTCTAATCGCGGTCAAGCTGTCCCCGGCAATTCGAGCCAGCTCCGATCCGGTCTTTGAATCGAAGACAAAGATCGAGGCTGAGGTGGAGGGGAGAGAACCATTGCGGTTTCGAGGATTCACGCTAACTACTTTCGCGGATACCGTTCCAAGGCCAAGCACATGAGCAGGCATGAAATAGAAAGAAGCGCCGCCCGGAACCGTGAACCATATTCGGGGTGGTTCGAGAACCCGTCCCCTGGCTCTTTTGACGTAGGCTTGCCGGGCAAGCTGGATCGACTTCCGGATCGTCAGAGTCTGACTGACGTCCCTATCGCTAATTGATAGTGCTGCGTTCACGTCACAAGATACATTGTCGTCAGCTTAACAGAGTTCCTAGGCCGAACAGGTCTATTCGGAGATTGAACATGCCAAGTGCTTGATAGCTACTATGGGATTCGTTGTGGGAAAGGCCATTCGCTCGTAATTCTTGTCGCGTCCGCCGCTCTGGTTCAGACTCTTTGCTCGCATTCGTTTAAGATACTCGTCATGAACGACTATGGCTGTGCACGGGGAACATTTCGCCTATTTCCCTCTCTGACCGACCCTCAAGGGCTGGAGATCCATTGCCCGACCCGTTGGTCACGCCGGTAGACGTCGACGTTCTTCGCCAAGTGAACATGTCGCTGACTCGAAACCTGGATTTCTGCCAATCTGGGGAGGGGAGCAAGGCCTGGAGCGAAGTCTTGGGACTACGCGAAGATTTCAAGTCGCATCTAGCATGGGTTATGGGGCTGGGTCGTCTTTCGGAGACTTTCTCTCGCCATGCGGTTCCAAACTATCTCGTTCGGGTTCTTCATCCCTTGTCGCAGAGCCTCCGTGTGAACCTCCTTCTAGGTATGTTGCCTGACTGTTTCTTAGAGGTGAGAGCGTTGACTGAACAGCTGGCTCGGGCGTTCCAGGCGGATCTCAAGTTCTCGAAAGAAGCTTCGTTTACTAGTAAGCTTTCCCGGTTGGACGTTCGGGAACCGAGCCTCTACAAGCTGACCGGCGAAACGGATACGAGCGTGCTACCTCTACTGTCCGAGCTGGGCCATGGATGGGTTCGGATGGATCAGCCACTAACTGGCATGGGCGCGTCCTTGCCCGTTTCAGCTGCGTCAACCACGTATACGTCGCGGGATGTTCCTGAGCTGTTGAGGCTTACCTCGGCGGTGAAGCGCTTCCGGGAGTTGTTGTCTAAGACTATGAATCAATGGTCATCTAGACTGGAGAAGAAGGACTCCTCTCCGGTTGCTCAAAAATCCTGAAGCGTCCGAACACACGGCTCCGCGGACCCATCGCCTTCCCACCTCACAGCATTACTTTCACTCCTCACTGTGAGAGATAAGCGGACCCGGAGCCAAAGCCACACAGGTTCACATGACCGCTGAAGTGTTAGATATTCAAGACCTAGACGGCGTCGGACCCGTCACTGCTAACAAGCTTCGAGAGGCAGGCTACGACTCTATTTCGTCCCTCGCAATCGCACCTATACGCGAGCTAGTCGAGAAAGCTGGTCTCGAAACCAGCGTTGCCCACAAGATCAGTAAGGCCGCCCGCGAAACCATCCAGACAGACTTTGTCACTGCCAAACAGTTATGGGAGCGACGAAAGACTCTGCTCCGCCTCAGCTTTGGGTCGAGCAACCTCAACACCCTGTTGGGTGGTGGACTTGAGACTCAGGCTATCACCGAGTTCGTCGGCGAATTTGGTGCGGGCAAATCGCAGATCTCTATGAAATTGAGTATTCAGACTCAGCTTCCCGCCGCAGAAGGAGGACTAGAGGGAAAAGTCCTCTTCATCGACACGGAAGGAACTTTCGCGGCCCAACGAGTATTCCAGATGGCCCAGGCTAGCGGGCAGGATGCTGACAAGATTCTCGATGGCATCATCTACAGTCGCGTTTACAATAGCGACCATCAGATCCTGACTGTCGATCATGCTTTCAAGATCTGCAAGGAAGAAAACATCAAACTGCTGGTCGTCGACTCCATCCTCTCACACTTCCGCGGCGAATATATTGGTCGAGAGTCCCTCAGCGAGCGACAACAGCGTTTGAACAGCCATCTCCACAAGCTCCTCCGTATCGCTCAAGCCCTCAACCTCGCAGTCGTAGTCACCAATCAGGTGCAGGCTAATCCGCAAGCCTTCTTCGGCGACCCTGTGCGCCCCGCAGGCGGGAACATCATGGCCCACGCATCCACACATCGCATCATGCTCAAAAAGTCCAGTCAGGGACTACGAGTCGCCAAGGTCATAGACTCGCCCTATCTGCCAGAATCCGAGACCTACTTCCGCATCACAGAAAAAGGCGTTGAAGACGCTGTCCCCCGCAACAAACGCGACGAATAGGACCATTACAATGAGCCTGACATGGGAAGTCGGAATACGCTTGGGCCTCTTAAACCGAAGACTTGGCAGCTAGACCAGGACCAGTCGAGTGCTCAAGGCTATCTGTACAGTTGCAGCCTCTGCGATGAGAACCTAGTTCTCTCTAAACTGTTCATTAATCCACGCAAAGTCCAGCTCGTCTTCCTGGACATCTGTCCGGGATGCGGTTTCGAGCTTGAAAAAACCATCAAGGTCCAGCCGTCAGCTCTTCCACCGGGAAAACGGCTTCTTACGAATCTGATCTGTAAAAACGCGGAGGAGCTGTTCGAGCCTGGCGATTTGTTCGAGGCTAAACTGAGCAGAGGAAGCATACTACTAAGAGATGTTCAGTCAAACCTTGCAGCAGGGGTCGGATTGCTTGATGAAACCCTTGCTCTCCGCTTCGGCGAGCTAGTCACTCTTCAGGGCGAAGCGTCTAATGCTCTCAGCCATCTCTTCTGCGTCCGAGCTATCAATCCTCTTCCGCCGGGACTGGATAGTGATGTGGTGTTTGTTGACGGGGGCAACGTGTTCGATTCGTACACCGTATCTCGGCACGCTTTCAATCTCGGGCTGGATCAGGAGAGGATGAAGCTACGGATCCATCTCAGCAGGGCCTTCACTCATCACCAGCTAAGCAGCCTCATAACCGAAGAGCTCGCGCAGGCAATTGACCAGTGTGATGCCAGGCTAGCGATTGTATCAGATATCACCGCTCTCTACTGCGATCCCGATGTCAAAGAAAAGAGGGCCGCATTTGATCTATTCTCCAAAGATGTTCGTTCCTTGGCCATTCTTGCAGAACAGCGAAACATGATCATTGTGGTTACGAACTTGCAGTCAAGAAGCAAGGCGATGGACGATGTTCTGGCTAGAACGGCCCACGTCTCCGCTACTCTTCACGATAAGGGAGAGTTTACGCGGCTGACTGTTACAAGGCATCCGTTCATCCGACAAGGCAACACGGAGATCGTCACTCTAGACAACCAGACACTGACAAGATATCTTGAGCATGACTCGCAAGGCTGATCAGAACCAAGAGGTCCTTTTTCGACTAGACGGGATCTTGCCAGTAACAGTCATGAACGCTATGGTCGGGAAAGGCACTCATGGGACGCGAGGCTCACTCGCTAAGACCCCCTTATTTCTAAAACACTCACCGTCTGGCATTGATAATAGCCGAGTTCGGCTGATCAGGGCGCAATCCTGGCTGGAATGGCTCAGCGAAAAACGCGATTGGCCCAGCGAATCTAGCGGTGATCTTGAATCGACCTCTTAGAATCGTGATCAGGGCTGATTATGGGCGATTTCTCAGAGAAACCGGGCGCTCTCCATCTTTCAAACTGATCCTAGGAGCGACCGGTTGTTGCATCCCGGTTCCTCTGAACATGGATTGAAGGTATTTCGCATCATACCCAAGAGGTAGGAGAAGGTTTGCGGCTGACGAACACAACAGGTCCACATACCGCTCCGAATCATAGACTGTGTCTTCACCAACAATCTCTGGCGGTAAAGCCGTGGGGATCTGGTCATTGGTTAGAATGTAGCTGACCTGTTGCCCTGCGTGTACCGAACCACCTTGTGCAACAAGATGCCTCGCGGCAATCGCCTGAGGAACCTGGTGAGTATACTCGTCCGGATTCTTGCTCAAGTTCCTGACTATCACCAGATCCTCTAGAGGAACACTGCCGTCTCGTAGCGAGTCCACGAATCTTTCCAGGACCCTGAGAGCCTTGGGAAGGAGAAGTCTGAACTCGCCTGAATCACGAGCTCCTGTAAAGATATTCAGCATCTCGGACTGGCACCGTATAACTATCTCTGGAGTATCATGTCTTCGAACGTCTATTCCACGAACCTTGAGCCTTCCATCCTCGAAAATACCATAATACCGGTTAAGCACTCCAACCTTCGAGTCTGTTTTCGAACTGAGAAAAGCAATCCACTTGTAAGTTCCCTCAAAAGAAATAGGCAGACCAAGCTCTTCACGTATGATCTTGCAGAGTTCCTCATACTCTTCTCTCGTAGCATCGGGCTTGCTTAGCCAGAAGGAGTCGACTATTCCATGGACAAGCTTGAAACCACGAGCCTCCGCCAGAGCTGCAGCCTGTCCCAGAACCTTCCTGCTGAAAGCACAGGTCGCAATGTGAGCATCTATCTTTCCAAACCGGGCATTCTTGAATCCAAGGTAGCCGAATGAACAGACTAGTATCCACTTGAGCGCAGCCTGGCGTTGGTCATAACGTGTCTTCAACTCCTCGTCCACCGCAGCTTTCTTTGCAGCCTTGTATCGTGCTCTTTTGTCGAGCAGGATTTTCAGGGAAAGAGGAACGATGCCTGCCGATCGCTCACAGATGTTGAAGCCGAGCTCTGGAACACGATTCACGGAATCCGGACAACAAGAACAATTGACGGTCTCGCCGCTGAGATTCTTCTGGGTCATGATTGTCGGATAGAGACTGGCAAAGTCCAGCTCTCCAACGTGATCATGAATGCCGATCTCAGGCTGATAGATGAATCCGCCACGGTCGGCGACAACCAGCTCACCGCTGTTCTTCAGTTCTTCAGGCTGATTCTTGTTCCATGGAATGAGGACGTCTCGCTTGACCGCGTGGTATAGCTGGAGGCTTGTCATGTTGGTGCCGATGGTCGCACGGCTAGCCCTCTGGATCGGCATGATACACGTCCGTGACACCTCGAACAGGCCCTCAAGCCCGCAGTCAGCGCTGACGTAGGCGTTGTTCTGATCCACGTGCAACCGACCCAGAAGGCGAGCGGCAGTCTCACGATACAGTATCTTGCCGTAGGAGAAGTAGCTGTGGCCCTGAACCTCATAAACTCGGAGAGGCGATATGTC
>Ga0137415_10004403_pt1 | contig 13945 bp, 10 predicted proteins | sample CZODoug3_1_1_16f_FD_183082 | JGI IMG/M metagenome (GOLD analysis project Ga0137415, IMG submission 183082) | Vadose zone soil fungal communities from Angelo Coast Range Reserve, California, USA - CZODoug3_1_1_16fungal (Hybrid Assembly) | ecosystem: Environmental > Terrestrial > Soil > Vadose... | reverse complement strand
CCTCCTGCCCGAAGTCGTCCTTGCCGATCTCGGCGGCGAGCAGCGGGATCACGGGGCAGTCCCACTCGCCGTCGCGCAGCACGACCAGTTGTGGCAGCGCGTCGACCAGCCGGCGACTGATCTCGCCCGCGCCTTCGTAGGTGCCGGTGAGCAGCACCGTGCCGCCGTTCGGGTTGTTGCCCCACGTGCGGACGCCCTGGCTCATCGAGTCGGCGACGTTGACGCCGTCCGGCGTCGTGCAGACCTGGCCGGGATGGATGACCACCTGCGGCGGGGTGGTCGGCGAATCGGCGACCGTGTAGTGCTCGGGTCCGCGGATGACGGCGACGTCGCCGGCGCGCATTTCGACGGGTGACTCGTCGTCGTGCGCCACCCAGGCGGTGCCCCGCACGACGGCCATGATCGTCAGCGGCGCCTCGTCCCGGATGCGCAGCGACCACGGCGGATCCAGCACCGAACGGAGCAGGAACGCGCCCCGAGCGCGGGGGCCGTTGAGGAAGCCGACCAGTGCGTCCATGCCGAGCAGTGTAGACGCAAACGAATGTATTCGAGCGAATCAGCTATGGAACGTCTCGCCATCTCGAACTTGACTAGCTGCCATGACAACGATGATCGATACCTACGCACGAGGCCTGACCGTGACTGCCGCGATCGGCGCCGGCCTCGCCGGCGGCGTGTACCTCGCCTTCTCGACGTTCGTCATGCCGGGGCTGCGCAAGCTGCCGCACTCGCAGGCGATCAGCTCCATGAACGCCATCAACAAGGCGGCACCGAGCAACCCGCTGCTCATGTTGGTGCTGTTCGGCACCGGCATCGTGTGCGTGCTGCTCATGATCTCGGGGTTCCAGCACCGCGGCGACCCGGCCGCGGTCTGGCAGATCGTCGGCGCCGCGCTGTACCTCGTCAGCGTGCTGATCCTGGTGGGGTACCACATCCCGCACAACGACCAGCTGATGAAGGTCGACCCGAACGGCGCGGGTGCCGGCTCCACCTGGTCGCATTTCTACTCGGCCTGGATGGCCTGGAATCACGTCCGGACGCTGGCTGCGGCCGGCGGCGCGGTGAGCCTCGTCCTCGCGCTGCGGGCGGGCTAGCTGTGAGTCGGGTAAGCGCGCCCACACTTAGTTGACACACATCCGCTGCCCGGGCTACGACCGACAAGGCCGGGAAGTCGGACCCGACGTGGAGGCGTGGAATGCGCAAGTCAACCCGTATCGCAATGCTGGGCGCCGCAGCCGCAATCGCACTGGTTGCCGGCATTGCTGTCGTCACCGATGCCGGCGCCTCGTCCACGCCGAGCATCGGCGGGCATTGGCGCGACGACGGCCCGCCGAAGGGTGACCGGATCAAGGTGCTCGATGCCGCCGTCGCCACCATGAGGACGAGCGTCGCCGCTGGCCACACCCGCTGGGGCTCCCTGGATCTGCGCGACGTCTTCTCCTACAACGTCGACAAGCTCTGGCATCAGGGCATCGACGGATCGGGCGCCAGCGTCGCGGTGATCGAGGGCTGGGAGTACCCGAACATGCAGTCCGACCTCAATGCACTCGACGATCAGGTCGGCCTGCCGCACACCACGGTGACGACGATCTACCCGACCGGTCCGCTGCCGGCCCAGTGCCCGGCCGGCATGGTCAAGCTCGGCTCGTACGGCTCCTGCGACGCCTGGCAGGGTGAGCTGGCGCTGGACGTCGAAGCCGTGCACCTGATGGCCCCGTACGCCAAGATCGTCATCTCGGCCACGCCGTCGGACAGCGAGGTGGTCGGCGACCCGTCCAGCGAGGTCGCGATGCCCGAGATCGTGAAGGCGTTCGAGTACATCAGCACGAACCATCTCGCCAACGTCATGTCCGTCAGTGACGGCAGCAGCGAGACCGACTACAGCCGGGGTAAGGCCGAGATCACCGCCCAGGACGTCGGCGAGCTGACCGCCGCCGCCAACGGTGTCCCGATCGTCAACGCGACCGGCGACTGCGGCGCCGCGCAGAACCTGACTACGGCGACCCACCAGTGCGGCGCGCTGTCGTCCGGGCCGGCGTCGGCCACCTGGGGCGACTCGCCCTACGTCACCGCGGTCGGTGGCAGCAGCCCGCAGCACACCTACACCGGCCCGGGCGGTCAGGACACGTTCCCGCTCGACCCGATCGAAGGCGCCGGGCTCTCCGAGATCTACAGCCGACCTGCTTACCAGGACGGCATCGCCCCGGTCAGCGGCAGCCCGATGCGCTCGATGCCCGACATCACCATGAACAGCCGCGACGGCACGTCGCAGTCCGCCCCGATGTTCGCCGGCATCTTGGCGATGGCCACCCAGGTGCACCGCGGCGACCTCGGCGCCATCAACGGCGTGCTGTACCAGGATCTCGGCCGGCAGCCCGAGCACAGCGGCCTGGTCGACGTGACGAGCGGCAACAACGACATCGGCGATATCCCCGGCTACACCGCCGGACCCGGCTACGACGTGGCCTCGGGATGGGGCACCGTCGATGCCGCGAAGTTCGTCCCGGCGCTGGCCCACGTCGCCGGTGACGTGTCGCTGGCGCGGGGCGCCGCTCGTCAGCTGGCCCAGCTGCAGAGCACCCTGTCGCTGACGCCGTCGACCCGCGTTACCCCGACGTCCACCGTGGATGTCACGTCCACCGGGTTCCTGCCCGACCACCCGGTCGCCATCTCTCTGGACGGGGCATCGCTGGCGACGGTCACTGCCGACACGTCGGGCAACATCAGCTACTCGTTCCGCGCCGCCGACAAAAATATCCCGGCGGGCAAGCACAAGCTCAGTATCAGCAGCCTGCTGCTCCAACAGTCGAGAACGTTCACGGTGACGCCGTAGCGGTCGGCAACCTGGCCTCGGCCTGGCGAGCCACCAACGCGATCGCGGCGGCGGCCCCGGCGAAGCCGGCGATGGTGGTGAGCGCGATCGGCAGGCTGAAGCTGTCGGCGAGAAAGCCGATGATCGGCGGCCCGGCGAGGAATCCGGTGTAGCCGATCGTCGAGGCGACGGCTACCCCCTGCGATCCGGCCAGCGCGCCGGCCTCCCCGATCGCGGCGGGGAAGACGTTCGCCAGCCCGAGCCCGACCAGGACGAAGCCGATCACCGCCAACGCCAGCACGGGCGCCAGCGCGGCGAGCAGCATGCCACCGGCCGCGGTCAGCCCGCCCGCCGCGAGCACCCGCGTACGTCCCAGGCGAGCGAGCGTCCAGGTACCGGACAGCCACCCGGCCAGCATCGCGAGAGAGAAGCTCGCGTAGCCCGCCGCCGCGAGCCCCGCGCTCGTGTGCAGGTCGCTTCGCAGGTGCAGCGCGGCCCAGTCGGCCAGCGCGCCCTCGCCGTAGGCGGTGCACATCGCGATCACGCCGAACAGCAGCACCAATGACCGCGTTCCGCGCCGCGGACGGACCGGCGCGGCGGCGGCGTCCGTCGCGTCCGTCGCGTCCGTCGCGCCGGCCGCGCCCGCGGCGTCTTCGGCGGCGGGGCCGACCCGCGGCGCTGCGTCGCGCAGCAGGGAGATGCCGATGCGGCCCGTCACGGCCAGGCCGAGCGTCCCGACGATGGTCAGGTGCCAGGCCGGGCTCAGCCATTCGGCAACCACGCCGCCAAGCACCGCCCCGGTCAGACCGCCGAAACTGTAGGCGGCATGAAAGCTCGGCATGATCGGACGGGCTATGCGGGCCGTAACATCCACAGCCACGCTGTTCATCGCCACGTTCAACCCGCCGAAGCCGACGCCGAAGGCAAACAGCGACGCGGTGAGCACGACGACGGATCGGGTCAATGCCGGCAGCATGATCGTGGCCGAGAGCAGCACGCTCATGGCCACCGACATCTGCTCGCTTCCGAACCGACGGCACAGCCGACCGGTGACGATCATCGTCACGACGGCGCCGGCGGAGACACCGAGCAGGGCCAGGCCCAGGCTGCTGGCCGAGGCGCCGACCTGGGTCTTGATGTCCGGCACGCGCACGACCCAGTTCGCGAAGACGAATCCGTCCAGGACGAAGAAGGCGGTCACCAGGAACCGCAGGTGCCTGAGCGCGCCCGGCGCCGACCGGTCCATAGTTCGCACAAAGCCAAATTAGCCGCAGACGATTCCGGGCGGGCTCGGGCCAGGACGAAATCGGCCATTGACGAGCTGGCCATCTGGTGGTTACGTAAGCGGTTAATCAGAGTAACCGCTTACGTACCGGGGAACGGGGCTCTGCGTGCCTGACCGTTCGACGATCTACGAAGTCGCCCGCCGCAGCGGGGTGTCGACGGCAACCGTTTCGCGCGTGATGCGCGACGGCACCGGCTTCTCCGGTGAGACCCGCCGCCGCGTCCTCGCCGCGGCCCGCGAGTTGCGTTGGGTGCCGAGCAACTCGGCCCGCGGGCTGGCCGTCCGCCGGGCCGGCATCGTCGGTCTGCTCTTCCCCGACCTGGATCAGGCCGGCGAGGCGGAGAAGGAGTCGCCGCTCTACGTCGACCAGGTGATCCGCGGGGCCGAGCGAGCGGCAACGGCAGTGGGGGACGCCGTTCTCATCGCCGCGACCCGAAACACGTCCGGGCACGAGCTGGCCCTGTCCGTGGCGGGCAAGGTCGACGGTCTGGTCGTGATGGCCCGCAGCCTGTCCGACCGTGACCTGGCGAGCATCTCGCGCCGCGTGCCCGTCGTGGTGCTCGCCGCAGGCTCGGCTCCGCGCCGGCTGGACTTCGTCGGCGCCGACAACCGCGGTGGCGCGAGGCAGATCACGACGCATCTCATCGAGGCTCACGGCTACCGGGACATCGCGTTCATCGGCGGACCGGCCCGGTCGCCGGACTCGATCGAGCGGTTCGCCGGCTTCTGCGAGGCGATGGCCGCCGCCGGACGTCCGGTGCCCCGCGAGCCCGACGGCGATGGCGGGTTCACCGAGGCGGGCGGCGAGCGCGCGATGCACGCGCTGCTCGCCGGACGGCGTCAGCGGCCGCAGGCGGTCGTCGTCGGCAATGACGAGATGGCGGTCGGCGCTCTGGCGGCGCTTCGTTCGCTTCGGCTGCGGGTGCCCGCGGACATCGCGCTGACCGGCTTCGACGACATCGCCACGGCGCGACACGTACGGCCGGCGCTCACCACCGTCCGCCAGCCGATGCGCGATCTGGGCGAGCACGCGGTGCGGGTCCTGCTCGATCGCCTCGCCGACCCCGGCGCGCCCCGCCGCTCGGTGATCTTCCCGACCGAGCTCGTGCTGCGGCGCAGCTGCGGTACGCACGGCCGAACCGCCGTCGCTACGCCCCATCCCCGTCCGACTTTGCACCCGAGATCGACGCTCGGGCGGGCCAACGCCCCGTCCGCAGCGTCGATTCCAGGTGCAAAGTCGGGAAGAGCGGATCGGGGCGAGACGACGTGACCGACGTTCGCGAGGACTGGCAGCGGCGCATCTACCGCCGGCTCACCGACACGGCCGGCTCGGACCCGCGAGCGGCGTTGCCCGCGCCGACGGGACTGCGCGCGATCGGAGCGGTGGGCCACGTCGTACTGCGCTGGGATCCGGTACCGGGTGCGGCCGGGTACGTCATCGAACGCTCGGACGTTCGCGACGGCATGGACGGGCCGCCGCGCATCGTCGACCACGGCGGCAGCGACGTCCCGGCGGTACCGGGCAGCGACTTCGCCGACACCGGTGTGCTCGACGGTGTGGACTACCGCTACCGCGTCGGCGCGGTGGCCGGCGCGGAGTACCCGGCCTGGGCCTGGTCGGACGAGGTGAGCGCGCGGACGTTACCTGGTCCGGCCGAGCCGATCGCAATCACGATCGACGCCGGCTCGATCACGGGCCGCTGCCTCGATCCGGTGTGGCGGATGGTCGGCGCGGAGCGTCTCTCCCAGCTGCGCCTCTCGACGATCGAGCACGGGCACGACATCGGCGCGGAGTTCGCCGAGGCGCTGCGCCGCGCGCACGACGATCTCGGCGTGACGCACGTGCGCGCCCACGCGATCTTTCACGACGACCTCGGCGTCGCCCGTCGAGACCGTACCGGCGAGCTGCAGTTCGACTTCGACGCCGTGGACGCCGTCTACGACCAGCTGCTCGACATCGGCATCCGTCCGATCGTCGAGCTGTCGTTCATGCCGGCGGCGCTGGCCCGCGATCCCGAGCAGACCGTGTTCACCTACCGCGGCATCATCTCCCCACCGACCGACTGGGACGAGTGGCACGCCCTCGTCGCCGCCCTCGTGCAACATCTCGTCGAGCGGTACGGCATCGACGAGATCCGGCAATGGGCGTTCGAGGTCTGGAACGAGGCGAATCTCGAAGTGTTCTGGACCGGGACACAGGCCGAATACCTGCGCCTGTACGCGGAATCGGCGCGCGCCGTCAAGGGCGTCGACGCGCGGTTGCGCGTGGGTGGGCCCTCGACCGCCGCCGGCGAATGGGTCGACGCGCTCGCCGAGTACGCCGCGACCGAGGGCGTCGAGCTCGACTTCGCCAGTACGCACACGTACGGGAACCTGCCACTGGACCTGCGCCCCGCCCTGGCCCGGCATGGATTCGACGGCATCCCGATCTGGTGGACGGAGTGGGGGGTGAGCCCGACGCATTTCGGCCCCATCCACGACGGCGTCATCGGCGCCCCGTTCGCGCTGAGCGGGTACGCCGCCGTCCAGGGACGCCTGGATGCCCTGGCGTACTGGGTGATCAGCGACCACTTCGAGGAGCTGGGCCGTCCGCCGAGGCTGTTCCACGACGGATTCGGGTTGCTCAGCGTCGGCAACCTTCGCAAGCCGCGGTACTGGGCCGTGCACCTCGCTGCTCACCAGGGCGACACCGTACTGGCCAGTACGGTTGCGGGCGACCGCGAGCTCGTGCAGGCGTGGGCCACCCGGCACGACGACGGCACGGTCGACGTCCTGGTGTGGAACGGCACCGTCAACTCCGACCTGGTCAACGGCGATCCGCGTCTCGACCGGCGCATCGAGCTGACGATCGACGGGTTGGACGCCCTGTCCTACCAGGCGAAACTCGCTCGCGTCGACCAGCAGCACTCGAATGTCGTGGCACTGTGCCCGGACGACGTCGAGTGGCCCGACGCAGCATTGTGGGCGCACCTGCGGGCGAACGACGAGCTCTACGAACAAGCGCTGACCGACGTCAAGCCGGAGGGCGGGACGGCGCAGTTCGACTTCACCCTGCCGATGCCGGGCATCGCTCGGATCCGGCTGAGCACGGATGAGGAGATCCGACGATGACAACGAAGACAGCACTCCTCGGTGCGGCCGTGGCCACGCTCGTCGCGACCGGCGTCGCCGCCTGCGGCTCGAGCTCGAACGGCGGTGGAGGCGGCGCGAAGGGCGGCGGCACGCTCACCATCCAGGGCGATGCCGGCAATCCCACCCTGGTCGAGAACTTCAACCCGTTCGTTGCGGCGACCGAGCTGCACGGGGGGTACCTGATGTACGAGCCGCTGGAGTTTCGCAGCCCCATCGACGGCACGTTCACCCCGTTCCTGGCGACGGGCCACAAGTTCACCGATCCGAAGACGCTCGACTTCACGATCCGCCAGAACGTCAAGTGGAGCGACGGCACGCCCTTCACGCCCGCCGACGTCGTGTTCACGTTCAACCTGATCAAGAAGTATCCGGCGCTGGACGGCAACGGGGTCTGGGCGGAGATCAGCAGCGTCGCGACATCCGGCAACGACGTCACCGTCACGTTCAAGGCGCCCAACGTGCCCTTCGCCGGCATCGTCGCCAAGACGCCGATCGTGCCCGAACACCTGTGGTCGTCGGTGCCCGATCCGGCGAAGTTCACCAACACCAAGCCGGTCGGCACCGGGCCGTTCACCCTCGACAAGTTCGCGCCCACCCAGTACTCGCTGAAGAAGAACCCGGCGTACTGGCAGGCGGCGAAGATCGCGCCGTCCGAGGTGGTGTTCCCGGCCCAGTCGAGCAACCAGGCCACCAACCAGCTCGACGTCAGCAGCGGCAAGTTCGACTGGTCGTACAACTTCTTGCCGAACGTGCAGAAGACCTACGTGTCCCGCTCGAAGAACAACGTCTACTGGTTCCCGCCCGGCGGGGTGATCACGCTCTACCTCAACCTGACGAAGGCGCCCTACGACGACGCCAACTTCCGCAAGGGCATCTCGCTCGCGCTCGACCGCACCACCATCGCGCAGAAGGCCGTGAACGGCTACCTCGACGGGGCCAGCCAGTCGGGCCTGATCCTGCCGAATCTGAAGAAGTGGCTCGACCCCAGCCTGCCCGATCAGGGTGTCGTCAAGCAGGATCCGACGGCCGCGCAGGCGGCGTTTACCCAGGCCGGCTACACGATGCAGGGCGGCAAGCTCGTCAAGGACGGCAAGCAGGCGAGCATGAGCATTGTCATGCCGAACAACTTCACCGACTGGGTGGCGGCCGCCAAGGAGGTGTCGAGCCAGCTGGGCCAGGCCGGCATCAAGGTCAGCCTCGACCTGCCCCAGTTCCCCCAGTACCAGTCGTCCATCCAGAGCGGCACGTTCGACGCCGCGATCGGCGGCTTCGGCGGCACGGGTGACCCGTACACCGACTTCAACAACGCGCTCAACAGCAGCTTCGCCGCCCCGGTGAAGACGCCGACCGCCAACAACTTCGAGCGGTTCAAGGACTCGACGGTCGACCAGGCGCTCGCGACCCTCGCGGCGGCCACCGACCCGGAGGCGCAGCAGCAGGCCACCCACACCCTCGAGCAGGTGATGTACAAGCAGGTGCCGGCGGTGCTCATGTACTACGGCGGCAGCTGGGGCCTGTTCTCGACGAAGAACTTCACCGGATGGCCGTCGGCCGCCAACCCGTACACGTTGCCGACCAACTACGACGGCTCGCTGCTGCTCGTCGTCACCCGGCTGACCAAGGCATGACCGATGCCGTACCTGGTTCGCAAAGGGGTGCTGTTCGTCGTCACGCTGTGGGCGGCGATCACGCTGAACTTCATCCTGCCGCGGCTGATGCCGGGTTCTCCGGAGGACGCCGCACTGGGAAAGCTCGCGTCGGCGGGCGTGCCGATCACCAACGCCGAGCGGCACGCCGTCGAGATCCAGCTCGGCGTGCCCCACACGAACGTGTTCACGCAGTACTGGGACTACCTGAAGAACATCGTCCAATTCAAGTTCGGGCACTCGTACTCGTTCCCGAGCGAGACGGTGGCGCACACCATCGGCAAGGCCCTGCCGTGGACGCTCGTGTTGGTCGGCGCGACAACGGTGTTCGCGTTCGTCGTCGGCACGCTGCTCGGCGTTTTCGCGGGGTGGCGGCGCGGCCGGGCATCGGACACGACGGTGACGCTCGGCGCGACGTTCTTCGCCGCGTTCCCGCCGTTCTGGCTCGGCCTGCTGTTGCTGTACTTCCTCGCGTACAAGAACGGCTGGTTCCCGATCAAGGGTGGCTACGCCGAGGGCGCCACTCCGAACTGGAGCCCGTCGTTCCTCGCCGACGCGTTCAAGCACAGCGTGCTGCCGGCGCTGACCCTGGCGGTCACCACGCTGTCGGGCTGGGTGTTCGGCATGCGCAACAACATGATCAACATCCTGGGCGAGGACTACGTCACGTTCGCCGAGGCCAACGGTCTGCGCACCCGCACCGTGGCGCTGCTCTACGCGGCTCGTAACGCGCTGCTGCCGAACGTCACCGCGTTCGGGCTCTCGCTCGGCGCCGTGGTCGGCGGATCGGTGCTGGTCGAGGGTGTGTTCAGCTACCCCGGCCTGGGCAACCTGCTCTACATCGCGGTGACCAACCACGACTTTCCCCTTATGCAGGCGCTGTTTCTGGTGATCACGGTGAGCATGCTGGTGGCGATCTTCGTCGTCGACCTGCTCTACGCCCGCCTCGATCCGAGGGTGCGTCGCGCATGACGAGCCCCGTCCCGACTCGCGCCGCCAGGTCCTCGGAACTCGTCTTTCCGACTCTGCATTCGAGATCGACGCTTGGCGCGGCGATCCGACCCGAGAATGCGTCGATCTCAGGTGCAAAGTCGTGCGGGAGCGCGGGAGGCGACTACCGGGGGGACGAACCCCAGAGTGCGCTGATGACCGCCCACCGAACGTGCACCTTCCCGCGGTCTGACGCCGCAGAAAGTTGCACATTCGAGGACGGACGCCGCGCATGACGATCATTACCGCCGTGCCGCCGCCGGAGGCTCCCGGCGTGGTTGTCGAGGTCGCGATCCGGCCCAGTCGGGTGCCCGGACCGCTGCTCTTCGTCGGCCGGGCGGTGCGCACCCTGTGGAGCAACGGCAAGGCCCGGATCGGCATCGTGATCCTCGGTCTCATCGCCCTGATCGCGATCTTCGCGCCGCTGATCGCCCCGCACTCGCCGACCGCCACCACGTTCCCGCCCTACCTGAACCCCAACGGCCGCAACTGGTTCGGCACGACGGGCAACGGCCAGGACGTCTTCTCGCAGCTGGTCTACGGCGCGCGAGTGTCGCTGCTGGTCGGCCTCGCCGCGGGCATCCTCGCGACGCTCGTCGCCGTGACGATCGGGCTGATCGCCGGCTATCGACCCGGAGTGATCGACGAGGTGCTGAGCTTCGTCACCAACCTGACACTCGTGATCCCGGGCATCCCGCTGATGATCATCCTGGCCGCCTACATCCAGAGCCGATCGATCTGGACGATCGTCCTCGTCGTCGCGTTCACCAGCTGGGCCACCGGCGCTCGGGTGATCCGCAGCCAGGCGACGACGCTGCGCACCCGCGAATTTGTTACGTCGGCGGTGTTCTCGGGCGAGCGACTGTTCCGGATCGTGTTCCGCGAGATCCTGCCGAACATGACCTCGCTGGTCGCGGCGAGCTTCTTCTCCGCGGCCACGGCGGCGGTGATGGCCGAGGCCAGCCTCGAGTTCCTCGGCCTCGGAAACCCGGACACTGTCAGCTGGGGCACAATTCTCTACGCCGCGCAGCAACAGAATGCGTTGCTCACCGGGCAGTGGCTGCTCGTCCTCGCTCCGGGGTTGGCCATCGCGTTGCTCGCGACGTCGTTCACGCTGATCAACTTCGGGGTCGATGCGCTCTCCAACCCACGGCTACGGGAGAAGTGATGGCCCTCCTCGACGCGCGCGGTGTCAACGTCGGCTACGAGCCGGCGCGCGGGCAGCGGATCTGGTCGGTGCGCGACGTCGACGTCACGCTCGAGCAGGGCGAATTCGTCGGCCTGGTCGGCGAATCCGGCTGCGGCAAGACGACCCTCGGCTTCGCGCTGACCAGGATGCTGCGCCCGCCGGCGCGCCTGGAGGGCGGCGAGATCCGCTTCGACGGCGTCGACATCAGCGGCCTGGACGGTGAGCAGCTGCGGGCCCAGCGCCGCAACGGCTTCGCGCTCGTGTTGCAGAGTGGCATGAACGCGCTGAACCCGGTGCGCACCGTCGAGCGGCACTTCGGCGACATCATGCGGGCCCACGCCCGTCCCGGCGAGGACGTGTCGCGGGCGCAGATCCGGCGGCGCGGCGCCGAGCTGCTCGACAGCGTCCAACTCGATGCCGACGTGCTGAGCCGGTTCGCGCACGAGCTCTCGGGCGGCATGCGGCAGCGCGTGTCGATCGCGCTGGTGCTCAGCCTCGATCCGCGGCTGATCGTCTTCGACGAGCCGACGACCGCCTTGGACGTCATCGTGCAGGGCGCCGTCATGCAGACGATCAAGGATCTGCAGCGGAAGAAGGGCTTCACCGCCGTTCTCATCAGTCACGACCTCGGCGTCGTACTCGATGCCACCGACCGGGTCATGGTCATGTACGCCGGTCGCATCGTCGAGGACCAGCCGTCGGCCGAGCTGCTACGCGGGCCGCATCACCCTTACACCGAAGGGTTGCTGTCCTCGTACGCCGATCCGCGGGCCGACGAGGTCGAGCTCGGCGGCATTCCCGGCGCACCGCCGGATCTGTCGCTGCCGCAGGCCGGCTGCTCGTTCGCGCCCCGGTGCCCGCTGGTCGAGCCGATCTGCCACGACGCCGACCCGCCGCTCACCCTGCTGGGTGCCGGCTCGGCCGCGTGTCACGTCCGAGCGTCGGAGGTGGTCGCGCATGCCCGCTAGCCAGACCCCTCCGCTGTCGGTCGATCACGTCGTCAAGACGTATCGGTCGCGCGGGCGCGACAGGGTGACCGCCGTCGACGACGTGTCGTTCACCATCGCTCCTGGTGCGGCCGTCGGCCTGGTCGGCGCGAGCGGCAGCGGCAAGAGCACGCTCGCGAGGCTGATCACGGGTTCGGAACGGCCCACCCGCGGCTCGATCGGATTCGGTGACGTGCGGGTAGAGCGGTTGCGGGCCGGGCGGCTACGACGGTTCCACAGCCAAGTGCAGATCGTGTTCCAGGATCCGTACGGCGCGCTCAATCCACTCCATACCGTGGCGTACACAGTCATGCGCCCCAGCCAGAACTTCCTGGGGATGTCGGCCGCGGACGCCACCCGCCGGATGCACGAACTGCTCGAGACGGTGGGACTCACTCCGGCGGCCCAGTACGCGGCGAAGTTGCCGCATCAGCTCTCCGGCGGACAGCGCCAGCGGGTCGTCATCGCCCGCGCTCTGGCCTGCGAGCCGCAGTTGATCGTCGCCGACGAACCGGTGTCGATGCTGGACGTATCCCTACGTGCCGGCGTGCTCAAGCTGTTGGCCCGGCTGCGCGAGGAGCGCGGCTTGAGCCTGCTCTACATCACCCATGACCTGCTCAGCGCGCGCGTGGTCACCGACGAGATCCTCGTGCTCAACCAGGGGAAAGTCGTCGAGCGAGGCAACACCAAGGACGTCCTGCAGCACCCGCAGGACACCTACACGGTGCAGCTGCTCGACGCGGTGGCCAACCCGTACGCGGCGGCAGGCGAATCGACGAGGTAGGTGCGACTCATGAGAAGAGCTTGGTTCGTGCTGGCAGCTATCGCCGCGCTCGTGCTCTATCCGGTGACCGCGAACGCGGAGGCCGGTAGCTCGGTCGCGACGTATCACGGGCTGACCTCCGCCCAACGCTCGAACCTGCGCGACATCGCGCGCGACACCTGGAAGTTCTACAGCGTCGCTGTGGACCCGGCGACTCACCTGCCGTTGGACAACGTCACGTTCGCCGGCGGCTCGGCGACCCCGACCGGGTACGGGCGCTACACGTCGGCGTCCAACGTCGGCGTGTACCTCTGGGCGGTGGTGGCGGCGAACGACCTCGGCCTGATCAGTCGAGCCCAGGCGCGCGACCGTATCCGGGCCACCCTCACCGAGGTGTCGCATCTCCAGCGGGACCACGGATTCCTCTACCAGTGGTACGACACCACGACCGGTCACGTCCTGAAGAATCCCGGCGACGTCGACTGCACGACCGAGACGACGCCGACGTTCGACAACTGCTACTTCATCTCCAACGTCGACAACGGTTGGTACGCGTCCGGGCTGATCGTCACCCGGCAGGCCCTGCCCGAGCTGCGCGGGCTCGTCGACGGACTCGTCGCGCCGATGAACTTCGGGCTGTTCTACGACGGCCGGGCCCAGACGCACTGCAACGTCAACCCCGGTGTCCAGGGCAACCAGCCGACCGGGCAGATGTTCGGCGGCTACTACGTCGGGTTGCCGGTCGACCAGGGCGACAACTGGACGCACTACTACCACAACGGCGCGTTCTACAGCGATCCGCGAATCTCCGCCTACCTCGGCCTGGGCCTGCACCAGATGCCCGGTGACGTGTGGTGGCGCAGTTGGCGCGAGCTGCCCCCGCCCGCGCCGTTCGCCGACTGCGCGAGCACCGACCCGGACTTCTCGTGGCAGGGCCAGTGGCCGATGGCCGGCTCGTGGCAGACCTACACCGATCCGCAGTCGGGGCAGAAGTTCCCGGTGTGGGAAGGGCACTACACCTACCCGGACTCGAACCTGACGTTCGTCCCGACGTTCGCGGGCGGCATGTTCGAGGGCCTGATGGCCAACCAGGTCGTGCCCGAGACGTCGTGGGGCCCGCACAGCTTCGGCCTGGCCGACGT
>Ga0137415_10004401_pt1 | contig 13946 bp, 10 predicted proteins | sample CZODoug3_1_1_16f_FD_183082 | JGI IMG/M metagenome (GOLD analysis project Ga0137415, IMG submission 183082) | Vadose zone soil fungal communities from Angelo Coast Range Reserve, California, USA - CZODoug3_1_1_16fungal (Hybrid Assembly) | ecosystem: Environmental > Terrestrial > Soil > Vadose... | reverse complement strand
CTCATGTCGCTGACGGTAGCCGATGGTCCGGATGGCCGGCCGACGCTCGCGCTGCACGAGAAAGGGCTCGCGGCACTCGAATCGCTGCTTTTCGCGAAGTATCAGATGTACCGCAACGTCTACTGGCATCACGCGGTGCGCAGCGCCACCGCGATGTTCAAGCGCCTGGTGCGCAGCGCGATCGCGGCCGGGCGCCTCGCGGCCGATCAGGTGGCGGTCGCGACGGACGATGGGCTGATCCACGACCTGATGCACGCGGACACCTCCGGCCTCGCCCGCGGGCTACGCGAGCGCCGCCTCGCCAAGCGCGCCGTGGATCTCCCCGCGACGGCGCTCCCGCCGGACGCGGCGGCGTGGCCCGCCGAGGATCCCGATCTGCAGGAGCGCGTCGAGGACCGGCTCGCCGGGGAGGTGGGGCTCGAGCCGGGCGAGCTGTTCCTCGACTTCCCCGCCAAACCTGACATGCTCGCCCTCGACCTGCCGCTCGTGCAGCGCGACGGCACGGTGATCCAGCTCGCCGGCGCTGACGCCACGGCTCAGCTCGGCCTCCCCCGAGTCGCGGGAGAGCTCCATCGGTCGGCCCGGCGGCTGCGCGTATTCGTGTTGGGGAGCGCGACGGTGCAGGCCCACGCTATCGTGAGGTTGGTGATGTTGCCGCGGGAGGAAGTGCTGGAGCGGGTGGAACAGGAGCGATCATTGCTCTAAACGATCGTTGTGATAAGGGACCTATCCCCGCGCCCCCGGCTGGGTGATCTGCGTCGTGTCCCCCACGGGGACCTCGACCGAATCGACCCGCACGAGGATCGCGGTGATGTTGTCGAGACCGCCGTGACGGTTCGCTTCAGTGATGAGGTCGTCCACCTGCTCCTGCGGCATGCGAATCGCCGTCAGGAGGTCGGACAGCTGATGATCTTCGAGCATCCCGGTAAGGCCGTCCGACGCCAGCAGAAACAAGTCCTTCGGCTTCACCGTGCCGAGGTAGATATCCGGCATCACGTCGCTGTTGGCGCCCACGCAACGCGTGATGACGTTGCTGTAGGGGTGGGACCGCGCCTGCTCCGGTGTGAGGTACCCCGCGTCCACTTGCTCCTGCACGTAGGAGTGATCTTTGGTGAGTTGAATCAGCTTGCCGTCCCGGAACAGGTACGCCCGGCTGTCCCCCACCTGCCCGATCAGGAAGCGGGTGTCGTACAGCACCATCGAGGTGACGGTGGTCCCCATGCCGCGCTTGTCGTGCTCGGTGAGCGTGCGCTGGAAGATGGCGCCGTTCGCCGACCGAATCGCGGCGCGCATCCGGTCGGCGACCTGGTCGTCCGACAGCCCCTTGAGCGACCCCAGCTCGCGCGCCACGAAGCGCACGGCCATCTCGCTCGCCACCTCACCCGCAGCGTGCCCGCCCATCCCGTCCGCGACGACGAAGATCCCGCGATCGGGGACCATGAGATAGCTGTCCTCGTTGCCTGAGCGAATGATGCCGACGTCGGTGCGGCCTGCGCAGGTGATGTGCACGGTGCGTCGCTAGGCCAGGAGGCGGTAGAGGAGGGCCGTGAGCCCCGCCACGGCGAGCAGCAACACGGCCGCGCTCTTACGGCACCCCTTGCGGCGCTGCTCCGGCACCTGCTGCGCGGCCGGGCGCCTCGAGCCGGGCCGTCCCCTCGCAGGCGGCCGGGGCCGGGGAGGCGGGGCCGCGGCCGGGGAGGGGGAGTGGGCGGACGACGGGGGAGGGGGCGGCGCGACCCGCGGCGGCGGGGCGACGGCCTTGAAATCTTTCATGACCTGCGTTCCCCCGCCCCGTGCCATCCCCAGTGCGTCGTCGCTGGGCTCGAACACCAGCTGCACGTCCCCGAACCGGAGCAGCGTACCGGGTGCGAGCGGACTCTCCCCTGTGACGCGCTCGCCGTCCACGAACGTCCCGTTGGTCGAGTCCAGATCCACGACTACCCAGACGCCCTCACGGCGCTGCAGTTTGGCGTGGGCGGTGGAAACGGAGGGGTCGGGAAGGACGATGTCGTTGTAGTCGGCCCGGCCGATGTTGAACACGGGCGTCTTCACGGGGACGCGCTGATTCTTGAGCGCACCGTTCTTCACCAGCAGGCTCGCCAGTGGAGGGGGTCCGGCTTGGGGTGGCCGCGGCACCGCCTCGACGCCGTGCATCGTATGCTTGAGCCGCTCGCCCGCGCCGGCGGGTGGCGCGGCGGGGCGCGACGGTGGAGGGGCGGCGGGCACGGGGGCGGCGGCACGGGGTGGGGCGACCGGAGGCACGGGAGGCACACTGGCCACCGGGACTCGCACTGGCGCGCCGGTCTCGAGGGGCGCGGCCGACGGCGCTTCAGCGGCCGGCCCCAGCTGAGGGCCCGGAGCGGACGCGGGCACGAGGTCGGTATAGAACCGGAAGGTCTCCTCGCCCATCCGGATCACGTCGGCGCGCTGCAGGAGACGCTGCCCCTCGACCCGCTCCTCGTTTACAAACGTGCCATTGGTGCTCGAGTCGACCAGCACGTACCCCTTGGGCGTCTGCACGATCTCCGCGTGACGCCGCGAGACGTCCTTTCCCGCCACCACGATGTCGCACCCCGCCTCCCGCCCGAACACGATGGTCGCCGCGGTGATCACGTATTCCCGACCGTCGGTGAGGCTCACCACGCGACCGCCGGTGTTAGCGCCGACCCCCGGCTTGCCGGCCCCCCGCGCCGCCGGCGGCTGCCCCGACGGCTCCGGCATCTGAACTTTCTGAATGAACTGCGTGCTGCCGGAGCGACGCTCGTCCACGAAGGTGAGCTCGTGACCACCCACCTCGACCTTATCACCGTGCAACAGCGGCGTCGGCTCAGCGCCGAGCCGCACGCCATTGATCAGAACCTCCGCCGCGGGCGCGGCCTTGCGGATGACCACCTGCCCGTCCGGCTGCCCCTGGAACACGGCGTGGCGCGGCAGCACGCCTGCCCCGGTCAGCGGGATCGCGCAGGCCGCATCGCTGCCGAGCGCCACCTCGCCGACCGGGATGGTGAACCTTTTGCCGCCGAGTTCTAACAACGACATGGTGCGGAGCCCCTAAACCGGAAAGAGCGAGCGCCGGAAGTTACGCCCGGCGGTGTAACCGCGCAAGGAAACACAGGTTACGACGCTGGTCTCACCCGCCGCCTCCCGCCGCCACCACCGGCTCTTCTCCCCCGACGACGCCCCGCTTGAGCCAGCGCCAGAAGAGCAGCGACCCGACGATCACGGTCGCATAGCTGTTGATGAACCGCCAGATGAGCGTGTAGGTCGGTAGCTCGGATGGCTGGACGTAGATCTGCATCACCGCGGCCGACAGCAGCTCGGCCAGCCCCGATGACCCGGGTGTGGGTGCGAAGTAGAGGAGGAATGTGATGAACGTTTGCAGTAACAGAATGTCGACGAAGTTGGTGTGCAGCCCGAGCGTACGCAGCGCGACATACCCCGCGAGGAGCTTGTTCGCATGCGATGGCCCGGACAGGAGCACCGCCCACAGCAGCGCCAGCCATCCTTTGGGGCTCCCGAACGCCACGAGGCATTCGTGCGCCCGGTCGATTCCTTCCCGCAGGTGCTCGATTCGGGCGGCGACGCGACGGCTCTTGCGTTGAGCCCGAGTCGCCAGCCAGTGCACCGCATCGCGCAGCCACACGGGAAACACCATCGCGACCAGCATGAGCACGCCCAGGATGCCGAAGATCGTGAGGCTGGCGCGAAACAGGCCGTAATAGGTGATACCCAGCACGACGTTATGCGCCGCGAGCGACCGACCCGCGCCGAGGTAGATGGCGAGCGGCCCCGCGAGTGCGAAGAAAGCGACGGTCGCAACGAAGGTCATGAAGGTGGAGGTCATGGCTTCGGGAAGACGGACGCCCGCGCGGCCCATCGCCCACATCATGGTGGGACCCGCACCAGTTTGAAACGGGGTGAGATACGCCGCCCAGGCGCTCATCCCCCCCGCGATGACCATGTCGCGCCAGCGCACGCCGGGGTGCACGTGCCGGGCAACGACCCAGAGCCGGGTGCCGCCGCCGATCCAATCCATCGAGGCGAGGCCCAAGCCCACGAGCAGCCAGGCCCAGTGCAGATGCGCCAGAGCGAACAGCACGGCGTCCAGGTTTTCGCCGAACACAACCAGCACGACGGCGACGCCGATGAGGGAGATGACGGCGAAGAGCTCGAGGCCGCGGCGCAGGAGGCGCGGCGTCAGGGCGAGAGCCATGTGGGGGCGAAACTACGGGGGCTGGGGGCTCGGGGCTAGGGTTTGGGGGTTGGCAAAGGTCGGGCCCCGAGCCCCTACTCCCGAGTCCCTGTTATCTTGAGTGGTTATGCCTTCGTCCCCCGAGCGGGTCATCATCCGCAACGCACGGCAGCACAACCTCAAGGGGATCACGGTCGAGCTGCCACGCCGCGCGCTCACCGTGATCACCGGCCCGTCGGGGTCGGGGAAGAGCACGCTCGCGTTCGACACGCTGTACGCCGAGGGGCAGCGCCGCTACATCGAGTCGCTCTCGACGTACGCCAAGCAGTTCCTCGACCGCATGCCCAAGCCCTTGGTGGACGCGATCGAGGGGATTTCGCCCGCCGTCGCGATCGAGCAGAAGAATCCCACCACGAGCAGCCGCTCGACCGTCGGGACCGCGACGGAGATCTACGACTTCTTGAGGCTGTTGTGGGCGCGGGTCGGGACGCAGTATTGCGTCAAGTGCGGGCACGAGGTCAAGGTCGACACGGTGCAGGAGGTGGTGGACCACCTAATCGCGGATTGCGGATTGCCGATTGCGGATGTGAACGACCACGCCGGCCAATCCGCAATCCCAAATCCGCCATCCGCAATCGTCGTGACGTTTCCCCTGCCCCCGAGCGCCCACCGGCCCGAGGTCGAGCTCGCGGCCCAATTGCGGGCCGCGGGGTTCGTCCGAGCGCAGCTCGACGGCGCGGTGGTGCGGCTGGACGAGCCCGACGCCGAGCGCCAGGTGCGCGGGGCGGAAGAGGTGTTGGTCGTAGTCGACCGGCTCCCGGCATCGGAGGGGAATCGGGGACGGCTCGCCGACGCGGTCGCGACCGCGTTCAACGAGGGTGAGGGCGTGGCGGTGGCGCTCGAGAACGGCGACCGCCGCCGCTTCTCCGAGCACCCGACGTGCTCGCACTGCGCCACGCCGGCCCCCGCGCTCACGCCCATCCTGTTCTCCTTCAACAACCCGCGTGGCGCGTGCCCGGGGTGCAACGGATTCGGGGCGGTGCTCGAGTATGACGAGTCGCTCATCGTGCCCGACCCTAAGCGGAGCCTGGTGCAAGGGGCGCTCGATCCGTGGACCAAGCCGCGCTACGAAGGCCGCCGGCGCATCCTGCGGGAGGCGGCGCGCGCCCGTGGGATTGCCCTCGATACCGCATGGCGCGACCTGCCCGAGCGGGACCGCCATTTTCTACTGCACGGCGCCGGCGGTCGCTTCCTCGGCATGCTGCCATTCCTCGAGCGCCTGGAGGCGAAGCGCTACAAGCAGTACATCCGGGTCTTCCTCCGCCAATACCAGCTCGCCAAGACGTGCCCTGCCTGCGAAGGCGCGCGCCTCAAGCCCGAAGCGCTCGCCGTCCGGATCGGCGGAAAGAGCATCGCGGAAGTCGCCGCGTTGACGGCGGGCGGGGTGCGCGACTGGATGGCGGGGCTCGAGCTGCCGCCATTCGCGCGGGCGGTCGCCGTCCACATTCTGGCGGAACTCACAGCGCGCCTCTCGTTCGTGAACGACGTCGGCCTGGGATACTTGACGCTCGACCGCCTGACCCGCACCCTGTCGGGCGGCGAGGCACAGCGCATCGCGCTCTCGAACGCGCTCGGGTCACACCTCGTGGACACGCTGTACGTGCTGGACGAGCCCTCCGTCGGGCTGCACCCGGCGGACATCGACCGGCTGCTGGGGCTGCTGCGTCGCCTCGCCGATGCCGGCAACACCGTGGCGGTGGTGGAGCACGACCCGGCGGCGATGCGCGCGGCCGACTGGATGATCGAGCTCGGTCCCGGGAGCGGCGAGGCGGGCGGGCAGGTCGTGTATCAGGGGCCGGCGGCGGCGGTGCGCGAAGCCGGCACGCTCACGGGGCAGTACCTCTCGGGCGAGAAGCGGATCGGGGTCCCGTCGGCGCGCCGCCCCACTCGGCGCTGGCTCGTGCTCAGCGGCGCCCGCCTGCACAACCTCGCGGGGGTGGACATGCGGATTCCGCTGGGCACGTTGACAGTCGTCACGGGTGTCTCGGGCTCCGGCAAGTCGACGCTCGTGCACGACGTCCTGTATCGCCAGCTCGAGGCCCGCCTCACCGGCGCCCACACCGCGAAGCAGCACTTGGGCGAGCCGGTCGGCGCCGTGCGTGCCCTCGAAGGCTGGGAGGCGATCGCGGACGTGGTGCTCGTCGATCAGGCGCCGATCGGCCGGACCCCCCGGTCGAACCCGGTGACCTACATCAAAGCGTTCGACGAGCTGCGCGGTTTGTTCGCCGCCGAGCCGCTGGCGCGGGCGCGCGGTTACACGCCGAGCACGTTCTCCTTCAACGTGGCGGGGGGCCGGTGTGAGGCGTGTGAGGGCGCGGGACACGTGCTGGTCGAGATGGTGTTTCTCGCCAACGTGTTCGTGCCGTGCGAGATGTGCGAAGGCAAGCGGTTCAAGAAAGAGGTCCTCGAGGTCAAGCTCCAGGGGAGCGGGATCCACGAGGTGCTCGAGTGGACCGTGGATCAAGCGCTCCAGCGCTTCCACCGTCAGCCGCGGCTGGCGCGCGCCCTCTGGCACCTGCAGCAGGTGGGGCTCGGCTACCTGCGGCTCGGCCAGCCGGCGACGACCCTCTCCGGTGGCGAGGCGCAGCGTCTCAAGATCGCGCGCGAGCTGGCGCTGGCGGGGGGGTCGAAACGCGGCGCGGGAGGCCGCAAGCTCTACATCCTGGACGAGCCGACCACCGGCTTGCATCTCGACGACGTGCGGACCCTGTGCCGCGTGCTCGACCGGCTGGTCGACGCCGGGCACACAGTGCTCGTGATCGAGCACCACCTCGACGTGGTGAAGCGGGCCGACTGGCTCATCGACTTGGGCCCCGGTGCGGGCGACGCCGGTGGTCGCGTGGTGGCCCAGGGCACTCCGGAGAGCGTCGCCCGCGTCGCCGCGTCGGTGACCGGCCGCTATCTGCGGGAGCTCACCTGATGGCGACCACCGTGCTCCGCGTCCTCATCGTCGAAGACTCGGCGAGCGACGCAGAGCTCATGTTGCGCGCGCTGCGCCAGGGCGGGTTCGAGATCGTGCAGGAGCGCGTGCAAACCGCCGACGCGATGCGCGCGGCGCTGGCCCGGCACCCGTGGGACGTGGTGCTGAGCGACTACTCCCTGCCCCACTTCGACGCACCGGCGGCGCTCGCCGTGGTGCGCGCCACGGCGCCCGACGTGCCGTTCATCGTGGTCTCCGGCAGCGTCGGCGAGGACACGGCCGTCGCGGTGATGCAGGCGGGGGCCGCCGACTACATCATGAAGGACCGGCTGCAGCGCCTCGCCCCCGCCGTCACGCGGGCCGTCGAAGGGGCCGCCGTGCGGCGCGAGCGCCGCCAGCTGGAGGAGCAGCTGCAGCACTCGCAACGAATGGAAGCGGTGGGCCGGCTGGCGGGTGGGATCGCGCACGATTTCAACAACGTCCTGACCGCCGTGCTGGGCTCGATCGAGCTGCTGTTGCTCGACGCGCCGCCCGACCGCCCGCACCGCGAGGAGCTCGACATCATCCGCGACGCGGCGACCCGCGCCAGGGACCTGATCCGCCAGCTGCTTGCCTTCAGCGCGCGACAGGTCCTGCAACCGATGGTCATCGACCTGAATCGCCTGGTCAAAGACATCGCCAAGTTGCTGCGCCGCCTGATCGGCGAGGACATCGAGCTCGAGACCACGCTCGCGCCCGCGCTGGGCGCCGTACGGGTCGACACCGGACAGATCGAGCAGGTGCTGGTGAACCTCGCCGTCAACGCCCGGGACGCGATGCCCCAGGGTGGCCGCTTGGCGATCGAGACGGACAATGTCGAGGTGGACGGGACGCGGGCGCCGCCCGCCGCGACCGTCCCCGCGGGGCGGTACGTGCTGCTCCAGGTGTCGGACAGCGGGGTCGGCATCGACGCCCTAGTCCAGCCACACCTGTTCGAGCCGTTCTTCACCACGAAGCCGCGCGGCAAGGGAACGGGACTCGGCCTTGCCACGGTGTACGGCATCGTGCGTCAGAGTGAGGGCCACGTTACCGTGGAGAGCACGCCGGGACGGGGCGCGACGTTCCGCATCTACCTGCCGCGCGTCGAGGCACCGCTCGACCCCACTGAGAGCCCGAGTCCCGTGGCCGCGCCCGCCGCGGGCACCGAGACGATCTTGCTTGCCGAAGACGAGCAGCTGGTTCGGGTGCTGGCGCAGAAGGTGCTCGAGCGGGCGGGCTACCGTGTGTTGGTGGCCACGGGAGGGACCGAAGCGCTCGCCCTGGCCGAGCACCACGACGGCCCGATTCATCTGCTCCTGACCGACGTGGTGATGCCGGAGATGAACGGCCGCGAGCTGGGGCGCCGCCTGGCGGCGCTGCGCCCCGGCGTGCGCGTGTTGTACATGTCCGGCTACGCCGACGAAGCGGTCGCCCAGCACGGCGTACTCGATCCTGGCACCGCGTTCCTGCAGAAACCGTTCACGCCCGAGGGGTTGGCGAAAAAGGTGCGCGGCGTGCTGGATGGGGCACGCTGACGGCGTGACGCGCCGCCAGGCCGACCTGACGCTGCTGCTCGCGACGTTCCTGTGGGGCACGACGTTCGCGGTGGTGAAGGGCGCCCTGGCCTCGGCTACCCCGCTCGCCTTTCTCACCCTGCGGTTCAGCATCGCGGCGCTGTTGCTCGCCCCCGGGACGCGGTTTCGCCCCCCACCGGCGGGCCGCGAGCTGCGCGGTGGGCTGCTGTTGGGCGCGCTCGTGGCGGTCGGCTTCATCACCCAGACCGCGGGCCTCGTGATCACCACCGCGTCGCGCTCGGCGTTCATCGTCGCCATCTCGTCGGTGCTCGCGCCCGTCATCGCGCTCGCGCTGCTGGGACAGCGCCCGGGCTGGCTGACCGCCGCGGCGCTGGGGATGGCGACGCTCGGGATCTACCTGCTTACGGCTCCCGACGCCGGCGGGCTCAATCGGGGCGATCTGCTCACGTTGGTCTGCGCCGCATGCTTCGGCGCCCAGATCGTGGCCGTCACCGAGCTGGGGCGCGAGTACGACGCGCGGCGACTGGTGTGGTTTCAGGTGGCCGGTACGGCCATCGTCTCCGCGTGCGCCCTGCTGCTGCTCGAGCGGCCGCGGATCCACTGGAGCGGTGCGTTTCTCGCCGCGCTCGCGTATTCCGTGGTGTTCGCCAGTACCACGTGCTTCCTGCTGCAGATGTCCGCTCAGCGACACATGTCCTCGGCGCGGGCGGCATTGATCTTCTGCTTCGAGCCGCTGTTCGCCGCGCTGACGTCCTGGCTGGTGTTGGGCGAGCGGCTGGCCATGCTGCAGTGGCTGGGCGGGGGGTTGATTGTCCTGGGCATGATCGCCGCAGACCTTCCCGCAAGCCGCGCCGCAGCGGCCGGCCCCTAGACGTTTCGGAACGTCGCGTGCATGATAGGCGCGGGTGCACAAACTGCACGTGCGGCCACTCGAATGATCGTGCGAACTGACCTCCTCAAGCTGGCCGGTCGGCTGCGGTACCCCACGCAGCTCGCGGCCGTCGCCATCGCCTACCTCGGCGCGGCGAAACTCGGTTTGCTCGCCGCCGTCGCCCAAAAAGTCGTCTCATCCGCGTGGCCGCCCTCGGGCGTCGCCCTCGCGACCCTGTTGCTCCTGGGCCTGCGCTACTGGCCCGGCATCGCCGTGGGTGCCTTGCTGCTTAATTGGACCGCCGGTGTGCCGGTCGCCGGAGCGGCCGGCATCGCACTCGGCAATACCCTGGAGGCGGTCAGCGCCGTGTGGCTGCTGCGACGCGTGACCGAGTTCCGACCCTCGCTCGAGCGACTCCGAGACGTGCTCGCGCTCGTCACCCTGGGAGCCCTCGTGAGCACGACGGTGAGCGCCACCATCGGAATCGCGAGCCTGTGGGCCAGCGGCGTTGTCGGGCGGGACGCCCTGGGCCATCTGTGGTTCGTGTGGTGGAGCGGGGACGCGCTAGGAGACGTGCTGGTGGCCCCGCTGCTGCTCACGTGGGCGCGGGCCACGCGGCCGGCAGGTCACTGGCCCGAGGCCGCGGCGCTGGTCGTGCTGCTGGTGCTGCTCACCGCGCTGCTGCTGCGCAGTCCCATTACGTACGTATACGCCGTCTTCCCGGTCGCCGTGTGGGCCGCAGTGCGGTTCGGCCCCCGCGGCAGCGCCACGGCCACAGCGCTGATCGCCGGCCTGATGATCTGGTACACGCTGCGTGGACTCGGACCGTTCGCCGGGGCAACGCCCGCTGAGAACCTCACTCTGCTCCAGACCTTCCTGGCGTTGGCGTCGGTGACCGGTTTGGTGCTCGCCGCCGCCACAACGGAGCGCGGCGCGGCCGAGGGCGCGGCGCGCGAAAGCGAACAGCGGTTCGGGTTGCTGGTAGCCAGCGTGCGCGACCACGCCATCATCGGGCTCGACCCGGGCGGGCGTGTCGTCAGCTGGAACGCCAGCGCCGAATATGTCGAGGGTTACAAGGCGAAGGAGATCATGGGGCGGAGCTTCGCCTGCTTCTACACGCCCGAGGACGCCGCCGCCGGCAAGCCGGCGCAGAACCTGCGCGCGGCGGCCGAGCGCGGGCGCTGCGAGGTGGAGGGGTGGCGTGTACGCAAGGACGGCTCCCGCTTCTGGGCTGACGTAGTGATCAGCCCGGTGCGGAACGGGACGGGGTCCCTGGTCGGGTACGCTAAGGTCACCCGCGACTTGACCGAGCGCCGCCGCGTCGAGGAAGCCCTGCTGGAACGGGAAGCGCTACTCCGCGCCACGTTCGAGCAGGCGGCGGTCGGCATCGCCGTGGCGGGGCTCGACGCGCGCTTCGTCCGGACGAATCAGGTGTTCCAACGGATGCTCGGCTATAGTGACGAAGACCTGCAGTCCCTCACGTACGTCGACATCACCTACCCGGAGGATCTTCCCAGGAACCGGGAGCTGATGGCCGAACTGGTCGAGGGGAAGCGAACTTCGTTCACGCTGGAAAAACGGTACTGCCGCAAGGATGGCACGCCGATCTGGGCCCAGGTCACGATTTCCGCCCTCCTGAGTGAGCACGGCGAGCCGCGCCTGTTCGTCGGGGTGATCGAGGACATCACTGAGCGCAGGCAGGCGCAGCAGCAGCTACACCGCCACCGGGAACAGCTGCGCGACCTCGCCGCCCGGCTCGAGGCGGCCCGCGAAGCGGAGCGCACGCGCATCGCGCGCGAGATCCACGACGAGCTGGGACAGGCGCTGACGGCTCTCAAGATCGATCTCACATGGCTCAAGCGGCGGCTTCCCCAGCCCGCCCCGGAGCTCGCCGGCAAAGTCGACGGCATGGAGGCGATCCTCGACGGCACCGCCGGCGCGATCCAGCGTATCGCCACCGAGCTGCGCCCCGGCGTTCTGGACGAGCTCGGTCTCAAAGCCGCCATCCAGTGGCAGGCCCGCGAGTTCGAGATACGCACCGGCATCGCTTGCCGGGTCGAGGTGGCAGCCGAGCAACCGGCGGTGGACGCGAGTCGGGCCACCGCCGCCTTCCGGATTTTTCAGGAAGCGCTCACCAACGTCGCGCGCCACGCCGGCGCTACGCGGGTTCTGGTCCGGTTCACCATCTCCGCGCAGGCACTCGAGCTCAGCGTTCAAGACAACGGTCGCGGCATCAGCGACGACGCCCTGGCCGACTCTCGCTCGCTCGGGCTCCTCGGCATCCGTGAGCGGGCGACCAGCTTGGGCGGGACCGTCACCATTGCCGGGGCGCCCGATCGTGGTACCACGCTGACGCTCAGCCTGCCCAGCCTCGAATGATCCGGGTCTTGATCGCCGACGACCACCAGCTGATCCGCGCCGGCTTTCGCCAGCTCGCCGCCGACGACCACGTGATCGAGGTCGTGGGCGAAGCAGCCGAGGGTGGCGAGCTGCTGCGCCGGCTCGAGCGGACGCGCACCGACGTCGTGATCCTGGACATCGGCATGCCCGGCCCGGGATTCGTCCCGCTCATCGGCGAGCTGCGCAAGCGATTCCCCCGAGTCGCCGTGCTGGTCGTCAGCATGCACCCGGAAGGCCAGCTCGCGGTGCAGGCGCTGCGCGCCGGCGCGGCGGGCTACGTAAGCAAGACCCAGGCTCCGAGTGAGCTGCTCGCCGCCGTGAAGAAGGCGCATGCCGGCGGCACGTACGTGAGCCCCGCGCTCGCCGAGCGGCTCGCCGTCGAGCTGCGCTCGGGCTTCGCCGGCCGCGCGCACGAGGCCCTCTCCGCGCGCGAGTACCAGGTGCTGTGCCTGCTCGGGACCGGGAAGAGCAATAAGGAGATCGCGGTCACCCTGTCGGTCGGTCCCAAGACGATCAGCACCTACCGCAGCCGCGTGCTGCGCAAGCTGAACCTCAAGACCAACGCGGACCTGGTCCGCTACGTGATCGAGCAAGGGCTCGCGCCCTAGGGCCCGCCGCCGGCTGTCAGTCGCGCCGGACGCGCCGCCCACCCCATTTCGCACAACGCCGTCGGGTGCCCGCCGACTCCGGCGGCAGCGCCCGCGGCCCAAATTAGCGCGACCGATATGGCGTGGACGACGACCCATTCGAGCCACGAAGTCCAGATGCGTGTCTTCCTCGTCGATGACTCCACCCTCGTGCGCGTACGATTGGCGGCGATGCTCCAGGACATGTGGGAAGTGGACAACGTCGTCGAGGCCGGTACCGTCGCGGAGGCGCTCGCGTTGCTGCCCGAGTCCAAGCCGGACGTCGTCGTCGTGGACATGCGGTTGCCGGACGGGGACGGGTTGGAGGTGCTGCGCGCGGCGAAACGGTTGCAGCCCCAACCCACCGTGGTGGTGCTCACCAATTACACTTACGACCAGCTCCGTTCCACATGCCTCGAAGCGGGCGCAGACGAGTTCCTCGATAAGCGGACGCAGTTCGATCGACTGCCGGCGATCGTGACCAGGCTGCGACCACCCACGCTATGACGCTCGCGACCACGGGCACCGACCGCCCCACGCAGCGCTCGTTGGACGAGTTCACGCAGCTCGCCGGTCGGCTGCTCGGCGTCCCCGTGGTGTGCGTGTCGCTCGTCGCTGCCCGCGGCCGGATGGTGTCGAGCAGCTACGGCCGGCCGGTGTCGATCGCGTTGCTGCTGTGCTACCCGTTCAGCCGTCACATCGCCGCGTCGCGCCGGCCGCTCGTGGTCGCGGACGCGCGCCGCCATCCCCTGACCGCCCGCACCCCGGCGGTCCGGGACGGCCTGGTGACGGCGTACGCCGGCGTGCCGTTGATCGACGCGGCCGGCCGCGCGGTCGGCGCGCTGTGCGTCATGGATCCAGAGCCGCGGCTTTGGAGTGAGGGGGAGCTGGAGCTGTTGCGCGACGTGGCCCGGCTGCTGGTGCGCGAGCTGGCGCAGCGGCCGCCGCTCGCTGGACAGTTTACCCGTGGCGATGCGCGTCATGCGCCACCCCGGGAGCGCCGCAGCATGGCACGCATCCCTGACCGGAGGACGCACGCACGGCCGTGACTCACTGGGTTGCCTGGGACGCGATCATCGGGGCTTAGAGGGAGGGACCGCACGCCCGACCTCGACCATGGTCCGATCCCAGGCCGCCCGGGCCGGCCGCCGCAGGTTGATTGCCCGCCCAGCGTCGACGATATTTCGCGCTTCATTCCCGAGTAGCTCAGTTGGTAGAGCAGCCGGCTGTTAACCGGCGGGTCGGGGGTTCGAGTCCCTCCTCGGGAGCTTTGGTTTGTCTATCCGCGGCTCGCGCGCGATTGCAAATAATTATCTAACCTGCG
>Ga0137415_10004400_pt1 | contig 13948 bp, 12 predicted proteins | sample CZODoug3_1_1_16f_FD_183082 | JGI IMG/M metagenome (GOLD analysis project Ga0137415, IMG submission 183082) | Vadose zone soil fungal communities from Angelo Coast Range Reserve, California, USA - CZODoug3_1_1_16fungal (Hybrid Assembly) | ecosystem: Environmental > Terrestrial > Soil > Vadose... | reverse complement strand
GAACGAGATCGGTGTGCTGCTCGGCCTCTCCTTCTTTACGCGCTAGTAGTGGGGTTCGTCAAAGTCAGGCGCTAGCAGACGGCTTCGTCACACGAAAAACTACTGAGCGGCCACCGTCAGTATCACGGCATCTGATTCATTTGCGCTGGCGCGATTCGATGAGTCGGTTGCCGTGGCGTTGCGGAAGAAGACAGTCGCGGCCGTGGGAATCTGCGACAGGGCGCCCGAGGCGACCATAGCGTCACTCCCGCCAATCCTGGCAAAACCCGAGCTCCGATCGTGCGACCACTGCAGGTCGGTCGTCTTGCCTGCCGAAGTGATCGAGAGCGTCCACGACTGCGTCGCACTGATGCTGAGCGCCAGACCATCGGTCGGCGTCTGTTTCGAGGATACGCTTGCTGCGGTCTGAACGGCCGGTGCTACGTTGCTGACCTGGACCTTCACGCGTGGGGGAACCGTGACACTCACGACGTGGGTGAGGCTGACCGAGGACCCCTGCGCGCCGACGCGAGGTGAGATCAGCGCGGTTCCGAGTACGATTGCCATCGTGACGCAGCGAAGTCGAACCATCTTGCAGAGCCTCAGAGTATCGTGAGCCGCAGCTCAGTCAGTGTGCTTTCTTATGAGGCACAATATGTACCCACCTCTGTGACGGCTTTGTTATGCGACCATGACGGTTCCGTCATGATCTCTGATGGGCTAAGTCGTACTCTGAGAAGGAGTTAGAGCGTCGAGCACGAATCCCATTCCGCGGCGAGTCGTGATGCTGGCGGACGCCCCGGCCTGCTGCAGCTTTTTCCGCAGTCGGGCGACGTGGGCATCGATAACATTGGAGCTGGGATCGAAGTGCATGTCCCAGACCTTGTCGTGCAGCTCGCTTCTGGTGACGGTCTCGCCCGTCCGAAGCATGAGGTGCTCCAGGAGCTTGAGCTCCATGGATGTGAGGCTCACGTCTTCGCCGTTGCACGTCACGCGGCGTGTAAGCCGATTCAAAGTAAGATTGCCGGCGCGGGTTTGTTCGCCGACGCGCGAGCTGCCAGCGCCCCTGCGGATGAGAGTCCGCACGCGCGCGCGAAGCTCCTCATTCGAGACCGGTTTGACGACATAGTCGTCGGCGCCGGCGTCCAGACCGCGAACGATGGAGTCGGTGTCGGCGCGCCCCGAGTAGAGAAGCACGGGAGTGTGCCGCCCGTTCCGCCTCAGCTCCTGAAGAATCTCGAATCCGTGCCGGTCTCCCAGCTGCAGATCGAGAATGATTCCGTCGTATTCGTTCACCAGCGCCAGCGTGCGCGCTTCCTCGCCGGTGGACGCCGTGTCTACGGCGTAGGCTTCGTCGCGCAGCACGCGCGCAATGAGCTTGACTATCGCTCGGTCGTCGTCAACGACTAGAATGCGCATTCAGCTCTGGACTCGATCGTGATGCACCGCAACTCACGAGAAACGATCCATGCATTATGGCTGAATTCGCGCTCCGGTTACAGGGGAGCACGCAAAAGCGGGAGAGAGCTGTTCGCCCTCTCCCGCTCTCGTTCTGACTTGCTTTGGTGGATAACCCTTAGAACATCACTCCGAACGTGATCGGAATGAACTTTAGCGAACCACCGTTGCCCTGAACCTGGTTGTACCGGGCCTCGAGGAAGGTGTCGAAGCCGCTCAGTGGCATCTTCACGCCGCCACCCAGGTCCCAGCCGAAATGGTTGTCCGATCCGCTGCCAAAGCCGGTCACGGTGATCGCGGCATTGTACCAGCCAGCTCCGCCGATCAAATACGGCGAGACGCCCGTCGAGGGTATCTCGTACACCAGATTCCCGGTCACGCTTGTAAAGTGCGCATTGCCCCCGCCACCCTTTATGCCGAACTGGTTGTACGCACCGTCGATCCGAATACCGAGCGGAATCATGGTTGGGCTCAACCCAAGTGTTACGGTGCCGTTGAATCCCGTGCTGAAACCGTTTGACAAGTCGCTTGTCGGGATCGCCGCGCCTGCGGCAACGCCGAAGTGGACCGGGTTTGCGACTTGTGCGCGCGCCTCAAACGGGAGCGAGAGGAGCGCCGTGCCCGCGAGGGCAACAACGAAAAGTGAACGCTTCAAAACGACTCCTGGTTAATGGAGCGCCCGCCGGCGGCCGGTCGGCCGCTACACAGGCGCTAATTCCAGTCTACGCAGCGAGGCAGTCCCGGACAACCCGGGCGGCTTCAATGCGTCAACCGGACGAGCTAGAGTCTTTTGGGGTAACCGCTTGCGGTGGCTTGGCCGGCTGCTTACGCGGACGCCGCTTCGGCACCACCGGCTTGTTCTTTACGACATAGGATGGGTTGATACGCTCGAGCCGGCGGACGCGCGCGTCATCGAGAGCGGTGCGGCAGGCATCCCGCGCGGGCGACAACGAAGCAACGCGAACGCGACCGAGTGCGGTGATCACTTCATCGTGGTATGTCGTAACCTCCACGGAATCGGCTTTGAGAAATGGCATGCCGCACACCTCTCCTACCGGGTATTTTTGGCCGAGCAACGCCAGAACCTTGTCGGGCGAACGGGGCAGGGCGGAAGCGAGCGCGATCGACAGCGTTGCTTCGGCGGAGGCGGAAGCGGGGACTAGCTTATCGGCGACCTGGAGCCACACGCTATCGCCGGTAGCGATGCCACTCGTGACGGACCTGCCAAAATTCTCGTCGGAATCGATTCGCTTCGAGACTTCCGGCGCGCCGCCGTTCTTTATATCCGAGAGTACCAGCTCGGCGCTCCCGATCGGAGTCCATGCGGTATCCTTGCAGCCTGCCGCGGCGATTACCGAAAGGCAGGCGACCGCCTTCACTATCCGCTGCACGCTTCGCGCACGCGGGCTGTGTCGCTCGGCATCCATATCGCAATGGCGCTCGCCTTACGCTCGGCGTCGTGGCCGCCGAGAGCGGCGCCGAGGACCTTGACTGTTGCGTGCGTCGTACCGAGTGAATCGATCACGACGCCATTCGCCCCCACGCGTGCCGCCTGGTTACGGACCGATTTGAGGATGTCGCCGTTGCCGTTGTAAACCGAGTTGGCTCGAGCGGTGATCATGGCGACTTCATAGTAGTCGTACGGGACCTTGTCACTGCTCGGATAAACCGGGACGGCGTTGGCGCAGGTGGGCGCGAGGGTGAGAGCAGGATTTCTGGCGACGATATGTGCGCGCGCCCCACACGCCGTCAGCGTACACACGAGCGACGCGGCGCTGGTTGCGCGCGCGATATCACGAGCCTTCATGCTGATGCTAGCGGCTAAGGCCGGAGGGAAGCGTCTGGCGCGCCGCGTCCCTTTGCTCCGAGAGAAGGCGCGTGGTGAAGCGCTGTCCTTCCGAGATTCGCTCGACCTCGAGCGCAATGGCGTCGACGGCCTGATTCAGATGAGCGAGCTGTGACGAGACCTCGTTCGAGACCTGCGCGGTTCCACCACGCCGGTCCATGCGCCGCGCGAAGGCACGCGCGAGCGGAAGCCCGATGATGATCACCGCGACGGTGAGAAAAAACGCGACCGTCATGTCAACCGCTTGGGGCGGAATCGCGTTGTCGAAGGCATGCGGTGGGATCGTGATCGCCGTTTGGGTGCCGTTGCGATCTGTGATCCTAAACGTGCGCCCATCCGATGGCTGCGGCGCAGTAGGTGCTAGCACCGGTGCGCCCCCCTGACCCGTCGCTGCCGCAGCCCGACCTGCCGCGCCCCGAGTCTGCGCCGCTTGGGAAAGCGCGGCGTTTACTTCCTGCTGAACACTGTTTCTGATCGCCTCCCCGAAGTCGCGGCCGCTAGTCTGCACGTCCTGCTTCGTCGCGGGACTCGGATTCTGAGTCGTCGCCGGCGGCGTCGTGGCCTTGGCGCTGCCTTGAATTGTCAGACTCGCGCTCCAGATCGTTGTCGTCATAAGTAGCTCACCTGATTCAGTAGCGGTCCTTCCCGCCTCGAAGGAATTTAAGCATTAAGAGCACGCCGCGTGGTGAGACCGTGCTCAACACCGAGGCAGGGAATTCCGTATTACCTTAGTTCTGGAACCGTCCCGGTCCATCCCAGGGATCGATTTTCCAACCCAAGCCAATCCAATGCGAGCCCACCCCGTCCTCCCCGCTCTCGCCGGTGCATTGCTTTGCGCCGGAACACTCTCCGCACAACTCTCTACTCCACTCGATTCCGCCACGCTCGCCGGCTTCCGCTGGCGCTCGATCGGTCCCGCCAACATGGGTGGACGCGTCACCGACGTCGAAGGCGTTCCGGGAAATCCGAAAGTCTTTTACGTCGCCACGGCAACGGGTGGAATCTGGAAGACCATCAACGCCGGGACGATGTTCTTCCCGCTCTTCGACAAGGAGCGGGTTATCTCGATGGGAGACATCGCCCTCGCGCCGTCGGACCCCAACATCATCTACGCTGGCACGGGTGAGGAGGATTCGCGGAACTCCATCTCGCCCGGCGGCGGCGTCTACAAATCGACTGATGGCGGCCGAACGTGGAAGCTGATGGGTCTCGAAGCGACGCAGCAGATCGGGCGCATCGTCGTCGACCCGACCGACCCGAACATCGTTTACGTTGCGGCACTGGGTCACGCGTGGAATTCGAATCCGGAGCGGGGACTCTACAAATCGACTGACGGCGGGAGCACCTGGCACCTGGCGAAATTCGTCAGCGACAAGGCGGGATTCGTCGATCTGGCGATGGATGCCAAGGATCACAACACGCTCTACGCGTCGAGCTGGGAGAGAGTAAGAGGGCCGTATTTCCTGAAGAGCGGCGGACCGGGCAGTGGACTCTGGAAGTCGACCGACGCCGGCGCAACGTGGCGGGAGATCAAAGGTGGCGGCTTCCCTGAGACTCCGAAGGGACGTATCGGAATCGCCGTTTCTCCGTCGAATCCGCAAATCGTTTACACCTGGGTGGAGGCGGACACACTTCCTCACCCGCTCGCTCGAGGAGAGAAGGCGGACACGAGCAGGCGCCAGAAAACCAACAGCGGCATCTATCGTTCAAGCGATGGTGGCGCGACCTGGACGCTGACCTATCGGAACGAGCCGCCAGGCCAGGCCGGGGGCGGGCTCGGCGATGCGCGGCCGTTCTACTACTCACAGATTCGCGTCGATCCCCGCAACCCCGATCGCATCTATTGGATGTCTTCGGTGTTCCGCATCTCGGAGGACGGAGGGAAGACCTACCGCCGCGGTGCGCTGGGCGTTCATACCGACTGGCATGGCATGTGGATCGACCCGAGTGATCCCGATCATTACATCCTCGGCGACGACGGCGGAATCGCCGTCACCTACGATCGCGGCGGTACCTACGACTTCATCAACACCTTCCCGATCGGTCAGTTCTACGCCGTGAGCTACAGCATGGAGAAGCCTTATAAAGTATGCGGCGGCCTCCAGGACAACGGATCGTGGTGCGGCCCGTCGCGCGCGAAGAATCGCGTTGGAATCACCAACAACGATTGGTACAACGTCGGCGGCGGAGACGGCTTCTACACCGCCGTCGATCCTGACGATGGGAACATTGTCTACAGCGAATCACAAGGCGGAAACGCCGGGCGCCTCAATATCGGGCAGAACACGCGCGCGATAATCATGCGCGGAGGTGGACGCGACCGGACGAGCATCTTCGAAGACTCGGTCATCATCGCCAGGGGAGATACGACGCGGCCGGAAACGCCGCCGACCACCCGCGCCCTCGCTGAAATTCGCGTCCGCGCAGCGGCGGATTCCGCGCGGGGGTATCGCTTCAACTGGTCGACCCCGTTTTTCCTGTCCCCGCATTCGGCAAGTACCATCTATATGGGTGCCAACCGCCTGCTCAGATCGACCGATCGCGGCGACCACTTCTATCCGATTTCTCCGGATCTGTCGACCAAGGATTCGACCCGAATCATCATGAGCACAAGGCTCACCGGCGGAATCACGCGCGACAACTCCGGAGCCGAAACTCATGGCACCATCACGACTGTGGCGGAGTCGCCGATCCGGCCGGGAATTCTCTGGGTTGGCACCGATGACGGCAACGTCTGGCTCACTACCAACGACGGTGGACAGTGGACGGATCTCACGACCCGCTTTCCGGGGTTGCCGAAGAAAACCTGGGTGAACCGCGTCGAGCCCTCGCACTTCGATACAGCCACGGTTTATGTCGCCTTCGACAATCATCGCGAGAACGATTTTCATCCGTATCTGTACGTGTCGAACGACTTTGGCAGGACATTCCATTCGATCACCAACAGCTTGCCCACCGGCGGCGCCGACTTCGTCCATGTCATTCGCGAGGATCCGGTCAATCGCGATCTGCTGTTCGTCGGAACTGATCTCGGTGCATACGTGTCGACTGATCGCGGCGCGAGCTGGCAGCGTTTCATGACCGGCTTGCCAACGGTTCCCGTACACGATCTGAAGATCCATCCACGGGATCGCGAGCTGATCGCGGCCACCCACGGCCGATCGATCTGGATAGTCGACATCGCGCCGCTCGAGGAGATGAACAATGGCCTGATGGCTCGCGCGACGAATTTCTTCACGCCGAAGACGGCCTACGAGTACTCACAGGCCAACACTCAGAACTTCACCGGCAACAAAGTCTTCCTTGCGCCGAATCCCCCGTATGGCGCGGAGCTGGTCTATCGGCTGACGTCGGGAACTTCGCGGGACACCGCCAGAATCGTCGTCACCAACATCAAGGGCGACACCGTCAAGACTCTGACGGGTCCTGGAGGCGTCGGTTTGCACAGAGCCACCTGGGATTTGCGCGGACGGCCACGGCCTCTCGGGCCGGCCGCACTGCGCGACAGCATCAACGGAGCGCGCGTGAGACGCCAACGTGAAGATTCTGTGCGCGCTGCCCGTGGTGCCGATACGACCGCTGCCGGTCGAGTTCCGCCCGGGGACACTGCCGCGTTAACAGCGGCTCGTGACACCATGGCCGCGATGCGCGCACGTGGCGACACTGCCGCCTTGCGCGCGTTTCGAGAGCGGACGCTGGCGCGTGGCGGTGGCGGTGGCGGTCGCAGGGGCCAGGGCGGATTCGGTGGCGGCGCGCCTGGCGAAATAAACCTGCGTCCGGCCGAAGGCCCGATCGGCGGTGCTGCTCCCGGCGCGGGCGGAGAGGGCGGCGGTGGATTTTTCGGCGGCGGCCGCGCGGGAAATCTGGTCGACCCCGGCGACTACATGGTGACGATCAACGCTGGCGGCCAGATCATGCGGCAAGTCGTACACGTCGAGAGAGTCGGCGACATAGTCAATGTCGACTTCGGGCCCGACCAGGATGAGGAGGATGGCGGTGGGGATCCGAACGAACCGTGAACGTAAACGAACTCCAACTTATGACTACCGGCCGAGGGCCGTCAGAAGCATAGGTGCGGGCTGGGGGCTAAACGCGCACGAAAATCGAATCGTCAGCCCGCGGCCGAGAACTGTCACGCCGACAGCCCTCGGCCGGTAGTCATACGTTGCAGTTGTCATTGCCTGCAGATTGTCCCGCCCTCATCACGAACGGAGTGGAAGCGCGAACAAAAGTGTCAATACTCTGTGGATCATGGGCGAATTCGTGACACGCTGTTTACTCGATTGCGCGGGCACCGCAATGCAACGCGATTGACAGGTTATGCATACGTAGGAGAGTTTACCGCGCGATTTACACAATTCGCTATTGCAAAATACAGTTTGTGGCTTAGTGTGGATGTGGCGTATAGTCATTTGTTTCCTGCCTTCTGGCCGGTCACCAACACGCTCAGGATCTTGAAACTTGACATCACCAGTTCCCGGTAGTTCAGACATCGAGCGGTTTGCCAACGCTGTCGATGTGTCGCGAGAGCCCAACATCGCGCACTACGATGGTGGAATGCGCCACACATCGGACCAGCGGCACGAAGAACTGATGTCGGCGTTCGAAGAACTGAGTGTCGCCGAGGAAGAACTGCGCGCGCAGCAGGAAACCCTCGTTGAGACAAGCAGTCTGCTCGAGATTCAGCGCAACCGCTACCACACGCTGTTCGAGCTGGCGCCAGATCCCTATGTGGTCACTGACGGCTCAGGCATCATCGAGGAAGCCAACGCGGCTGCCTCGATGCTGCTGGGACTGTCCGGTGCGCAGCTACTCGGCAAATCCCTCGTGACCTTTGTGGATGGCCGCTCTCGCTCGGAATTTCAGACTCATCTCAACGCACTCGGCAACGGAACCCGCGTGGACAAGTGGATGATCGAGACGAGAGTGCGAGACGGTGCTGCTGTGACCGTCGAGGCAACCGTCTCGACGCTCGAGACACGCGCGGATGGAATGAGCTCGCTCTGCTGGCTGCTGCGCGACATAAGCGCGCGACGCCAGACGGAAGAAAGCATGCACGCGCTCAATCGATCGCTCAACGCGCGCGTGGCTCAGCGCACGCGCGAGCTGGAGCTCGCTCTCGAGGGCGAACAAACCGCTCGCAAGGAAGCCGAGACTGCGAATCGCATCAAGTCGGAGCTGTTCGCTCGTCTCAGCCACGAATTCAGAACGCCGCTCCACGCCGTGTCGGGATACCTCGAGATACTCCAGCAGAACATTCATGGGGGTCTCAACGCGGAGCAGCGCAGGGACGTCGGGCGCATTCACCAGGCGCAGGAGCACCTGCTCACCCTCGTCAACATGATTCTCGATTTCGCGAAACTGGAAGGCGGCCCGATTGAGCTGTCGATGGCCGAGATTCCGATCGAGGAAACACTCCGCGGCGCCGAAGCGCTGGTCGGGCCCCAATTCGCGAAGAAAGGCTTGACCTATACGCACAGAAGCGGCGACCCGTCGCTCAGCGTATTCGCGGATCGCGAAAAGGTGCAGCAAATCATTGTCAACCTTCTCGCCAACGCCGTGAAGTTCACGCCGACCGGGGGGTCCGTCGAACTTGATTGGAGAATAGAGGACGAGAGTCTGCTGGTCCGCGTTCGCGACACCGGATCCGGTGTTCCGGAAGACAAGCTCGATCAGATATTCGAGCCGTTCGTGCAGTTGCGAGCGCCGGGCTCGGTACCGAGCGGAGGTACCGGTCTCGGCCTGCCGATCAGTCGCGACCTCGCGCGCGCGATGGGGGGCGATGTGACTGCCGGTAGCGCCCTCGGCGTTGGATCTGTATTCACGCTGACGCTGCCGCTGCGAAAGCGGGCGGCCGGCCCCAAGCTTTCAGGGCCCAGGACCGGCAATTAGCTTTGGAGATGCGTTCGCATCTCGCATTCCGGAGCTGACATTGCCGCAATCAACAGCCGCCCTCTACGACCTCGTCGAAGACCCGTCGGTCTTCATCAAGCAGAACTGGAAGTCATACACGGCCGACGACCACGAAGTGTGGGGCTTGCTCTACGAGCGGCGGATGAAAGAGCTGCGGAAAAATGGCAGCAAGATCTTTCTCAGGGGCGCCGACACGATCGGACTCCAGAAGGAGACGGTTCCCGATCTCGCCGAAGTGAATCGCCGGCTCGCACCGCCCACCGGGTGGGAAGCGGTGCCCGTCAACGGCTACATACCGGCCAAGGCTTTCTTCCAGTGCCTGTCACTCCGGAAATTTCCGACGACGGTGACCATAAGGAAGCGCGAGCAGCTCGATTACCTGCCGGAACCGGACATCTTCCACGATGTCTTCGGTCACGTGCCGCTTCACGCCGATCCGGTCTTCGCCGATTTCCTCCAGCACTATGGGCAGGTTGCCGCCGCTGCGGAAAACGAAGAGGACATCACGCGAATGGCGCGTCTCTTCTGGTTCACCGTGGAGTTTGGGCTCATTCGCGAAGACGGACAGGTCAAAGTCTACGGCAGCGGACTCATCTCCTCCCACGGCGAGGCGGCGAACGCACTCGGCCCCAAATGCGATCGGCGGCCTTTCTCGCTAGACGCGGTTTTCAACCAGCCTTTCGAGATCGATCACTTTCAGGACATACTCTTCGTGACCGAGTCGTTCGATGCTCTATATCAGGCAGTCGAGGAGGCGGGACGGAGAATCGGGACGATCCGTTAGCCCGGCTCCATCTTTAGGTGTCAACCGCGACCGACCTGCGGTTGATCTGGAGACGCCAATAGCCTGTCGATCGACCAGGCCCCGCTGCCGTTGATCAAGTTTGCGAAGAGGGTACCCTTCGTCACGAGTGTCCCTCTAGCAGTTCGATGCGCGGACGCGGGCGAGCTTATCGATGAGTGAATCCAGCTCTGAAGGCAGGAGAACAGATACCGCCTGCGAATCCCACCGGTTCACCGGATCGTCCAGCTCCTTCAACAAATCGAGACCATTTGCAGTTATTCGACAGAAGACGCGGCGGCGGTCCTTCGCGCAGGGGATGCGCACTACCAGTCCTTTTCGTTCGAGGCGATCCACCAGGCGGGTCACGCCCGGAGTTTGCTCTATCATGCGCTCGCCGATGGTAAGCGTCGGCAGTCCGTCGGGCCCGGCGCCGCGAAGTATGCGCAGCACGTTGTATTGCTGCGGAGTGATGCCGTGCGGCTCGATGACCTGCGCGAGACTGCGTTTCACGGCATCGGCGGTACGGAGGAGACCGAGCGTGGCTTGCTGCTCGCGTGAACGAAAGCTTTCGGGTGGCTTTTCGTCAGTCGCCATGGCCCAGTCTATGTATAGTCGGGACGTTCGGCAAGCAAATGCTTACGCTCGCGGGCCATTGGCTGCCAGACGCCACATTTTACGGGTTTCGGGAACGGGTTTGCTTTTAGATTGGTGAACCGCCAGACAGGCCCTTTTTGCCGTCCGGCGTGTATTAATCCGGAATTTCGTTCGAACCCTGCCTAGGAGTTTTCGCGTGAAAAAAATATTTGCCCCTGCTGCGTTGATCCTCGCTGTCGCGTGTGGCGGTGGTGGAGACGGAACCGGAGTGGTCAAGACGCCCAGCGACATCAGCAACATGAACGTCGGCGAGGTGAGAGTTCTGAATCCGAGCGACATACCGAACGGGATTGATCTGCCCGCGGGCTCAGGGGCCCGCGACTACGTCATCATCGTCGGCAACACGAGTACGCAACATGACGTGCCCGCGAACTACGTGGTGAAGGCCGACAGATCGAACACCGGCACGTTCGGTATCGAGACAGCTGCGGATCTTCAGGCTCAGTCCAGCCTTCAGTTGAATCAGGTTCCACTGGCGAGGACGCCGCAGGAGGCGGTCGAGAATCGGGTTCGCTCATTTGAGCGTACGAGGCTGGTAATGCGGACGCCGTCCGGTCCGCTCGGTCTCTCGGGGCTTTCCGCGCGCCGCAGCGCTCAGGTTTCTCAGGCATCGGTGCCGGCCGTCGGTGACGTGATCAACGTGAAGATCCCCGACGCGTCGAGCAACAGTCTCTGCAACAACTACTTCTCGACGCAGGCAGTCGTTGCTTCGGTGAGTCGGAGGGCTATCCTGGCGGTGGACACTCTCGATGGGCCGCCCAGTCTCCTGTTCACCCAGCCGCAGATGGACTCCATCACGCAAGAGTTCGACGGCGTCACTTTTCCAACGGATAGCTCCTATTTCAACAATCCCACTGATGTCGACGGGAATAGCCGCATCATCATGCTGTTCACCGGCGAGATCAACAAGCTGACTCCCCCGAATACTACCGGCGGATTCGTCGGAGGATTCTTCTTTGCTGGTGATTTTTTCCCGACCGTCGGCAATGCTCAGGCCCAAGGTTGTGCGCAGAGCAATGGAGCGGAAATCTTCTACCTGCTCTCGCCGGATCCCACCGGAAAATTCGGCAACGTTCGCTCGACCAGCTCGGTGCGTCAGGGGACCCGCGGCACGATCGCGCACGAATTCCAGCACATGATCAACGCCGGAAATCGCTTTCAGAACCCGCAGGTGAGCAACTTTGAATCGACTTGGCTCGATGAGGCGCTCGCGCACTTCGCTGAGGATGCCGTCGGTCGCACTCAGCGCGGCTTCGGCGACCTCCAGGCGCTGACTTTCGCCGACGTGTTGCCGTGCAATTCACCCTGCTCGCAGGGCAACGACTTCAACGCGTTTTTCTTCCAGAACCTGGCGCGCCTGACCTACTGGATGGACAAGCCCGACCAGTTTTCGCCGACGAGTAAGATGGCGGACACGAGCCTGGCGACGAGGGGAGCGGCCTGGGCCATCGTCCGCTACGCGGCCGACAACTACTCCAACGGACTCCCGCGCGCTCTCACGCGCGCGCTCGTTGCCGGCCCGGATACCGGGGTCGTCAATTTCGTGGCCGCGACCAAAGTCCCCATCGATACCGCTGTGAAGGGGTGGCTCGTGTCGATGTACGCCGACCACCTTGCAATCGCGGGGCTCGATGCGAAGTACCAGTATCGTTCGTACAACTTCCACAGCGTGATGCCGCCAGTGGCGAAGTCGGTGCTGAGTCAGTCAGTCGCGATGTACCCGTTGCGGATTCAGTCCATCGGCAGCGGCAGCGACAACATTGCGTCGAAGAATCTTTCGGGCACCGGAACCTACTTCCGGCTCACCGTAGCGTCCGGCGCGACCGCGAAGAACGTGAAGGTCCTTGATCCGTCCGGGAGCGTGGCGAGTTTCGTGGGCGAGCATATCTACGTTCTCCGCGTTCAGTAGGCGAAGCTGCTACAAACCAACTGAACCGCGAACTGAACAAGGTGAGAGGTCGCTGGTAGTAGGTTCGAGGTGCCGGGTAACCTGGCACCTGCCACCTATAATCTTTCACCTCTTACCTTGTTCCTCTCGCAGTTCAGTTAGTTCCATGCCTCACCTTCTATGGCAGAGTCCCTCACGCGCCAGAGGCCCTACGCGTCCCGCAGCGCTGCGATGGGCGTCTCCTTGAAAACATCCCGCCCCGCGAGCAACCCGATGAGCAGCGTGAGCCCAACGATCGCCGCCGCGATTCCAACAACCGGCGTCATCGCCGGAGCGAAGGGCGTCTTGAAGATGTAACGCACCACTGCCCAACCCCCCGCCAGCGACAGCAACATTCCGGTGAGGCCGCCCATCAAACCGAGAAGAGAGTATTCCGCGAGAAGAATACGGGCGATCTGACCGCGCGTGGCGCCGAGCGTCTTGAGGAGCACTCCCTCCCGAACCCTCTCACGTCGAGTCGCCGACACCGCGCTGAACAGAACCGGAATTGCAACGGCGAGGCTGAAGAGCGCCATGAACCGGATCGCCAGCGAGACTTTCCCGACGATCTTATCAACCGTGCGCTTGATCGCGGTGAGGTCAATGCTCGACACGTTCGGGAACCGGTTCACGACCTCGCGCTGAAGGAGCGCGACCGCCGTGTCCTTTACCTGCGCGAGCAGCACGTACTGGTTCGGTGCTCCCTTCAGCGCGGGAGGCGCGAACACCACAAAAAAGTTGGGCTCGAACCGGGTCCACACGACTTTTCGGAGACTCGTAATGCGGGTGGGGATCTCCTGGCCTTGCACATCCCAGGTGATGATGTCGCCGAGCTTGACGTTGAGCTCGCTGGCAATTCCTTCCTCCAGTGAGATCTCTCCGGTGTCACGGACAACTTTCACCGCGCTGTCGCTGAACCATTTGCCAGCAACGATCGTCTCGCTCGCCGCGGGCTTCTCCCGGTAAGTCGAGCGGAACTCACGTCTCAAGGCCCAGGACGCGCGGCCACCCGGCTGCCCGCGTGAGACGGGTTTCATGTCGGTGACGCGCTTTCCATTGATCGCGGCAATGCGCATGGTGACGACTGGTGCCAGCTGGACCACATCATTTCCTCGACTCCTGACGATCGAATCGAGTCCCCTCGCCTGATCCTGTTGCACATCGAAGAACACGACGTTTCCGCGCGATTCCGCAGCCGCCGTTGTGAATCGACCGAGGATGTTGTTCTGCACGAGATAAAGAGTGCTCACCAGGAACGCGCCGAACCCGAGCGCGAGCGTTACGGCGCGAGTCTGATTGCCGGGGCGATAAAGATTGGCGACCCCTTGTCGAACGACATAAGGCCAACGCTTACGCAGTCCCTTGCGCGCTGCCCATGATAGGAGAC
>Ga0137415_10004399_pt1 | contig 13948 bp, 13 predicted proteins | sample CZODoug3_1_1_16f_FD_183082 | JGI IMG/M metagenome (GOLD analysis project Ga0137415, IMG submission 183082) | Vadose zone soil fungal communities from Angelo Coast Range Reserve, California, USA - CZODoug3_1_1_16fungal (Hybrid Assembly) | ecosystem: Environmental > Terrestrial > Soil > Vadose... | reverse complement strand
GTGTCCATTTTTGGAGACCAGCTTGCGGTCCCGCACATCGGTTCCCGGTGGTGCATCCTGCCCGTTCCACATAAACCCGATTACGTACGCAAAGCGTGTGTCGCCGAGATCGAAAGCCACTAACACTTCGTCGCCTACATTGGGCATAAAGAACGACCCGGTATTGCCGCCGCTCATTGAGGTCGCGATGCGTATCCAGTCCGTCTCGTGGCCTGAGTCGAGCCAGGGAAAATTAACCTTCACCTGGCCTACATCCACCAGGAGTTCCGCGAGCTCGCGGTAAAACGGGGGGAGCCGACTTAGCCTCGGAAACCCCTTCACCACGCCGCGGAGGCTCGACTCGTCCGCCGGCCCCGCCACTCTGACCCGAGCTGCCGCGAGGTTCCGAGCCCGTGCCACACGATCGGGTCCCGTCGCGGTCGCCTTCGCGGCGCGTCCGAACGCCTTGTCCAGGAGGGCGGATGCATCGAGGACCGATGGCAGCTCGAACACGGGCGCGCGAATCGACCCGATGCCATAAGGATGTGGGGTGTCACCCGGGAAAGAATCCTTTCGCGACGAACCAGATGGCCCCCAGGATGGCCACGCGGTTCAGCGCGGCGAGAAAATTCGCGAGGAGGAACATGTTTCGTTCGAGGGCCTTCCCTTCCGCGTTGAACACGGAATACACGTAAATCGGGATCGTGTCGCTCATGCCCGGGATGCTGAGCAGGAGGTACAATCCGGAGTAGCCCGTTTTCTTGACGAGCTTTTCCGCCTTGGCGACGGTCCAAGCGGCGACACGCCAACGTGCCGACCATTTCTTGATCGGTCCTTCGATGTTGAGGCCGAAGATGAAGATGAGCCACGCGCCCAAGGTCTTGCCCGCTGCGATCGCGAGTCCGGTGCCGAGTAGGAAGCCGAAGTTTTGGTCGGTCAGGGGTTTGATGAGGGCGATCTCGATCGGGATCGGCAGGACAATCGCAGCGAGGATCGCATATCCGAAGGCCAGGAGCATGTAAATCCAAGGCGTGTTGTAGGAGTCGAGCAGGATCTGTACGAGGTCAACCAAGGCCTTCGGCGTCGTATCCGATGGGGGTTATAAAAACCGCGGCCGTGAGTCCGCTCATCGGGAAAGAGGATGCAGTTCTCCGTCGGCAGTCAACAGCACGACCCGGCTGTCCTCCCGCTCCGCGGCAACTCGATAGCCGATCCGATTTGCGAGGCGTTCCGCGAAGATGCGGATCGACGCATGGCTTGGAACGTTCTCCGCCTCGAGTCGCAGGCGGCTCTCGCCTACGAAACTGTATCCCTTGCATTCGATGAACATTGGCTTCCCGAGGCGGTCGAGCTCCGCGTATTCGTCCTCCCATCCCAGGTTCCAACCTTCCACCAAGGTGTGGCGGATCACCGTGCGGGTCGGCAGGCTGGGCAGGAGGGCGAGGGTCTCCTTCAGCTTCCTCCATTCGTTTCCGGACTTGGGGACCATGAGCTTCTGATAGATCTCCTCATTGGGGGCGGCCACGGTCACGTAGAGTTGGGTGGGGAGCCGGCCTTCTGCATGCATTCGTCGGAGGGCCGCTGGAGTCGTCCCGTTTGTGACGAGGAACGTCGACATGTTCCTGCGTTTGAATTCGTCGATCATCTCTCCGAGTCGGCGGTACAACGTCGGTTCGCCCGTGAGGCTGATCGCGACATTCGTGGGATGCCAAGCTTCGAGGAACCTCTCGCGGGTGACGTTCGGGTTTCCTTTGAAGCCGCTCAAAAGCTCCCGCTGCGCGCGAATCGAATCCTCGACGATCAAGCCCGGGTCGTCCGCGAGGGCAAGCGAATCCGAGCCCCACTCTTGGGTCCGCCAGCAAAACTGGCAGGCGAGGTTGCATGCATCCACCGTCGGGGTCATCTGGAGGCAACGGTGGCTCTCGATGCCGTAGAAGGTCTGCTTGTAGCACCCGACTCCCTTCGTCAGGCTGGCCTTCGTCCAATGGCACAGCTTCACGCCGCTGTGCTCGCCGACGATCCGGTACCCCTGTCGCTCCAGGACTTCCTGCTTCTGCTCATCCATCCGGCGCGGCATGCGACCTGGACCATAAAGGACTTTCGCGGTCGGCCCTTCTCGTCTCACAAACGATGTGGAGCCGCGTGCTCCTCAATCGCGTTCCGATCCAAGGCATTTCCGATTCGAGGCCCACTTCACGCGGCGTCTTGTTCGTCCTCGTCGAAGGCATGGAGGCGGCTCCGTTCCGTTTCACGGGCGCGAGGTCCCGCGACCTCGGCAGCCTTCTCCAGGAGGTGCTTCACGGCATGGCTCGACTCGGGTTCTTCCAGGAGCAGGGCGACCTCCCGCTCGTCCAGTCCCAGTCGCGCCGTCATGTGGATACGCAGCTCTTCGTCCCCCGCGAACAACAGGCGAATCGTCGGGAGGAGCTCGTCGAGGATCAACGTCTGGGAGACATGGAGATAGGTCGCGAACTTCTTCGCCAGGGAACTACGGGTCGCGCGCTGCCCTCGAGATCGGGCCATCTGGATCAAATAGTATGGGAACTCGAGCTGACCGCCGCGGCCGCGTCCCTTCCGGGCCACCGCGACGCCGCTGGACATCAGCTCGCTCGCATACGACCAGAGACCGTAGCTCTGCCGCCGTCGAGCGCGCCCGAGGAAGATGTCGGCTCGGCTCAGGGCCTCATACCCGCGGACGAGGTCGTCGGGCCGGGAGTACTCGTGGCCAAGGTTTTGATCCACCCAGAGGATGAGGTCCTCCGGAGACTCGTCGAGTCCTCTGGCCGCGTCTCGAGCACGCCGGGCGTCGCCGGACCGCAGGATCTCCTCGATCGCCGGGAAAATCGTGTGTTCTCGGTCGCGATATCCGAGCGCGCCCGTTGCCGCGCTCCGAACCGCCTTCTTCCCGATCGCGAGCGATTCGAGGTCGTTGATGGCCGAGCGAAGATCTCCGGCGCTCCGTTGCACGATCACATCGATCACATCGGAGGCGACCTCGATCCCTTCCTGGGAGGCGATGGTCCGAAGTATGTTTTTCATCGCGTCATCGTGAATGGCTTGAAATTTGATGGTCTTGCATAATCGTTTGAGGGAAGAGGATCGCCGAGTCAGCCCGTAGTAGTCGTTCGCGATGAGGACGATGGGTTGGCCGCTCGCCTGGATCGTGTCGACAATCGCACCGATTCCGCCGCGATCCTCTCGGCCGAACACGTTGTCGGCTTCGTCGAGGACAATCAGCTTGCGACCTCCCTGATTCGTTCGGAGAAACTCTCCCGTTTCACTGAATGTCTGCAGGACCGCGCCCCGGGTAGCTGTCTTACGGATCGCCTCCGCATTTCGGCTGTCGGAGGCGTTCATCTCCACGACGCTCCAACCCATCTCGTTCGCGAGGGCCAGGGCGGCGCTAGTCTTCCCGATCCCCGGCGGACCCTGGAGGATCACCGCACGCTTGTCCGGTCGCCCCCGTTGCCACGCGGCCGCCCATTTGCGGAGTTCTGCCACCGCGGTCGGATTCCCGGCCACGTTGTCGAGATCCTTCGGCCGGTACTTTTCCACCCAACTCGTCATGCGCGTTTGGAGAATCGGCGCGTGCGGTCATAACCCTATCACCAAGGTGCCGAAATCGGGTGAAATAGGCCGAACGTACTGTTTGTATAGCTGTTACAGAATCGCATATGAAAATATATGTTTCAGCTAAACTGAAGTTCCGATGCTCATTTCGGTCCCTTGGGCTGCGACGTCTCGTACTGGTCGCAAAGCTCCTGCAAGAACTCGTCATAGGTCTTCCGAAACTTCAGGCGGTACAATCGATCCCGCGTGTCGGTCGTCAACTGAATCGTCGTGAGTTCTCGGACGCGCTTCGGCATGGACTCGGAACTCATAGGATTATATGTCCATATAGTTCTATGGATTGTCCACACTATGGCCTTGGAACTCCCGTAGCGGTTCGGACTACCCAACGTATATGGAAAACGTGGTGCTGGAACCACGAGAACGCTCCGTTCCACCGGGAAAATCCGCGGTCATTCCTTAGGAAAGGACGAAAGGGCCCTGTGGCGCGCTCGAGCCGACGACTTACTCCGTGTAGTCCTCAAGTCGGAGCTGCGGTGTATCCGCCTTGCGTTGATCGGGCCTGCGGATCCGTCGCTGCATTTCGTTCTGAACGCGATTGAACGTCTCAATCTCGATGAGTGCGTCGTGTTTCCCCCGCTTGATCCCGCCGTTCAACCGCGACAGTCCGCAGTACACGGGATTGCTCAGGATGTTCGCGATCGTCTGGCTCGCCCAAGCGCGTCCGGTCTTTGTTCGGTATCCGTCGCGATTGAGCTCCTGACAGATTTTCGCGATTCCTTTTCCCTCGAGATACCGGCGGAAGATTAGGGACACGACGCGGGCCTCTTCCTGTTTCACCTGGAGGATTCCGTTCACGTAGTCATACCCGTACGGGCTCGCGTAGGTGAGGAACGCGTTTGCTTTCTTCACGGCGCTGTTAAGCGCGTCCGCGCTTTGCTGGCCTCTCGCACGGCGGATCACCTCTCTCTCATTCAGGTCCCGCTCGATGCACAGTTTGCGGAGGGCCTCTTCCTCCGTTTCCGACGAGTAGTGTTGCAGGAGCTCGCGGGTGGATCCAAACCGCATATAGACCTCCCAGAACAGGAGGGCGTCCGCGGGCGCGCCATCCGCGCAGTGCTTACACAGCACAACCTTCTCCTTCCGGATCGTAGGGTCCGCTCGAGGGTTCGCATCGACCTCATGACTCACGAGGCTCTTAGCGGACCAACAACGTGCGCATCGCCCCTCCACGATTCAAGCCTCCGTGACGACGAGGGCCGCTCCCGGATCGAGGTGGACCGGGGGCGCGCGGGCATTGGAGAGGAGGGCTCGGGAACGAAGGCCTTTCTGCGCCGCGTTAAACACGTTCGCCGAGACGATCGCCTCGTGTTCTGCCCGGCGAACAATGCCGTCCCAACGCAGGAATCCAGCATAGACCGGATTGTGCAGGATTCGGTAGACCTTGACCGGTGTCCATTGGGTGTCTCGTTTCGTGCGGTATCCGTCCTCGTTCAACCCGGCCGCAATTTCCTCCAAGGTGCGACCCTCCCCGCAACGCGTGAACATCTCCCGCACCAGCGGCGCCTCACCCGCGTTCGGAACGAGCCGGCCATCGGAGATGTCGTAGCCGAGCGGAGGATGGAATCCAAGGATTCCCGGGCCTTGCTTCGCCTTTTGCGACATCCCCATGTACACGCGCTCGCCGATCTGTTCCGACTCGAGCTGGGCGATCCGCTGAATGATGTCCATGACGAACCGTCCCATCGCCGTGGAGGTGTCGAGGGACTCCGTCGCCGAGACGAAGTTCTTCCCCCATTCCCCGAGGTTGTCCATCATCTCCATGAAGTTCCGAGAATTTCGATGGATTCGGTCCATCTTGATCACGAGAATCGCGTCCCAGCGGTCCCGTTCCGCAATCATCCTCTCGTATGCGGGCCGTCGGATGTTCCGTCCCGAGTGACCGTCATCAACGTAGCGGGCGGCCACTTCCCAATCGCGGGCTAGGCAGTACGCCTCCAGGCGCTCCCGTTGCGCTCCGAGCGAGAACCCTTCCTTCGCCTGGTCCTCGGTAGAGACTCTCGTGTATGTCGCGACTCGAACCGTGCCCATCCCGGGCGCCGAAGGCACCTCATACTACAATAGACTGCCGGTCGGACGAAAGTCTGACGCTGGAACTCTCCGAAAATGCGTTCCCAGAGAGAGGACGGCAGTTGAGCAAGAAGCTAATTTTTATCAGGTGTCAAGAATACTAATTCACTCGCGCGCGGCTCTTCGGGACACAAAGTAGCATGGGGATGCATCCTTTTGCCGTTACCTAATAAAATCGCGATGAAATCGCTCACAGGTATATTATGATAATATTTACGTTTACTCACCCAATTGGAATAATTTCTCTCTCCATATATTAGTCAACGTGTTTTCTTCGCACGCAGGTCGGTGAGGACTTCTTTGGCTCGATCCATCCGGACCTTGCGTTCTTTCACGAGGACTTCGACGACCCGATCCACTTCGTCCCCGGCGGCGCCCACGGAAGCGGCGATATTGCGCGCATGGAGAGACATGTGTCCTCGCTGGATTCCCTCCGTAGCGAGGGCACGAAGCGCCGCGAAGTTCTGGGCCAGTCCGACTGCGGCGATCACCTCGCCGAGCTCCTGCGCGCTCTTCACGCCCAGGAGGCGGACGTTCGCCTTGGCCGTCGGATGGACCGCCGTCGCACCGCCCACAAGTCCAACCGCCATCGGAAGCTCAATGGTTCCGACCAGATCGCCGTTGGCATCTTTTTCCCAAGTCGTCAAGGAATGATATCCGCCGTTTTTCCATGCTGCGTAGGCATGCGCCCCGGATTCGATCGCTCGCCAATCGTTCCCAGTGGCGACGACAACCGCGTCCACGCCATTCATGATCCCTTTGTTGTGGGTCGCGCAGCGAAACGGGTCTGCATCGGCGAAGGCGTACGCCTCGAGGATGCCCTCGATGACATCCTCAGCCGAGAGGTCATCCGTTTTGAGGACGTCCTTCGCAAAGACCGCGCGAGCCCGGACCAGGCGGCGGACCGCTAGGTTGGAGATGATCCGCAGGTACACCCGTCCTCCGGTCCACGTCTCGAGGTGCGGGGCAATGGCCTCGGCCATCGTGTTCACCGCATTCGCGCCCATCGCGTCCCGGCAATCGACGACCAAGTGGGTGACCACCATCGGGCCCCGCTTTGTCTCGACGACCCGGACCTCGACGTCCTTCGCGCCTCCGCCGACCTTCACGAGCATGGGATCCTTCTCGTTCGCAATTGAAAGGATCTCGTCCCGATGAGAGAGGATGGTGATCCGTGCGCCGTTCGGATCCGTTACGCCGACAAGTTGGATCTGGCCCAGCATGATCGGCCCGGAGCCGCTTGTGGTAAAACCGCCGCGTTCCCGCGCCATCCGCGCCGCGTTGGAGGCTGCGGCGACAACACTCGGTTCCTCGATTGCCATCGGGACGAGGTAGTCCTTCCCGTTCACGCGAAAGTTCACAGCGATGCCGAGGGGGATGGGCATGGCGCCGACCACGTTCTCGATCATGTGGTCGACCTGTTCGAAGCTCAGGGCTCCGGTGTTCCGGATGGTGTCGATCTCGGACGGCTCGAGCTCCCCGAAGTCGCGGATAATCTGCCATCGCTCCTCGGCGCTCTTCTTGTAGAACCCCGAGACATCCGACCGTTTCATCGGTCCACGGCGCGCGGAAGAGGGCTCGGTCGCCATAAAGTCATCGCGGGCGAGCGTCGGCTACCGTTGGACCGGAGCGCCGCATTGAGCGCAGAAGGAAGCACCGATGGCGAGGGCGGATCCGCAGTTCACGCAGTATCTCGATGATGGCGTTGGGGTGGAGGGGGCGGCCTCCGGCGCTCTCAGCGGTCCGGCGGCGGGCGGCATCGCGGGGTACTGCGAATACGGCAGCGTGGGGCCGTAACCCGGATAGAGAGGAACGGACGGCCGGGTGACCCGGCCGCCTTCCGCAACGATGAGGATGAGTCCCACGACCAAGAGTGGGATACCGACGCAGAGGAGAGGGAAGAAGACGATCCCAATGATCGTGAGGACCACGCCGATCACGAGCAACAGTGCGCCCGTGGTGAGTTGTTCCGTCAGTTCGGTCCCTCCCTGGTCGGAGGATTACGAACGCAGTGGGCGGGTAAAAACGTTCTCCAGTTCTCCGCACCGTCTTCCGGTCGAACGGAAATGCATCCCTGCTGTCTCAAGATGGTATAAATAATCCCGGCCTCATCAGGCCTCGGAGCGGACCGCGCAGGAGGGACTACCTCGCCCGTCGCTTTTCCGGACGCCGCACTTCCGTTCCAGGCAGCGGCGCCTACATCGCCGACCGTGTTCTGGTTATTCCTGCTCGGCTTGTACATCGCGTTTTTCTTGGTGGCTTTATGGGTCCATCAGGACGCCCGCCTGCGCGGCATGAAAGGGCCATTCTGGTTCGCGATTGCCTTCGCACTCCCGATCTTCGGCTTCGTCGGATACCTGATTTTTCGCCGCGAGCGGCCCGCGTAATCCTCCAAACGAACCACGCGCATGAACGACGAGAATGGTCAGGGCTTTCTCCTTATCCGGTTCGACAGATGCACCAAAAAGCCTGCCTCCACTCCGGCACGCCAGAACGTTTAAAACCATGACCCCGCATGTGGCCCGGGGTTACTATGGAGGAGCAGTCGTCTTCTTCGGGGGAGGCACCAAAGCCGGCTCCGAAGAGCAAGGCATTGTGGATCGTGGTCGCCGTTATCGTCGTGGTTGTCGTCGTCCTAGCGGCGGCGGTACTGGGCGGACTGTTCGCACCGACGAAGGCGCATCTCCGCATCGGAACGCTCTTGTCGTTGACAGGCGGCCTGGCGCTGTTCGGCCCGGGCGACACGAAAGGCGCGAATCTCGCGGTGGAAGAGATCAACAAGGCCGGGGGAGTCCTTGGCCAGCCGATCGAGATCTTCAATGAGGACGATCAGACCGATTCGGTGGCCGCCCAAGCCGCGGCAACGAAACTCATTACCCAGAATCATGTGAACGCCATCGTGGGCGCTCAGTTCTCCGGCGGCTCCCTGGCGTCGATCAAGACGGCCGGGGACAACGGGGTCGTCATGGTGTCGCCCTCGGCGACGTCCGTCAAGCTGTCGGATCTCACCGTAACGGGTGGCTGGTTCTTCCGGACGATCTCTTCGGATCGACTCCAAGGTTCCGTCGCTGCGGACTACCTGTACACGAACTCGAGCTTCAAGTATGCCGCCGTGCTGTACATCAACAACCCGTACGGGGTAGGCCTGGCTTCGATTTTCAAGACCAAATTCGTAGCCCATGGCGGGACGGTCAACCAGTCGATTCCCATTCCCGAGAAGCAGACTGACTATACGAGCCAGTTGACGCAGCTCTTTGACACGGCCACGTCGAACCCGCAGGTCGTCTACTTTGTCGCGTACCCGGACACCGGTCTGACCGTGATGAAGCAATGGCAGCAGCAAAAAGGATCGCACCTCGGGACCTGGGACCGGCAGTGGGTGTTCTCGGAAGGTCTTCAGGACCAGGTATTCGTGGACCAACTCCACGATGTCGCGGTCGGCGTGGACGTGACGAAGATCTGGGGTACGGCGCCGGCCGCGCCCGTTTCGTCGCTCTACGAAGCCTTCGTGTCTTCCTACAAGGCGCGCTACACCAACCAGACGCCGCAGCTCTACGCGTCCCACACCTACGACGCGGTGTACATGATCGCGTTGGCGGCGCAGAAGGCCGGCGCGATCGACGGCGCTTCGATCAAGGCGCAACTGCGCGCGGTCTCGGGTGGCCTTTCGACCGGCGGCACGGTAATCAACGGCGGCCAGTGGAGCAAAGCGGTCACGACCCTCGCCGCGGGCACCGCGGTCAACTGGGAGGGCGCGAGCGGGTCGGAGAACCTGAACTCGACGAACGACCCCGCAGTCGGGAGCTACGAGGTCTGGGGGGTCAACAGCACCTTCAAGATCATCCGGCGGGCGTTCTTCGGCGAGTCACTCATCCAGCCGGTCTCGGCCGCTGCCTTCGGAAGCGCCGCACCGTACATACCGAACGCGTTCTTGGTGCAAATTCGGGCCCTCACGATGCCGCGACGGGCCTGAACCTTTCCTTTTCCTTTTCTTTCCTTTTCTTACGGTGAGCGCTAGCCACCGAGGTACAACTTCGCTACGTCCGTGTTGTGCAGGAGATCCTGTCCCGTTCCTTGGAATCGATTGCGACCGGTCTCCAGAACGTAGCCCCGATGGGCAATCGCGAGCGCCTTCTTGGCATTCTGCTCCACCATGATAATGGCGGTCCCGCTCCCATTGATCTCGACGATCTTGGAGAACACATTGTCGACCAACTTCGGAGCAAGTCCGGCCGACGGCTCGTCGATTAGGAGGATGTCCGGGTCCAGCATCATGGACTTGGCCAAGGCTACCATTTGTTGCTCCCCGCCGCTGAGCGCCCCGGCACGCTCGCGGAGTTTTGGCCGGAGGTTGGGGAACAGCTCGATCGTCCCCACGGCGCGCTTCCGGATTTGGGTGTCGGTCAACATGCGCGAACGAACTTTGGGATCGGCGATGCGACTCCACGGCATCGGGATGGGTGAACTTCTTCGGGTGATTGCACCCATCTCCAGGTTCTCTAGGACCGTCAAAGAAGGAAAGGTGTTGTTGGACTGGGGGACGTAGGCCAGCCCGTTGATGACGAGGTCCCGAGGATGCTTGCCGGTGATGTCGGCCCCTCGAAAGGTCACCCGTCCTTTCGTCGGGCGCAGTAGACCAAAGATCGTCTTGATGAGAGTCGACTTGCCCGCACCGTTCGGTCCGATGATCGCCACCATCTCCCCCTCGTCGAGCGCGATCGAGACGCCATGGAGGATCTCCATCTCCCCATATCCCGAGTGGAGGTCCTGCGCCTCGAGGAGGGTACTCATCCCCCCAGGTAGGACTCGATGACGACCGGATTCGCCTTCACGCTGGCCGGGGTTCCGTCCGCAATCGTCCGGCCTTGGTGCATCACGATCACCCGATCGCACCGGTTCATGACCACGTTCATGTCGTGTTCGATGAGGAAGAACGTCCGACCTTCGAGGCGGAGCTTCTCGATCAAGTCCATCAAGCTCGCCGCGAGCGTCGGATTCACGCCGGCGACGGGCTCATCGAGTAGGACCAGGTCCGGATCCGTCATGAGGACGCGGGCGAGTTCCAGGAGCTTCTTCTGTCCCCCCGACAGGCTCTTCGCATGTTCGTTGGCCAGGCCTTCGAGTTGCGTGAGTCGAAGCACATCCCGCGCGCGGGCCCGCCAACGTTGCTCGTCGCGTCGGACCTCCTGGGGCCGGATAAACAGGTTCAGCAGATGCTCCCCCGAATTCTCCTTGGCCCCGAGGACGAGGTTTTCGAGCACCGTCATGTTGCGAAGCTCATGCGGAATCTGCCAGGTCTTCGAGAGGCCCAGGTGAACGATTTCATAGGGAGGAAGGCCATCGATTCGCGTGTCATTGAACCAAATGCCTCCGTCATCGGGACGGTACAACCCGGCGATAATGTTGAACAGAGTCGACTTGCCCGCACCGTTCGGTCCGATGAGGCCTGTCACCGAGCGCGGGGCTACCGAAAGCGAGCAACCATCGACGGCGCTGATCCCTCCAAAGGCCTTGTGGATGTCTTGCACGCTCAGGATGGGCTGCTCCACAGTCTGGTTCATCGCAAGACCCGCTTTCGCTCTCGGAGAATGCCTTCCGGCCGGTAGATGATGAGGACGATGAGCAAGACTCCGACGATCATCAGACGGAGGTACGGAATTCCCTCCTTGAGTTCCGTCGGTGCAAGGTCCTTTAGCTGGACGGAGAGCCATTGGAACCCGTAGATGACGAAAGCGCCGACCACGGAGCCTCGAAGGTTGCCGGCCCCGCCCACGATGACCATGACCCATACGGAGAAGGTGACCGCAGGAGCGAACCCGAGCGTAGTCGCTGCGGAGCTCCCGGTGGGTTCGATGTAGTTCAGGGTGATCACGAACAACCAACCCGCGAGTCCCATGAGAGCCCCCCCGAGGGCGAACGCCTGGAGCTTGTATTGGAACGTGTTCTTCCCCAGGGCCATCGTCGCCTCCTCGTCCTCTCGAATCGCCCGCAGAACCCGACCCCATGGCGACTCGGCCATGAAATAGAGGACCAGGAGCAGGACCAGGATCAAGGCTGCACTGACCGCGACCTTCACCGTCGCATTCAGGAACGCGTCGGGCGGGTTGAATTCAATCGGAGCAGGAAGTCCCGGGATCCCGATGGTGCCCGCCGTGATCGACTCCAGGTTGATTGCTAAAATGCGCACGACCTCGGCGAATGCGAGCGTCGCAATCGCCAAGTAGTCTGCACGGAGCCGGACTGTGGGCAGCGCGACGAGCGCGGCGACCGCGCCGGAAGCCACCATCGCGAGCACGGCCCCGACCGGGAGGGGGAATGAATATCCTCCTAGATGACCCGGATAGCCGATCGAGGGCGGGGTGGGGGGCGTGATGGCGAACGCCGCCGTGTACGCCCCGATCAAGAAGAATCCCGCGATGCCGGCGTTGAAGAGCCCGGTATACCCCCACTGCAGGTTGAACCCTAGGGCAAGGATGGCGAACGCGATGGACACGTAAATGTAGAATCCCACATTGATCCAAGTCCCCGAATCGATTGCCATCGACGGTTCAGCCCCCTCCCTCACCTTTGATCGGCTCCGTGGCGTCGCCCCGACGACCCAAGACTTGCGTGACCCTCTCCATGAAGAAGACCCGACGCGCGAACGCGGGCGGGCGTCCGGCGATGCCCCACGGTCGGAAAATCAGGACGCCGATCATGACGATGAATGGGATCGCCACTTTGTACGCGGTCGAGTGTTCCAAGTGGAGGACGTCCGGGCGCTCCAACCAAATGAGCAGGGGAACCGACATTTCCTGGGAGAGCCCGATCACCAGGCCGCCCAACACGGCACCGTAGGGAGAACCGATTCCGCCGACGATCACAGCGGCGAAGATCAGGAGAATGACGTTGAACCCCATGGTCGGACTAAGGACGCCGATGAGGCCCAACAGAATGCCCGCCGTGGAGGCAAAGGAGCAGCTGAGTGCCCACGCCGCGTACGTGACCCGTTTCGTGTTAATGCCCGTGGCTTTCGCGAGTTCCAGGTTGTCGGCCGTCGCCCGCATCGCCTTCCCCAGATTGGTGTATGTCAACAGGAGGTGAACCGAGACCACGAACCCGATGCCCACGACGAACGTGCCAAAGTCTCGAATCCAATGGAACCCGATGCCAGGGACAATAGGAATCTCCGTGATGGCCGGGATCCGGAAGATCCACTGCTGGGTCGTCCCGCCCCAGTTGATCCCGTTCTGGATGATCAGGCCAACGCCGACGGATGCCACGATCGGCGGGACGGGCCCTCGACCTTCGAGCCGCGCAAAGATCAGGACCTCGAGCACGATCCCGACGACCGCGAGCGCAAGGAACGAGATGATCGCCCCCCAGATCAGGGAGAGCGCCAGGTTCATGTTGACGAACAAAGCGACGTAGGCGCCGAGGGTCATCAGGTCGCCATAGGCGAAGTTGGCGAATCCCCGGATTCCATAGATCACGGTCAGGCCGATGGCCGCGACGATCACAATGCTGCTCAGTCGGAAGCCCGCGAGCGTGTATTGCAAGATCGAGATTCCGAAAAGGGCCGCGAGGCCGGCGAGGAACGCAAGGAAAATCGTGGCCACGATGATGGCCCGCAGAACCTGTCGCCGGAACCGAGGCGTCGGCCGAAGGGCCTCCCGCCATCGCACCAACCGCGGAGTTTCAGCCGGCGAATTCGCCTCAGAAACCGATGACATATCCAGGCTGACATGCGCGGAACGTGGGGAATCCATTTAACCTTTCTGCGGATTCGAGGAGGGTCACTGCCGTAGGATGTATCGTATGGTCTCAAACGAGCCCCGCGAGCGTTTCATCTTGCTGGAGCCTTCAGGCACGAAACACCTCGTCCAGCTCGACCAAGAGACGGTGAAGATCCCCGCGGTCGGGGTCGTGCGTGCCGAGACCTTGCGGAAAATGGTCGGTCGTCGATGGACGGTTGGAGATCGAAGTTTCCTCGTGCTGCGTCCCTCCATCCGGGACGAGGTCGAACTGCTACAACGTCAGGCGCAGATCATCGGTCCCAAGGACGCGCCCGTTCTCTTGTGGAACTGCGATGTGAAAGCAGGCGATTTCATCGTGGAGGTCGGAGCCGGCTCGGGGGCCATGACGCTCGCGCTCGCCCACGCGGTGGGCCCGACGGGCCGCCTGGTCTCCTACGACCTCCGGACGGACTTCTTAGAACAGGCTCGGCGGAATGTCGTCGCTGCGGGTCTTGCCGGCCCCGTCGAATTCAAAATCGGAGATGTGAGAAGCG
>Ga0137415_10004397_pt1 | contig 13950 bp, 14 predicted proteins | sample CZODoug3_1_1_16f_FD_183082 | JGI IMG/M metagenome (GOLD analysis project Ga0137415, IMG submission 183082) | Vadose zone soil fungal communities from Angelo Coast Range Reserve, California, USA - CZODoug3_1_1_16fungal (Hybrid Assembly) | ecosystem: Environmental > Terrestrial > Soil > Vadose... | reverse complement strand
CAGGCATATCGCAGGAGGAAGCTGTGATGTACACCCAAGATCCGGCGGCACCACTCGACACGGCCACAGCCACACCATCATCGGACTTCGAGCGGGTCGGCAGTTTTCGCTACCTCATCGCCGATGACCTTTGGGAGTGGTCGGACGCGGTCGCCCGGATGCACGGATACCAACCTGGAACAGTCACTCCCACAACCGAACTCATCCTGTCCCACAAGCATCCCGACGACAAACCCGCGGTGGCCGAAATCATCGATCAGGTACTCCGCCATGGAGCTCCCTTCAGCAGTCGGCACCGCATCCTCGACACGGAGGGCAACGTTCGCGTGGTGGTCGTGGTCGGCGAACGCCTCACCGCCGCCAACGGCGGGACGATCGGCACGACCGGTTTCTACATCGACATCACCGATTTCTCCGATGCCGACGTTCAGCGCACCGTCTCAGACAGGGTCGCAACCATTGAGGCGAGCCGGGCGATCATCAACCAAGCGATCGGCGTGGTGATGTGGACCTACGGGGTGTCCGCTGAGCGAGCATTCGACGTACTCGCGTGGCGCTCGAAGGAGACGAACGTCAAACTACGCCGCATCGCCGAACGATTCCTCCGAGACCTGTCCGCGATACCACCGTCGAGCCACGCCCGCGCCGATGTGGACCGTGCACTGCTGACCGCACACGAACGAGTTGGCGGTTAGCGGCTCACTGACGGGTCAGCTGGAACCATCGGGACGCCAGGTTTGCATCGCCGTTTCGAGCTGCTCATCACCGAGTGCCGCAACCCGCAGCGGTGGTTGGTCGTCTCGATACCGCATGCCCTCGAGCAGGATCGCCACATAACGTCGCCAGAGCTCGGCGTCGACATGACCGGCGTACTCGCTCACCGCCCCTGCGATCAGGCCAAGGATCGGCATGTCGGTCGCCGACGCTTCGGGGCGTAGGTACCCGTCATTCTGCGCTCGCTCAACGAGTTTCGAAAGTACCGGGACCAGTCGGTCGCGGGCGGCCTCCAGCCGATTGCCGCCACAGGTCTTGCTGAAGATAACCTCCCGCATTCCCCGGTCCATCGCCGTCAACTCACACATCAGGGTGACGAACCATTCGAACCCGAGCCACGAATTGGCCTGGCAAAGAGCTGATTCCGCGAGATCTGTGAGTTGGTCGATACCCTCTTCGAAGATCGCCTCGAACAAGTCCTCCTTCGTCGGGAACCGTCGGTACACGGTCCCCACCCCGAGGCCCGCATGGTGGGCCACTTCGTTGAGGGTCGCCTCAAGGCCCCGCGACGCGAACAGTTCGCGTGCCGCCTCGATCACCCGCTGCCGATTGAGCTCGGCGTCCTTCCGCAACGGGCGACTCATCCCGTCACGATCGCGCACGTGGCCGAGTGTAGCCATCATCACACCTTAACTAAGTGGATTGCTTTTATCCACTTAGTTGGTTAGTTTGCCTACAGACCCTGTCTGGCGCTGATGCCCTGACGGGTCGTCCAGCGCTGAAAGGGCCATACCTTGACCGCCGTGCTAGATACCGTGCCGCCACCGCCAGACGAGACTACATACCGAATGACGCTGCCAGGCAATGGATCACCGCGATGAATAGATTCGTCAGCCGCGTGTGGCTGCCCGTGCTCATCGTGGTAGCGGTCACGGTAGGCGGTCTGGCCGTCGCGCAGCTCCGATCCGTGTTCGGCTCGAATCCGGTCATCGTGACGCCGAGGGGTTCGGACAGCGCGGCGGACTTCAACCCCAAGGTCGTCACGTACGAGGTATTCGGCTCGGGTGCTGCAGCCGTGATCAATTACTTGGACCTGGACGGCAAGCCTCAGCGCGTGGCCAGTGCGGAGCTGCCCTGGACGTTGAGATTGACGACGACGTCGCCCTCGGCGTCGCCCAACCTCGTGGCCCAAGCCGACGGCCACACCATCACTTGCCGGATCACCGTCGATGACGAGGTCAAGGACGAGAGGACCGGTACAGGCGTGAATGCCGAAACCTTCTGCTTGGTGAAATCGGCATGAGCGCACCAGTAGACGACACACCCACCGACGCAATAGCGACTGCCCGTCACAGGGCACACCCACGGATCCCACGGTTCATCCGCGCGTTCGCGGTGCCGATCATCCTGGCGTGGATAGCGATCATCGCCCTGCTCAACACCGTCGTGCCGCAGCTCGAAGAAGTCGGCAAGCTGCGTGCGGTGTCGATGAGTCCCAATGACGCGCCGTCGATGATCGCGACCAAACGTGTCGGCGAAGTGTTCCAGGAGTACAACACCAGCAGTTCGGTGATGATCGTGCTCGAAGGCCACGACACGTTGGGCGTCGACGCACATCACTTCTACGACGAGATCGTTCAGAAGCTCAGGGCCGACACCAAGCACGTCCAGCACGTCCAAGACTTCTGGGGCGACTCGTTCACCGCGTCGGGCGCCCAAAGCGTGGACGGCAAGGCGGCCTACGTCCAGGTCTACATCGCCGGCGATCAAGGGGAAGCCCTCGCCAACGAGTCGGTGGAGGCAGTTCGCGCCGTCGCCAACGAAACCCCTGCTCCCGCAGGCGTAAAGGCCTACGTCACGGGCCCTGCGGCAACGACCGCGGATCAAAACGCCATCGGCGACAAGAGCATGCAGGTGATCGAACTGGTGACGTTCGCCGTCATCACCGTCATGCTGTTGCTCGTCTACAGATCGATCATCACCACGCTCATCGTGCTGGCAATGGTCGTGCTGGAGCTCACTGGCGCGCGGGGTCTGGTGGCATTTCTGGGCTACCACAACGTGTTCGGTCTGACCACCTTCGCCACCAACCTGGTGGTGACGTTGGCCATCGCCGCGGCCACCGACTACGCGATCTTCCTGATCGGCCGATATCAGGAGGCACGCCGAACCGGCCAAGACCGAGAATCGGCCTACTACACGATGTTCCACGGGACAGCGCATGTCGTGCTGGCTTCGGGGCTGACCATCGCCGGAGCGACGCTGTGCCTGCACTTCACCCGACTGCCCTACTTCCAGTCCATGGGCGTGCCCTTGTCGGTCGGCATGGTGCTCGTCGTCGCTGCAGCTCTCACACTTGGGCCAGCCCTCATTTCGGTGTGCAGCAGATTCGGGCGCGTGCTGGAACCCAGACGCGTGGTGCGGAGCAAGGGGTGGCGCCGGGTCGGTACCGCGACTGTCCGTTGGCCCGGCGCAATCCTGGTCTGCGCCATCGCCGTATCCCTTGTCGGCCTACTGACGCTTCCCGGTTACCACACCACCTACAACGACCGCATCTACTTGCCCGATGACATATCGGCGAATGTCGGCTACGCGGCCGCGGACCGGCATTTCTCCCCGGCCAAGATGAACCCGGACCTGATGATGGTCGAGACCGATCACGATCTGCGGAATCCGGCCGACTTCCTGGTCATCGACAAGATCGCCAAGGCTCTGGTGCGGGTACACGGCATCGCTCAGGTGCAGACCATGACCCGGCCCGACGGCAAACCGATCGAACATTCGACGATTCCCTACTCGATCAGCCAGAGCAGCGTCGGCCAGATCATGAACAACGACTATCTACAGACGACCATGGCGAACACCCTCAAACAGGCTGACGCCATGCAGGTCACCATCGACTCGATGGAAACGATGCAGAGCATCACCCAGCAGATGGCCGAGGTCACCAAGAGCATGGCCGCCAAGATGAAGAAGACATCGATGGATGTCAACGAATTGCGGGACCACATGGCGGATTTCGACGACTTCTTCCGCCCACTGCGCAACTACTTCTACTGGGAGCCACACTGCTTCGACATTCCGGTTTGCTGGGCGGTGCGGTCGATCTTCGACGCCCTCGATGGCATCAGCACGATGTCCGACGACCTTGCAGACCTCGTTCCCGACATCCAACGCCTTGCTGACTTGATGCCCCAGATGGTCGCCATCATGCCAGCGATGATCCAGTCGATGCGGGATCAGAAGCAGATGATGCTGAACCAGTACCAATCGCAGAAGACCCAACAAGACCAGACCATGGCCTCGCAGGACAACTCCACCGCGATGGGTGAGGCGTTCGATGCGGCCAAGAACGACGACTCGTTCTACCTTCCGCCGGAAGCCTTCGACAACGCCGACTTCAAGCGGGGCATCAAGCTGTTCCTGTCCCCCGACGGACATGCCGTGCGGTTCACCATCATTCACCAAGGCGATCCGTTGACCCAGGAAGGCACGTCGCGCATCGCACCGCTCAAGACGGCGGCAGAAGATGCGATCAAGGGCACACCGCTGGAGGGTTCCTCGATCTACCTGGGTGGCAGCGCCGCCATGTACAACGACATGCAAGAAGGCGCCGACTACGACCTGCTCATCGCCGCGGTGGCCGCGCTCATCCTGATCTTCATCATCATGGTGGTGCTCACCAGGGCGGTCGTCGCCGCCGCAGTCATCGTCGGCACCGTAGTCCTGTCCCTCGGCGCATCGTTCGGCCTCTCGGTCCTGCTCTGGCAACACGTGATCGGGATACCGCTGCACTGGATGGTCCTGCCGTTGTCGGTCATCGTCCTCTTGGCGGTCGGCGCCGACTACAACCTGCTACTGGTCTCCCGCATGAAGGAGGAGATCCACGCCGGACTACACACGGGAACGATCCGCGCCATGGTCGGCACCGGCTCCGTGGTGACCTCCGCGGGATTGGTGTTCGCCTTCACCATGGCGTCCATGGCGGTAAGCCAATTCACCACCATCGGACAAGTCGGCACCACCATCGGCTTGGGCCTGCTCTTCGACACCCTCGTCATCCGGACGTTCATGACACCGTCGCTCGCGACCCTGCTTGGCAAGTGGTTCTGGTGGCCCCAGCGCGTCCGCCCCCGGCCCGTGCCTTCCCCGTGGCCGAAGCCCATCCAGGCTCAACCAGAGCAGACGGCGTTCTGATGAGGCGATTCACCGCGGCGTTGATCGCCAGTGCAGCAACGCTTTCAGCGACCACCGGTATCGCCCATGCCGATCCCGACACCGATTTCGGCAACCAACTGCACACCTATGGCATCTACGGACCGAAGGACTACAACGCCTGGATCGGCAAGATCACCTGCAAGCGGATCTACACCAACGTCGACACCGATGCCTACCACTCGGCGAAGTTCGTCTCCGCGCAATTGCCGAAGGACAGCACCACCGAGCAGGCCTGGCAGTTCCTTGGCGCAGCCATCGACTTCTACTGCCCGGAAGAACGCGTGATCCTCGATCGGGCCGCGGGAACGCCTCCGCATCGCTAGTCACGCAAGCGAACTCGTACACGTACCAAACTCATCACCGTAGGACCGGTACCTGCGCAGCCAGCACGGTCGGCCAACGCCGTCACCAAAGTTGTTGGGCGTTTAGGCATTACGGATCGTGAGGCCGCCGTCGACGACGAGTACCGCACCGGTGATGTACGAGGCAGCAGGGAGCAGCAGCGACAACGTCGCGTGCGCAACCTCTTCGGGCTCCCCGTAGCGACGCAACGCCGTCCGCCGGCGGGCGAAGGTGGCCTTCATCTCGTCGGGGATGATTGCGGTCATTCCGGTGTTGATCGGGCCAGGGCACACGCAGTTCACCGTCACCCCGGTCGGACCGAGTTCGACCGCAAGCGAGCGCGTCAGACCGATCACACCGTGTTTGGTGGCCGTGTAGGGCGAGATTCCGCCGGTCGCACCGAGGCCCTCCGTCGACGCCACATTGACGATCCGGCCCCTGCCCTCACGGCGCAGATCGGGCAGTGCCGCACGAACGAACCGCGCGTATGCGGTCAGATTGATGGCCATGGTGGTCGCCCAGTGGTCCTCGAAGTCGTCACCGTCGATCGGCACCGGGATGCTCACCCCGGCGTTGTTGACCAGGCCGTCGATCGCGCCTAGGGATTCTCGAATCTCGGTGATGACGGCTGCCGGAGCGTCGGAGTCGCCGACGTCCGCGACGACGGCGTGGACGCGACCACCCACGTCGTTGATCTCATCGGCCACGCGTGCCAGCCCGTCGGCATCACGGTCGACGACACCGACCGCGGCGCCCTCGTCGACGAGCAGATGTGCGGTCGCACGCCCCATGCCGCTTGCGGCTCCGGTGATCACGACGACGTTTCCCTTGACCGAGCGACTCAGCGACGTCAGGCGGGGCATTGTCATCGTGACATTGTGACCCGACAGTGCGGTCGCCGTCGACGAGACCCTCGTCGACGTGATGTCGGCGCAGCGGCGTGCGGGCGCGTGCGTCGATCGGCAATCGTGGCGAACACAGCTTCACGTCGAAAACCAGCTACGACGTGTAATTGGCACTCGCAGGCAAATGTTGCCCATTGCGCGACGATCGTCGCGGCGTTAGGTTTGTGACGCGCATCACGCGCCAGCCAAGGGGGAACCATGGCCGGGGAGAGCTTCGACTACATCGTCATCGGATCGGGCAGCGCAGGCGGCGTCGTCGCTGCACGCCTTAGCGAGGATCCGGCCGTGTCCGTGCTGCTGCTCGAAGCGGGGCCAGAGGACGACGACGACATGATCCACCTGCCCGTCGCATTCTCGACGTTGATCAAGACCAAGTGGGACTGGGGTTACAAGACGACCCCGCAAAAATACCTTGGTGGCCGCCGGGCCGACTGGCCGCGCATGAAGGCGCTCGGCGGATGCTCGTCCATGAACGCCATGATCTACATCCGCGGCAACCGCGCCGACTACGACGAGTGGCGCGACGCCCACGGCGCCACCGGCTGGGGTTACGACGACGTGCTTCCCTACTTCAAGAAGGCCGAGGGCAATACCCGGCTAGGCGATCCGTACCACGGCTCCGACGGCCCGCTGCACGTCGAGGACCGTCGGTACAGCCACCAGTTGAGCCACGCGTTCGTCGAGTCCGCCGTCGCCGCAGGCATGAAGCCCACCGACGACTTCAACGGCGCCGAGCAAGAAGGTGCGGGCCTTTATCAGGTCACCTGCAAGAAGGGCCGCCGGTGGTCGGTTGCCGACGCCTACATCCGTCCCGCGAGCACGCGATCCAACCTCACTCTGCGCACCGAAGCCTTCGTGATGAAGATCGACATGGACGGCACCCGCGCGACGGGCGTCACCTATCGGCGTGGTGGCGTCACCCAGACGGCGCACGCCAACGCCGAGATCGTGCTATCTGCCGGTGCCGTCGCCAGCCCGCAGATGTTGATGCTGTCCGGCATCGGCCCAGGCGCGCATCTGCGCGAACACGGCATCGCCGTCAAGGTCGACGTCGCGGGCGTCGGCCAGAACCTGCAGGACCACCCGGTGGCCGGAGCGCTGTTCTACACCAAGGACACCACCGACCTTGCCGAGTTCCTGTCGTTGGGCAACGTGTTGAAGGCATAGAAGGCCGGCCGCGGCCCACTGACTTCCAACGCCGCCGAGGCCGGCGCGTTCTTCAAGTCCCATCCCGACATGGCTGCGCCCGACCTGCAGTTCCACATGCTGCCGACCGGCCTGTACGACCACGGACTGCACGAGCCGGTACGGCGCGCGCTCACCATCGGGCCGACACTGGTGCGCGTGGAGAGCACGGGCTACCTCAAGCTGCGCTCGGCAGACCCGACGTGGCACCCGGAGATCGAACCCGGGTACTACGACGACAGCGCCGACCTCGACGCCATGCTTGCCGGATTCCGGATGCTGTATGAGGTCGTCAGCCAGGGACCCATTGCGAAATTCATTGCCGCGCCGTGGGATCCGGAATCACTCGACCCGACGACCGACGACATCATGGCGGCGATCGCCAGGAAGGGTCAGACCATCTATCATCCGGTCGGCACCTGCTCGATGGGCACGGTGGAGGGCAGCGTCGTCGACCCAGAGCTCAAAGTTCATGGCGTAGAAGGACTTCGGGTGGCCGATGCCTCGATCATGCCCCGTGTCCCGCGCGGCAACACCAATGCACCGACCATCATGGTCGGCGAAAAATGCGCAGATCTCATCAAGGAGTCACGTTGACCGCCACCGTCGGAACGCCCGTATCCTCACCAGCCGCGTCCGGCGCAACCTTCGAGTCGCTCAACCCCGCCAACGGCGATGTCGTTGGCGTGCATCACATCCACTCCAGCGCAGACGTGGACGCCGCGGTACAGCGCGCACGCGACGCTGCCGACTGGTGGGGTGGCCTTTCGTTCGAGGAGCGGGCCGAATATCTACTTACGTGGCGCAGTGTCATCACCCGTCGCATCGCCGCGCTCTCGGAGTTGGTGCATTTGGAGACCGGCAAACCGACCGGTGACGCGCAACTCGAGATCGTCATGGCCATCGACCACATCGCCTGGGCGGCCAAGCACGCCAAGAAGGTGCTCGGCAGCCGAAAGGTCAAGTCGGGTCTGCTCATGGTCAACCAGGCCTCGACCGTCGAGTACCAGCCGCTCGGGGTCATCGGCGTGATCGGGCCGTGGAACTACCCGGTGTTCACGCCATGCGGCTCCATCGCATACGCGCTTGCGGCGGGCAATGCCGTGGTGTTCAAGCCCAGCGAGTACACCCCTGGCGTTGGGGAGTGGCTCGCCGACAAGTTCAGCGAGGTCGTCGGCGGTCGTCCGGTGTTCCAGGTCGTCACCGGTCTCGGCGAGACCGGCAATGCGCTCTGCACCGCGGACGTCGACAAGCTCGCGTTCACCGGTTCTGGTGCGACCGGCAAGAAGGTCATGGCCGCATGTGCCGAGAACCTGACGCCCGTGCTGATCGAAGCCGGCGGCAAGGACTCGCTGATAGTCGACGAGGACGCCGACCTGACCAAGGCTGCCGAAGCGGCCCTGTGGGGCGGGATGTCCAATGCCGGCCAGACGTGCATCGGCACCGAGCGGGTCTACGTGCACGAGAAGGTCTTCGACTCCTTCATGGAGCAGATCACCAGTCAAGCCAAGGCGCTGCACGCCGGCCCCGACGGCAACATCGGCCCCATCACCATGCCGTCGCAACTCGGCATCATCAAGAGCCACATCGTCGACGCCATCGCCAAGGGCGCCACCGTCGTGCTCGGCGGTGCGGACGCGGTCGGTGAGCGCTTCGTCCAACCGACGATCCTCACCCATGTGCCCGAGCACTCGACCGAGATGACCGACGAGACCTTCGGGCCAACGCTGGCGATCAATCCGGTCAAGAACATGGACGAGGCGATCGAGCTCACCAACGCCACGAAGTACGGCCTCGCCGGGGCGGTCTTCGCCAAGAAGAACGGTGTCGACATCGCCCGCAGAGTGCGCTCGGGAATGACGTCGATCAACTCGGTGGTGTCCTTCGCCGGCGTACCGGCACTCCCGTTCGGCGGTGTCGGCCAGTCTGGCTTCGGACGCATCCACGGCCCCGATGGTCTGAAGGAATTCACCTTCGCCAAGGCGATCACCCGGCAGAAGTTCAAGCCGATGATGCTGCTGACGTCCTTCGCGCGCGACGCCAAGACCGACGGCCAGGTCGCTGGGCTGATCACGCTCCTGCACGGTGGCAAGAAGACCCTCAAGTAGGTCCTTCAACTGGAGTATTCGTGGTGGCCAGGGCCGGGATCGAACCGGCGACCTTCCGCTTTTCAGGCGGACGCGATAACCACTGACGTGCGGTTTGTCTGCGCCCTGTGCGTCGTATGCGCTGCATTGAGCAGGGCTGAAGTACTCAGCCTGCCTGACGAACGGATATAAACCGGACACGGTGCATGCACTCCCCCACCCGGCAGGCCGTTCGGGTTATGAATCTATTCCGTCTACAACGGAATAGGTCCATATTCCGAACGTAATCAATGGACAGCTGCAAAATCTGCAGTTCACCACACAATTATGCGATCTTGTTCAGTTAAATGCCTTGTTCCGTTGCCATCGGAACATGTATATTTCCCGAACAGGAGGTCCTATGACTAAACCAACCACCACACCGCCGAGCTCGGAAGCAGAGATCCTGACCGAGTGCACCGAGCTGCTGCGTAATCGCCTACCTGATGACTGGCGCGTCGACGTTCAGAGACCGCCGATGGACGCTGCGATCGACGCGATACTTGCGCTTACCGCACCTTCAGGCGAGCAGGTTCGTTTCCTCGTGGAGGCGAAGCGGCTGCTCGTCAGCCGCGACATTCCCAAGGTCTCTGAGCAGTTGCGGTGGGCGGCAGATCGCGAGCTCATCGACACCAAGACCATGGTCATGTCGCGATACCTCGCTCCGCCAATTCGCGAGCGGCTGTCGGAAGGCGACATGTCATTTATCGACGCCACAGGCAACATTCTGGTCCAATCATCGCGTCCCGCGCTGTACGTTCGCGACCGGGGCGCCGACAACGATCCCTGGCGAAGCCCGGGTCGGCCACGCGGGTCACTGGCGGGTGAACCGGCCGCTCGTATAGTTCGGTCGCTCTTTGCAGGGCGAGGTCCGTGGTCAGCACGCGATCTCGTCAGTGCCTCCGGGGCATCTACCGGCGCAACGTACCGGGTGTTGGAGTTTCTTCAAGAAGAGGGTCTGGTGCAAAAAACCGGCACTGACTACGCCCTAGAGGACTGGCCAAAACTCCTACGCCGATGGAGCCGTGACTACAGCTTCTTCCGCAACAACCGAACATCAAGCTACATAGAGCCTCGCGGTCTAGAAACGCTGCAGAGCAGGGCTGCTGACTCCCAGTACTCGCAGTACGCGATAACCGGAACGATCGCAGCAGCACAGTGGGCGCCGTACGCACCCGCCCGCGCGGCGATGGTCTACGTCGATGATGCGGCGCGCGCGGCGAAGGAATGGGGGCTACGGCCAGTGGAGAGAGGAGCGAATGTAATTCTTGCCGAACCCAAGTACGACGTCGTGTTCAGTGGAGCCAGTACCAATCGCAGCGGCGCGGTCATCGTCGCGGTTGAACAGGCGGCAGTAGATCTACTCACGGGTCCAGGCCGAAACCCTTCCGAGGGAGAGGAACTCATCTCATGGATGGAGCGCAACGAAAGTGAGTGGCGCCGTGGATGACCTTCTCGTTAAAGCCCGTTCAGCCCTACTGGACGCCCTCGAAGCCCTGAGTGAACAACACGATTCGATCGTCGTGGTCGGCGCGCAAGCCATCTATCTGCACAGTGGTCACGCAGATGTTGCAATCGCCGAGGCAACGAAGGACAGCGACCTGGCGGTGGACCCTCGGGAACTGCCCGAAGAACCACTACTTGAAGAAGCGATGAAAAGAGCTGGCCTCTACCCGAACGTGAACGGGCAGCCTGGTGCATGGCTAAACCCGGCAGGCATCCCGGTCGATTTGATGGTTCCTGATGCGTTGTCGCACGGCGGTAGATCTCATCGCGGCGCCCGAATCCCACCCCACTCCAACCAAGCAACAAGGCGGACCGTCGGATTGGAAGCCAGCGTGGTTGACAATGAGCTCCGCACGATATCTGCGCTCGACCCTGACGACACAAGGAGTTTCGAAGCCCGAGTTGCTGGGCCCGCAGCACTCCTGGTTGCGAAAGTCCACAAAATCCATGAACGGCGCGACCAACGTGACCGCCTTAACGATAAGGACGCTCACGACGTCTACCGCCTGCTGGTGGCCACGACTGACACGGCAGCACTCCGCTCAAGTTTTCATCGCTTGCTGTCCGACCCAGTCTCCAAGAAGGTGACAGAGCAGGCTCTCGATTGGCTGCCCACTCTGTTCGCGGACGGACCCGATGCCCTCGGATCAGTCATGGCAGGTCGCGCGGAAGAAGGAATCGGAGACCCCGACCTGGTGGCCGCCTCCGTTGCCGCGCTTGCAGCCGATGTACTCGCAGCCGTTGCACACGCATCCAGCGGTGAATCGCCGGTTTGACCATGGCCTGAATCGCTCTACAGCGCTCAACCGAGGCAAGAACCGCAGGCACAAGAACCTGGAGAGCTCATCGTCATGCGATGAACGTCGATCGACCCCGTATGTCCAAGCTAGGTCTACCAGCGACCCCGACGTCATCGGTACACACAGGCCACTCTGGGGCCGACCAGTGCCCACATGAGAATGGATAGATCCGCCACGACGAAGTGGACGACGATTGTATCCCGCCCCGCGACTGGAGGACGAATCCGCATGACCCGTATCGATACAGGTCAAATATAGTGGCCAGGGCCGGGATCGAACCGGCGACCTTCCGCTTTTCAGGCGGACGCTCATACCAACTGAGCTACCTGGCCGGAAGGCACACCGTGCCTCGCCGTAGCGGCGACCCTGACGGGACTCGAACCCGCGACCTCCGCCGTGACAGGGCGGCGCGCTAACCAACTGCGCCACAGGGCCTTGCTCGTGCACCACCATCGTAATGGTGCTGCGACGTACCCCCTACGGGATTCGAACCCGCGCTACCGCCTTGAAAGGGCGGCGTCCTAGGCCGCTAGACGAAGGGGGCCAAGCCGAATCTCTCCGGGGTACTCGCAACGCCAACACGTTGGGAGCTTGGATAGCTTAGGGTACCGAGACCCGAATCCTCAAACGAGGGTCGGTTGCTCCTGGAGTTGCTCCCCTCCCGACACCGCACACGGCGGCCAGTATCCTGATTCACCGCGCCCCTATAGCTCAGTTGGTAGAGCTACGGACTTTTAATCCGCAGGTCCCAGGTTCGAGCCCTGGTGGGGGCACAAATGCTGGCCGTATCAGTCGGCCGGTTGCACGCCCAACTCCCCGAGCAGTTGCCGGACCCGCTGCTCAATCTGGTCCCGCACGGGGCGCACCGCCTCCAGCGGCTGTCCTGCGGGATCGGCAAGCGGCCAGTCCACGTAGCGCCGTCCAGGAACGTACGGGCAGGTATCACCGCAGCCCATCGTCACCACGACGTCAGCCTGGTGAAGCATCGCATCGGTCCACCGCTTCGGCTGCTGTCCCGTGATGTCGATGCCCTTCTCGGCCATGGCGGCCACCGCTGCAGCGTTGACCTCGGTTGCCGGTTCCGAGCCGCCCGAGTACCCGACTGCTCCTCCGCCGGCGAGCGCGTTGAAGAAGCCAAGAGCCATCTGTGAGCGCCCGGCGTTGTGCGTGCAGAGGAACAGCACGGTTGCGGTACTCATTGCGTTCTCCGTTCGGCGATTTTGGGTCGCAGGGCCAGTGACACGTACACCAGGGCGACGAGCACGGGCACTTCGATCAGTGGGCCGACGACGCCGGCAAGCGCCTGTCCGGACGTCGCGCCGTAGGTGGCGATGGCGACGGCGATCGCCAGCTCGAAGTTGTTGCCCGCAGCGGTGAACGCAAGCGTGGCAGTGCGCTCGTAGCCCAACCCGAGCGCGGCCCCGACCGCGTACCCGCCGCCCCACATGATGGCGAAGTACGCCAGCAGAGGGAGCGCGATGCGGGCAACGTCGAGAGGGCGGCTGATGATCTGGTCCCCTTGAAGGGCGAACAGGACCACGATGGTGAAGAGCAGGCCATACAGAGCCCAGGGACCGATCCTCGGCAGGAACGTCGACTCGTACCAAGCGCGCCCCCTGGCCCTTTCACCCAACCGCCGCGACAGGTAGCCCCACATCCTACTCTACGAGAGCCCAAACCTACAGCGGCAGAAAAAATCTACGACTTTACGCCGGGCGGCACGTATCAGGCGCCCGTCGCTGTAGGGACACCCCTGGATATGCTGTTCGAGCGGGGCGAAGAGATACGCAACTACTCGGGAGGTGATCCCGAGTTGCTCGGGGACGGCCAGCAGGCTACACGCTGGGAAGTGAAAATTGGGGCATCAGGGAAGGATGCGACGCTGGCGCAGCATCTTTTTGTGCGTGCGACTGAGACAGGACTCAAGATGGGACTGGTCGTCACCACGACGAAACGCACGTATTACCTGACGTGTATGAGTGTTAAAACCTCGCCGGTCCGCGTCATCGCATGGCACTATCCGCTGGACACGTCAGCACCAGCACCCCCCAAAGAGCCAGGGCTGCTGCCTGATCCACAGGAGCCGATGCTTTATCATGTGGGCTATGAGCTGAGCAGTGTACGCGCTACAATGCCAGAGTGGTCGCCGCGCAT
>Ga0137415_10004394_pt1 | contig 13956 bp, 6 predicted proteins | sample CZODoug3_1_1_16f_FD_183082 | JGI IMG/M metagenome (GOLD analysis project Ga0137415, IMG submission 183082) | Vadose zone soil fungal communities from Angelo Coast Range Reserve, California, USA - CZODoug3_1_1_16fungal (Hybrid Assembly) | ecosystem: Environmental > Terrestrial > Soil > Vadose... | reverse complement strand
GTTCCACGGACGATAAGCCGAGCCGCGTTTTTCCGGCCTGCGGAAGACGGTTTTCGAAGCGAATGTGCCGAGTCGAGAGTCACCGTTCATGAATAATCCGGGCTTGACGAGGGCTTCCTTGATGCATGGCCAATGTGCGCATTCCTGATGCTCGAGCGCTCTTTGTGTCTCTCAATGGACCAGTCGTGTGTCTCAACCGACCGATGCACCTGTATCTCGAGGCAGGCGCAGCTTTTGCCGAATGAATTCTAAGAACGGGCCGGTTTTGCGCGGCCCGTTTTCATGGCGAGCGTGTCTCGAAACGGGACAAGCGCCCGCCGTCCGACGGTCGGCCGAGATCTTCTAACACATTCTCCCGCAGCCAGTTGTGCCGCGGGCCCAAAGCTGGTCCTGGCATTGCTCCTCAGGCGGTCGTGATCGACTTGTCGAACTCTGCGCCGAAGGCAACTGAATGAGCACGATTCCTCGTTCAGGCGCAGTCGCCTTCGCAGCGATAGCTGTCGGGACTGGGTTGCTCCTGGGGTTCGCGGGCTGGCCGCAGTCCCACCGGACCTTTGAATTCACAGGTCTGATCCTCGCAGCGATTCTGACTTCAGCCTTCGCGATGCAGCAGTCAACCACGAAGGACTGGGCCACCATGCCGCCGTCCTTTGTCATCGACTTCACCTCGCTGCTGCTCCTCGGTCCTCACGCGACGATGCTGGTCGCAACCGCCGGGACGGTCAGTGAAGGGCTCGCGGATTCACAGCGCTCATATCCGCCGCGCCGAATGCTCTTGAACGCCGCCACCGTCATCGTTGCGACGCAGGCAGCGGGCCTGGCCCACCGGGTGCTCGGCGGCACGATGGGCCACTTCATGTGGCCGGGGCAGGGAGTGCCAATTGCGGCTGCTGTCGTCGTCTATTGCTTCGTAAAGAGCGCTTCGGCGGAGATCATTGTGCCGCTCTGCGCGAGGCAGCCGGTCAATCGATCGTGGCCGAAAAGTATTCTCCGGGGATGTTCGAGCTACTTCATCGCGGCCAGCCTCGCGGTGGGGTTCGTTGAGGTGATCGACCACCGGATGTGGGAAGTCGTGCCGGTGGCAGCAGTACCTCTGTATTTCGCATACCGCGCGTACTGCGCCCACGTGAACCGGCTCGAAGAAGACTACCGACGCCGGGAGGTCATCGAATCCCTGGATCAGGGCATGTCCGTCGTCGACAGCAGCGGCCGGGTCACGCTCTGGAGCGATGCCCTCGAACGCATCCTGGGCTGTCCCCGCGAGCGAGCGCTGGGTTGTTCGCTCGCTGGTGCGGTGCCAGCCCTGGGCAAGACCGACCTCGCACGAGCAATCAACGATGCGTTGACGAGTCGGAGCCCCCGGATGCTGCCGCATGTCGGGCTGCCTTCCGCCGCGGGTGCGCGGATTCTGCAGGTCAGCATCCTCCCGGTTGTCGATGGCGTGACGCTGCTCTGGCAGGACGTCACGGAACGAACGCGCGTGGAACAGGCACTCAAGCGAAGCGAAGAGCGGCTCGCGCTCGCGGCGGAAGGCGCGAATGACGGATTGTGGGAATGGGATCTCCGGAGCCAGGAGTTCTACTCCTCAGGCCGATGGAGGGCGATGATTGGCCTGCCCGCGCCGGCCGGCATCGGTCGTCCCGAGGAATGGCTGGATCGTGTCCACGCTGACGACATGGTTCCACTCAAGGAGGCGCTCGAGGCGCATCTCTCCGGCAAGACGGATCACTTTCAGCACGAGCATCGGATCCGCCATGAGGACGGCACGTACCGGCGGTTCCTGTGCCGCGGCGTCGCGGTGCGGGGCGCAGCTCGGCGCTCGGCCCGCATCGCAGGATCGCTGACCGCTACGACGGAGGAAGCGATCGCACAGCAGCCGCTTCATAGCGCCGGATTCCTCGATCCGCTGACCGGGCTTTGCAACCGCGCGGTCTTCGTCGAGGGGCTCGGGCGCCGCCTCGAAGAGTTCAAGGAACGGCCCAGCGGCAGCCGATTCGCGGCGCTCTATCTCGACCTCGACCGCTTCAAGGTCGTCAACGACAGTCTCGGCCACCTGGTGGGCGACGAGCTGCTCACTGCGGTATCGCGTCGCCTGGAGTCGTGCCTGCGGCAGGGAGACGCTCTCGCCAGGCTGGGCGGAGACGAGTTCGCGGTTCTCCTGAACGAGCTCGGAGACGAGGGGCAGGCCAACGCGATCGCGTTCCGCATTCAGGACGCGCTGAGCGCGCCCTTTTCAATCGGCGGGCGGGAAGTGTTCACCTCCGCGAGCATCGGCATCGCTTTCGGCCGCGTCCTGTACAACAACCCTGACGAGATCATGCGCGATGCGGACACCGCCATGTATCACGCGAAGTCGCGCGGCAAGGCGCGCCACGAGCTGTTCGACGCCGACATGCACGCGCGCGAGCTCGACCGGCTCGGCCTCGAGAACGACCTGCGCCACGCCGTCAGCAACAACGACTTCGAGGTGCATTATCAGCCGATCGTATCCCTGGCCTCGGGGATGTGCGTCGGATTCGAATCCCTGATCCGGTGGACACGCAACGGTAAGCCGGTCTCACCGGTCACGTTCATCCCGCTCGCCGAGGAGCTCGGGCTCATCGAGCCGCTTGGCACGTGGGTGCTCCAGCAGGCGTGCTCGACGTTCTCGGACTGGCAGCGACGGTTTCCTGCCGGCGGCCTCGATTACATCACCGTCAACGTGTCCAGCCGGCAGCTCATGCAGCAGAATTTCCTCTGGATCGTCGAGCAGGCTGTTCATAACGCCGGATTGAAGCCGTGCGACCTCCGCCTCGAAATTACGGAGACCGCGTTGATGGACAGCCCCAACGTGGCCGCCAAGCTGCTCCGCGCGCTGCGCGAGTTCGGCGTGAAAATCTATCTGGACGATTTCGGGACCGGTTATTCGTCGCTGAGCCACCTGCACAAGCTTCCAGTCGACGCGCTCAAGATAGACCGCTCGTTCGTGAAGAGCCTGCTGCTCCCCGATCGCGCGGCGATCGTCGAGAGCATCCTGGCGCTGGCCCGAACGCTCAACACCAACGTGGTCGCCGAAGGCATCGAGACCGACGAGCAGGCGCGCGAGCTGGAGCGCCTCGGGTGTACTCACGCCCAGGGTTACCTCTTCTCGCGTCCGATCCCGCCCCGGTCCGTCGAGGAAATCCTCGTGGCCAACCAGCCCCTCGGCCCGAAGAAAGTCCAGCCATCGGACGCCGTCGCCACGACCGGGAATGAGCCGTACTACTCGTCAGTACCCTTCAACTGGCCGGAGCATATCCCCGTACGAAGCGTCGCCGTCCGGGAGTCGACGCCGCGCCCGATGGACGAGGTCTGCAATCTCCCACGCGCCTGACGCAGCACCGCGCGTTGACGCCGACCCGACTCCCAAAACGCGACAAAGCGTACCGAATTTCCGATAGCCACAGCATCACCGTGCGCGGACCGCGATGGCCGAGCGGGTCGGCAACGGCGCGGAGCGGGGCGCCTTTCATGACGATCAGCGAGTTGTTCGCGAACTCCGTCGTGCCCTGAGGGAGCGGCCGGAACACGGGCGCGCGACCAGTCGAGAGCTCGTCACGAACACCGCCGCGTGCAACGACCATCGGAGCCTTGGAGCGGCGGAGCAGGACGGCCCGTTCCGCCGCTCGCGATCGCCGTTACATGCTGTGATGGCGCCAGTGTTTCGCCTCGCGCTCGTGCCCGCCGCGACGGCGGATCAGCGGAACGCCGCTCACGTTGTCGAGCGGCAGCGTGTCGAAAAGCTGCGGCACGAGACGCGCGTGCACGGCGTGCTCGAAGCCCGAGCTCAGCTTGATCAATGTCGGCTCGCTGAAGGCCGTGCCGATGAAGCTGATGCCGACCGGCAGACCGAAGACATTCCCCATCGGAACGTTGACGATCGCATAGCCGACGATGGCGGCGATTCCTGACGTGACGAATTGGAAGTGATCGCCGTTGATCACGTCGGTCGTCCATGCCGGCGTGCCCGTTGGCGTGGCGATGGCGCTGACGTTGAACTGACTGAGCGCGGCGTCGATGCCGTTTGTGGCTCCCGCGGCCTGATCGATGGCGAGCGCCTGGTTGTAGGTCATGCCCCCGAATGCCGACTGCGGGGCGTCCGGACTGCTGATGTCCATCGACTCGGCCAGCTCGAAGATCTCCTGGCCGAAGTAGGGCATCTCCCGCGCGGCCTCCGCCTCATTGAAGGCGATGGCGTCAGCTAGAGTCTTGCCTGCCATCGGAACGCCGGCGCGGGTCGCGAAGTAGTTCTTCAGGTCGATCTTGAAATCGTAGACGAGCACCAGGAATTCCCCGTCGCCAGGTGGGAAGGCAAACTTGGCGGCGTCGAGATCGACGAGCGTCGCCCCTGCATTCGTCATCGCATCCAGGGCGCTGTCGAACACCGCAGCCACGTGAGCGTTGACACCGTCGATACCCTGCCGCGTGGTGCCAATCCGTGCTCCGCGCAGACCGTTGCGATCCACGAACCGCGTGTAGTCCGTGGGCAGCCTGGGCCTGGTCCCGACGCCCCGCAGTCCGAGCGGGACGCCGCCGGTGGCCGCGTCGCGTCCGTCGTAGGTCTGGCTGGCGATCACCGTGAGTACGGCTGCCGCATCTGCAACGGTCCGTGCGTGCGGCCCCACCGTGTCCTGGGTGTGCGAGATCGGCACGACGCCGGCGCGGCTCGTGAGGCCCACCGTCGGCTTGATGCCGACCACGCCGTTCAAGCTCGAAGGGCAGACGATGCTGCCGTCGGTCTCGGAGCCCAGCGCGACGGCGCAGAGGTTCGCCGAGACCGCGGCGCCCGACCCGGAGCTCGACCCGCAGGGATTCCGATCGATCGCGTACGGATTGTTACACTGGCCGCCCCGGCCGCTCCATCCGCTGCTTGAATGGAATGAGCGGAAGTTCGCCCATTCGCTCAGGTTCGTCTTCCCCAGGATCACAGCGCCGCCGGCGCGAAGCTTGGCGGCGACGGTGGAGTCGCGCAGCGCGGGACGCCCGACCAGCGCAAAGGACCCGGCCGAAGTCTGCATCCGGTCGCCGGTGTCGATGTTGTCCTTCAGCAGGACCGGAATGCCATGAAGCGGGCTCAGCACTCGGCCCTGCCGGCGCAGCGAATCTGCCGCGTGCGCCTGCTCCAGAGCCTCAGGATTGATCTCGATAACGGAATTGAGGTGCGGTCCGCGCTCGTCGATCGCCTGAATCCGAGCGAGGTAGCGATTGGTCAACTCGGCCGCGCTGGTCCGCCCTGCAGCCATGGCCGCCTGCAACTGCGCAATCGTCGCCTCGTCGAACGTGTCTCGCTCACCCATGTTCTGGGACTGAGCGGCCTGCGAAACCGCTTCTGCGCCGCTCAGCGAGACACCGGCGCCGGCCGCCATGCTCGCTTGCAAAAAGTCTCTGCGGCTGATACCGAAGACGCGATTCTTTTTCATACAAACTCCCTGTTGGCAGCTGAACCAGGGTTTCCACGCCGGTGGGCGCTTCGCGACGAGCAAAGGTTATACATCCGTGCGCGTAGATGGTCCGCAAGAATTCTGTACAAGAGAGCAAAATTTTACTGAGGGTTTCATGACACAGGACCGTACGCGACAAGCAACTCGGTCGCAGCAGCGGGCCGCGAGTGTATCATGCTGCCGATCTGCGCCTACAAACGGAAGTACGCGTTAGCACCATCCCGTCGAAGGGACCTCGTGATTAGAAGGCAAGGAGCGGAGAAACTGACATGACGAAAATTCACAGGCTCCCGGTCCAGTCGCTGGTGCTCGTGATGAGCACCTTCATCATCACCGCATCCGGATTCGCGCAAACGAGTCTGGCGACGCTGCGAGGCAAAGCGATCGACCAGCAGGGTGGCGTGCTGCCCGGCGCGACCGTCACTGTTCGGCACGTCGAGACGAATACGACCAGGACCAGCGTGACCGAGGCGACCGGCCAGTACTTCCTGCCAAGCTTGCCGGCGGGCACGTACGAGCTCACGGTCGAGCTGTCCGGGTTTGCAACGGCGACGCGCGCGAACGTGATCCTGCGCGTCGGGCAGGAGGCCGAGATTGACGTCGTGCTCGGCGTCGGCACGATTCAGGAGAATGTGACGGTGGCCGGGCAGGCGGCCCTTGTCGAGACACAGCATGTCGTCGGCGCGTTCATCGACACGAAGAGAGTCGAAAACCTGCCGACGGTCAACCGCAACTTCGCCGACCTCGCCCAGCTGGCGCCGGGCGTCACTTCCACGGGCGGATCGTCAATGGGATTCTCGGCGGCCGGGCAGCATCAGTACCAGAACAACGTCTACGTCGACGGCGCCACCAATGCCATGCAGTTCTATGGGACGCAGGCAGAGTCGTTTCCTCAGGATTGGATCCAGGAATTCCAGGTGATGACCAACGGTTTCTCGGCGGAGTTCGGAAACGCGTCGGGCGCCGTTTTGAACGTGATTACCCGGAGCGGCACCAACACCCTTCAGGGACGCGCGTACGGATTCTTCCAGAATGGCCGCTTCAACACCCCGCCGTACTCCGGGCACTTCACGAACGACGTGCCGGTCTTCCTCGACACGACGCCGCCTTACAATCAGCGCCGGACCGGCGGGTTCCTGGGCGGGCCCATCATCGCGAGCAAGCTGTTCTACTTTGGCGGCTTCGAAAGCCTCGACAACAGCGCGACGACGAGCCTGTCGATTTCCGATTACTGGCGTAACCAGGGTGTGGCGTCGATCATTCCGACCAGCAACACGCGAAGGCCGTACATCGTGAAGGCCGACTGGAACATCAACCCCAATAACCGGCTGTCTCTGCGGCACGATCGCACCATCCAGGAGGACACCAACTGCAGCGGCCAGGGCGGCGACGGCTGCAACAGCTCTCCCAACTGGACGCTCGAGAAGCGCGCCACCTTCGACGGACCACTGTGGAGCGCGCTGGCGAACTGGACGAGCACGCTCAGCAACCGCGCGTTCAACGAAGCCCGCCTGCACTACGGCGTGAACAAGCTGATCATCACGTCCAACATCGCGGGGAAGTATGGCGATGCGCTCATCAATGACATTCCGCATCGAGGCCTGTACTCCGAGAAGAACTACCCGGGCGCGGCCTTCGGCTCGAGCGTCACGGGCGGGCTCGAAGGGGAAACCAATTTCTACTTCACCGACAGCTTGACGCTGGCGAGAGGTCAACATCAGTTCAAGCTCGGCGGACAACTCGCCCGCGTGACGATGTACATGGACATCGACGGTTCTCAAAAGGCCAGATGGGGCTTTACCTCCGACCGGGTATTCAACATCAACGACCCGGCGAGTTATCCGACCACGCTGTCGCTCGCCATTGGAACGGCGAAGGACATCGAGGGGCACGTGAACGGAGGACTGTTCGTCCAGGACACGTGGCAGATCAGGAACAATCTCACGCTCAACCTCGGGCTGCGGTATGACGTCGACAACTCCATCGTGACGGGGAACCAGTTCGTCGACGCGTACAACCAGCGGTTCGTCGCCGCCTTCGGCGGCGCCGCGCCCCTGACCGAGGTGCAGCGGGATCTGAACAACGTGGCGCCGCGCCTGGGGCTCGTCTGGCTTCCCACGTCCGACCGCAGGACGACGATTCGGGGAAGCGGCGGCATTTTCTACGATCAGTCTCATTTCAATTACAACGACGTCTACATCAACCAGACGCTCCTGGCCATTCGCCGGTACTCGTTCAATTCGAACGATTCGACAACGAACCCCTTCTTCAATGCGGCCGATCCGGCTGGAAGCGCCCTGAGGCTCCGCGCTTTTCTCGCCCAGAACTATCCGGACTGGCCCGACTTCTCTCAGCTGGGTTCCGGCGGGCAGTTCATCAGCAGGATGGCCCCCGACTTCAGGATCCCCTACACCGTCCAGGTCACCGGCGGCCTGACCCACGAGCTCCGCTCCAACGTGTACGTTCAGGCCGACTACGTGCACTCGACCGGGAAGGACGCAGTTCTGTCGAGGAATGTCAACGTCCAGATCGCGGGCGGCCGCTTCGTCACGATCGACCCGCGGTTCGGCGGCTTCACACAGTTCGAGAACCGCGGCTGGATCGACTACGACGCCTTGCAGACGCGCGCCGAGTACAGAGGATCGAAGCTGCGTCTCGGCAGCTCGTACACGCTGTCGAAGACCTTCTCGAACACGTTGGCAACCGGCGTGGGCGGGGGTGCGGCCACCAACCCGCTCGACCTGTCGATCGATGAGGGCCCAGCCAACGAGGACCGGCGGCACAACTTCGTGTTCGACGGCTCGTATCTCCTGCCGCTCGACTTCCAGGTCGCCGCCATCTGGCGCTATTCCAGCCCGCTGCCCTTCAGCGTCACCAGTTCGACGGTCGTCTTCGCGCGTCCCGAGCCTCGCGGGTCGCGGCGAGGGGACGACTACAGGAGCCTCAACCTTCGGGCAAGCAAGATCTTCAAACTCGGCGGCCGGGTCACGGCGACTGGTTTCTGGGAAGCGTTCAATGTGATGAACACGGACAACTTCACGAGCTTCCAGGGAAGCCTCCAGTCATCACAGTTCGGCCAGCCGCAAGTCGAGTTCCCAAGGCGCCAGCAGCAGTTCGGCTTCAAACTGGATTTCTAGTGTCGTGTCTCCGAAGTTCGTTGGCATTCGGTCGGCGATGCATCCCGCCTGGCTGCGTTGCTCATCGCTCACATGTTCCCGACATGCTCACTCTTCGCGCCTTGCCAGGCGGGCGCCTCGCCGGCCTCGATGCACAACGACCTTCGGGGACGCGACACTAGGGGAGAAGCTCATGAGAAGCGTTCCGATAGGCACGATCGCGCTGTTGCTGCTCGCGGATCCATCGATCGCCCAGCAACAGCGGGCCGCGCCACCGGTCGCACCCAGACCGGTGATTGCCATCAGGGCCGGCCGGTTGGTGGATCCGGATCTGGGCACCGCAGTCCCGAACCAGGTCATCCTCGTTCAGGACGGCAAGATCAGCGCCGTGGGCGGCAACGTCCCGATTCCCGCAGGCGCGCAGGTGCTGGACCTGACGGGGCTGACGGTCTTACCAGGGCTGGTTGAAGCGCACAACCATTTGACGATGACGCTGGTGGAAACCGTGCCGCTCTACGGCAGCGCGCCGGTGTTCAGCGATCGAATCCTCGATGCGTCACCGCTCCTGCCGATGTTCGTGAGCGATACCACGGCGTATCGGGCCCTCGAGGGAGCGGGTAATGCCTTCACGCTGCTCGATCACGGGTTCACCGTCGAGCGCGACCTCGGGAACAGCGGCCTCTACGCCGACACGGCGTTGCGCCGGGCGATTGAAGCGGGCTGGATTCCGGGCCCGACCATCGTCAACTCCGGCATCATCATCGGCGGCTTCGGGGGCCAGTTCCACGAGAACGCCGAACGCAGCAATCTCGTGTATCCCGAATACCTGAACGCTGACACGAACGACGAGATTGTGAGGGCCATTCGACAGAACGTCCACTATGGAGCAAAAGTCATCAAAGTGTGCGTGGATTGCGAGGGCTATCCGTACTCCGTGGACCAGATGCGGCTGTTCGTGTCGGAAGCCGCGAACGCCGGCCTCAAGGTTGCCTGCCACGTGCAAACAGAGAAGGGTGCGCGGAACGCCATCGAAGCAAACGTCTGGTCGATCGAGCATGGGCGCGCCCTGACCGATGAACTGCTGCAGATGATGAAAGCCAAGAGCATGTGGCGCGTGGGCACTGACGGGCCGTTCACGCCCTATCGCGGCAGCCAGGCCGCCTTCGACCGCACGGTGGATCGGTTGAAGGCCGCGTACCGAATCGGCGTCCGGAGCGTCTTCTCTACCGATTTCGACTATTACGTGCCGGGCATGACGCGTGGCGACGAAGTGATCGACGCCCTCATGACGTGGAAAGCTGCCGGTATTCCGCCAAAGGACATCTTGAAGGCGATGACGACGTACGGCTACCAGGTGACACAGGTCGAGCACGAGCGCGGGCCGATCAAGCCCGGACTTGCGGCCGACATGATCGCGGTCACCGGCGATCCGCTGGCCGACATCGACACGCTTCGCAAGGTCAGCTTCGTCATGAAGGACGGGAAAGTCTTCAAGCAGAACGGCGTCGCGACGCCCACGCCGTTCTACAAGTAAACGCGCGAGCTCATCCCGGAAGGCGCCGGGATTGGAGTCTAGGAACGTGTCCGAGAAATGTAGAGCACGCTCGTCAGACAACCACACCGCGAAAAGCACGAAAAGCACGAAAAGCACGAAAAGATCCTGTTGTTTCGTGTCTTTCGTGTTTTCGTGTCTTTCGTGACTACCGTGAGAACGAGACCCTAGGAAGGAGATCGACGTGAAACTTCGCACACCGGCGCTCATCGTCGCTGTCGTCACAGGTGCCGTCACCGCCGCCGCCGGCCAGGCGCAGCAACAAGCCGCGGAGAAGCTGGACGCCGCGATGATCTCGGCGATCCGGGACGAGGGGCTCGCGCGGTCGCAGGCCATGGAGCACGTCATCTGGCTGGCCGATGTGTATGGCCCGCGCGTCACCGGATCGCCCGGATTGCGGCAGGCTGGCGACTGGGCCGCCAGGAAGCTTGGCGAGTGGGGCTTGTCGAACGTCCATAAGGAATCGTGGCCGTTCGGCAAAGGGTGGTCGCTGGTGCGCTTCAATGCCCACATGGTCGAACCGCAGATCCAGCCGCTCATCGGCTATCCGAAGTCGTGGACGCCCGGAACCAGCGGCGTGGTGACGGCCGACGTGGTTAGGGCGGACATCAGCTCGGACGCCGACTTCGAGAGATACCGCGGCAAGCTGGCTCAGAAGATCGTTCTGACTCAGCCCGCGCGTGAGGTGCGGATGCTCGAGGGGATCGTCGTTCAGCGGTGGACCGACGCGTTGCTGAGGGAAGCTGAGTCGACTCCACCCGGGCCGCCTGCCGAAGCGCCCGCGCGCCCGAGCCGGCCCGGCCAGCCGACGCTGCAGGAAAGAATCCAGCAGTTCCTTCTCAAAGAAGGCGTCGTCGCCACATTCGATCGCGGCGCCGACGCGTTCCTCGTCGCCGGCGACAATCAGATGTCGTGGCGGACCCAGCGTACCGACGGCGGGACGATCTTCGTCACGACCGGCGGCCCGCACGACAACGCGAACGCCGGCAAGGTCGTGCCGTCCGTGACGCTGGCGGTCGAGCAGTACAACCGGATGGTCCGGATCCTCGACACGGGGACCCCCGTGAAAGTGGAGCTCAACATCCAGACGCAGTTCCACGACGAGACGGATCCGAATGGATTCAACGTCGTCGCGGATCTTCCGGGAACCGATCTGGCCAACGAGATCGTCCTGATCGGGGCGCACCTGGACAGCCATCAGTCGGCGACCGGCGCGACCGACAACGCCGCGGGCAGCGCCGTCATGATGGACGTGATGCGCATTCTCACGGCCGTTGGGGCGAAACCGCGGCGCACCATCCGAATCGCGCTCTGGGGCGGAGAGGAAGAAGGTTTGCTCGGCTCGAAAGCCTACGGCAGAGATCACCTCGGCGATCCGGCAGCCAGGACCCTCAAGCCCGAGTATCAGAACCTGTCGGCCTACTACAACATCGACAATGGCACCGGCCGGATTCACGGCGTCTGGCTGCAGGGCAATCTCGCGATCGCGCCGATCTTCAGAGCGTGGTTCGAACCGCTGCACGATCTGGGTGTCACGACGATCGCTCCCCGATCGGTCAGCGGGTCCGACTATCAGTCCTTCGACGCGGTCGGCATTCCGGCATTCCAGTTCATGCAGGACCGGCTGGAGTACAACTCGCGGACGCACCATTCCAACATGGACACCGTCGATCGCATCCAGCGCGACGACTTGATCCAGATGGCGGTCGTGACGGCAACCTTCGCCTACAACACCGCGATGCGGCCCGAGAAGCTGCCTCGGAAGACGCCCCCGCCGGCAAAGCAGCAGGCGACGGAGAACAACAAGTGAGATCCAATCGACGCGATTTCATGAAGCTGGCGTCTGCCGCGTTCGCGACGATGATGGGCCCGCGCGCGTTTGCCGGGGCTCCCGGCCGTCAGCGGGCATCGGCAAGGAAGCCCGGTCCTCTCGCTCGCGATTTGTCGGTCCCGCGCTTCGAGCTGGTTCAACCCGACCTGTTCACCGGCTCCGGCGGTCAGCCGAATTGCTGGGCCGACTTCGACAACGATGGCGACCTCGACCTGTTCGTCGGATACAAGGCCGACCTCCCGAATCGGCTCTATCGGTACGACGACGGCAAATTCAAGGAAGTGGCGGGCGAGCTGGGCCTCGCCGACCTGCCCGACACCAGGGCTGCGGCGTGGGGCGACTTCGACGGAGACGGGCATCTGGATCTCTATGTCGGATTCACCCGACGATCGGGAATTCCCAACAAGCTGTATCGCAACGACGGGAACGGCAAACATTTCACCGAGGTCGGCCATGCGCTGGGCGTCGACGCCGTCGGCGAGACCCGCCAGGTCAGCTGGATTGACTACGACAACGACGGCAAGATGGATCTCTTCGTCGCGTTCAGAGACGCGCCGAACATGCTGTTCCACAATGACGGCGACCGTTTCATCGACGTCGCCAAGGAAATGGGAATCGATGATCCGCGCAAGACCGTTGGCGCGGTCTGGTTCGACATGAATGAGGACGGGCGCCTCGATCTCTTCGTCGCCAATCAGGATGGCACGTTGAACGGCCTCTTCAGAAACGACGGGACGCGCTTCGTCGATGTTGCCCACGAGCTCGGGATGGACGCCGATGGCCGTCCCGCGACATCCGGCAGCAACGGCCCGAGCGTGATTGACTATGACAACGACGGCCGCCTCGATCTCTTCGTGGCGGGTTACGGCCGCAACTTCCTGTACCGAAATGATGGCGGCGGGAAATTCACGGATGTGGCGGCGGAGGCTGGCGTCGGGGGCGGCGATAAAGCGACTCCATCGAGCTGGGGCGACTACGACAACGATGGCCGCCCGGATCTCTATGTGTCGTCCTACGTCGACAGGCCGGTCAACGAGCGCGACTATCTGTATCACAACGAAGGGAATCACTTCAGGGATGTGCTCCCATCCGAGTTCCGCATGCGCGGTGCCACGCATGGCATTCAGTGGGTCGATTTCGATGGTGACGGCGCGCTGGACCTCGCCATGGCGAACAACAACCCGGAAGGCAATCTCTCTCTCTATCGCAATCTGCTGCCGCCGGAGCGCGCCCGGCGCTCAGTTCAGGTGCTCGTGCTCGACGACAAAGGACACTACACTCGAGCCGGCTCGGAGGTGCGGATCTACGCCCCGGGCACACGCAAGGTCCTCGGCACTCGCATCGTCGACACAGGCAGCGGCTACTGCTCTCAGAGCGCGATGCCCGTGCATTTCGGTCTTCCGAGCGAGACTCGAATCGATGTCGAGGTGACGTCGCTCACCAGGGCAGGCCGAAAGATCACGAGGGTGGCAAAGGTCGATCCCGACAAGTTGCCGAGGCGAGTGCTGGTCGTCAGGATCGACGCCGACGGGAACCGGAAAACTACCGCCTGAGTCGAGCTCTGAACCGAGCGGTCAATTTTTTGCGGGAGTACACCCTGGCAGGTAGGGCATACTTTAGCCGGACAGCCCGAAATGCCAGAACGATCGGCACGTTCGCGAGTGTCACCGGCGCTGCTGGCGGTGCTCGGAGTGTGCCTGGCCGGGGCCGGTTACGTGAACGCCCGGGCCTCGCAGACGGCCACGCCGGCAGTGGGTCGCGCCACGCCTGCAATCCCCACGAACGACACACTCAGTAAGTACTGTGTCACGTGCCATAACAGCAGGCTGAAAACGGCCGGGCTGCAGCTCGACAGCCCTGACATGTACCCCGTTGCCGACAAGGCGCAACAGTGGGAAAAAATCGTCACGAAGCTTCGCACGGGCGAGATGCCGCCTCCGGGCCGGCCGCGGCCGGATGCCGCCATCTATGAGGCGGTCGCCACTGCACTGGAAAGAG
>Ga0137415_10004393_pt1 | contig 13956 bp, 6 predicted proteins | sample CZODoug3_1_1_16f_FD_183082 | JGI IMG/M metagenome (GOLD analysis project Ga0137415, IMG submission 183082) | Vadose zone soil fungal communities from Angelo Coast Range Reserve, California, USA - CZODoug3_1_1_16fungal (Hybrid Assembly) | ecosystem: Environmental > Terrestrial > Soil > Vadose... | reverse complement strand
GATTACATTCATAACCCGGCGAGCCAAATTGCGCTCGTCCATCCAACACGCTCGTTAGCTTGATCGATCCGAATCCGTGCGGTAGATGGACCGCAATCGGTTCGAAGCGCTGCTGGCCGGTGTATGGCTAGATCTGCGCCGAGTTTCTGTCGGGTGTTCCCGTAGACGTATCATGCTCAGAGAGACTGCGGAGCACTTATGCTATCGACGGAAATACCTGCATCTCCCCAACACGCCTATTCAGGGCCGGACCTACCCCAACTTCCGGGACCGAGCTATGCCGAGCGGGTCCGGACATTGGTGAGCCTCACCGCCATGGCGACCCTCCCGACCCAGTCCCGCAAGCGTACCGGATATCCCTTTGGCTCCTTAATGCCATATGCGCTCGATCCCGAAGGGCGTCCCATCTTCCTGATCAGCATCATGGCGATGCACACCCAGAATCTCAAGGCTGATCCGAGAGCCAGTCTGTTTGTCGGCCAAGTTGCCGACGGCGATCCACTCGGAGTTGCGCGCAACTGTGATCGGTGACGTCGAACCAGTTCCGACAGAGGACGTTATCTCTGCGTGCGAGTGCTATCTTGCGTGTCATGAAAACAGCCGATCATGGGTCGACTTTGAGGATTTTGGCTTCTACCGTCTGCAGCCAATCGACATATACATAAATTGATGCAACATCGATTGTCATGGCGCGATACTTTCATAACTGATGCGATCGATCTTCAAGGCTTATTCGTGTAGAGCGGCACCATAACTCCCCGTGTTCCACGGGGAGTCTGAACAGCAATGGTAGCCGATGTAAGATTCTTGACTACTCCCGCCCGTATCTCTTCGATTTGTGCTTTGAAATCTCCATCGGGCGTAGAGGGATCGGTTGAGATCGGGTTGTGTACCGATACCGCATAAATGAAGGATGCCTTTGAATCATTGACGACAAAGGCGGCTTGATTCACAGGGATAGTCGCTGTAACTGGGTAAACAAGACCTCCGAGCACTTCGGTGCTTCCTGAAAGCTCAGTGTCGATTATTCCGGCAGTGTTAACGCTGTCACCGCCCTTCTCGGTTTTTAGTCCGAGGATCCAAACTGCGCCGCCACTATTGAGCATTTTCCGTGTCGGGCCTTCCATATCTAACTGCCGCGCAAAGACAAGCTGTGGGTAGAGAATCTCATAGTAAGCTCCGGCTACATCTTCAAGAAAAAGCGGACCTGTCCCGTTGATTCCATTCTTATAGGCCGATCCGATACCAGCTTTATTCAATACACAGTTTTGTATCGTGACTGAGTGGCTTGATTCATGCTCCAGGAAGCGGAGTCCCGGATAGCTGATGTTAGCCCCACCAGGGCCAAAACGAATATGGCTGACGATCACATCGACGGTATTCTCAAACACAAAGAGTGAGTTTACTGTTGTGCCCGTAAATGTAGGGCCGCTGGGAAGAATGTTCGAGTCAAAGCCTTCAATCTTGCGCACGTTTCCGCGAATGATAATAGGGCTCGCAAGAATGTATTTTCCTGCGGGAAAATATACCGTCGTGGCTCCGGAGTCGATAGCCGCCTGTACGGCAACAGAGCTATCTTTGGCTCCAGTCGGGTCTGCTCCCGACGAGACGACGCTTTTCCATTTGCTTAAATCCGTCTCTTCAAACTCGGGAGTTTCCTGAATTGGAAGATTGAGCGACGAAGAGCCACGGCCGAACAATCGATAGATGGGTCCAGAGTCATACTCTGTGATCAAAGCTCCCGGAATTGGATTTCCGCTAGCGTCCTGAATAGCTGAGCGATAGCCTAACGCGACGATATTGCGCGCATAGAGCGTCTGGCTGTTTTGAATCGCGGAACTATCTCGCGTGCCTCCAGATAATACCGCTCCAATAAGAGTTATCAGACCAGTGACGCTGGATGAGGAACTGCCAAAATTCTGTATCGCCGGAACTTTATTCACTGAAAGGAGATTACGGATCGACAACACATTATCGGTATTTGAGATTCCAGCAACAAGTTGGTTCGCCAGCAAAAGATTTTCAAATGTGACCGAGTATTCTGTCTGTGCTGATTTGATGCCATAATTGAATCCGTCGATCAAGACATTCTTCATTAGGCATGGACCGGTCCAACCTCTGGTCATGTTGAGGCCAACAGCACCGACGTGGCCTGGATCGCTGGAGCGAAGAGTCACATTGCGCAGGCCGCAGTAGTTATTACCGATGAAGTCCAGAGCAATTGCACCTGGATTGCCTTGTCCCACATCGACAGTAAGATCGAAGATGTAATTGTCAAACCCATTGTTGCCTCCACCGGCGGATGCATCGGGTCCCACAGGATTTAGAGAAGCAGTGTCAATAACGCCAATTGGTGCGGCCGCATTTTGATAGGAGCCATTGTTATTGCTCAGCTTGATGATCGTGGTGCTCTGGCTTTCGCCTTGGAAGGTAAGTTCAGATTGCCAGTTACCGCTGGTGTCCTTCCATACCAGAGGTTGAGTGACCAGATAAGTGCCTGCAGGAAAATAGATGATGCGCGAGGTGGCTTGCTTCCGTATGTTAGCCGAGATCGCCGCTTGAATTGCGGCTGTGTCGTCGGTGACACCGTCTCCAACAGCGCCATAGACTGTCTTCACGTTCAGCATGCCCGAGTCAGATGGGAACGTGCGTTCTACGGAAAGGCCGCTACAAGAAATACACGCTGCGAAACTAAAAAAACATACAAGAGACAGTGCTAATTTTTTCATGACATTCTCCATGCTGTCACAGTGATTTGTGGGTTATGAAATCTTCGCCTCAGCAAGCAACAACTCTAACGAAGAAAGATTGCAGCAGTATCCGCACTAGAAAATGAACTTAGCGCTCAGTTGAAACTGCCGTGGATTATTGCTCTGACTGGTAATTGCCCCGAACCCTTGAGAGCCGAAACTTAGAGAGCTTACAGACGGTCCAGCAAAGATAACTTGATTGAACGCGTTGAAGCTGTCCACCCGGAATTGCAGCAATGCCTCCCGGTAGATCTTGATATCTTTGCCTGCCGACATATCCAAGTCAAAGTAAGCAGGCGTTCGGATATTCGGTGTAAGACGTGGGACATCGCCCAACTGTAGAGACAGAGGGTAAGCGAAACCGCCAGCGTTCAGATAGCCGTTTGCGGCACGGCTGTGGACCCCGCCGCGTGTGATAGTGGGAAGACCGGTAAAGCTTGGACGGGAACCTGCAAACGTGGGGGCTCCGGAGTTGGTGATGGCGAGAGGATAGCCCGAGCGTGCCGTGTAAATGCTGGAGAGCTGCCAGCCCCCAACAATCTGCTGTATGAAGCCATGCGCGCCGCTAAGAAGCCATTGCCCATGTCCGAGTGGAAGATCCCAAATCGCCGAACCTACGAACTGATTCGTAACATCGCCGGGAGAAACCGTCCGCTCAAGGTTGAGGAGATGAGAGTTTTGGTATCCCGGTAGTCCAACATCCTGCGGCAGGCCTCCGGTGGTGAGGTTGTTGACATTTGTAAGCAACTTAGACCATGTGTACGAAACGATCGTAGTTAATCCATGGTTTGTCCGTTTGGTTAGGTTTGCCTGTAGTGAGTTATAGCCAGCTTCTCCAATTGCTATGTTTTGCTCCGTAATGCCGGTATATTGAGGGAACTGACGCAGAAGCTGAACGCGCTGAACGGTAGGAGCCGCCAGCGTTCCTGCCGCAATATAACCATGGAAGGGATTGGCGATGGATTGCTGGAGGTACGCTACTTCCGATGCGTTCCCTGCATATTGATAAAGCGACGGGTCGAGATCATTTGGAGAAAAAGATACCGGCAGATGAACGCCGTGACTTCCCGCATAGTTCAGGCTGAATACGAATTCCTTCGGCAGGGTGTTTTCAAAACCGAAGTTATACTGTTCGGCGTAAGAGACGGGCGTACGGTAAATTGTGCCGGACATATTAGCGCCAGCGCCAAAGGCGGGTCCACCGACCGTTGGATACAGAATGCCGGTAGGAAACGGATTTGTGATTGTGTTTGCGGGAGTGAAACCATCAATTGTGGGGTTGTAGCTTGTGCTAATGCCCTCGCCGGGATTGCTGGACGTGTAAATTCTCTCTTCGTAAGGGATAAAGAGGAATCCATAGGCCCCACGGAATACGAGATTGGGAGCGCTTTGAAAAGCAAACCCTATACGTGGAGCGAAAGAGTTGGCTGGGTGCCAAAAAGAAGTGTGATTTCCAGGAAGGCTCGCGAAATCAACGGCTCCTGTGAAATTTTGACCTGTTTGTGTAGCTAGCGGATTGGCACCGGACGGGTCGAAAGTTGCAAGTTTGTTGTGCCGTTCGCTCACTCCTCCCTGGTATTCGTACCGCAGGCCGAGGTTGAGCGTGAGTGATGGTATAAGCTTCCAGTCATCCTGCACATAGAATCCAGAATATCTTTGATAGAGAGATTGAGCTGCTTGCTGAACGATTGATCCCGAGGTGGGCACGCCCAGCAGGAATGCCGCGATGGAGTCGAAAGTTGACTGACCTTTTACCGCAGCCGCGCTAGGATCGGGACCTCTGGTGAAGGTTGAATCATAAACAAAGATTCCCGACCCGTTGCTGAGCGTGCCGTCGTTGTCAAAGATCATTCTTCCATCCCAACCGGCGGTAATCGTGTGCCTCCCTCTTTGCAGGAGAGCGGAAGCTGCGAGAAAGTGGGTATAACGGGAATAGTGAAAGTAGTTCGTATCACCAAGAGTAGGGAGTCCACTCACTTGAGATTGCGGGAGGCCAGGGACTTGCATCTGCGAGACAAACGTGGGGGAGAAACCTGCTTTGAGAGGGTCTACATTGATCAGGCCTGAATTGCGAAGATTGCCTTGATCGAGGAATCCATAGCGAATATCAAAAAGTGTATTGGAAGACAGTGTATAGGTGTTTCCTACATTGAAGATGTATCCGCTCAGTTTTTGTACGTATGCATTCGGCCCGGTGTAAGCGCCAAAGAAATCCGGTTCATGATGTACATTGTTGTCTTTCGTCAACCGGAGCAGAAGTTGATCCTTCTGCGAGATTGTGTGGTCTATACGCAGGCTGTACTGATAGTCGCTATCCTGAGATGCCGTGGCGGTCGTGACATTATTTACAGTCCCGGGAGCATTCGGTTGAGGGAAAAAAGCCAGCGCATAGAGAGCAGTAGGATTCAACAGGTTATTAGGAATGATGTTGTTGGCAAAAGCCGTGCGCTGATATTTGCCGGGACTTATCTGAGTAAGTGTGGAGGGATCGTAGATAGCCGCCGGAGCCTCGCTGAAATTACCCTGACGCTCAAGAGCAGTTGGCACAGTAAAGGTGGAAGTTGCCGCTCGTCGGGACTCGACCCCTTCAAAACCAAAGAAGAAAAAAGTGCGGCTGCGACCGTGGTACAGCTTAGGGATATCGACAGGTCCGCCGAAGGTAGCTCCAAACTGGTTGTAGTGTTTGGGAAGACGATAATCGTTACGTCCTCGGATAGGCGGGACACTATGCTTCTGGAAGTAGTTAGCGGCGTTAAAAATCGTATTCTGGTCGAACTCGTAGAGAGAGCCATGATATGCACTGCCTCCAGACTTGGTGATGGTGTTTAGAATCCCGCCAGAGGTATAACCAAATTGTGCGGGAGGCACACTCGCCTGTACTTTGAATTGCGCTACGATTTCTTGGGACGGAGTAAAGACCGGTTCTCCTTGACAGCACACTGTAATAGGAAAACCATCCATCAGGATTTCGTTGCTCCCAGCAAGTCCCCCATTCGTACTGAAGTCATTGTTACCCGCTGCCTGTACAGCACCGCGGACATTGACAATGCCACTGCCAAACGAAGCAAATGTGGTAACACCGGGAGCAAGACCTGCAAGCGCAAGTGGATTGCGGCCGGAGACCGGCAAACTGACGAGATCGCGGGCACTGACTACCTGGCCCAAGCTGGATGATTCTGTATCCAGTCCGATCCGGGTTGCCTGCACATCCACCGTCTGCACAGCCCCGCTCACTGCTAATTGCAAATCTAAGCGCCCCGCCTGTTGAATCGCGAGATCAAAAGTACGCTCGATCTTGGTAAATCCATCGTGTGTCACAGTCAGCCGATACGAGCCTGCAGGAACTGAAAGAAATTCATAATCGCCAGCGTTGCTCGTTGTGGTGTCACGCGAAACGCCTGTCTGTACATTGGCGAGATGAACCACTGCACTCGGCAACACCGCTCCCGAGGGATCGGTGACCTGGCCAGAAACGTTGCCCGAGGCGGTCTGCGCCTGGACAACAGTCATTACCAGAGAGGAGAAAAAGATAAGAACTACAAGGAGAGACGTTATGGTGCGCCGGATCTCCTGAAAACCAAACAGCATGGGAATGAACCTCGTTGAACAGCGAATGAGACTGTGCTTGGCTGCTGGGATGGCAGTGTAGTTTCTATAGGTTTCTTTTGCCTGTTACGTTCTGGAATCAAAGAGTTACTGCACTATTTCTGGTTACGCGGAATATAAATCCTGCCCAGATATCTGGCTTATGACAAAACCATTCGCGGAATGGAATCGATGCGTCATTTCTTCTGCTCTCGACTGGGGCTGGAGCAAAGGTACAGATGGTGTGAGGTAGCAAACAAATCTCAGCGCAGCCGTTCCGTTAAAGAGCGGCCGCACCGGGATGCTCTCGCCACATCAAAGTTCTGTCCTATTGCTCTAAATGGCGTGAACATCCCTGGGCCACGCCAATTCGAACCCCTGTGCGATGAGAAAGCGCTGGAAGTCCTGGAGTAGAACATGTTTATGTCGAATTTCTCGAGGCTGCCGCTGTCTGGCGAGCGCAAAGCTGACAAGTGCACCCGCAGCTTCGCCGACATTCCATTCCACAGGGTGAAGGCGGGTGCAACCATTAGAAATGTGTGTAGTGCCAATGTTTTTGCAGGCAGGGATCAGATTCTGTACACGGATCGGAAGCAAGGCTCCGAGCGAAATCTGGAAAGGAAGGCAGCTTCTATCGATGTAATTTGTCCCCCCTACTGAGGGATGTAAATCGATGCGGTAGCATCCCACACCAACGGAGTCCGGATAAACTTCCGCCTTGCGGCCCAGATCAGAATTTTTGAACAGCATCTGACGAACCTTGGCATCCAAGTGTTGCTGAAGAATCGTGAACTCTGCCTGAATGCGACGAGATTCACGCACGTAAACTGACTTGGCAAGGCCATCGGGAGTCCCGGTAATATCCGGCCTCAGACGAAGTCCTCGAAAACCAGCACCTCCATCGGGACGAGGAGCTTCAGTCTGCATCCAGTAGAACAGCGATAGGCTCAACTCCCGTGCCCGTTCAATAATCTTTATTCGCTCACTAGGCGTGGCCGTTACCAGATCCTGCAGCCAGAAGTCATTTTGCGGCCAGTTCACCAGCGTAATGTCGCTACGATAGACACCGGCGGAGAAGTTCTTTCGGTCGGCGATACGCCTGAATGACCATAGATCAGAAAAACCATCCGGGGCCCTGCCGTTCGGTGTCAATTCCGCAGTTTGTGGCTGCAGGGTGGTCGGAGCACAAGACGTCCAACTCAGCAAACGACCTGTCCATGCGGGCACGAGTTCCGGCTGATAGTTCTTCCAATACTCGTAGTTCGCGGGTCTTTCAATGGTGTGGTCTTCCCCCTCGAGGTAGTCCATGGCAAAACAGTATGCAATGCCCTGGCTGTGGCGCGGTTCAGCGGCCGAAGGAGCACTTATCTCATGTGTGGCATTACGTGACTCTGTGCCGGTCACTGACTCTACGCCAGCCATAGCCACCAGATCACCAAGTTCCGTTGCATCGAGAAAATAATGTGCGTGAACAACCCGGCGATCCCCCGTTTGAAGGTTCCGCAGAGTAACCGAATCGACGAAATCGCCATGAGTCGTCGCCGACTCCGGAGCATGGTGATAGAGCACCACCAACTTGCCGGACATTATATAAGGATGCAGCTTCGCCTCCAGAACTTTGGCTGAAACGCCAAATTCATGAGTCAGGCGCGAGACGCTGCCGTTTCCTGGATTGAGGTGTGGGTTGGTGCGTGCCTCCGTTGTCAATGGAAAATTCTTCCGATAGTATTCCCGAACGTCCTCGCGATACTGACGATAGCTGGCAGTACTGCCGCACTTCTCAATCCAAGGATGTTCATCGGGCGGAACGGCTTGCGAAGTAAGTTGGCCACCCAACCAATCTGTTTCCTCAGTCAAAATTACGCTGATTCCGTTGCGAAGTGCAGCAAGTGCCGCGGCATATCCCCCCGTTCCCCCGCCAATGATCGCAACCTCACAACGAAGCTCGTGACCCTCTGGCCATGCATACCGGGAAAGGATCAACGCAGTAGAAAGCCCCCCAATAAATTTCCGGCGGTTCATCGATACACCGGCCGAACGGATAGATTGAAAGTGGAAGGCGAGGATAGATAAGTGGGCTGCGGGTTCCGGCAGAACATTCGAGGCATGGAAAGCTGGCTTTTCTCCGAGGAGTGAGAATCAGCTTCAGAATGCCTGAGAGGTGATCCCCGGCGCAGTTTCTATAAGTTACTCGCAGCCGTTACGTATGGGAATGAATTACTTGGCGGTAGAGATGGCGTGTAAAAGTACTGGCCACGTCTTGATCGGGTGATCGTCGATCATCTCTGAATAAACTACTACTTCGTAGTTCACAGGAGACCCCTTTTGTTTCCATAACTTCTGCAACTGATCCGCACCTACCGAGGAAGTAAGAAAGCTCACCAGGGCAGAGGTGTGGCGGGCCTGAAGAATCAGCAGATGAAAACCGGGATTCTTGCCGGGAAGAACAGCAATGATACCTGGCTGGGTGCTGCGATGACCACTTTCGATAACCTGCTCTTCCAACTGTTTCGGCTCACCGGGCGCTGTATTACGGTTACTCACGGCGCGTTCGAATGGTTCCATCTGAAACGTCAACTGCGAAGTAAAGGAGAGGAAAGGATGCAGCGTAAAGTAGGAGCCCAGAACGATCTCGTTCTCGTGATCCAAATCATCCATAGACGCGGTGCTGCTGTTGCCAAATTGGACCTCACTGCCGTATGCATTCCGGTCCAGATAACGGGCAAGCGAAATCGCGGCGAAGGTGTCTGAGGCAACCGTGTAGGATTCCTCGGCCTTGAGTCCACCTGGAAATGTCTCGGCCATTTTTCTTAGTGCGGGAGACTTAGCCCAGTCACTGAAGGTATTTACTTTCAGATCCCGAATGCGAAGCTGCTGGTTGGCATCGTCCAACGCGAAGAAAATCGGCGTGGGAAGAATGATTCTCGTCATCTTTCCATGCCCGAGAAAGCTTGACCAGAACTGGCTCTCTGGAGTGCGCGCTTCAGCGGCGCGCGACCCAGTCCCACGAAGCTGAAAGAGAACCATAACGAGGATGATGATCAGTAGGCATACTGTAAGCACACCGAACAGATATGTCAGCCTCGTCGCTCGAAGGACAGGGCCCAGAGAAACGGGCGCTTCCACATGCGGTACCTCAACTGTTTGTAAAACCGGCAGATCACGCTGCACAACCTGCAACTGATGCATGCCCACTGGAATGGTCAGGAGGACCGAACAGAGTGTAGCCTCGTATGACTGGTAAAAATCATGTAATCGTTGCCGCAGACGCGATATCTGTACACGTACAGTGGCATCGATTTTGGGATCAAAATCAGGCCTGCGGCCCAATGCCTCCACTGCCAGCGTATATTCGTTGAGTTCTTCATTTTGGTGCATCCACAGATATGCCAGGAGCTGACGGGAGGCGGTAGCGCGTTCAAAGGAACGGCTCTTTAAAATAATCTCAATTGGCTGAACATTCGCGTCCTCGCGCGGGGGTGTGCCTTCGAGGAACTCCGCAGATGGTAATTCGGACACTGCGGAAATATACGTGATCCCAAGTCTCTTTTGCAATGTATCGGATTTCGGTATCCGTGTGAAGCAACAAGCCGATCCGATAGGTGAGCATAGCGATTAAACGCTGGGGCGAGCAACACCCAAGATACTTCTCTGATTTTTCAAGCGTGTTTCTCTACAGCGCAGTTCTGCGAAATGGATGCTAGGTCACTTCGGAGGCAATAAGACTTGACTGCTTCTGGACAAGATATCACTTGGCACTGAGACCGCCATACTTAAACTGGGCATTCTTAGCTCACAAACTCTCCGGAATCGCCTAGTCACTCTCCGCTTTTCTCTCCGTGTCATTTCTAATGGTGCGCAGAGCTTGAGATCTTAGGATCTGCAGTGTTCTTTCTGAAGCAGCTATGCGCTGATACAGGTTAACCCTTTCATGGCCGCTGTCTTTGGTGGAATTGAGTCACTAAGGTTCGACCACAACATCTTGATTCCAATACGTAACAACTAAATGAAACTCCGAGAAACTACATTGCTATATCAATAGTCAGGCAGTGTCTCAGTCGCTTTTGAGTGAGGTACATTCCATGCTGACTAGTTATCGAAAAATCGTGCATGCATTGATGCCGTGCTTCTCGTCCTTGTTTTTCCTTCATCACAATCACCACTGTTACCTAGACACATGTACATGAAGCCTTATGTTTCCTGTTCTTTTTGTGCCATAGCAAGTTATCGAGTAGGTGATCGTCGGAGTCCACCCGGACGGTAATTCGAACCTGGACGAATAGGAGGAAATCATGGTCCATAGAAAATTCACGGTTTACAAGCAGATCCAAGTGAATAAGTGGTGTCCATCATACATAAGCCCCAACAATCACAAGGCAATCGCTCTCACTGTTAAGATTCACGGTTATGAAATCAAAGAGAACAAGGCAGAAGATCAGCCAATCTCCTCTTATCCCTCTCAATCAAAATCTATAGCACCAGTTGCGGCTGCCCATATAGCTATGGCGACAAAGCATGTTAGGAAGTTACTAATTGTTCTAATTGCATTGTGCGGTGTTGCCTCCTCTCAGACATTGACCTTGACGGCAAATAACGTGACGGTTCATAAAGGTGACGCAGTTCCTCCGCTCACCTTCACTGTGACTGGGTATAGCGGAACGGACCAATGGGCTCAAGCTGTTACCACTGGCTTACCTGTGCTCAGCACTACATACACATCTAGTTCTAACTTGGGAACCTACCCCATCAGTGTGTCTACTAGCGGTATGACACCGCATGGTTCTTACACGTTCGCTGTGATTGCTGGAACAGTGACTGTGATTGACAGAGTTGAGCACACGGGCGCAATCATCACGTCTCCCCCTGCTCAGCCCACGGACATGATGATCAATGTGAAGACCGATATATTATCTCCCTGTGGGCAGGTGTATGGGAATGGTATCAATGACGATACGGCTGCGATCCTGTGTCTGATTCAGAGCAATCGCACGGCTACAAATGTTTATTATGGCCGATACCCGAAACAGTTCTATTTCCCAGAAGGGATATATCTTGTAAGCGCATCTCTCACGTTTGACGGCTGCTGTGAGACTTGGTTCGGTGATGGGCCTTCCAAGACTATCTTCAGGCTGGCTCCTGGCGTGGCTGCATACGCAAGTGCCTCTACCCCAAAAGACTTCATCTACTTCCAAGGGTCTTCTCCTGGTAACAACGGGTTCTCCGAATATTTTGAAAACATTGGAATTGAGATTGGTCCAGGAAATCCGGGAGTCCAGGCACTTGACTTCATCGGTAATAACTTTGACGAGATAAAGAACGTTAACATCTGGTCTGATGACGGTACGGGTTACTGCGGTCTATGTATGGCGCATGCCTGGCCCGGTGCCACGATGGTCAAAAACGTGGGCGTCTACGGCTTCAAGTACGGAGCGTACTTTGGAGTCGAAAATGAATATAACGTGGTGATGGAGGGCATTACTCTGGAGAACCAGTCGGTCCAGGGTTTGAACTCAAATGCGGTTACAGTCTCAGTACGCAATTTGTTTTGTCTGAACTCCGTTCCGTGCTTTCAGATTGGTGCAGCTAACGGTGTTGTAATAGATGCAAAGGCTCTCGGTGGGAGCAGTTCTAACAGTGCCTTCATAACAACAACCTATGCCAGTAAAAAAGGGACCCTGTACGCCAGAAATCTCTACTCTAGCGGATACAAGTACACGCTCAATGATCAGGCAGACGGAACAACCGTCACGGGCACTGTCGGAGAGCATTGGACGGGTGCAGCACAGACCTTGTTCTCCAGCGCCAAACCCGATCCTTTGGATATCAAAGAGACTCCCGAAGCTGCCGATGGAGACCCTTCCAATTGGGTTGCATTAGAATCTAACGTGAACGATTGGAGTAGTCAGCTAGCGGACTGCACCACTCACCCCACTCATCACGTTTACTATGTACCAGTTCGACACAACTACCCTCTTGGGGCGGTTGATGACACCCACGACGTGGACTACACCGGAGTCTATACAACCACACCTAAAAACCTGGTCCCGATTACTGTTCCAGACTGTGTCTACCACATCATGTTCAACTCATCCCAGCTCAATCCTTCCACGGCTCGCCTTGAACTCACTATTAACGGTACGTCTAGCACCCCGCTCATCCTCGACCATGCGGCTGCGGCTATTGATATAACGCACACGGGGAGCCGTGAACTCGTCCTAAAGGACATGCACGCTACTTATACCTGTTCCGATGGAGCGGGTGACGTGTACTTTGAAGATGAGCAACCCGACCTGACGCACTTCTGTAAAGGACAGTCAGTTTACGCTCGTTTGTATGACAACGAATCAAATGGGAAACAGTACACTGTGGCAAGTGCGACTGTGTCTTCCATGGTGGCCGCATTCACCCAAGTAGCGATATATGGGGGTGCGGCAGGGACGCCAGCGATAGGATCTCAAGTCTACTTCTCGTCTTTTGCACCGGCTACAGATCCGGGGCCAGGTTCCTTAAATGGAACTACTGGTAAGGTGACTGCCATGAGTGTGGATAATGCAGGTAATGCGACCGTCACAGTATCGCTAAACACCACCACGACTGATTTTGTCACGACACCCACCACAGATGGTTACATGTTCGTTACGGACGTGCCGAAGACCACATGCACCGATTGCAATCTCTGGGTCCTTGGCTACAAGACTGAGAAGTCTACACCGAACCTGAACATTATGAATGGTAAGGCTGAGATTCTTGGTGGTTTCTTCTATCCCATTGAACCTCAGTTCCCTGGTAACTCCCCAATCTATCTGACGGACTCAAACCTTTTCACAACATTCATGCTTTTTCTGGGCAACCAGTGGCCCAATTTTGTCACGGAGACTCAATGCGGAGTTACGCAGACATTAAGCAATCCGAATGGTGTAGTGTTTCCTGCAAGAATTGACCAACCGTCGAACCTTCGAACTAATTTGGCGATGTTCTACAGCGATGGGTATAAAGCAGCGGATACTTGTCCCAAATGACGCTATGCAGGTTTTGGTGCAAAGTCGGGGGCTGTTGGGGTGGATGGCGGTAATAGTTGAGGATCATAGATTGGTGAACTTAATCGGATCGAACCAATGGCCTCTTCCATACCATTTCTCGGTTCTAACGTAAGTTATTGACTTTATATGGTCCTGGTCGCTCCAGAAGGTTCTGGTGCAAACGAAAAAATCAGCCCGATCCGACAACTGCATATGGCACCCGCCGGTACAATTAGGCTCTACACGTAGCGCCTAGTGAATTCCGAATTTCATATTTGCACCAGAGCCCTTTTGGAATTGCTCTCGTTTTTCTCCCGCGTGCCAGAGGTTATTTCACGGCGACGCACCCTTGTGATCGGGCTTAGTCTGCGCTTGGTCTCAAAAGTGCGTCGCGTGAACAGACGTCTCGTATCGATTTATTGATTTTGAAATTGACCCTGGCGGTCGCAGCTCACTTTAGTGTTCCAGTCCACAAACGCGCCATTGGGGTTGTCCTGCCAGGCCCAGACGTGCAGTTCGTAGAAGGTGGGCAAGCCATACCGGTTCGGGCTGGTGATCAACTGGAACAATTGGCCATAGAGCGCCGGCGGACCAGTGTTCTT
>Ga0137415_10004392_pt1 | contig 13959 bp, 11 predicted proteins | sample CZODoug3_1_1_16f_FD_183082 | JGI IMG/M metagenome (GOLD analysis project Ga0137415, IMG submission 183082) | Vadose zone soil fungal communities from Angelo Coast Range Reserve, California, USA - CZODoug3_1_1_16fungal (Hybrid Assembly) | ecosystem: Environmental > Terrestrial > Soil > Vadose... | reverse complement strand
TCCAAGCTGACGGTCGAGCGGTTGACCGCTGACATCGCCGACGCCGATATCGATGAAGCGCTGGACCGCCTGGCCAAGAATGTCCGCAACCATGTCACCAAGGACGGCGCCGCCGCCAAGGACGATGTCGTGGTGATCGATTATGAGGGCAGCATCGACGGCGTGCCCTTTGCCGGCGGCAAGGGCGAGGACTTCAGCCTCACCTTGGGCAGCAGCACCTTCATTCCCGGCTTTGAAGACGGGCTGATCGGCGCCAAGGCCGGAGACGACCGCGACGTGAAGGTGACTTTCTCAGCCGAGTATCACGCCCCGGAAATGGCCGGCAAGGACGCGGTGTTCAAAGTCACCGTCAAGGAAGTGAAATCGCCGGAAGCAACCGAGATCGACGATGCGCTGGCCAAGAAGCTGGGCTTGGACGATCTCGCCACCCTCAAAGAGCGGGTGCGCGAGCAGCTGGCCGACGATTACAAGGCCGCCAGCCGCCTGCATCTCAAGCGCCGGGTGCTGGACGCGCTGGACAATGCCCACAGCTTCCCGCTGCCGCCCGCCATGGTCGAGCATGAGTTCACCAATATCTGGGCCCAGGTCGAGGACGAGCTGAAGCGCGAAGGCAAGACCGCAGCCGACGAAGGCAAGACCGAGGACGAGCTGAAGGCCGAATACCGCAAGATCGCCGAACGCCGGGTCCGTCTGGGCCTGGTGTTGGGCAAGCTGGGCGAGCAGAACGGCATCACCATCGCCGGCGACGAGGTGCAGCGCGCCATCATGGCCCGCGCCCGCCAGTTCCCCGGCCAGGAGCAGCAGGTGTTCCAGTTCTATGCCCAGAACCAGCAGGCCCAGGCCGAGATCCGCGCCCCCCTGTTCGAGGACAAGGTGGTGGACTTCATCGCTGAACTGGCCACGGTCAATGACCGCAAGGTGGACAAGGAAACACTATTTGCGGACCCCGAGGACGAGCCTGCCGCGGCTTAGCTCAATATGTCATGGCCGGGCTTGACCGTGAGCTGCGGCCCGCAAGGCGGGTGAGCAGGTCCTGTGGACCTGCGAAAGCGGCGAACGCCGCGAGCTTGGGCGAGCGGCAGGCTCGGCGCAGTGGATGGCGCGCATACGCTGCCGCTATGCGCCGGAGGCCGGCCATGACAAGAGTGGGTTGGTGGGTCGCAATCGCGCCGGGGAACGCTATATTAAGAAGGCGATGATGTAAGATCGCGCCCATTACCGAATCAAAAGGCCTGCCGATGTCCAACGAATTCAAGAATTCTGGCGAATTCTACAACAACACCCTGGTTCCGATGGTGGTCGAGCAGACCGCCCGCGGCGAGCGCGCCTTCGACATCTATTCGCGCCTGCTCAAGGAACGGCTGATCTTCATCACCGGACCGATCGAGGATTACGGCGCTAGCCTGTTGATCGCCCAGCTCCTGTTTCTTGAGGCCGAAAACCCCAAGAAGGAAGTCCATATGTACATCAACTCGCCGGGCGGGTTGGTGACGGCGGGCATGGCGATCTACGACACCATGCAATATGTGCGGCCGATGATTCACACCTATTGCATCGGCCAGGCCGCCTCGATGGGTTCGCTGCTGCTGTGCGCCGGCAAGAAGGGCGAACGCTATTGCCTGCCCAATGCCCGCGTCATGGTGCATCAGCCCAGCGCGTCTTATTATGGCCAGGCTGTGGACATCGGCCGCCACGCCCAGGAAATCGTGAAACTCAAGCGGCGGCTGAACGAGATTTACGCCAAGCATACCGGCCAAAGCGTGGAAGCCATTGAAAAACTGCTTGACCGGGATACCTACATGACGGGCGAGGAAGCCAAGGCTTCCGGCTTGATTGACACGGTCATGGAGCGCCGCCCGGAGCTGGAAACCACGCCCTGACCGGCTTTTTAGGCTAAAGTTCCGGAATATCAGGAAGATTCGGCGCCGGGCCGGATTAAACAAATCTTGATCCCATCGGCCTTAGCATGGTCGAATGTTGGGAGGCGAGGGGTGCTTCGGCGCGTCCCCCGCATTGTGCAGAGCAGCATATGCCGTTTAGGCTAGAGGCTGCCAGCGCCCGCAGGGGCAAAAAAGTGCCCCGAAGGGGGCAAAAGGGTCGAAAGGGCCCGGTGGAAGACGATGAGCAAGGCCAGCGGCGGCGAGTCCAAGAACACGCTCTACTGTTCCTTTTGCGGCAAGAGCCAGCATGAGGTGCGCAAGCTTATTGCGGGCCCGACCGTGTTCATCTGCGATGAATGCGTCGAACTCTGCATGGAGATCATCCGGGAGGAGAACAAGACCTCCTTCATGAAATCCAAGGAGGGGGTGCCGACGCCGCAGGAAATCTTCAAGGTGCTGGACGATTATGTCGTCGGCCAGAGCCACGCCAAGAAGGTGCTGTCGGTCGCCGTCCACAACCACTACAAGCGCATCAATTCGTCCGGCAAGAACGGCGATGTCGAACTGGCCAAGTCCAACATCATGCTGATCGGCCCTACCGGCTGCGGCAAGACCCTCTTGGCCCAGACCCTGGCGCGCATCCTGGACGTGCCCTTCACCATGGCCGACGCCACCACCCTGACCGAAGCCGGTTATGTGGGCGAAGATGTCGAGAACATCATCCTCAAGCTGCTGCAATCCGCCGACTATAATGTCGAGCGCGCCCAGCGCGGCATCGTCTATATCGACGAAGTCGACAAGATCAGCCGCAAGTCCGATAATCCCTCCATCACCCGCGACGTGTCGGGCGAAGGCGTGCAGCAGGCCTTGCTGAAGATCATGGAAGGCACCGTGGCCAGCGTTCCGCCCCAGGGCGGTCGCAAGCATCCCCAGCAGGAATTCCTGCAGGTGGATACCACCAACATTCTGTTCATCTGCGGCGGCGCCTTTGCCGGCCTGGACAAGATCATCGCCCAGCGCACGCAAGGCTCCTCGATGGGCTTCGGCTCCAATCCCAAGGGCCCGGACGAACGCGGCACCGGCGATCTGCTGCGCGAAGTCGAGCCGGAGGACATGCTCAAGTTCGGCCTGATCCCCGAATTCATCGGCCGCCTGCCGGTGCTGGCGACCTTGGGCGATCTGTCGGAAGTGGCGCTGATCGAAATCCTCACCCGTCCCAAGAACGCGCTGGCCAAGCAGTATATGCGCATGTTCGAAATGGAAGGCGTCAAGCTGCGCTTCCAGGAAGAGGCGCTGCACGCCATCTCGCGCCGGGCGATCCAGCGCAAGACCGGCGCGCGCGGCCTGCGTTCCATTCTGGAAGGCATCCTGCTGGAGACCATGTTCGAGCTCCCCACGCTTTCGGGCGTGCAGGAAGTGGTCATCACCGCCGACGTGGTGGATGGCAAGGCGCGGCCGCTTTACACTTATTCCGACAAGGCCGAAGCCCGCGAAAAGTCGGCTTCCTAAGTCTCACGGCATATTCAAAAAGCCGCACCAGAACTGCGTGCCCGCTGCCGTGTCCACATCGTATTTGCGCGCGAAACTCAGCTTGCCGTCCGCGCCGATGCGGTAAAGCGTGAGCCCGGCGCTGACATTGGTGCGCTCGTCCGCGTCCAGCACCACCATGGGGGTCGTGCTGGCGGCAATCAGCATCCGGCCCGAGGGATCGATAGTGAAGGTCCGCAGTTCAAAGCCATGCGCCTCGGCCCGCTGGATCAGGCTGGGTTCGCCTGTCTGCGGATCGATGGCATAGACCACGACGTTGTTCTCGCCGCCGTTCGAAATCCTCAGTCCCTGGTGATCGACAGTGCCCGAGCCGCGATTGGCCTGGTAGACGAACCGTCCATCCGGATGGACATGGATGGGCCCCACGCCCTGGCCGGGATGGCGTTCTTTTCCATCGGGATCGCTCAGGGCATTGCGCTGGAACAGCGGATCGCGGCTGAGGGTTCCGTCGGGCTGGAGCCCGTAAACATACAGCGCGTTCTCGCGCTCCATCGAGACATAGGCCAGGGGCCGGTTGGGGTGAAAATCCAGATGGCGCGGGCCAAAGCCCAGGCCATTGCCGACGGTCACGCTCTGGATGTTGCTGAGCTGACCGTTCTGGAAACCCAGCACTTCGATATGGCCCGGGTCCTCGGGCTTGGTGGGGGTGGCATCGTTGCCCCGGCTGCACAAAGTGAGGGTGCGGTTGCCGGGCGTGACGCGGATCTGGTGGGCATAGATTCCAAAGTCGGTTTTGCGGGCTTGATTTACTTCTTCGCCGATGGCGCCGTCGAGATTCAGCCGGTGAACCCTGACCTGGCTGGGAACATTGTAGGCGGTGAAGAGAAAGGCGCCGGCGCGGTCCACGCTGATATGCAGCGGACGCGCCGGCAACAACCGCCGCTCGCCATGCGGCGTCAAGGTACCGTCAGCGCCGATCTGAAAGGCGAGGGCATAGTGGTTCTTGTCCGCGCCTGCCCGGCCCATCGGACCGCTGCCGGGCTGGCCGTTGCTGGCCGCGACGTAGAGAAGTTTTCCGGAAGGATGCGGCCAAGCATATTGCACGTTGGCCGGCAGGGTCACGCTGCCCCTGGGCGTCAGCACCGCACTGTCCAAATCCAGGCTGTAGAGCATCAGGTTGGGGCCGACACTGGCGTAGAAAGGAATGCCCGTGTCCGTCGCCCGCGCCGCGCCGGGCAGCACCGTGGCTCCCAACAGCACGGTGAAATCTCGCCGGTTCAGCATCCCGTTCTCCCGATTTTATGGTTGCCGGGACGATACGGCTGCCCTATCGCCTGGGCAAATCCGCCACGGACCCGCGAAAAATGCAGGTTCCCTGCGGCTTTTTGTGCGTAGGTGGGAACTCGGGGACCCTAAGTAGTTACCTCGTCTTGAAACCCCCTATTAGGGGGGCCACTTTATCGTGTCCGGAGTCTGCCCGGATACTCTCGGTTGAGATGGGCGGCTCTTTTTCAAGGCTTCGCCCAGTTGGGGACGCCGAATTACAGGCCGGGTTATCCGGCAGGAGCATCAGCATGGCGGATGACGCCACCAAGAAGAAAGACGACCTGACCAACGAATTGTCGGCCCCGGTTCTGCCGCTGCGCGACATCGTGGTTTTCCCCCACATGATCGTTCCCTTGTTCGTGGGCCGCGAAAAATCGGTCCGCGCCCTGGAGGAAGTGATGAATGACGAGAAGCAGATTTTGCTTCTCACCCAGAAGAATGCGGCCGACGACGATCCCACCGCGGAAGGCCTGCACACCATCGGCACCCTGGCGACCGTGCTGCAGCTCTTGAAGCTGCCCGACCAGACCGTGCGCGTGCTGGTGGAAGGCAAGTCCCGCGCCCGCGTCACCGGCTTCAATCCCCGCAGCGATTTCTTCCAGGCCACGGTGGAGAAGATTCCGGAAGAAACCGCAGCGGCCCAGGAATCCGAAGCCCTGATGCGCACCGTGAAAGCCAATTTCGAGCAGTATATCAAGCTCAACAAGAAGATCCCGTCCGAGACCCTTGCGGCGGTGGCGCAGATCGACGATCCAGCCAAACTGGCCGACACCGTCGCCTCGCACCTGTCGGTGAAGATCGGCGAGCGCCAGGCGCTGCTGGAGACTTTCGGCGCCAGCGAGCGGCTGGAAAAGATCCTGTCGCTGATCGAGGCCGAAATCGGCGTGCTGCAGGTCGAGCGCAAGATCCGCTCGCGGGTTAAGCGCCAGATGGAAAAAACCCAGCGCGAATATTACCTGAACGAACAACTCAAGGCGATCCAGAAGGAACTCGGCGAAGGCGAAGAAGGCCGCGACGAGATGAACGAGCTGGAAGACCGTATCCGCAAGACCAAGCTCAGCAAGGAAGCGCGCGAGAAGGCGCAGGCCGAAGTCAAGAAGCTGCGCTCCATGTCGCCCATGTCGGCGGAAGCCACGGTGGTGCGCAACTATCTCGATTGGCTGCTGTCCTTGCCGTGGGGCAAGAAGAGCAAGGTCAAGCGCGACATCGTTGCCGCCGAGCTGGTGCTGAACGACGACCATTTCGGCCTGGAAAAGGTCAAGGAACGGATTCTGGAATATCTCGCCGTACAGCAGCGCGTGGGCAAAATGAAAGGTCCCATCCTGTGCCTGGTCGGCCCGCCCGGTGTGGGCAAGACTTCGCTCGCCAAGTCCATCGCCAAGGCGACGGGCCGCGAATATGTGCGCATGAGCCTGGGCGGCATGCGGGACGAAGCGGAAATCCGTGGTCACCGCAGGACCTATATCGGCTCCATGCCCGGCAAGATCGTCCAGTCGATGAAGAAGGCCAAGACCTCCAATCCGCTGTTCCTGCTGGACGAGATCGACAAGTTGGGCGCGGACTATCGCGGCGACCCGTCTTCGGCCTTGCTGGAAGTGCTGGACCCCGAGCAGAACTCGACCTTCAACGACCATTATCTGGAAGTGGATTTCGACCTGTCGGACGTGATGTTCGTCACCACCGCCAACAGCCTGCACATGCCGCAGCCGCTGATGGACCGCATGGAGATCATCCGCATCCCCGGCTATACCGAGGATGAGAAGATCGAGATCGCCAAGCGCCACCTGATCCCCAAGCAGCGCAAGAATCATGGGCTGAAGGAAGACGAATGGAAGATCACCGATGAAGGCGTGCGCGACCTGATCCGCTATTACAGCCGTGAGGCCGGGGTGCGGAATCTGGAGCGCGAGATCGCCAACCTGGCCCGCAAGTCGGTGAAGGAGATCCTGTCCAAGAAATCCAAGTCAGTGGAAGTGACGACGGAAAATCTCGGCAGCTATGCCGGCGTGCGCCGTCACCGCTTCGGCGAAATGGAAGGCGAGGACCAGATCGGTGTGGTTACCGGCTTGGCCTGGACGGAAGTCGGCGGCGAGACGCTCACCATCGAGTCCGTCATGCTGCCGGGCAAGGGCCGTTTCCAAGCCACCGGCAAGCTGGGCGACGTGATGAAGGAATCGATCGACGCGGCGCGGTCCTATGTCCGCTCCAAGGCGACCAGCTTCGGCATCAAGCCGCCGCTGTTCGACAAGATCGACATCCATGTTCACGTGCCCGAAGGCGCCACGCCCAAGGACGGCCCCAGCGCCGGCCTGGCCATGGCCACCTCGATCATCTCGGTGATCACCGGGATTCCGATTCGCCGCGATGTGGCGATGACCGGCGAGGTGACTTTGCGCGGACGGGCTCTGCCGATCGGCGGGCTAAAGGAGAAACTGCTGGCCGCCTTGCGGGCAGGGATCACCACCGTGATCATCCCCAAGGAGAATGAGAAAGACCTCGCCGAAGTCCCCGACAATGTGAAGGTGGGCCTGACGATCGTGCCGGTCGCCAACATGAACGAGGTGCTGACTGTGGCGCTGACCCGTCAGCCCGAAGCCATCGACTGGGTCGAGGCGGAGGTGGCGGCCGCGCTGCCCCTGGCCGAGGACGAGCCCGACCCTGTGGTTACCCACTAACCGGGGTCCAACAGACCAAAAGGGCCCGGACCGCCAGGCCGGGCCCTTCTTTTTTCATCAGTACAAGGTAAAAATCCGCCGATTCCGGGGTTTTTTGGCTTTACGGGCCGGTTCCGGCCCCCCTAGACTCCCACCAGCGGGAAAGAATCGCGTGAAGGAGCGCCGGCGTCAGCCGGTGTGACCAGACAAAAGGAGCCATCCGTGAACAAGAACGATCTCATCCAGAAGCTTTCTGACACAACCGGCCTGCCCAAGAACGACGCCGCCAAGGCCGTGGATGGGGTGTTCGATCTCATCGCCGCCTCCCTCAAGGCTGGAGACGAAGTCCGCCTGACCGGTTTCGGCGTTTTCGTGGTGGCAACCCGGGCCGGCGGCAAGGGCCGCAATCCCCAGACCGGCGAGGAAATCACCATCAAGCCGTCCAAGCAGCCGCGCTTCCGTGCCGGCAAGCAGCTGAAAGACTCATTGAACTGATGCAGAGGCGGAATACCAAGTCCGTCTTTTTGCCGCTCCTGGTGTTGTGGCTGGCAGTGCACGCTGTATTGCTGGCGGCACTGCTGGGGCTGAAATTCCTGCTGACCAAGTCTATGGTCCTCGCACTGTTGCTGGTGGCTGGTGCCGTCTTCCTGTTCACCAGGCTTCGTGCGATACCGCGGAAATTGTCCCACAGCCCCGTGGTATAAAGGGCATCCGGGCGGTTAGCTCAGCTGGTAGAGCATATCGTTTACACCGATAGGGTCGGTGAAACGCGCACGATACCGCATGGCTCAGAAGTCCTTGTTGTTCAGGACATTATTATACTTCCGGCGCTCGGATTTTTCCACCGCTTGATCGAAAAATCTTCTCGGGGGGGCATCTGGGGGGCAGCCGGTGCAGGATTGCTCGTGGACACGACGCTTGGCCAAGATACAATCCATGACGGAGCGTGGTGGGCGCGACAGGACTCGAACCCGTGACATCTCCCGTGTAAAGGGAGCGCTCTACCAACTGAGCTACGCGCCCGCCGAGCGGGATGCACTGTGTCGCCCCTTGGGCTTCATCCGTCAAGAGAATCGCATTGAGCTCATCGAGCTCGCGGACGAGACTGCCGGTCGCGACAGTCGCTGTCAGTCCGGCCGGAAAAAGGCCTAACCAGGAGAGAGCTGACGACCGTTGGTGGGCTTCTGGGCATCTACCCACGCGACGATATCGGACTCCCGCCATGCAATACGAGTCGTACCCAGCGATACGGGGGCTGGAAAAGTCCCCTCTCGGACCCTGCGCCAGATCGTCGTCCGAGAGAGGCCACCAGGCCAAAGACCTCTCGCCCCCTTAGGAGCCGCCCCGGGGAGGGGGGCTGCTCCGGATGCTCTCCCGGAGGCTGACTGCAAACCTTCGTAGGAAAGGCCCATTGGCTTACCATGTATCATCGCGCGGCGCGTTACTTTCCACCTTCAAGAACTTCAACAGGGATGGCACCTGCACCAATCGGCGACGACCAACTGGCGTGATCTTGAGTTCGCCGCCCTTGATGAGTTCGTAGAACTTGGTCCGGCCTATGCCGACCGCCTTGCAGGCTTCCTTGATCGTGCAGGTGGGGCGCTGCATGAACGGAATCTCGCTTGACGCGCGCTGCGTGTACTTAGGGTGCGTATGCCGGACCGTAACGCTCGCCGGCTGGTCGAACAGGTCAGGCGGCGTGCGCCCTAGTTCGGCAATGTCATCGCGGATCATCGTGGCCTCGCAAACAAAATCGGCTCCCGCGAAACGGCTGCACAGCTGCACGCGCTGTCAACCGCTTTTATCTACGCTGTAGCACGCTCTCGCACCTCTTTCGTCCTTTTGAGCAATCACAGTCCACCGTAATGCAGCGCAAGCCAGTTCAAGGAACGAAAATATGTGGGTATGATTCATCCACGTCTTATATCGGAAAATTCGTGCACGAGAACGCGTATCGAACGCACCTTTGGTTGCAAGAGTTTGACCGGAGATTTCCTTGTGACTCACAGATGGGAGAGGTGCTCTTGGTCGGAACAGGGGCGATGTCGCAACGCTCCGGCTATGCTTTGTGAACTAATCGACAGCGGCAACACTCCGCGTTAGTAAACGCCGACACACCACAACGGCAGGTGCTGTGAAAGTCGTCGTTGGAAACCGATAATTTGTTTTGGTCCTGAATCTTGAGCTGCCGGAATTCGTCCAGCGGTCAACATGAAGGGATTTTCAATGTCTACTTTGTTTTCAAATCTGCCAGCAAAATTCTATGCACCAAGGAGGCCGCGCGGTTTCTATGTCTCTCCGCTCGTACACTTGAGAAGCACCGAGTGCACGGTACTGGCCGCAATATTTTAAGCCTGGCGGATGCGTAGCTTACAAAATCGAGGATCTCCAAACATGGGCGGACCGTGGCGTGCGCCGATCCACCTCTGATCCCGGAATCGCCTTGGTGCGTCCCGCAAGACGTTATTTCAATGAAGCCGCGCAGGTATCAGGCAAAGCACATAATTCTCATCATCGACGCATACACGCATGAAAGGGGGGCATCCAACTTCAGCCGCCCGGAAAGCCGATAGCTAACGCGTTTATAGAATCGCTGAACGGCAAGTCAGAGCGGAATGTCTGAATGCGAATTGGTTCCTCAGCCTCGACGAGGCGCGTCGAAAATGCGAGGATTAGCGTAGAGACTATAATGAGGTGCGTCCACACAGTGCCATCGGCAATAAAACGCCAATGGAGCTTCATCGGGCGGTGGCATTACCTGTCAGCCGTTCGTCCGAAGGGGCAGGAATTTTGTAGGCCGGGTGGTCCAAGGTTGGGGGCAAGTTCAAATCGAGACAGGGCTCTATCTCCAACTGGATAAAAGATGGGGCTCAAGTCAAGCCTTGTCCCTTGGTCCGGGTATTCAAGCGGCGAAATGCAAGAAATTGGGGTCCTCGGATCGAATGGATCGATATTTCTGGGAGAGACTGGGCGATGCCGGTGACGCTATCGCCTTTGTAGACGAGCCCGAACGAGAAGCTTGGTCGTACAAGCGCTTGAGCATGGCTGTTGCTGATGGATCCGCCAGGCTCCCGCATAATCGCAAAAAAGTAATCTTTCTTTTTGCCAATAACGATGCGGGATCAATCCTTTGCTATCTGAGCGCCCTGATGGCTGGCCATTTGGTCTATCTCGCAAAAGGCATGGTGAGCTGGCCGGACGCCACCGAATTGTTAGAGAAATATCGGCCCGATATCCTTCTATGGAAGGGTACCGATGAGTTTATGCCGCCACAATACGAAAGCAGCGATCCACTTTTCGGTTATCAGTTTGCGGAACGTGGTGGGGAGCAAAGGACGGTAGGTAAGGAGATTGGACTGCTTCTTTCAACATCAGGATCGATGGGTAGTCCAAAGCTGGTTCGCCTGTCCAGACAAAATATTGAGGCGGGTGCATATCAGGTTGCCAAGGCCCTGAAGCTGGCGCCCGGTCAGAGAGCCATTACCAGTTTGCCTATGAGCTTTGTTTTTGGGCTCAGCGTGGTCCATAGCCACCTCTATGCGGGCGCCTCGCTTGTTCTGACGAGACGGTCCGTCCAAGACAGGGCTTTTTGGCAGCTACTGGATGAGACGGGCGTTACCAGCCTGGCAGGCGTGCCATGGACCTTCAGGATGTTACGGGCGATTGCCTTTGATCCCGCGCACTATCCGCGCTTGCGACGTTTTTCGTTGTCAGGTGGGGCCATCGATCCAGAGTTGTCGGATTGGCTCGGAACCTTGAGTGAAGAAGGATTGGATATCTTTTCCATGTATGGGCAAACCGAGGCGACAGGTCGGATATGCGTCCTGCCTCCTGAGTTGTTCCGGGTCAAACCTCGATCGGTCGGTCCGCCAATGGAAGGCAGTCAGATAAACTGTGATGCAGACGGAAACATCATCTTCAGTGGACCAAATGTCATGCTGGGTTATGCAAATTCACGGGACGACCTTGGTGATGCTGATTCTCTGGGCGGAACCCTTCTAACAGGTGATACCGGCTATCTCGACCGAGACGGTTGCCTATACATCACGGGGCGGACCTCGCGTGTTGCGAAATTATTTGGGCTTCGGGTAAATCTCGATGAGATCGAAGCATTTCTCGGAGGAAGTTCGGTTGTTGCGGCGAGCGACGATCAACAGCTTGTGATATTTCTCGAAAAAACCAAGCCGACAGGCTTTGACGAGAAACTGGCAGAATTGCTACGACGCTTACGAATTCCAGTGCACTGCGTGCACGTCCAGGTTCTCACGGAGTTTCCGCGAAACGCAGCTGGCAAGATCCGGTATGGCGCATTGCGGGGAAACACCAAGCAGAGGCCGAATGTCCTGTTCTAAATTGTGCCTTCGCTTACCGCCCCATTCGATGTAGCCTGTTGCGCATTTGCGATAAAGGCAGCGAGCTGCCCCAGCGTTGGATTTTCGAAAACAGTTCCTGGGTCCAACTCGATTCCCGTTTCCTGGGATATCCGAAACAGTAGCGTCATCATTTGCAAAGAATCGCCGCCCAACTGAAAGAAATCGCTATCGCAGGAGATATTTTTAAGAATAAGAATTTCCTGCCATAGCAATAACAAGATTTTTTGGTTGCCGGCAATGTGCTGATCCAGTGCTAGTGATTTTGACATTCTGTTCTCCTAAGCCAGTGCCTTCAGCATTTGTTGACGGTTTCCTAAATGCAGCGACGAAGATGTTTGTGGACCAGTCGGCGGGACTCAGAGATATCCGTCGCGCGCTTGGACCGTTGCACGCCACTTTCGAGAAGCCGTTCGCCAAAGTCGTCCGCCTCGTTTTCCTACGATGATACGCTTGGCATGCCCCGCTACGCCCCGGAGCCTCCAAGTATTGAATTCCAGAGGAACTGATCAACCATAAGTATACTTGTCAAAAATAGTCAACAAGCCAGACGGGGGCTCCGTTATACAGCGCCGAAGTCGAAATTTTCGCCTCCATGCTGGGCACCGGGCGACATTCTTCCTTTTCTTGCGCTCTGTACGCTCTTCATCGAGCGGGGGCACAAGATCACAATATTGACGAATAGGAACTGGAGAAATCTGGTATTGGTCATTGGCGCCGATTTTCACGAAATCGCCGACGAAGACGTTCCGCAAAGCGCCCGCGACGACAGGGCTTTCCATCACGCCAACCCCTTTCCTTCTTTTTCGCGCAGCTTTTCATTTATCCGACAGAGGTTTATCGCCAACCCACGCTGCGCCGTCATCTACCGGGTCAACATGCTTGGCGCCGAAATGCGCGGCCGAGAAATTTCGTCTTCCCGCTGTGAAGGTAGCGCTGCAGCCCTCGGTGATAAGGTCCGTAGAGCGCCCGCATGGCCGCTGACGCGGCTGGTCCAGAGGCGGCTGGAGACGCTGGCGAAGAGAACGGTCATTCCCGCGATCCACCGATTTGGTGAGATTGCCGTGCAATACTGCGAACATACCAACCGATTCCGCCACAGCGTGGTTCTTCGAACGCTGCCCTTCGGTGCGGATCCGAAAGCGAGGATTTGTTCCTCGTGTTATGTCCCGACTGGTTTGCCATACCACAGAAGGGCTGGTCCTCCCGGTCCCGGACCACGGGGTTTCTGTACTTCGACGAGCCGTATTGCGACCCGCGGCAGGAAGGCGTCCGGACACGCCGATGGGCCCCCGTCGGTCGGACAGTAGTTCTGGCGACCTGCAGAGGGCATTCCGCGACACGATAGCTGGCGCCACGACGTATCGCTGATTGTCTGGAACTCACGCAACTTGGCGTTGTGACGACCGCGCCTTTTTTTGCTGCCCGAAGATATTCTACCGGGGGGCGGAACAGGACAGGCTAATTGAAACATTTTCGCGGTTTTCCATAATGCGCTGCTGCGCGATGGCGAAACACGCCCGGGCCCGCCGGCGGCCTGACGGGCCACGGATACCCGCCGGCAAACTTTACTATTGGCGAAACAGTATAGGTATGTCTAGGTTGGGCTGGGGTAAGTAAAATTCCACGGGTTGGGATGTTCAAGCCATTTATCTGGATCAAGCCGCAGCGTGTGAAACTGCGGGCTCTGACTGCCGTTCCGCGGCTTGCGGAATTCCTGCCGGTCACCAAGCTCAGCCGGTCGCTGCCGGACTGGTGGCGTGATCTGCCCGCCACTTTTGAAACGCCACAGCCGCCATCCCCTCCGCCGGGCGCAAAGGCGCCGCCGCCAGCGCCGCCCAGGCCCAGGACGCAGCTCAGCTCCAAGCACTGTTATGCGATGCAGGAAACGTTCAAGAATGGTCTGGGTATTCCGCTGTGGGCCGACCACACCGTCTCGGTCACGCCCGACGGTCGCGCCAGCGCGCACGCTCCCGGAAAGGGAAAGCCCGGAACCCAACATCCGCCCTTGCAGTTTACCGGCATGCTCGCGTCCAGTGCCCTGCATTTCAAATTCAACTCGCCATGGTGGCTGGTCGCGGAAAAACCGGTGCATTTCTGGATGTGCCATCCGTTTTATCATCAACGCGATCCATTCCGCTTTCACGCCATGCCCGGCGCGACCGAATTCTACAATCAGCACGCCACCAACGTGAACATCGTAGTCCGGCGAACCGGTAAACCGACCGACATTGAATTCAC
>Ga0137415_10004391_pt1 | contig 13959 bp, 14 predicted proteins | sample CZODoug3_1_1_16f_FD_183082 | JGI IMG/M metagenome (GOLD analysis project Ga0137415, IMG submission 183082) | Vadose zone soil fungal communities from Angelo Coast Range Reserve, California, USA - CZODoug3_1_1_16fungal (Hybrid Assembly) | ecosystem: Environmental > Terrestrial > Soil > Vadose... | reverse complement strand
CCACCGTGTGCGGTGGGATTGGTCAGCGGATCGATGATCTTCATCTGTTCGATGACCGAGCCGGGCCATCCGTGCGTAACGATCAGCGGCAACGCATTTTCGTGTTTTGAACGGACGTGAATGAAATGAATGTCCAGCCCATCGATCTCGGTGATGAACTGCGGCACGGCGTTCAGGTTCGCTTCGCACTTGCGCCAGTCGTACCCTGTGGCCCAATAGCGCGCGAGTTGCTGAATCGTCGCGAGCTGCACGCCCTGCGATTGATCGTTGACCGTTTCCCGGTCAGGCCACCTTGTTGCGTGAATGCGCCTGCGCAATTCGGTAAGTTCCGCTTCCGGAACATTCACCTGAAACGGACGAATAGCGGTCTTATCATTGCTCGTCTGTTGTGTAACTTCAGTCATAGCTTTAGACCTTTCGCAAAACCCAGTAAGTGAGTGTAATCAATTCGCGCAAAGCGCGAGTAGGGGTCTCTACGGTCTCCTTTCTCCGAGGACACCAACTGATTGTGACCCCCGGGCGGATGCGCCGGCACACAGCGCCTTTGAGGTGACAATGTCAAGAGGTGCAGAGATCCAGTCTCACGAACGACCCCGGATTACTCCAGGCACAGCGGACACCTCATGACCTGCTGGATGGACGCGCGGTCGGCCTCGGCAGCGGCCCTCAGAGTCTCCTGCAGCCGCGCCGGATCGCGGCCGATATCTCCAGCCCTCACTCCGTTTGGTCAACCTCCCGCATGTATCTTTCGCCCATGCGGCCACCGTGCACCGTGATCCTGGAGAGAGCACCGTCGATCTCGCGAAGATCCTCAGGCGTGAGCTGAACCTTGATTACCCCCAGGTTCTCCTCCAGGTGATCCATGTTGCGGATACCCGGGATTGGAACAATCCACGGCTTCTGCGCCAGAAGCCAGGCCAGTGCAATCTGGGCAGGCGTTGCGCCCTTCCTTTCCGCAACTCTCCTGAGCAAGTCGACAACCGGCCTGTTTGCCGCCAGGTTTTCAGGAGTAAAGCGGTCGAACTGAGCCCGAAGGTCCGTTTTTGGGTCGAACTTCGTGCCCGCATCGATCTTGCCGGTCAGATAAGTGGTCGGTCTTGAGGCGCTTCAGTGACTCCTCGACCACCTTCTTGATGTGCTCTGGCCGGCTGTTGAGACCGCCTGCTTCGATGTCAAAACCAAATTTACTTGCAATGACGACCTTGTCGCGAATGGGCGCGAACGCTTCCCCGACGAGCTCCTCGCTCGTATATGGGCCGTAGACTTCGGCTGTATCGAAGAACGTGACGCCCTTTTCATGGGCTGTGCGATTCAGCTTCCTTTCCCTTCATCGAACGCCAGCGAGGTCGAGAGGCCGCGGAACGCCTCGATCTGCGCCTTCAGGTCGGCGACCTTCTGCTCCGCGGTGCCAATGGCATCGGCGCCCGCGATGAAGCGGCGCGGCGGTGGCTCTTGGCTCGCAACGGTGATGAGCGCTCGCGCGAGCTTCGCGGGGTCACCGGATTGCTTTCCATTCTGGGCTTTCCAGAACTCGAGCATCTTCGCTCTGCGCTCGTCGTAGTCCTGGATGAACGGCTCGGGGTAGTTCGTCGATTGCTTGGTGAGGAGCTCCGTGCGGAAGAAACCCGGGTTGACGATGGTCGTGGTGATGCCGAACGGCGCGACCTCCGCGTGCAGCGAGTCCATGAACCCCTCGAGGCCAAACTTCGACGCGGCGTAGGCGGTGCCGAACTCGAAGCCCGAGAGGCCCGCTGACGAGGAGATCGAGATGATGCGGCCAGAGCGCTGCTTGCGCATCACCGGCAGCACAGCGCGGGTGACGTTCATCGGGCCAATGAGGCTCGCCGCCAGCTGCCGGTCCATCTGCTCCGGCGTCAGCTCCTCGAAGTAGCCCGCGTAGAAGCTTGCAGCATTGTTGACCAGCACGTCGACCCGACCGAACCGCTCGACAGCAGCCCGCGCGGCCGCCTCGGCATCGGCGCGGCTGGTGACGTCCAGCTTGACGGCCAGCAGGTCGTTCGACCGGCCCAGGGCCTTGGACACGCGGCCGCTGTCCCGGCCCGAGGCCACGACTGCGTGGCCGGCCGCCAGGGCGGCCTTGGCGATCTCGACGCCCATACCGCGGCCAGCCCCAGTGATGAACCAGACCTTCCTGTTGCTCATAACATCTCCTTTCCTGCCCATCAGACACCTGGTTCCCGATTTAGACTCCCGCTATAATTCACTTGCGCTTATGCATGCGGTGCATGAATGAAGCGAGACGACCTCTACGACCTGGCTGCCTTGGCCGTCGTCGCTGAGCAGCGCAGCTTTACCCGCGCGGCGGCCGAGCTCGGCATCTCCCAGTCGGCCTTGAGCCACGCCATGAAGGCCCTGGAGGAGCGGCTCGGGGTGCGGCTCCTGTCACGGACCACGCGCTCGGTGTCGACGACCGAAGCGGGCGAGACGCTGCTCCGCCACCTGCGCCCCGCGTTGTCGGAGATCGCCTCAGGCGTGGACGCGGCCTCTGCCCTGCGCGGGAAGCCGTCCGGCACCCTCCGCATCACGGCGACCAAGCATGCGGTCTCGTCCATCGTCATGCCCGTCTTGCCGCCCTTCCTTGCGTCCCATCCCGATATCCGCTTGGAGATGCTGGTCGACGACACCCTGACCGACATCGTCGCGAACCGCATCGACGCCGGTATCCGTTTCGGCGACCTCGTCGAGAAGGACATGATCGCGGTCCGGATCGGGCCGGACATCCGGATGGCCGTCGTCGGCGCCCCATCGTACTTCGCCGACCATCCGGTGCCCCGGACGCCCCGCGAGCTCTCAGGCCAACGCTGCATCAACTATCGGCAGGTCCGGTCAGGCGGGCTCTACGCCTGGGACTTCGAGGAGAAGGGGAGGCCCTTCGCGGTTCGCGTGGAGGTCCCCTCGTGTTCAACAACTCCGACCTCACCCGGGAGGCAGCTTTGGCGGGCCAAGGCCTAGCGTACGTCTACGAGAATGAGGTGGTGGCTGATCTCGAGGCCGGGCGGCTCACGCGGATTTTGGCGAAGTGGTGCCCGGCCTTTCCGGGCTACTATCTCTATCACCCCAGCCGGCGGCAGACCTCTCCGGCACTGGCTGCGCTCATTGGAGCGCTTCGCTACAAACCCTAACCAACGCAGCCGCCAAGTCATCTGGCAACGCGCGCCAGCGCTTGTGTGACCGCGGCGCGCGAGACTCCGAACCGGCGCGCAACGTCGGCGCGGGTAAGACCCGGGTTGCGCCCGAAGAGCGGTCCGGTATCCCATCACCGCGGAGGAGCTGTTCCAGACCCTCTGGATGCGTATCCACGCTGCGAGGCGCTCCTATAGTTCGGGCCGTGCCTTAGCCCCGTGGATGTTCGCCATTGCCGCGAATCTGCTGCGCGAGGAGTCGGAGGCGGAGTCGCCGCCCCGAGGAACCGCACCCAGAGGCCGCGCCGTCGGGAACGGTCTTGTCCGCCGAGGAGACCGCGCTGTCGGCGGAGCGACGGCGCTCGGTCCGGCAGGCGCTCGGCGCACTTCCGGATGCACAGCGCGGGGTCATCGAGCTGCACCGCTTCGAGCACCTCTCGTTTCCGGAGATAGCGGAGGCGCTCGGCGAGGGGGTCGAAGCGGTGAAGTCGCGAGCTTTTCGCGGCTACAAGGCGTTGCGAGTGATGCTTGCGGAGATGCAGCCATGACGTGCGAACAAGCAAGGCAGCAGATGATGGACGAGCTGGGCCACGCGCCGACCGCCGCGCTCGCGGCTCACGTCGCGTCTTGTCCGGCGTGTGCGAGGGATTGGAGGGACCTGCGGTCGGGCTTCGCCTCTCTTGAGAAAAGCAAGAGCTATCGGACGCCGCTTCTGGTTGCTGAGACCGTCCGTCAGTAGATCCTCGCGGAACTGGCGCGGCGGCCGGCGAAGCTCATCCGCGAGCTTCCATTCGACGGAGTGCTCTCCATCGTGTTTGGTACCGCTGCCGCGTTTGCTTCGTTGCTGCTGCTTCATACCCGCGGCCTGCTTGAAGGCATCGGGCCGCTGCGCCTCGCGGCCGGAGCGGTCGGGTGGGCTGGTATCTTCATCCTCGCGTTCTGGACCCTGCTGCGGCGCTGGGGCGTCGACCCGCAACTCGGCCATCTCATGCTCGGAGCGCTGTCGGCCGCAGGTTTGTTCCTGGTGGGCAATCATCTGCTGCCGCTGCCCGCGGTCGTGCAGTGGTGCTCGACGCGCGTCGGAGCGGGCCTGGGGCCTCTCTTCTTCGCGGTCGGGACGGTCTACGCAGCCGTTCCGCTGCTGCTCTTCGCTACGAGCGCGGCTCGAGCGTGGCGCCCGCGCCCGCGGCGCATCCTCGTCGCCGGTGGATTCTTCTTCATGCTCGTAGCGCCTGCGATCTTCCTGCAATGCGCCTACTTCACGGCCGGCGCTCTATTCGCGTGGTTGCTCGGCGCGGTGGCGGGATCGATCTTTGCCAGTGCGGCGGGCTACTGGTTGGGCACTCGCGCAGGAGCGCAAGCCTGATTTCGCTTCGCGCTCATGGTGTTCCTCGTCGGTTCGCTCCGCTACCTGCGGGTGCACTGCGGCGCGGCATCTTGGCGTCGTGCATTTGGCAGACTCCCGAGGACATGGGCGCGACGACTCCGATCCCTGACATGGCCCCATCGTCTGCCGCTCGGGTCGGCTGCGACCAAAGAGATTCGATGTGTAGGACGGACGACGAATCAGGAGGTTGCTGTCAGTGACCATGAGAGGTGGCACGTCCCTGAGTGTTCCGTTATATGTTGCCGCCGTGCTTCGGCGTGCGCTCGCTTCACTGGCCCTGATCGCTATCGTCGTCAGCCCGGCGATGAACAGCACGCGTTTGTTTTGCCGCTTCACTGGTGTCGAAATCGTCGGATGCGACGAGTCGCGGGTTCCGGCTCAAACGCAGCTTAGGAACGAGGACTGCTGCCTCAAGCGTACGTTCCACGCGATCGACCCGACGCGCATCTTGGCAGATGACAGCTCGCGATTCGTGGTGCCGCCGGCGGTTGCGACCGTCGCGATCATGCCGGGAGTTCACCTGTTCGCAGCGGTGCCGTCCGCGCATGCGGATCGTTTCAGCGACGCGGGACCACCGGTCTTCCTGACCAACCGAGCCTTGCTAATCTGAGCCCTGGCGTGGGGTCGGACCGGGCGCCTGTGCGTCCGGCCGGGTCGTATTTCCACCCACCCAGGCCGCCGTTCCCGGCGGGAGGCAACGATGCTCGCAATGCTGCTTTCCATGGCGCTCGCCGCGCCATCTCCCCTTCGTCTCGCGGATCTCCTCCGCGAGGCGAAGGAGAAGAATCCCGACCTGAAGGCCGCCACGGCTCGTGTGCGGGCCGCGCAGAGCGCCGTCTCGCCTGCCGGTGCGCTGGACGATCCGATGCTGATGGTCCAACTCTGGAACACGCCGGTCGACTTCTCCACGGTCCCGGTGATGGTCCAGCTCAGCCAGAACATCCCGCTGGGCGGAAAGCGCGGCGCGCGAACCGACGCGGCGCGGGCGGACGCCGCAATGGCGGGGGCGGATCTCGCGCAAAAGCAGCGCGACGTGGAGACGCAGGCCGCCTCTACGTACTTCGACCTCTTCCTCGCCGATCGCACGCGGGAGATCGACGACGAGCTGGAGGCGATCCTGAACGTCGTGTTGCGCGCGTCGCAAGCGCGCGTGTCGACGGGCAAGGCAGAACAGGTCGAGCTGCTCCGCGCACAGGGGGCAGTCATCCAGGTCCGCTCGGAGCGAGAAACGGCGATCGATCACCGCCGCTCCGCCTGGGCGAGGCTCTCAGCGCTGCTCGATCGCGACCCGGCTTCTCCACCGGGGTCGACCACCCAACCCGGCGTGCTCGCGCAGCTTCCGGAGGCCTCGGCGCTCACGGAGCGAGCCTTGCGCGAGCGTCCCGAGTTGGCCGGCTCGCGCGCGGCGATCGCGGGAGCGCAAGCGCAAGAGCGGCTCGCCCGCGCCAATCGCATCCCTGACATCGGCGTGTTCGCGGCCGAAATGCACACCTTCCGCAATCCGATGGGCGTCTCCGATTTTCTCTTCGCCGGCTTCCAAGTGAACCTGCCGATCTTCTTCGGCAGCAAGAACGAGCCCCGCATCTCCGCTGCGCAGGCGCAACTCATCGCCGCGCAGGAAGCGGAGCACTCGCAGCGCAATCGCATTGTCTCCGAGGTGGCGGAAAGCCACGCGCATGTGCTCGCCGAAATGCGCCAGATCGACTTGCACCACCAGCTGATCCCCATCGCGCGGCAGGCGGTGCAGAGCGCCGAATCGAGCTACGCGGCGGGCAGGACCGATTTCACGATGGTGCTCGACAGCGCGCGCGAGCTCCGCATGCACGAGATGGAGCTGGCGATGCACCTCGCCGGCTACGAGCAGCGGCTGGCCGAACTGCAGCGCGCCGTCGGCAGTGACCTGGGACTCGAGCAATCCGCGGAGGCGGGACATGAAGAGCATCACTAGTTGGACGATCACGTTCGTTTTGCTGGCTGCCGCATGCGCGAAGTCGAAGGCAAACGCAGGCGATGCACTGCACGCCGGCGACTTGCTCGTCCAGATCGCCATCGATCCCGATCCGCCTCGCGCAGGCGACAACATGCTGCACGTCACCGTGACCGACGGGAACGGCAAGGCGGTCGACGGCGCCCGCGTCGGGTTCGTCTACGACATGCCCGCGATGGGTGCGATGCCGGAGATGAAGGGCAATGGCGAGACAAAGCCTCTCGGCGACGGCAAGTACGACGTCACCTACACCCTTTCGATGCTGGGCGACTGGTATTTGACGCTCGAGTTCGAGGCGCCTGGCCATCCCCCCGCTCAGCTGAAGTTCAAGGTGTCGCCACCGCGCAAGGGATACACGGTCGAGTCGCGCGGACCCGCAGGTGGAGCGCGCGAAGGGGCTCCGCAGATGCTGGAGATAACCCCCGAGCGCCAGCAGCTCATCGGCGTGGTCTTCGCGAAGGTGGAGCGCAGGCCGCTGTCGCTGTCGCTCCGGGCCTCCGGGCGCGTACAGGTGGACGAAACCCAGGTGTCCGACGTCGTCCTGAAGTACGACGCGTACGTCGAGAAGCTGTTCGTCGACCAGACCGGACAAGCGGTGAAAGCGGGTCAACCACTGCTCGTCCTGTACAGCCCAGACCTGCTCGCGAGCGAGCAGGATTACCTGGTCGCGATCCACAGCCAGGGCGTACCAGGCAGCGAACAGTTGATCCGAGCGACGGAGGAACGCTTGCGGTTATGGGGCTTCTCCGATGCACGAATCGCGGATCTGCGCAAACGGGGGAAGGCCGAGCCGCGCGTCACCGTCCACAGCCCAGCGAGCGGCGCCGTTCTGGAGAAGAACGTGGTCGCGGGGACGCGCGCCATGGCCGGCAACGTCCTCTATCGCATCGGCAACCTGGGCAGGATCTGGGTGCTCGCCGACCTGTTCGAATCGGATGCCCCCTACGTGCAACCCGGACAGCCCGCGACCATGAGCCTACCGTGGGCCAGTGGCGCGACCTGGAAGGGAACCGTGCAGTTCGTCTACCCGACAGTCGAGGAGAAGACGCGAGCGGTGCGTGCGCGCCTCGCGTTTCCGAACGCGCAGCTCTCGTTCAAGCCAGGAATGTTCGTGGATGTGAATGTACAGGTGCCACTCGGAAGCCGGCTCGCCGTACCGGACAACGCCCTCCTCGCTTCGGGAGAGCACCGCTACGCTTTCGTCAAGCGAGGTGAGGGGCAGTTGCAAGCGACGGAAGTCAAGGTCGGCGCGATGGCCGGCGACTATGACGAAGTACTGGCCGGCCTCACCGAGGGCGAGGAAGTCGCGACGCAAGCGACCTTCCTCCTCTCGAGCGAGGCGCAGCTGCGCAGCGCATTGCCGCGCTGGGGGCGGCCGTGATCACACGCATCATCGGGTGGTGTGCGCAGAACCGGCTCGCCACGCTGCTGCTCGTGGGTCTCGGCACGGCGTGGGGCGTGCTGTCCGTCCGCAGCACTGCGCTAGACGCCGTGCCCGACCTGTCGGACGTGCAGGTGATCATCTTCTCCGAATGGATGGGACGCGCGCCCGACCTGGTCGAGGATAACATCACCTACCCGGTCGTGAGCTCGATGCTCGGCTCGCCGCGCGTCACCGCGGTGCGCGGGCAGTCCATGTTCGGGATGTCGTTCGTCAACGTGATCTTCGAGGACGGGACCGACATGTACTGGGCGCGCAGCCGCGTGCTGGAGAAGTTGTCCAGCATCTCCAACAAGCTGCCCCAGGGTGTGACGCCGATTCTCGGCCCGGACGCGACTGGCGTGGGCTGGGTATTCGAGTACGCGCTGGTCGACATGACCGGCCACGCGACGTTGCAGCAATTGCAATCGCTCCAGGACTGGAACGTCCGGTACGCGCTCCAATCCGTGCCCGGTGTCGCTGAGGTGGCGAGCGTCGGGGGGTTCGTGAAGGAGTACCAGGTCGATGTGGATCCGGACCGGCTGGCGGCGCTCGGAATTCCGCTCGCCAAGGTGGTCGAGGCGGTCCGGATGTCCAACGCCGACGTCGGCGGGCGCGTCCTCGAGGTGAGCGGGACGGAACACTACGTCCGCGGCCGTGGCTACGTGAAGGACCCTCACGACCTGGAGAAGGTCGTGCTCGGAGCGCACATGGGGACGCCGGTGCTTCTGCGCGACATCGGCGCGGTGCGAATCGGTCCGGCCCAGCGCCGCGGTCTCGCGGACCTGGACGGCCAGGGCGAGGTCGTCGGCGGAGTGGTCGTCGCGCGGTCCGGCACCAACGCGCTTCTCGTGATCGATGCGGTGAAGGCGCGCATCCAGGAGCTACAGACCACGCTGCCGCAGGGTGTGCAGATCGTGCCAACATATGACCGCTCGACGCTCATTCGCGCGAGCATCGACACGCTCAAGCACACCCTCATCGAGGAGCTGATCGTCGTCACCCTGGTGATCCTCCTGTTCCTTCTCCACTTCCGGTCTACCCTGGTCCCCGCTCTACTGCTGCCCATCGCGGTAGTGCTCGCTTTCGTCCCCATGAAGCAGATGGGATTGACCGCGAACATCATGTCGCTCGGGGGAATCGCGATCGCCATCGGCGCGATGGTCGATGCAGCGATCATCGTCGTCGAGAATGTGCACAAGAAGCTGGAAACGTGGGAGGCGTCGGGCCAGAAGGAGCCGCGCGCGGAGATCGTCGTATCGGCGCTCCAGGAGGTGGGCCGGCCGATCTTCTTCTCCTTGCTCGTGATCACCGTCGGCTTCTTGCCGGTCTTCACGCTCGAAGGGACCGAGGGGCGCCTGTTCTCTCCTCTCGCGTGGACGAAGACGTTTTCCATGGCGTTTGCGGCGGTCCTGTCGGTGACGCTGGTACCCGCCATCGCGACGACTTTCATCCGCGGCCACATCCGCTCGGAGGAGCGGAACCCCATCTCGCGCATCCTCACCCGCGTATACGACCCGGTCTGCCGATTCGCGCTGCGGTTCCGCTGGCCGGTGATGGGCGGCGCCGTAGCGCTCATCGTGATCACGCTTCCCATCGTGGGCCTCCTCGGGAGCGAGTTCATGCCGCCCCTGAACGAGGGCACCCTCCTCTACATGCCCACCAGCGTCCCTGGGATGAGCGATGCAACCGCGAGCGACGTGCTGCAACGACAGGACCAGGTGCTGCGCCGGTTTCCCGAGGTGGAACGCGTCTTCGGCAAGGCGGGCCGATTCGACTCTCCCACCGATCCCGCCCCGCTTTCGATGTTCGAGACGGTCGTGACGCTGAAAGATCCATCCTTGTGGCCGAACGGCGAGGACTGGGACGCGTTGGTGCGCAAGCTGGACGGCGCGATGCAGTTCGCCGGCATGCCCAACGTCTGGTGGATGCCCATCCAGACGCGCACCGAGATGCTCGCGACCGGCGTGCGCAGTCCCCTCGGTGTCCTGGTGCTGGGTCCCGATACGAAGGAGATCGACCGGATCGGAGCGGAGATCGAGGCCGCGTTGCGCGACGTGCCCGGGACGCGCAGCGCCTTCTCCGAGCGCATCGGCGGAGGCTATTTCCTCGATTTCGACGTGGACCGCGACCGCGCCGCCCGTTTCGGCCTCAACATCGGAGACGTGGAGGACGTGGTCGAGACCGCGGTCGGCGGTCTCACAGTGTCCACGACGGTCGAAGGACGCGAGCGGTACCCCGTCACCGTACGGTACGCGCGGGATTTCCGATCGGACTTGAACGCACTCGGTCGCGTCCGCGTGGCCACAATGGACGGGGCACAGATTTCTCTCGGCCAGGTCGCGAACCTGAAGCTGAGGTCCGGCCCTTCGATGCTCCGGGACGAGAATGGCCAGCTCGCCGGGTATGTCTTCGCCGACACTGCGCGGCCGATCGACGACTACGTGCGCGACGCGAAGAAAGCCGTCGCAGATAAGGTGAAGCTCCCCGCTGGCTACCGGCTCGACTGGGCCGGCCAGTACCGCTACCTCGAGCGGGCCAAGGCGCGGCTAGCGATCGTCATCCCGGTCACGCTCGCAATCATCTTCATGTTGCTATTCTTCAACTCCGGCAGCGCGGTCGAGGCCCTCTTGGTCATGCTCGCCGTGCCCTTTTCACTCGTCGGCGCGTTCTGGCTCCTGTGGCTGCTGGGCTACAACATGTCAGTCGCGGTGTGGGTCGGACTCATCGCCCTCGCCGGTCTCGACGCTGAGACCGGAATCGTGATGCTGCTCTACCTCGACCTGGCCTGGAAGGACCGTAAGCCTCGCACGCGTGATGAGGCGCGCGAGGCCGTAGTCGCCGGAGCGGTGAAGCGCATCCGCCCGAAGATGATGACCGTGGCCACGATCCTGGTCGGACTCGTGCCGATCCTGTGGTCCCAGGGCACCGGTGCCGACGTGATGAAGCGGATCGCCGCGCCAATGGTTGGCGGCGTCGTCACGTCCGCCTTGCTGGAGCTCGTCGTCTACCCCGCGCTGTACCTCGTCTGGAAGGGCCGGGGCCTTCCGCAACTTGCACAAGGAGCAACGACATGAACGCCATCTTGATCGCCAGTCTGCTCGCCGCGGCGCCTGCCGCTCGCACGATCGACCTCGCCGTCACCAACAAGGGATTCGAGCCGAGCAAGATCGAGGTGAAGAAGGGGGAACCGGTGCACCTCGTCGTAACACGCAAGACTGACGCTACGTGCGCGAAGGAGCTGGTCATCGAGGATCAGGGGATCCGAAAGGAGCTGCCGCTCGACAAGGCGGTCGCGATCGACTTCACCCCGCAGAAGTCAGGCGAGATCCGTTACGTCTGCGGCATGGGGATGATCGGCGGCACGCTGCTGGTGCAATGAGGAGCGACTCGCCAGCTTGAGCTCCCGCGGGCTTACGACGGACGAGTCGCAATCGGCTTCCGAGCCGCGACGCGTTCGACGATGCCCCACTTCAGCCGTTCGAGTCGCTCGACCTGGAAGCCTTCCTCTCGAAGCTGGACGAGCGGTTCTCGAACCAGATGGTCTCCCTCGAGGCGGATCGTGACCAAATCGAGGATCCTCTGGATGGCGCGCACGGTGCGGCGCGGACTGGCCACATGCTCCAACAGCAGGAATCTTCCACCTGGACGGAGAACGCGGCTTACCTCAGCGACCGCCTTCCGGTCGTCCGGGATGGAGCAGAGCGAAAGCGTGCAGACGACCGTATCGAAGCTGCCAGGTGGAAACTCGAGCGCCTGTGCATCCCCAACCCGAAGATCCGCCTGGCGGCCGAGCGACTCCGCGGTTCTCTTTGCGATTCCAAGCATGGATTCGCTGAGATCGATTCCCGTCAGCCGGACGTTCGCGGGGTAGTGCTCGAAGTTCCGACCCGTTCCGACGGCGATCTCCAGGACGTTTCCGGTCGCCTGTGAACAGACCCAGTCGCGGCCGCCCGCGAAGAGCCACCTCTCCGGAAACTTGACGAGCTTGTCGTACTTCGGGGCGAGCTTTTCCCAAATGCGTCGGACTCGCTCTGTCTCGGTCATTCGTGACCATCCCAGGGTCGGACGTGCAACATAGCTCCCCATAGACGATGTCCGAATGCCCCTTTTTTGCGCTCGCTCCCGACCCCTTTTTTTTTGCGGCGAGCGACCTGACGGTAGAGCGGTAAGAAGTCGGGTGCCATCCGGGGGGGGAACCGGGAGTTTCTTACCGGGTATTTCAAGCAGGGCGTCCGGCTCGCCGCACAGCCGGCGGAAAGGTTCAATTGGACGCGAATTTTACCAGCTGCGATCTCTGGCACGCGCGTTGCTGGTGCCACACGCTGCAACCTGGTCATCTCATCGGGAAGCAAGGATCGAGGCGCAATTGCCCCCCAGTACGCTCAGCGTTGCCCGCGGTCGCCACAGCGGAACCTCTCGCGGCAGTGAACGTCAGTCCACCGACGGCGTGCCGGGCACCTGCGCCGCCGTCGACATCGTGCAGGAGAATCGATGACCCCGGCGGGGACTCAACTCAGCTCGCTCGACGCGGACGACACCTTGGAACCACGCCCGCGCGTCCTGGGCCAGGACGAAGAGCTGGCAACCGCGGTGGGCGAGGGCCCGGTCGCGAACAGCGCCAATACCGGTCCCACCGGGCAACATCTCGCGGAGGTGACGACGGCGCCGATCGCGATCGCCCTTGCCCACCCGGTCGCCACCGGAGAGCTGGCGTTGGTCCCCGCTGGCGAGCCCGTCGCCGTCGGATCACTCGATCTCCTCGAGCTGGAATTCGACGATCCCGATCCGGAGCTTTCCGCGGTCGTCTGGCTCTGGGTCAAGCGTTCATTCGATGTCCTAGTCTCCGCGCTGGCGCTGCTCCTCCTCTCGCCGGTGATGTTGCTGATTGCGGCGCTCATCAAGCTGGGCGACGGCGGGCCGGTGTTCTTCGTGCAGTCGCGCGTCGGCCTGCGTGGACAGACGTTCCGCATGCTCAAGTTCCGATCGATGGTGCTCCACGCCGAGCGGATGCGGCCCAAGCTCCAGATCTGCAATGAATCGAACGGGCCCGTCTTCAAGATGAGGCGCGACCCACGGGTGACCGCCATTGGCCGGTTCATCCGGCGGTACTCGTTGGACGAGCTGCCGCAGCTGCTGAACATTCTCCGCGGCGAGATGAGCGTCGTCGGCCCGCGGCCATCGCTGCCCAGCGAGGTGTTGAGGTACGAGCAGTGGCAGTACCGCCGGTTCGCCGTGCGCCCGGGACTCACTTGCTTGTGGCAGGTCTGCCCGGACCGGTACCGGATGTCCTTCGATGAATGGATGCGGCTCGACCTCAGGTACGTGGACGGCTGGAACCTCCGCCTCGACCTCGATCTCATCCTGCGTACGTTCCGGGTCGTGCTCGCGGGAACGGGAGAGTAGCTGGGGGCGGAATGGCGCGAGTGTGGACGAGCTGCTGCTCGCGGGGCCTGGCAACCGACGTCCGCGCCGGCCAGGCGCCGTTGGCGGCGCAGATCTTTCCCACCAGCGCGTACGCCGTCGCCACGGTGAAGACCGGGCCCCAGGTGCCGAAGCCGAGATCGCCGTAGCCCTGCATCACGTAGCAGATCTGCACTGCGGCGGCGCCCAGCGCCGTAATCCGCTCGGTCGGCGTGCGCGACCACCGGTACGCCCGGACGGTGAAAAACATTCCGACCGGGTAGACGGCCCAGAGCAAGGCGAATCCGATCAAGCCTCCGAACGCCCACAGCCCCAGCACGCTGTTGTGCGGGATGTAGGGCTCGAGCTCGTAGTCCCTGGTGACGTCGGGCAGCTTGATGACCTCGTTGAACGAATGTCCGAACCCCGAGCCGAACACCGGGTTCTGTGCGTATGTGCTGACGAGATCGTAGTTCTCCCAATCGCGCCAGCGAGTCGACGCATCGACGTCGGCGTCGAAGAGCGACCGGACCGTGCGCACGGGCGCGAACAGGCGCCCGCCCTGCGAACTCCAGCCTACCGCCCCATAGATGAGCAGGGGCACGACGGAAATCACCAG
>Ga0137415_10004390_pt1 | contig 13962 bp, 9 predicted proteins | sample CZODoug3_1_1_16f_FD_183082 | JGI IMG/M metagenome (GOLD analysis project Ga0137415, IMG submission 183082) | Vadose zone soil fungal communities from Angelo Coast Range Reserve, California, USA - CZODoug3_1_1_16fungal (Hybrid Assembly) | ecosystem: Environmental > Terrestrial > Soil > Vadose... | reverse complement strand
TGCCGCGAAGGCGGACTCGGGTGTCTTCGGCTTGATGTCGTAGGCCAGGGAAGCTTCGGGCAGGGCTGCCGGACTCAAGGCAAGAATGACGACCAACGCGCGGCGAAGCATGAACCACCTGCAAAATCGAAATGAAAACCCAGCGCAAAGATTACGCCGAATTTTGATCGGAGATGTCAACATCGTCGGGTTATTCACGGCGATCAGGTACAACCCGCCACGCCGTCGGTATTAATGTTGTCCCCCGGTAACGCTTTGATCCGGTTGGCTTTGCCTTGCCACCGCCATATCGCTAGGGTATCGCCGCCGCCACGGGGATAAAGTATATGATACCGTCCGGATTTGGCGCGGCTTATCAGGGATGGGATAGCTTTAAGTGTCTGAATTATTTGACGAAGTCGACGAAGATGTGCGTCGCGACCAGCTCAAGAAGCTGTGGGACCAGTATTCGATCTATATTGTCGCCGGCGCGCTGCTGATCATCGCTTCGGTGGGCGGTTGGCGCGGCTATCAGTATCTGGAGGCAAAGAAGGCGGCCGAGGCCGGTGCAGCCTTCGACAAGGCCTCCGAGCTCTCCGAGCAGAACAAGCATGCCGAGGCCGAATCAGCCTTTATGGACCTGGCTGCGAAGGCGCCGTCGGGATATCGCCTGCTGGCGCGGTTGCGCGCCGCGGCGGAAGTCGCAAATCGCGATCCCCAGGCGGCCGTGAAACTCTACGACGAGATATCAGCCGATCGCAGCATCGGCGCGCCGGAGCAGGACCTTGCCAAGGTCCGCGCCGCCGGATTGCTGCTGGAGACATCAAGCTATCCCAACATGCTTGCGCGCCTTGAGCCTGCCACCGCGCCGGGGGCGACTTTTCGCCATACCGCGCGTGAACTGCTCGCGTTGTCGGCCTGGCGTGTCAACGATACCGCAGCGGCGCGTCAGTGGCTGGATATGATTGCCAACGATGGCGAAACCCCGCCGGGCCTGCGCTCGCGCGCCGAGGCACTGCAGGCGTTGCTTCCGCCGGTCGCGAAAAGCTGACGGCGGGAAAAACAGTTGAGTGAGAAATCGACCATGCGCCGCTCGCAACGTCTGATCGCCGCCACCGTCCTCATCGCGCTGTCGGGCGCGCTGGGTGGCTGCAGCAGTGGCTTCGGCAATTTCGACCCGTCCGATCTGCTCGATTTCCTCGACACCAAGAAAAAGCTGCCGGGCGAACGCAAACCGGTTTTCCCTGACGGCGTGCCGGGCCTCGAGCAGGGCGTGCCGAAGGAATTGTACAAGGGCTCCAGGCAGGAGCAAATCGATCAGCAGAACGCCCAGGCGGCGGCCGCCACCGCTCCGCCTGCCGAGGAGGCGAAATCAAAACGCGCCGCCAAGGGCAAGGGCAAGCAGCCCGTGACGGCCAGCAGGGCGCCCGCCGCTGATGCAGCACAAGATGGCGCCGCGGCGCCCGATGCCGATGCGGCGACGCCTGACGAAGAGGGCAGCACCGCTGCGGCGCCGCCGGCGCCCAAGCCGAAGAAAACCGCGCGCCGGCGCACCACCGCGCCGCCGCCTGATGAGCCGCCGGCGCGATCGTCGCAGCAGTCTTCCTCGCCATTCCCGGCGCCGATGCCGAGCGGTACTTTCACGCGCTAGATGTGCATGATGAATTTGGGTTGAATCGACGCGCGCGAGTTTCGGATCACCTCGCCCCGCTTGCGGGGAGAGGTCGGATCGCCCTCGGGCGATCCGGATGAGGGGGTAACGAACTTTCCTCCCGCGCGACTCGCGGATAGAAGAGCCTCACCCCGCAAGAGAGCTTGTGAAGGATACTGACCTCATCCTGAGGAGCTTGCGAAGCAAGCGTCTCGAAGGATGGACGCAACGCAGGAACTTGGGGCCATGCTTCGAGACGCGCGCAGGGGCGCGCTCCTCCAGCGATAACGGCGAAACCGTTACGCAGCGATGAGGTCGGAGATATATTCACAAGCTCAAGAGCGGGGCGAGGGGGAAGATCTCATCGCCACGTTTCAACTTGGGCTAATCACGCGCTAGCTTCTTTCCGGTTCATTGAAATGCGCTGCATAAATAGCGCTTGGATTATTCATGTCCTACACGATTGCCATTATCGGCCGGCCCAATGTCGGAAAATCGACGCTGTTCAATCGGCTGGTCGGGCAGAAGCTGGCGCTGGTCGATGACGAACCCGGCGTCACCCGCGACCGCCGCGAAGGCGAGGGGCGTCTTGGCGATCTCGAATTCACCGTCATTGACACCGCAGGCCTCGACGAGGGCGCCAAGGGCTCGCTGACCGCGCGGATGCAGGAACAGACCGAGGCGGCGATCAGCCTCGCCGACGCCTTGATGTTCGTGGTCGACGCGCGGGCGGGCCTGACGCCGAACGATCGCGCCTTTGCCGATTTCGCGCGCCGCGCCAACAAGCCGGTGGTGCTGGTCGCCAACAAGAGCGAGGGCAGGCAGGGCGACGCCGGGGCCATGGAAGCCTACGAACTGGGTCTTGGCGAACCGATCCAGATTTCAGCCGAACATGGCGAGGGCCTCAGCGACCTCTATGACGCGCTGCGCGCGCTGATGCCGGAGCCGGTCGAAGAACCCGAAGAGTTCGACGACGACGACGTCATCGCGTCCGATGAGGATATCGCAAAGCGGCCGATCCGGGTGGCCATCGTCGGCCGCCCCAACGCCGGCAAGTCCACGCTGATCAATCATCTGCTCGGCGAGGAGCGGCTGTTGACCAGCGCCGAGGCCGGCACCACCCGCGATTCGATTTCCGTCGAGATCAACTGGCAGGGCCGGGATTTTCGCGTGTTCGATACCGCAGGCTTGCGGCGGCGCTCGCGGATCGAGGAAAAGCTGGAAAAGCTCTCGGTGGCGGACGCGCTGCGCGCCGTGCGCTTCGCCGAAGTCGTGGTGCTGATGATGGACGCGCAGAACAAGTTCGAGGAACAGGACCTGCGCATCGCCGACCTGATCGAGCGCGAGGGCCGGGCGCTGGTGATCGCCGTCAACAAATGGGACTTGATGGGACGGCAGTCCAGCCTGATCGCGGGCTTGCGCACCGACGCCGATCATCTGCTGCCGCAGGTGAAGGGCATGCCGATCGTCGCGGTGTCCGGCTTGATGGGCGAGGGCATCGACCGGCTGATGAGCGCGATCGAGCAGGCTTACGCGGTGTGGAACCGGCGGGTGCCGACGGCTTCGCTTAATCGCTGGTTCGAGCAGGCCGTCGACAACAACCCGCCGCCGGCGGTGTCGGGCCGGCGGCTGAAGCTGAATTACATCACCCAGGCCAAGGCGCGGCCGCCGAGTTTCATCCTGTTCTGTTCGCGCGCGGACGCCGTGCCGCAATCCTACCTGCGCTATCTCGTCAACTCCTTGCGTGAGTTTTTCGAACTTCCGGGCACGCCGGTGCGGATCAGCCTGCGCGAGAAGGCCAATCCGTTCGCCCACAAGCGCAAGCGGCCATCGTGAACAATCCGTAGACGGTCTCCCCACTACTGATTTGGCGTTTGGCGGCGGCGCCATCGTTGATCGCCGGTATCGCTTTCCTCAGCCGAGGCCTGGTAAGGCCGCGATGTCGCCTGGCGCAAATCCGCTGTCGCGTACGTCCAAGCAGGACGCCAATGCTGCGTGTAGAATCCCGCTGGAAGCTTCCGCGCTGGATGGCTTGTTGGCGAACGCCGGCGTCGGGCAGGTCTGAGGCCCTTCGTGCCGCGCTTGCCGAACCGGCGCCCTACGTTTGACGTATCAAGCCAGCAGCCAAGGCAATTCAGTTGAAGACAATTCGGTTGAAGGCAATTGGGTTGAAGGCAATTGGGTTACGGTTGTGTCGACGGTCACCTGTGCGGGGTGTCCGTTTTCGGGGAGGACCATGGATCAGGCAGAGCACCTTTCTGAACTCATCGGTGAGATCTACGATGCCGCGCTGGATCCCTCGCTGTGGAGCGACGTGCTCGGCAAGGCTGGGCGTTTCGTCGGCGGCCCGGTGGCGGCAATCTTTGCCAAGAGCCCAACCGCCTTGACCGGCACTGTCTATTATCATTCCGGCGGCAAGGACCCGTCCTACCGACAGCTCTATTTCGACAAATATATTAAATTCGACCCCACCACCACCGCCCAATACTTCTCTGAGGTCGGGCAACCGATGGCAGTGGCGGATATCATGCCTTACCAGGAGTTCCTGGAAACGCGGTTTTACAAGGAGTGGGTCCAACCGCAAGGCATGGTGGATGCCGTGACGGCGGTGCTCGATAAATCGGTGACCAGCGCGGCGTTGTTCGCGGTGTTTCGCTACCAAAGCGACGGGGTTGTCGACGATGAAACGCGCCAGCGCATGCGCCTTATCGTTCCGCACATCCGCCGGGCGGTGCTGATCGGCAGACTTGTCGATCTCAGGGTCGCGGATGCCGCTGGTCTCGCTGACACCCTCGATGGCCTCAGCGCGGCGATGTGCGTTGTCGATCCGGATGGACGCATCGTCCACGCCAATGCCGCCTGTCACGTTCTTATCGACGCCGGCGATTTCCTGTCCGCGATCAGGGGACGGATCGTCGCGAGAGAGGCAAAGGTTGATCAGACCTTGCGGGAGTTGTTTGCGGCTGCGGGTGCTGGCGACGCCGCAATCGGAACGCGGGGCATTGCCTTGCCGCTGGTGGCGCGGGACGGCTCGCACTATGTCGCGCATGTCCTCCCGCTGACATCCGGCGCCCGCCGCCTGGCCGGGATCGCTTACTCTGCGACCGCGGCCTTGTTCATTTGCAGGGTCGCCGCGGAAGTCCGGTCTCCTCCGGAAGTCATCGCCCGCGCCTACAATCTGACCCCGACCGAGTTGCGTGTGCTGCTCGCCATCGTCGATGTCGGCGGGGTTCCCGAAAGCGCGGTAGCCCTCGGTATTGCCGAAAGCACGGTCAAGACGCACCTCGGCAGGTTGTTTGTGAAAACCCGCGCCCGTCGCCAGGCCGACCTTGTCAAGATCGTCACGGGATTTGCCAGTCCGCTGATTAGCTAGCGCATGATGGCATGTGCGAGAAGGTCAATCGGTTCGCCACTTGTCGCAGCCCTTCAACAGTCCGCGATTTCGCTCGTGACCAATCCGCTGTCGCTTTCGACCAAGCAGCACGTCAATGGAGCGTGTAGGGGTTATCCAGATCGCGAGCAATGGCATCTGCCCTGGCGTTTGCCTGGTGTTTGCTTGGTGTTTCCTTGGTATTTCCTTGGCATTGCTGTCAGTGCCGCGTTCCAAACAGTCAGGTCCAAAGCAGCGTGAGGCTTATTCGTGGCAAGCAGTTCTGATTTCAATAGTGGATCCATATTTTCACGGCAGCGAACAGAGGCGTCCGATACGCTGTTCAAGTCGGCGGCCAAGGCGAAAGCCAAGCCAGCGATGACGGCGACCATGAAACGCAGGGCGTTGAAACCAAAAAAGGCAGGACCGAATTCAGGGCGTGTAGGGCGTGAAACCTCGTAAGTCTCAATTTGGTGGACCGACCTGCCAAGTCCCAAAAGTGCAGTATTCGCTTTTGTCCAATTTGACGCCGCTTATGTCCAAGCTTTTTTACCGGACTTATACAACAGGGTTGCTAAACCCTGTGCCTCACGTTTCGCGTATAACGCCAGCGGCTCAGGGCAGTTCGGCTACGGTTGTGCCGACGATCGCCGATCCGGGTGTCCGTCTCCAGGGATGACCATGGATCAGGCAGAGCAGCTCTCTGAACTCATCGGCGAGATATATGATGCAGCGCTTGATCACTCGCTGTGGCCTGACGTGGTCGGCAAGGCCGGGCGTTTCGTCGGCGGCCCGGCGGCGGCAATCTATGCCAAAAGCCCAACCGCCTTGACCGGCCGTGTCTATCATCAGTCCGGCACGGACCCGTATTATCGCGAACTCTATTTCAGCAAATACATAGAATTCGATCCCACCACGACCGTCCATTACTTCGCCGAAGTCGAGCAACCGATCGCAGTGGCGGATGTCATGCCTTACCAGGAATTCCTGGAAACGCGGTTTTACAAGGAGTGGGTCCAACCGCAAGGCATGGTGGATAGCGTGTCGGCGGTGCTCGATAAATCGGCGACCACCGCGACGCTGTTCGGGGTGTTTCGTTACCAACGCGAGGGTGTTGTCGACGATGAAGCGCGCCGGCGCATGCGCTTCATCGTCCCGCACATTCGCCGGTCCGTGCTGGTCGGCAGGCATATCGATCTAAAGTCCGCGGATGCCGCGAGCTTCGCTAACACACTCGATGGCCTCAGCGCGGGGATATGCCTTGTCGATGGGCTTGGAGGCATCGTCCACGCCAATGCCGCCTGTCGCATCCTTCTCGACGCCGGCGATTTCCTGTACGCGAGCGGGGGGCGGATCGTCGCGAGAGATGCCAGGATCGACCAGGCTTTTCGTGAGCTGTTCGCAGCCGCCGGTAGCGGCGATGTGGCAATCGGAACCCGGGGCATTGCCTTGCCGCTGAGGGGACGGGACGGCTCGCGTTATGTCGCGCATGTGCTGCCGCTGACATCCGGCGCCCGCCGGCTTGCCGGGATCGCCTACTCGGCAGTCGCGGCCTTGTTCATTTGCAAGGTGGCGGCGGAAAACCCTTCTTCTCCTGAGATCATCGCCCGCGCCTACCGTCTGACCCCGACCGAACTGCGCGTGCTGCTCGCGACCGTCGAAGTCGGCGGTGTCCGGGAGGTCGCCGCGGCCCTCGGTATTGCGGAAAACACGGTTAAGACGCACCTCCGCAATTTGTTTGCGAAAACCGGCGCCCGCCGCCAGGCCGATCTTGTCAAGATCGTCGCGGGATATGCTACCCCGCTGATCGGCTAGAAGCGTTTTCCGGCGAAAGCCCGCCCTGGACTTGATCCGGCGTGGAGACCGGTTCGCGTCGCCTACCCGCATGGTGTGCGACCGCGGCTGAGCCGCTGGCGCGCAGTCCAATCCGATGTCATTTATCTGACGTCAGGCCATTTTTTGACTTGCCATGCCGCGTTCACACGTGCCACGAGGATAGGCACCTAAATCATTGTACCGGCAGCCGGAAAGTGGCTTCAGGCCACGCCCGGCGTCAGGCTGATTGTCTCAAAATACCTGCTATTCAATTTATTTTGATCGCTGCGCTGCAGCGAAAAACCGGTCTCCACCGATCGGGGGAAGCGGCGAATTTTGCCGCGATCTACCAATTCCGCATCGGCCTGCGGCATTGCGGCATGATGGCCGATATTGCTGACTGGCCCCTACGGGAAATGAGCCACGTGACCGATCCAGAGTGCTCCACGACAGTTCGCTTCTCGACGGCCGATCTTCCGGAAAATTTGCGGGTCGCCACCTGGCGCGAGCATTACAGCCACACCGTGCTCCGGGCCGACATCGACCGCGGTGACGACGCCTCGTTCGACGCAACGGTGGTTTCACGTACCCTGCCGGGACTGCAGCTGGTGTCGGGTCGATATACGGCCGCCCGACTCATACGAACGCGAGAGATGACCGCTGATGGCAACGACGATCTCTCGCTGCTGGTGAATCAGACGGGTAATGTCACCGTTTCTGCGCGCGGCCGTGAAGTCACGCTCTGCGAGAATGACGCGGTGCTGATCAGCAGCTGCGAGCCCATCGTGTTCGACCGCCATTCCCAGGGCGAATCCATCGCCATTCGAATTCCATATTCGATATTGTCGCCGGCGGTCGTTGATGTCGATGATGCGATCATGCGTCGTATCTCCCGGGATGCGCCCGCGCTCAACCTGCTGACAGGCTATGCGAACACCTTGCTGGGTGATGATCACGAGATGGCGTTGCCGGCGCTTCGACATCAGGTTGCGACCCATATGCACGATCTGACCGTGCTCGCGCTCGGAGCTACCCGCGAAGCCGCGGACGTTGCAGGAAATCGGGGGTTGGGGGCTGCCCGATTGAAAGCGGCAAAGACGTATATCGCCGAGAACCATCACCATCGTGATATTTCGATCGTCACCGTCGCCGCGCATGTCGGCATGACGCCGCGCCATCTGCAGCGACTGTTTGAGAACGACGGCACCACGTTTTCTGCCTTTTTGCTCGGGCGGCGCCTCGCCCGCGCCTACCGCATGCTCTGCGAGCCCCGGTCCGGGGAAAAGCAGGTCAGCGCGGTCGCCTACGACGTTGGCTTTGGCGACCTTTCCTATTTCAACCGCTGCTTTCGACGGCTCTACGGCGCCACACCTATGGATGTCAGAGCCGGCGTTTCGAAATAGCCAACGGCCGTAACCCGGATGGCCGCAAATTTGCAGCGGCCTGGCCAGACCTCGTACGTCCGGCCAGCTGCCATCGCCTTACTTCTTCACCAGCGGACACTCGCTGGCCTCGAGCGGCTTGGCGGCTTCTTCCGGCGAGATGGTGGCGATGGTCTTGTAGTAGTCCCAGGGGTATTTCGACTCCTCGGGCTTTTTTACCTCGAACAGATAGGCCGGAATGATCCGGCGGCCATCGATCCGTAAGGGGCCCTTGCCGAACAGCGGGTCGTCGGTCGGAAGCTCCTTCATCTTGGCGACCACCTTGGCGCCGTCATGCGGGTTGCCGCCGAGCGCTTCCATGGCTTTCAGGTAGTGCAATACGGCCGCGTAATTTCCGGCAACCGTCATCGAGGGCATCGTACCCTTCGGCGACAGCGCCATGAAGCGCTTGGACCATGCGCGGGTCTGGTCGTTCATGTCCCAGTAAAAGGATTCCGTGAACGACAGGCCCTGCGCGGTCTTCAGGCCCAGTGAATGCACGTCGTTGACGAACAGCAGCAGCGCCGCAAGCTTCTGTCCGCCCGACACAATGCCGAATTCGGACGCCTGCTTGATCGCGTTGGTGGTGTCGCCGCCCGCATTGGCGAGACCGACGACCTTGGCTTTCGAGGCCTGCGCCTGCAGCAGGAACGAGGAAAAATCCGAGGTGTTGATCGGGTGCTTGACCCCGCCCAGAACCTTGCCGCCGTTCGCGGTGACAACCGCGGTGGTGTCGCGCTCCAGGGCCTGACCGAAGGCGTAATCGGAGGTCAGGAAAAACCAGCTGTCGCCGCCGGCTTTGGTCAGGGCTTTGCCAGTGCCATTGGCCAGCATGTAGGTATCGTAGGTGAAGGAGATCGTGTTCGGTGTGCACGCCTTGCCGGTGAGATCGGCGGTCGCGGCGCCCGAGTTCAGCAGCACCGCGTTCTTGTCGCGAACGAGGTTGCTGACCGCCAGCGCGACGCCGGAATTCGGGGTATCGGCGATGGCATCGACCTTCTCGTTGTCCATCCATTGCCGTGCGATGTTGACGCCGACATCCGGCTTGTTCTGATGGTCGCCGCTGAGGACGTCGATGGTCCAGCCTTTTTTCGGCAGGCCGGAATCCTCGACCGCCATCTTGATCGCGACCACCGAATTGGCGCCGCCGATATCGGCATACAGGCTCGACATGTCATTCAGCACGCCGATCTTGACGGCCTTGTCCTGGGCCAGAGCGGGAGCAGCGAGGCCCAATCCGGCACATGCGATAAGCGCGGCAGTGCACCGCGCGAGCATTGTCTTCATTGATTCCCTCCAGATGTTGACGCCAGGATGGCTCTCTTTTCGGAGCCTTACCAAGGGCTTGATCGACCAGACGATCCCTCGGTTCGCGATAGCCCTTCTCGCGCCGCGCCGCAATGCGCCTATCGTAGCGCGTCCGAGGTCAGTTTGAATTTCTGGATGCGCTTTCCGGTGTCGACCTCGGCGGTATAGACGTTGCCTTGGGCATCGACCGCCATGGCGTGGATCCAGTGGAATTGCCCGGCGTTGCGGCCGTTGCGGCCAAAACTGCCGACCACCGTGCCGTCCTCGCGCTTCAGCACCCGGATTTCGTTGTTCTCGCCATCGGCGCTGAGCAGATAAGTCTGCTTCGGATCGGGCCAGATCGCGATATCCCATACCGCGCCGTTGCCGAGCGTGTTCTTCTCAAAAAACCATTCCTTCACGAAGGTGCCGTCCTTCCGAAACACCTGGATGCGGTCGTTGATGCGGTCGCAGACGTAGACCAGGCCGTCATTGGCGATTTTCACGCAATGCACGGGATTGGCGAACTGCTGCGACACCGGCGCTTTGGGATCGTAGGGCGGCTGCTTGCTGTCGTCAGGCGGATGGCCGTAGGCGCCCCAATGCCGCTTGTAGGCGCCTGATGTGGCATCGAACACGATGACGCGGCGGTTGCCGTAGCCGTCGGCGACATAGATTTCATCGGCCGCCTTGTCGATCGCGGTCTCGGCGGGTTTTCCGAGCTGAGTGGTGTCGTTGCTGCCCTTGCTCGGCGCGATCTTGCCGATCTGCATCACGAACTTGCCGTCGAGGGTGAATTTCAGAATCGCGTTGTCGTTTTCGGCATTGCCGCCGACCCAGACGAAACCGCGTTCATCGACTTCGATGCCGTGTTCGCGCCCGACCCATTCATAGCCTTCGCCGGGGCCGCCCCACGAGCGCAAGAGATTGCCGTCGGCGTCGAACTCCAGCACCGGCGGCGCCGAGAGGCAGCATTTCGAGCGCGGCGGCGTCAGCGATGCACCCTTCTCGTCGTCGGTCAGCGAGCGCGGGCGGTGGATGACCCAGATGTGACCCTGCCAGTCGACGGTGATGCCGCCGACCTGGCCGAGAATCCAGTTGTTCGGTAATGGTTTTGGCCAGGACGCATCGACCGCGAAGGTCGGAATCTCGCCGGCATCAGCGGCGCGCGGCAGCGCGGTCGTGCCGATCAGCGCAGCGGCGGCGATGCAAATGGAGATGGTTCTGGAGAGACTTGCGACGGCTCGTTTCGAGTGCCCGCGATTTTGCATCGGCGTCATGGCATCCTCCGTATTTTTGGCTTGCGGGTTTTCCCGCTTGGAGGGCAGTGAATAGCGGGGAGGGGTGGGAGTCAATTTTGGGGGGCGCACGGCGGCGGCTACATAGTTGCCCGTGAAGAACGCGCTTTGGGCGACCGCGGGCGGATTTAGCGATTTAGCGGTCGTTGCCAGCGGGTGATCGCTTCGAACCATAGGCGCGATGCCGCCATGTCATCAGCTGTCAGTGTGCCCCCTATTGGGCGAGTGCGCCGCGTTGCTCCCATGGCCCCGGATTGAGAACCGCGCCGTTGACTTTGCCAGCGGCGTCGCGAATGAAGGCGATCCGCGTATGATCGCCACTCTCGACGCAGAATTCATCCCGCGAAAGAACTGCCAGGGGCGTCGTCTGGCCCTTGTCAAAATCAAGGATCGACCAGCGGCCTGTTGCTTCAACGACAAGCTTGCCGTCCGCGACACGGATTTGAAGCTCGACACTGTGCGAGGGGACCGCTTCCCGGGCAAAGGCGACAACGATCGGATCGTTCTGCGCCTGCCGGGTGATTTTGAGCTTGATCGTGGCGTTGAGCGGACCTGAAATCCGGTGAAATGCTGCTTCCAGGGTCAGGCCCTTGATCGGTTTGTCGCCGATAGCTGTGATCAGATCTCCGCTTATGATGCCCGCCCTCGCCGCAGGGCCTGCTTCGGCCGGTTTGACCACCCTGAGGCCGTCGTTTTCCGCGATAACGGAATCAAGACCGATCCAGCCGATACCGTCGGCGACCGAAACCTGTCTGTCCAGAGAACTTGCGGACCCGCCGAAATCGTAACGTCCGACATATTCCGCGAGAGCGCGAGTAACCAATTGCGTTGGTGCGGCGGGTACGGATATTTCTGGAACCTTCAACGCCGCATAGGGCAGACGGCGGATCGCGTTGAAATAGAAACCGTTTTCACTGTATTGGCTCCGCTGCATCATCATCACCAGGATCAGCTTCTGAACCGGGTCGACCGAGAAAAACGTGCCCCAACTTCCCTGCCAGTTGAAGCTGCCGACAGAGCCCGGGATCAGACTGAAATCCGGGCTGGTGCGAATGGCGAAGCCGAGCCCCCAACCCGTCCCAAAAGCTGGACCGGCTTCGTGTCCCGCGATGTGGATGTCGGGCGGCAGCGAATTCGTCATCATCAGCCGGACCGTTTCCGGTTTCAAAATGCGCGCACCGTCAAGCTCACCGCCGTTGAGCAGCATCTGGCAGAAGCGCAGGAAGTCGGGGGCCGTCGAAACGATCCCCCCACCCCCTGAAAAGAACGTTTGCGGCTTCGCGACGTCCCCATCCGAGAGAGGTGCGGGCTGCGCGCCCGGCACGGCGACCAGACGGGCGAGTTTATCCTCCGGCACATAAAAGCCGGTGTCGACCATACGGAGCGGCGCGAACAGGCGGCTTTGCAGAAACTGGTCGAATGGCTGGCCCGACACGACTTCAATGACGCGCCCGAGCACATCGAAACCCAAAGAATATTCCCAGACTTCGCCCGGCTGGTGCAGAAGCGGGAGCGTGCCGAGGCTCGCGACGAAGGGGGCAATGGGCTTGTCGCGTCGGAACGGCGCCTTGGCGCCGTAAAGCGCGTGTATCGCCGCATTGCCAAATCCGGGATCGGCGTAGTCGGGCCCTGCATAAACGAGGCCGGACGTGTTGCGCAGAAGGTCCCGAATGGTCATCGCGCGCTTCGCCGGTTCAAGTTCCAGGAGGACAGCATCCCCGGTGGCCGGATCCGTCTTGACGACCTGCATATCCCTGAGCTCCGGCAAATATTGCGCCACGAGGGCGTCAAGCTCGAGCTTGCCTTCATCGACCAGCATCATGGTAGCGACGCTGGTGATCTGCTTGGACATCGAGCCGATGCGGAAGATCGAATCCGGCCGCATCGGAATTTTCTTGTCGTGGTCCTCAAAGCCGGTGGGTTGCAAATAGGCGAGCTTTCCGCCGCGGGCGATCGCCACGACAAAACCGGAGGGATCGCCCTTTTTGGTCTGCGCCTCAAACCAGGAGGTCATGCGCGCCAGTCGCTGCGCCGAAAAGCCTGTAATGTCGGGATCGCCGACGGTCTGCAAATCGTCGGCAAGCGCCACACCCGCCAGACAGAGGGTAAGCGCCGCTATGCATGATGCCTGGATGTTTTTCATTGGGGGAGCCCTTCAGACGATCCCAAACCGGGAGTCCCATATTGCGGCCTCAGCGAGACAAAGATTGGCATCACTGGTGGCCGTCTTGCAAGACGGAAGCATGATTTTGGGTTGCAACCGCCCAATCCACACCGGATGCCGATCAAGAAGCCGCGCGATCTGATCCAGACGGGCGCAGAAGAGGTCCTTCTGCCCGCAGTCCCTGCGCTCCTTCGGCCGCATCGAGAATCTCCAAATCGCCTCCACGGCGATAGAGAATGGCGATACGGCGGCCGCTTCAATTTGCAAGATAACCGCCGCTCCAACGAGCGAAGCTGGCAAATACGAATACTTTCAAACCCTCGGAACTCCCTCAAAAATCAGGGTGCTTGTGGTTCTTCGCGGACGACTACATAACTTGCCGTCATCGCCCGCCACCGGGTCGGCGCATCGCGCCGCCCGATGACAGGCTCCAGTGGGCGATCCAGTAATCACAGGCGTCCGTGTTTACTGGTTCCCCGCCTTCGCGGGGATGACACCTGATTACGTGGAAAACGCAGTGCGCAACATGACGGCTCACGCCGGCGCCCGAAAACTCAGCAGCGAGCGGGTCTTGTAGTCGTAAAATTTTCCGGTCTCGGTCCAGTCAGGCGCGCACATCGGCACGATGAATTCGGCGGCCTGCTCTGGGGTATCGAGCGTCAACGGGTCTTCGCCGGGAAATACGGTGGCGCGCATGCGGGTGCGGATCGGGCCGGGACTGAACAGGTTGACGCGGATGGGCGTCGACGCCGTCTCACTGGCCCACACCCGCACCAGCGCTTCCAGCGCGGCTTTTGAGGCGGAGTAGGGACCGAGATAGGCCAGCGCCATGTGGGAGGCAGCTGAAGTCACGAACACCGCCCGGCCGGCGTCGGACTGTTTTAGCAGCGGCTCCATGCAGCGGATCAGCTGGAAATTCGCTGACACGTTGACCGCCATCACGTCGTTCCACGGTTTTAGTTCGATGTGCCCGAGCG
>Ga0137415_10004386_pt1 | contig 13972 bp, 12 predicted proteins | sample CZODoug3_1_1_16f_FD_183082 | JGI IMG/M metagenome (GOLD analysis project Ga0137415, IMG submission 183082) | Vadose zone soil fungal communities from Angelo Coast Range Reserve, California, USA - CZODoug3_1_1_16fungal (Hybrid Assembly) | ecosystem: Environmental > Terrestrial > Soil > Vadose... | reverse complement strand
ATCTGCGCGGTGTGCAGGTCGACCGTCATGATCCGGTCCGCGCCGGCGGTCTTGAACATGTCGGCCACCAGCCGGGCGGAGATCGGCTCGCGGCCGCGGTGCTTCTTGTCCTGCCGGGCGTAGGGGTAGAACGGCATGACGGCGGTGATCCGCTTCGCGGAGGCCCGCTTGAGCGCGTCCACCATGATCAGCTGTTCCATCAGCCAGTCGTTGATCGGGTGGCAGTGGCTCTGGATGACGAAGGCGTCGCAGCCCCGCACCGACTCCTCGAACCGGACGAAGATCTCGCCGTTCGCGAAGTCGTGAGCGGTCTGCGGGGTGATCGACACGTCCAGGTGCTTCGCCACCTCTTCGGCCAGCTCAGGGTGCGACCGGCCGGCGAAAAACATCAGGCTCTTCTTGGGGGTCACCGACATCGCGGACATGGTCGCTCCCGCCTCCTAAGGAGTTAGCCGCCCCCACATGGAGCTGCCGGGGTACCTACAGTGTCGCTCGGGCCCGCCGAGCGCACCTGATCGGGTGTCTCATCCACTCCGTTGGCCGCGGCTCGCTCGGCGGCCAGCGCGGCCGGTGTGCCCGGTCGACGGCGCGGTACCCAGCCGTCGATGACCCGTTGGTCACCGGCCGAGACGGACAGCGCGCCGGGTGGCACGTCCTGCCGGATGACCGCCCCGGCGCCGGTGTAGGCACCGTCCCCGACGGTGACCGGCGCGACGAAGGTGTTGTCCGACCCGGTCCGCACATGGGAGCCGACCACGGTGCGGTGCTTGGCCACCCCGTCGTAGTTCACGAACACCGAGGAGGCGCCGATGTTGGTGTACTCACCGATGGTCGCATCGCCCACGTAGGTCAGGTGCGGCACCTTGCTGCCCTGGCCGATCTCCGCGTTCTTCACCTCGACGAACGTGCCGATCTTGCCGTTGGCACCGAGCCGCGCCCCGGGCCGCAGGTAGGCGAACGGGCCCACGCTGGCACCCGGGCCGATTTCCGCGCCGTTGCCGTGGGTGCGCACCACCGTCGCGCCCGCGCCGATCCAGCAGTCGGTCAGCGTGGTATCGGGGCCGACCTGGGCACCGGTGCACACCGTGGTCGCGCCGTGCAGCTGGATGCCCGGGTGCAGCACGACGTCCCGCTCCAGCCGGACACCCACGTCCACCCAGGTGGTGGCCGGGTCGACCACGGTCACCCCGGAGCGCATCCAGCCGACCAGCAGCCTGCGGTTGCACTCGGCCCGGATCTCGGCCAGCTGGATCCGGTCGTTCACGCCGCTGACCAGCCAGGGGTCCGGGCAGCGCAGCGCGCCGACCCGGCGCCCGGCGGCGTGCGCGATGCCCACCACGTCGGTCAGGTACTGCTCGCCCTGGGCGTTCTGCGGGGCCAGGCTGCCAAGGCCGTCGCGAAGGACGTCGGCATCGAACACGTACACCCCGGAGTTGATCTCCCGGACGGCCAGCTGCTCGGGCGTGCCGTCGCGCTGCTCGACGATGCTGGTCACCGTGCCGTCCGGGGCGCGCAGCACCCGGCCATATCCGGTCGGGTCGTCGAGCTCGGCGGTCAGCACGGTGATCGCGTTGCCGGTGGCCGCGTGCTCGGTGAGCAGCCCGCGCAGGGTGCCCGAGTCCAGCAGCGGGACGTCACCGTAGGTAACCATCACCGGGCCGCTCAGCGCCGGCAGCGAGTCCAGCGCGCAGGTCACCGCGTGCCCGGTGCCGCGCTGCTGCTCCTGGATGGCCAGCAGCGCCGACCGGCTCAGCTCCACGGCCAGCCCGGTCAGGTACTCACGGACCTGCTCCCGGCCGTGCCCGGCGACCACCACGAGGTGCTCCGGGGCCAGTGCGGCGGCGGCGTGCACGGCGTGCCCGAGCAGCGCGCGCCCGGCGATCTCGTGCAGCACCTTGGGCGTCGCCGAGTGCATCCGACGCCCCTCACCAGCGGCAAGCACAACGACGGCGGCCGGGTTGGGGGCCTCCGGGGCGCCCTGTGCGGCACCGCGCACGGCCGTATGGGCATGACTGTCAGCCCGGTCCGCGCGGCCGGACGTACCGGCTGTCGTAACCGCGCTCGAACCGGCCTGGGTACCGGCTTGGGTACCGGCCTGGGTGGCCTCCAGCATGGCGTCTCCCCCTGCCTCGTCGCGTACATGGGCTCGTCGGCTGGACCGCTGCATGGTAGGGCCGGGATGGTGGTCCCCGATCCTGTGACCCCGAAACTCCCCCATCGGCATACCAGGGTTGCCCGCTGTCACGGTCCGTTGCCCGTTATGGTCAACGCCACTGTTGATCTCAGTGCTTTCTCAGTGCGGCGGGGACTGTACCCGCCGGGACGCGGTGAGCTCGGCTCGCCGGGAGGGGACGCCGCATGACTCGGCCGCTCGGTGAGCCGCTCGATGAGCGGCCGGGTGAGCCGCTCGATGAGCGGCTGGGTGGGCCGTTCGGTGCTGGGTCGGGTCGTGTTGGGTCGGGCCGTCCGGGGTCGCGGGGTTCGGGGTCGCGGGGGTCGGCGCGGTGGGCGGTGTGCGTCGTGGCGGCCGCGTTCCTCGGCTCGATCTCGCTGGCCGGCTCGGCGCTGGCCGCCGGCGAGTCCGGCGACCCGCCGTCCGCCGGGTCCCGGTCCGGTCCCGCCGCCGGCGCCCACCCGCACCGGTCGTCCGGGGGTGCCGCGACGGCCCAGCCGGCGCGCTCGGTGCACCCGGCGCGCTCGGTGCGCCCGCCACGGGTGGAGCGGCCGGTGCGCCCGCCGCGGGTGGTGCGGCCGGCGCGGGTCAAGGGCACGCCGTGCACCGCGGACGCCGTGGCCTGCGTATCCATCAGCGAGGGCAGGGCATGGCTGTTCGACAACGGCGCCATCAGCCATGGACCGGTGGACGTAGCTACCGGCGGCCCCGGGGAGGAGACGCCGGTCGGCGACCACGAGGTGCAGTGGAAGGACAAGAACCACAAGAGCTCCGAGCACACCACGCCGGACGGGCAGCCTTCGCCGATGCCGTACTCGGTGTTTTTCGCCGACGGCGGGGTGGCCTTCCACGAGGGCACGCTGGAGCGCCGCTCGGCCGGCTGCGTCCGTCTGGAGATGGCGGACGCCCAGCGCTTCTACACATTCCTGCAGCTGGGCGACAAGGTTCAGGTCCAGCCCTAGCTCCCGGGCGCGCCGGCTGGCGTTGTTGGCGGGGGACGTCAGTGGGGGGTGGGGGAGAGGTAGCGGGCGCCGGGGCCTGGCAGTGCGCGCAGCCGGTCGGAGGGGTTGATCGGGTGCCCGTTGGCGCACTCCACGCGCACCACGACCGACCCGCCGCACCCGGCGTGCTCGAGCAGCAGCGGCGGACCTTCGGGGCCGGCCAGGTGGATGTCGCCGTAGGCCATCACGGCGAGCAGGATCGGCCGCAGGTCCCAGCCGGCCTGGGTGAGCCGGTACTCGTTGCGGGCCCGCTGGCCGGGTTCACGGTAGGAGACCTTCTCCACCAGCCCGTCGTCGACCAGCCCGGCCAGTCGGCGGGTGAGCACGTTGCGGGCGATCCCCAGGTGGTCGGCGAGCTCGTCGAACCGGCGCACGCCGTTGAACAGGTCACGCAGCACCAGCAGGGTCCAGGGCTGTCCGACCAGGCTCATGGTGCGGGCGATCGAGCAGGCCGTGGTGTCGAGTTGTCGAGGGTCAATGACTGCCGGCATGAGATGAATCATACCCCAGGTCAGTTGCGCATCGAAACCCAGACAGTCAGTGTGGTAGCACAGTTGCAATGAGAAACTTAGCTGGAGAGGTGGCGGCCATGGCCCAGCGGACCGCGGTGGTCAGGGAACGTGCCTACGGTTGGGCCGACCCGGTCGAGATGGCCCACCGGGCAGCCGGCCAGAACGGGTTGGACTTCCTGCGCGCGCTGGCCGCCGGAGAGCTCCCCGCCCCGCCGTTCGCGCGGACCGTCGGCACCCGGCTGGCCGAGGTGGAGTCGGGCCGCGTGGTGTTCGAGTTCCGGCCGAGGGAGTTCCACTACAACCCGATCGGCGGCGTGCACGGCGGCATGATCGCCACCTTGCTGGACTCCGCCGCCGGCTGCGCGGTGCAATCGCTGCTCCCCGCCGGCGTCGGCTACACCAGCCTGGACCTCACCGTGAAGTTTGTGCACGCGATCACCGTCGAGTCGGGCGCGGCCGGGCCGCTGCGCTGTACCGGCGCGGTCACCCACCTGGGCGGCCGCACCGCGCTGGCCCAGGCAGAGCTGCGCGGCCCGGACGGCCGGCTCTACGCCACCGCGGTGAGTAGCCTGCTCGTCCTGCGCCCGGAGTCCGACCCGGAGCCTGCCACCTCGCCCTCGGCGGTGACGGCATGAGCGCCGCGCCGGCCGTCGGGACAGTCACCCGAGGGGTACAGATCGTCGAGGTGACCGGCTGTACGCAGCGGCGGCTGGTGGTCCGGCTGGCCGCACGGTGCGGCCGGGCGACGCTGTCCGCCCGGTTCTTCCGGCCGGTGTTGCGCCCGGCGGACCTGCGCCTGGTGGGGCTGCTGCTCGGCCCGGCAGAGGGTCGGGCGTTCCTGGCCATGGACGACGGCCGGCCGGTCGGGCTGCTCAACCTGGCGCCGACCGGGCCGACCGCACCGACCGGGCCGACCGGGCCGACCGCGCCGACCGGGCCGACCGGGCCGACCGCGCCGACCGCGCCGACCGGGCCCGACGAGGTGGAGTTCGGGCTGCTGGTGGCCGACCGCTGGCAGCGCGCCGGGGTCGGCCGGGCGCTGCTCGAGCACACCCTGGCCGACCCGAGGTGGGCCGGGCGGATCGTGCACGCCACGGTCAGTCCGGACAACGCCCCGATGCTCCACCTGCTGCGCACGCTGCCCAGGAGCCTGCACCTGGTGGACAGCGGGCCGGGGGAGCTGCACTTCGAGCTGCGCCCACTGATCGGGTCGCCGCACGCGGATCGGCTGAGCCCGCCGGCCGAGCCACTTAGGTTGGCCGGCTAGCGGCGGATAGTCTCGGTGCCGAGTACGTCCACCGCACTGGAGACTTCTGCCGCCATGCTCGACCGCGCCCTGATCGACGACCTCTTCCCCGCCGACCTGCCCGACCCGTCGCACTGGGAGGAGCACTACCCGGTCAGGGACCTGCCCGAGGGCGCCTGGGTGACCCGGTTCGCGCCGAGCCCGACCGGGTTCGTGCACATCGGCGGGGTGTACACCGCAACGATCGCCAAGGACGTGGCGCACCGCTCCGGCGGGGTCTACTTCGTGCGCATCGAGGACACCGACCAGTCCCGTGAGGTCGAGGGGGTGGCCGCCCAGTTCGGCCGGGCCTTCGGGTACTTCGGCATCGCCTCGGACGAGTCCGGGGACGACCCGTGGGGCCCGTACCTGCAGTCGGCGCGGGAGCGGATCTACCTCAGCTACGTGCGGGAGCTGATGCGCCAGGACCTGGCCTACCCGTGTTTCTGCACCCGCGAGGAGCTCGCCGAGATCACCAAGCGGCAGCAGGCCACCAAGGTGCCCACCGGCTACTACGGCTCCTGGGCGCGCTGGCGGGATGCCGATGAGGACGAGGTGGCCGCCAAGCTGCGCGCCGGCGAGGGGTACGTGGTCCGGTTCCGCTCGCCGGGCCTGAAATCCGGCGCGGCGGGGCGGGTCAGCTTTGTCGACGCCATCCGGGGCCGGCTGGAGCACGAGGCCAACCGCAACGACGTGGTCATCCTGAAGACCTCGGCGAGCAGCCCGAGGTTGCCGACGTACCACTTCGCGCACGCGGTGGACGAGCACCTGATGCGGGTCAACCTGGTGGTGCGCAGCGATGAGTGGATCTCCTCGGTACCGCTGCACCTGCAGCTGTTCGCGGCGCTGGGCTTCCCGCCGCCGACCTATGCGCACGTCGCGCCGCTGATGAAGCAGGACGGCGGGTCCAAGCGCAAGCTGTCCAAGCGCCGGGATCCGGAAGCGTCGGTCGACTTCTACCTCGACGCCGGCTATCCGATCCAGGCGGTGCAGTACTACCTGCGTGGGCTGGCCAACGGTCGGCTGGCCGAGCTGCCGCTGGAACAGGCCCTCGCCGAGCCGATCCGGCTGGAGGAGTGCGGGGTGGCCGGCCCGCTGGTGGACATGGTCAAGCTGGCCGACATCAGCGGCGACCACATCGCCACGCTGTCCGGCCCCGTGGTGTTGGACGCGGTGTGCGACTGGGCCGCGGAGAGCGGAACGACCATCGGCGCGGAGAGTAGCGCCAGCGGAACGACCATCGGCGCTCCGCGCGACCCGGAGTTGGTAGCGGTGATCGCCGCCGAGCGGGCGTTGGCCGAGCGGGCGATCGACGTGGAGCGGGTCGGGGTGGCCAACCCGCGCAAGGATCTGGTGCGCTGGTCGGACTTCCGCGCCGTATACGGGTTCTTCTTCCCGACGCTGTTCACCCCGGTCACCGACGCGTCCGACGAGCGGCTCGGTGGGTTGGACCCCAGCCTGGTGCGCAAGATGGCCGCCGACTTCGCGGACAACTACGCGTGGGCGGACGACCAGCCGACCTGGTTCGCGCAGATCCGCGAGCTGGCCGCCCGGCACGGCTTCGCGCCGAACCCGAAGGCGTACAAACAGGACCCGGACGCATACCCGGGCATGCTGCGCGACGCGGCGAACGTCATCCGGGTCGCGCTCACCGGATCGTCGCGCAGCCCCGACCTGCACGCCGTGGCCGGCGCGCTGGGCGCTGAAGAGGTAGCCCGCCGGGTCCGCGCCCTGGTCAGCTGAGACGCTGGTCTCGGCGCCGGTCAGGGGCGCACGGCTGGATGGTTGCCGTAGCAAGCAATGTCCGGCGCCGGGTGTGTGGGAGCTGTGGCTCGGTGGCCGCGCGGGTCGCATCGGCGAGTGGTGCCGAACGCTGTGAGCACTTACACAGAGCGACGCAACCTGAGCGCGGACCCGGCCGAACGGACCAGTGGCTGCCGCCGTGCGGCCTAATTCGGTGGCGCTGGGCGCGCACCTCGGGCCCGTGGACGACGGAAGCGGTGAGCGTTTCTCAGCTCCGCCGGGTGCCCGCCGGTCCGGTCTTACAGTCGCCGCCATGCTCCCCGGCCATGCCCGTGTCGTCTGGGCTGTCGCGTTCCTGGTGATCCTGATCGGCCCGGTGCTGCTCAGCCTGGTGACCGGCAGCGACAACCCGCTGTCCTCGCAGCTCGCGGTGCAGAGCGGGCTGCTGGCGACCGGGTTGCTGGTGGCCGCGGTGATCACGCCGTCCCGGTTGCGCTCGCTGACCCGGTCGCTGGGCATCGAGGGCGTGCTGGGCGTGCACCGGCTGCTCGGGCTGCTGGTGACCCTGATGGTGATCCTGCACGTGATCCTGGTGCTGGCCGCCAACCCCAACTCGGTCACCCTGTTCGACCCCCGGCAGTGGACCATGGCCTCGCGCTCCGCCGTCGGTGCCACGGTCGGGCTGCTCGTGCTGATTGGGCTCGCGGTGTTGCGGCACCGGGTGCGGCGGCGCTACGCGCTGTGGCGCTGGGTGCACCTGGGGCTGGCCGGCTCGGTGCTGCTGCTCACCGCGCTGCACATCTGGTTCCTGCAACACCTGGTCAACGACCCGGTGCTGCGCGCGGCGTTCGGGCTGCTGGTGGCCGCGCTGCTCGGCGTGCTCAGCTACCGGTGGATCTGGCGGCCCTGCTTCGACCGGCGCGGTGCGTACGAGGTGCTCGAGGTGCGGCTCGAGACGGAGGACGTGCACACGCTGGTGATCGGCCCCCGGCGGCCCCGGCACGGCTTCGACACCTCCACGATGGCCTTCGAACCGGGGCAGTTCGCCTGGCTGCGGGTGAAGCGCTCGGTGGCCGCCGAGGAGCACCCGTTCACCATCACCTCCTGCCCCACGGAATCGGAGTCGGTGGAGTTCACCATCCGCAACGTCGGTGACTTCACCTCGTCGGTGGGGGTGCTCAAGCCCGGTGACCCGGTCTGGATCGACGGCCCGCACGGCGCTTTCACCTGGGACGACCGGGCGTACCGGCGGGCGCTGGTGCTGATTGCGGCCGGCGTCGGGATCACCCCGATGATCAGCATGCTGCGCACCCTGGCGTTCCGGGGCGACGGCCGGCCGGTGCTCTTGCTGTCCGGCGCCCGGACCGTCGACGAGCTGCTGTTCCGCGACGAGCTGCGCGAGCTCTCCGACCAGCTCGACCTGACCGTGGTGGAGGTGCTGAGCCGGCCCCCCGCCGACTGGACCGGGCGCTCCGGGCGGATCGACCGGGTACTGCTGCGCCAGGTGCTGCCCGAGCGGTCCGGGCGGCACAAGATCGAGTACTTCATCTGTGGCCCTTCCCCGATGGTCACCGATGTGCTGGTGGCGCTGCAGGAGCTGCGCGTCGATCCGGCGCACGTCCATACCGAGCAGTTCGACATGGTTTGACGCAATCCCGGTCCGACCGGGCGAACCCGGAAAGACGGTTATTCGAGAGAGGTTGTCGGTAGTGCTCCCCGCTGTCCGCTTCGTTCGCTGGGCGGTTTTTGCCGCTGTGCTGGTCGCGCTCGGGGTCTCGGTGGTGCTCGCCGGGCACTCCCCATCCTCCCCGCAGTCGTTCTCCTCGCTGTTCGGCGGGGGCACCGCGGGCACCCCGTGGGGCCCGCTCGGCGCCTCCGACCGAGACATGTTGATCAAGGTGCGGCAGGCCAACCTGTGGGAGGCTCCGGTCGCCGAGCAGGCCGCCCAGCGGGCCAGCGACCCGGCGGTGCGCGAGGTCGGGCGCAAGATCGGCCTCGAACACGCGCAACTGGACGCCGACCTGCGCGCGGTTTCCGACAAGCTGCACGTGCGGCTGCCCAACCAGCCCAGTGACCAGCAGAAGGTGTGGATGTCCGAGATCACCGGGGCATCCCTGGAGAACTACGACAAGACGTTCGTGAACCTGGTCCGCTCGGCGCACGGCGAGGTGATGCCGCTGGTCGAGGGGGTTCGCTCGGGTACCCAGAACGAGCTGGTGCGCCAGTTCGCCATCGAGGCCGGCCAGTTCATCGGGCGGCACATGGACTACCTGGAGAGCACCCGCCTGGTGGACTACACGCTGTTTCCAGCGTCCACCGCGCCGGCCGCCAGGCTGACCTCGATCGGTGGCTACAACGTGCCGGTCACCGTGGTGCTGTTCGTGCTCGCGGTGCTGGTCTCGGCCGCCGTGCTGCGCGGAGTGGGCCGGGGCCGGCCGGGCACGGTGGGACGCGGCGTCGAGGACGGCTGGTGGAGCCGGGCCCGCTCGGTGCTGAGCCGCGCGCGCCGGCGCGGTGGCCGGCCGGACGAGCCGCTCGCGGTGACCACGGCCGAGCTGATCGCGGTGCTCAACCCGCCGGAGTCGGACGACAGCTCCGGCGCGGCTCGGGCGGCCGTGCGGGCTGGGTCGGTGACCCCGGGCGTGCCGGTGACCTCGGTGGTCGCCCCGGGCCGCTCGGCGGCGGTACGGCGGGCGAGCATCCCGGCCCCGCGCGCCGAAATCGACGGACGCGGCGCCATCGCCGAGCGCGGCGGAGCCAGCGGCGGGGAGCCGGAGCAGCTGGACCGCAAGCCACCCAAGCTCGGGCGGACCGCCGGCGGCGGTCGGCCCTGGTGAGTCGGGTCCCTCGGCCTTGCTGAGTCCGATCCTTCGGCGCTGGTGAGCCCGGTCCCGGAGCCGCGTACCCCTCATTCGGCACCGCGCACCCGGTGTCGATCCGCGCGCCGCGATCGCATTGTGACTGGCCGCGGCGACTGATTGTCGGCGCGCTGGGTACACCTGAGGCGGTCGTGTATCGCCGGCTTCCGGGCTGGCGAGTCCTCGTGGAAGGCTGCCGGATGGGTGAGGCGGTGCGCCAGGTGTTGCCGGCTGACGCGGTCGCGCCGTCGATCGTGCGCCGGCGCTTCCGGCGGTGGCTCCTCGATCTCGGCTGGCCCGAGTTGTACGCCGACGACCTGCTGCTCGCGGTCAGCGAGGCGGTCTCCAACGCGGCCGATCACGCCTACGCGCCGGATCGGATGGGCGATGTGGTGGTGGAGGCGGAGTGCGTCCGGGGCAACAACGGCAGCCGCCGGGTCGTGGTTACCGTGCGTGACCAGGGCGCGTGGCGGCCGCCGCCGGCGTGGCACGAGAACCGCCGGCGCGGGGTGCCGCTGATGCGCGCCTGCACCGAGTCGGTGAACATCCTGGGTGGCTCGGCGGGGACCCGCGTGCGGATGGTCAGCAAGCCGGTGCCGACCCTGGCGTGACCCAGGTGGCCGGGGCCGCGACGGCAGTCCCCGGTTGCGCGACAGCAATTCCTCGCACCGCGGCGGCAACTCCGGGGAATTTTCTCAACGCACGGTAGCCAAACGGGCACGCGGTGTCATAGTCTGCTCGCAGGTGCTCGGCACGTCGGGTTCGGAACCCTCCCCCTTCGGGGTTTCGAACCCGACGTGCCGAGCCGCCGGCATTTCCGGGCCGGTTGAGGTGTTGCCCGCGCGGAGCGCCCTGGTACAACGAGGGCACTTCGAAGGACGACACCCTCTGGGCGGGGTGCTCCGCCGCCAGGATTCGAACCTGGACCATCGGAACCAAAATCCGAGGTGCTGCCTTTACACCACGGCGGATCGTCGCGAGGACCAGCTGATCCTCCCACCGTCATATGGTGGCATGCCGCCGGGGCGGGTCATGCACAGCCGTCGCGACACTCCGGACTCGCGCGACACGCCGGACGTTCATCGAGAAAGGGTGGAGGCCAACGCTCGCCTAACCTACGCTGGCGTAGGTTACGGTGCCGTAACCGGTTGCGTACCGACGCTCTTCGACCTCTGAGGTGACCATTCCATTGGCCAGCACCATCGAGGCCCTCGCCGGCCCCCAGCCCGTCGTGGCGGGGCAGCGCCCCACCTGGCAGCAAGTCCTCATCTACTTCTTCGTGATCGTGCCGATGGTGGCGTTCTTCGCCGCCGTCCCGATGGCATGGGGCTGGGGTGTGCACTGGCACGACCTGGGCATGATGGCCGCGTTCTACGTGATCGGCTGCCTGGGCGTCACGGTGGGCTACCACCGGCACTTCACCCATAAATCGTTCAAAGCGCAGACCTGGCTGCGCGTGGTGCTGGGCATCGCCGGCTCGCTGGCGGTCCAGGGTTCGGTCATCCGCTGGGTGTCCGACCACCGGCGGCACCACGCGTTCTCCGACAAGGAGGGCGACCCGCACTCGCCGTGGACATTCGGCACCTCGCCGATCGCGGTGGCCAAGGGCTTCATCTACGCGCACTTCGGCTGGCTGTTCGACCGGGGAGAGACCAACGAGCACCGGTTCGCCCCGGACCTGCTCGCCGACCGCGCGATCATGCGGGTGAGCAAGAGCTTCCCCTGGCTGGTGGTGGCCAGCCTGGTGCTGCCGGCGATCATCGGCGGACTGGTCACCTGGTCCTGGTGGGGCGCGCTGACCGGATTCTTCTGGGCCGGCCTGGTCCGGATGGGCGTGCTGCACCACGTCACCTGGTCGATCAACTCGATCTGCCACATGATCGGTCGGCGGCCGTTCAACTCCCGCGACAAGTCCCGCAACTTCTGGCCGCTGGCCATCCTGAGCATGGGCGAGTCCTGGCACAACCTGCACCACGCGGACCCGACCTGTGCCCGGCACGGCGTGCTGCGCGGCCAGATCGACATCTCCGCGCGGTTGATCTGGGTGTTCGAGAAGTTCGGCTGGGCGAAGGACGTGCGCTGGCCGACCACCGCCCGGCTGGCCAAGATGCGCGACCGGGCCGACAACTCCGTGCCGGCCTAGTCCGGATCCTGGAAGATGGGCTGATGGCGTTAACCGGCTCGCGCGGCGACGGCGCCGCCGGTGCCGGTGAGGACGGCGCCGGCGGGCTCGGTGGCGCGCCCGTCGCCGCCCCGGCCGGGAATGCGGTGCCCCGGGTCCGGATGACCGGCATCGCGCGGCGCGAGCAGTTGATCGAGGTGGCCCGCGAGGTGTTCGCGGAGAAGGGTTTCGCGGCCGCCTCGATCGAGGAGGTTGCGCAGCGCGGGCAGGTCAGCAAGCCGGTCGTGTACGAGCACTTCGGCGGCAAGGAGGGTCTGTACGCCGTCGTGGTGGACCGGGAGATGCGCGGGCTGGTGGACCGGATCGCCTCCGCGCTGTCCGCCGGGCACCCCCGTGAACTGCTGCTCCAGGCGGCCGAGGCGTTCCTGAGCTACATCGAGGAGAACGCGGGCGGATTCCGGGTGCTGGTCCGCGACTCGCCGTCCTCCGGCGGCACGGGCATGTTCTCCAGCCTGCTCGGGGAGATCGCAGGGCAGGTCGAGCAGGTGCTCAGCAGGGAGTTCGACCGGCATGGCGTGGACGGCTCGCTGGCCGCGTTGTACAGCCAGGCGCTGGTCGGGATGGTGGCATTGACCGGCCAGTGGTGGCTGGACGCCGGCGGCCCGGACCGGGACGCGGTGGCCGCTCACCTGGTGAACCTGGCCTGGCACGGGCTGTCCGGCATCGACCTGGGCGTGGACGACTGGTTCAACCACGGTTCCACCTGACAGCCCTCGCTCGGGTGACATCCGTTAGAGGGATAACGGGGGAGAATCGCGCGAAATCCGCAGGAACGGTGATGCGGCCATCCCCCGACGGGGTGAGATACTGCCCGCCATGCCCGGCGGACCGCCCGTCGAGGTCGCGCAACGAGGTGGTACCCCGACGTGCTCACCCTGCTGCCAGAACGGCTGGACACGGTCGTTCTGATCGGTGCGCACTGCGACGACATCGTGGTCGGTTGCGGGGGCACCCTGCTCGAGCTGTGCCGGGCGCACCCGGGCGTTGCGGTCACCGCGGTCACCTTCACCGGCGGCGGCAGCCTGCGGGAGGAGGAGGAGCGCGCCGCGCTGGCCGCGTTCTGCCCCGGCGCGCGGCTGCAGGTGGCGGTGCTGGACCTGCCGCTGGGGCAGTTGCCCACTCGCTGGGAACGGGTCAAGCGCACCCTGGAGGATCTGCGGGCCAGGGCGGACCCGGGCCTGATCTTCGGGCCGACCGTGCTGGACGGGCACCCGGACCGCCGGATGGTCGCCGAGTTGGTGCCGGTGGCGTTCTCCGACCACCTGGTGCTCGGCTACGAGATCGTCCAGCACGACACCGACCTGCACCAGACCCGGCTGTACTGCCCGCTCGCCGAGCCGGTGCTGCGCGAGAAGATCGACAAGATGCTGGAGTACTACGGTTCGCAACGGGACCGCCCGTCGTTCGATGCGGAGTCCACGGCTGGCCTGGCCCGGCTGCGCGGGGTGCAGTGCCACGCCCGGTACGCCGAGGCGTTTCACGTGAGCCGCCTGGTTCTCGGCATGGCGCCGTTGACCAGCGACAGCCCCTACGGGCCCGGGCAATCATGATCGCGTGCCCGCCGCGGCGCGGGGGTCGGTGTTCGGGCGCGCAGCCAAAATGAGTACGCTCAGGCCAGGCCGCGTGCTACCCCCTGTAAGCGAACATGTACTCTACGCGTTCGTTGTCGACCCGAGAGAGGTGGACGGGTGGGCGTGATCCGGGCTCTAGGGATGGCAGCCCGACGGTGGTACCTGCTGGTACCGCTGGTGCTGGCGTCCGTCGGGATCGCCTGGTTCTCGTATGCCCAGATGCCCGCCGTCTACACCGCGACTGTCGTCCATCAGGTGAACAGCGCGGCCGATTCGTCGGATTCCCCCAGCTCGTCGGGGTCTAAGGGGTCTACGGGGTCCTCGGGGGACGGCACCACCGACAGCTCCGCGCAGAGCTCCTATGCCGCCGCGTCCGCGCTGGCCGAGGAGCTGGTCAGGGAGGTTCAGCCGCCCGGCGGGCGCTCCCGGCAACCCCCGCCGTACACCGTGACCGGGCGCCCGGACGCCCCGCTGATCACCGTCCGGGCCGACGCGGACAGTGCGGCGCGCGCCCTGGACACGGTCAACTCGGTCAGCCAGCGGCTGGCCACCCAGCTGGAAACCGCGCAGACCGAGCAGCGGGTGCGGTCGGACACCCCGATGAAGCTGGACACCCCGGTGCCGGCCTCGGTGGCCCCGCCGGTGCG
>Ga0137415_10004385_pt1 | contig 13976 bp, 10 predicted proteins | sample CZODoug3_1_1_16f_FD_183082 | JGI IMG/M metagenome (GOLD analysis project Ga0137415, IMG submission 183082) | Vadose zone soil fungal communities from Angelo Coast Range Reserve, California, USA - CZODoug3_1_1_16fungal (Hybrid Assembly) | ecosystem: Environmental > Terrestrial > Soil > Vadose... | reverse complement strand
ACGCGTCCTCGAGCGCCGGGCCCGAGTAACCGGGGTGGCCATCTTCAAGCTGCGGCGCTTTGACCCATGAGATCGCGGGCAGGCTGACGGACGGGCTGCCGGCTAGCGCGGCGTAGAGAAGGCTCAGGTCGCGCTGGTGCCGGTTGGCTTGCGGGTAGTCCATGCGCGGGTCGTACGCCCACGTGTGGTTGAGGTCGGCGGTCGAGGTGAAGTACTGGAATGGGTCGTGGTGGGCGCTGTAGCCGTCGACGTTGGGCGTACCGCAGGAGCCGAACCCGCCCTGGAACCACGCCCAGCTCGTGCCCGCGGCAGTGGCCTCGGCGCCGAGGTTCGGAATGTCCTGCGGGCTGATGCTCGCTGGGTAGTCGAGGCATTTGTCCCCGATCGGGTTGGGGTCGCCGGCAGTGTTGTTCGTCGCCGCGACGAGCCATTGCGCGCCGGGGGTCGAAGGACCGTACACACCCTGGAAGAAGTTGTCGGCGAGCGTGTACTGCGACGCGAGGTTCCAGTAGTTCTGCAGCGGCGCGTTAGGGTCGCCGGAGGTTCCGGTGTAGTAGCCATTGGCAAGCGCGGTGAGGCCACTCCCTGGCGCGGCTACGGTCTCGAACTTCGGGCACGTCGACGACGAGGAGCTGCTCGGGTTGGTCACGGTCTTGTCATTGCCGAACTGCAGAAACTGGTCCATCGCTCCGTGGTCGACCATCCGGATCATGTTGCTGTAGTTGTGGTCGACATCGCACGTGCGGCTCTGCGTTGTGCCGCTGAGCTGCGTCGGCTCATACGGACCCCACGTCTGAATGCCATCGGTGTGCGTGAGGATCGAGCCAGCTGGTATCCCGTTCGAGCCGTGCCCATAAGTGCCGAAGTAGTGGTCGAAGGAGATGTTCTCCTGGTAGAGGATGATCGTGTGTTTGATCGGGCTATGGGTGCCGTTATCGGATTCGGCACCGGCAGACGATGCCATTGCGAGCGACATCCCAGCGACGAATGTGACCGCCGTTCCCAAGGACCAAGTGCGCCTCATTCGCAAACCCCCTCTTGTCGACGGACGAGTATCGGAACGAGAGTACTGGCGAAACGCTTAAGGGCGGGCTAAATCCCGGATAACTGTCGCGATCATGTCGGGCGGGCGTTCGTGAACCGGTAGCCGATGCCAGGGACCGCGAGGATGTAGTACGGCCGCGACGGCTGCGCTTCGATCTTGCGGCGCAGGTTGCGGATGTGCACGTCGATAACCCTGGTCTCGATCGGATACTCGTAGCCCCAGATCGAGTTGAGGATTTTCTCCCGGCTCAGCACCTTCCCCGCATTGCTCGCGAGGAACGTCAGCAGGTCGAACTCGGTGTGGGTCAGCTCGACCTCCTGACCACCCCGGTAGATGCGGCGCTCATTGACGTCGATGAGCAGGTCGCGGAACTCGAGCCGGTTGCGTGTGGCCTCCGCCGATTCCAGTCGCATCCGCCGCAGGTGCGCGGCGATCCTGGCCGCCAGCTCGCGCAGGCGCAGAGGCTTGACGACGTAATCATCCGCGCCGATCTCGAGCGCAACCACCGCGTCGATCTCATCCGAGCGCGAGCTCATCATGATCACGGGCACGGCCGTGTCCTTCTTGCGCAGCTCACGACAAACGTCGAAACCGGAAGCGTCGGGCAGCGCCACCTCGAGCAGCACGAGGTTCGGCCGCAGCGAGTCGATCTGGCGCAGCGCCTCCGCGCCGGTGTCGGCCTCGACCACCTGATAGCCGTCCTGGGCGCACGCGGAGCGCACCTCCCGCCTGGTCGCCGAGTCGCCGTCCACGATCAGGACCTTTCGGGCCCCGTTCGACTGCGCCATCGCAATTATCCTAATCGATCTGAAGGATTGTTAGGAGATGTTGCGTTTCAAGCCCCGAATGCGGCCACGTGCCTTCTTCTCCAGGCCGATCAGCCTCGAGCCCGCTTGCGACAGGACCAGCTCCCACGCGCCCGCGTAGGCCACCTCCTCGCCGCCGAACTCGGCTTTGAAGAAGCCGAGGCCGTGCCACGGGTGTTCCGAGCCGGCGGCGGGCGGTGGCACACCCCACAGGTCGTAATCCCGGCAGCCATCCTCGGCGGCGGCCTTGATCGCCGCCCACCAGGCGAGGTCGTTGGCCATGAGCTCCGGGTGTGCGCCACTGCGCCCGGCGAATAGGTGATATGCACGGCCCGCATGCCGGGCGACGAGGACCGCCGAGAGCGCCTCGCGCGTGTCCGGATGGCGGCCGACATATGTGCGGCACCAAGGCAGCTCATCCAGCAGCAGCTGGTAGTAGCTCCTCGGTGGGAGGTGTATTGACTCGCGGCGCTCGACTGCGGCGGACTGGCGCTCGAGCTCGGCCGCATCCTTGCCTTCTTCGACGACGACCCCGCGCCGCTCGCCGGCCCTGATGTTGTAGCGGCGCCCGTGCTTGAAGGTCACCAGCATCTGATCAGGCGATGCCAGCTTCAGGATGCGGGTGTGCTGCGGCTGCACCGCCGCTGCGCGCTTGAATCCACGCTCGCTCATCACGCCGCCGAATTCGCTCGACGCCTCCGGCTCGACGGTGATGCGCGCCACCTTCGCGGAGCGCGCCCAATCGACCAGAGCGCCGATCGCATCAGGCGAAGCGGGCACTGGTCCGCGCGGCACGTACGCCTCGCGCACCGGACCCAGCCCTCGCAATTGAACGCTGGCCATCGCTCCGCCCTCGAGCCGCACCCGCTCGATCGTCCATCCCGCGTGCGACTGCACCTCGCCCCAGCCCCACGTCTGCAGAAGAGGCGATGGGGAGGCGTGCTCGTCCAGCCCGCGGTCCCAGCTCTCGCGTGCATCGGTCATTCGGACCCCGCCTCCAGATGACTCGTGTCATTGACTCCCGACACCACGAATCGGCCGTTTCGCTTTTCGATGACCGAGATCGATGCGTTCTCGATTCGAAATGGAAACAGGCCGTGATTCGGCCGGCCCACGACTCGATGCAGCGCGACCTGGATCACGCCGCCATGCGTGACGACGAGGACGTCGCCGTGCTCGTGGCGCGCGAGAATCGAATCCAGCTCAGCGTTGACCCTCGACTCGAACGGCACGGCCCCCTCGCCGCCCGGGACCACGTCCCAGCTCGGCTCCTCCACCCACTTCGCCCACGCTTCGGGGAAGCGCTGTGCGAGCTCTTCGGTGTTCAAGCCTTCCCAGTCGCCGAGGTAGATCTCGCGAAGGCCGGCTCTGGGGAGCGGCGAGGAGCCGGTCGCTTCGCCGATCAGCTTTGCGGTCTGCTCGGCGCGCTCGAGGTCGCTGGTGTAGAAGCCGGCGAACCGGTGATGGGCCAGCCTCCGCCCCACCTCACGGGCCTGCCGGCGACCCTGTTCCGACAACGGGGGGTCCAGCTGCCCCTGGATCCGGTGTTCGCGGTTCCACGTCGATTGGCCGTGACGCACCAGCAACAATCGCGCGGGCGAAGGTTTGGAGGGGATTGGAAGGTCTGGGGGCTCCGGGCGCGCGGATCCGATCTTGATATCTATACTAACTTCTCTTAGACCACCGATCGGTGTTGGGCCGATCTCGGGAGACGCATTTGCAGTCACACGGCACGCTCGCCGAAATCCCTCTTCGCTCGCTTCTGGAATCCGCCCAGGGCGAGAGGTCGACAGGTACCCTTACCCTTCGCAATGGCAACGGTGAGTCGACCGCCCTGTACTTTCTCTTCGGCCATCTCTTCCATGCTGAGGGCAACGGGAAAGCGGGCGACGACGCTGTCGTCAATGCGCTCGCCTGGACGAAGGGCGAGTTCGAGTTCGACGCCAAGGCGAAGCTGCCTGCAGACGAAACGGTCAAGGCAGGCATCCCCGAGCTCGTTCACGCCGCCGAGGCTGCGCCCAAAGACGCTCCGTCCCACCCTGCACCTCCGGCCGCAGCCGAAGCGCAGCCTGAGCACCGAGACCAACCCGTACCGGAGAAGAAGGTTGAAGCACCCCAGCCGAGACGAGGCGTGAAGCACAGACCACAGCCCAAGCATGGGCGCGAACCGATTCCGGTTCCGGCCGGACAGGTCATCTATGACTCATTGAAGACATCGTTCGTCGATTTCCCGCGCCTGATAACGACGCTGGAGAAAGAGGGCTACACCGGCTACGTCCGCCTCCTCACCGACGATGCAGCCGGCCTCATCCTCTTCCGAGAAGGCTCGGCGCTCGAGTGTATGTACGACGGCGTTGGCGAGGCGCAGGGTCTTGTGCTCGGGAAGCAAGCGCTGCACCAGTTCAACGAAGACGTCACCGGGGGCCACGGCGTCCTCGACGTCGTCGGCCTTTCGCCCGAGCTCATCGATGGTCTTTACGAGCTCACCGTCTCCAAGCCCATGTACACCGAGCTCTACGCAGGCTGGGTGGACATGAAAGCGCTGCTCAAGTTCTTGAGCGACCGCAAGCTGAGCGGGAGCGTGATGATCCGCGCCGGTGCGGGAACAGGCGTGATCATCCTTTCCGAGGGCGAGCTAGCGGGCGCCTACACGAGCGAGTCGCGCGACATCTCGGACAAGCCCGACCGCGCGCTCGCGCTTTGCGACGATCCCAATGCGATGATCGAGGTCAAGTCCGCGGACGCCACCAAGCACCCGCCACTCGACGTCGACGAGGTCGTGTCGGGACAGAGGGCCGTGGCCGCGCGCAACCCAGCACCGGCACCGGCCGCCGCGCCACCGCCGCCCGCACCCGCGGCGCAGCAGCCACCGACGCAACAGTTTCCTGCCATCGCGACTCCACCGCCGATGCAGACGCAGCCTCCCGCGCAGGCGCCGACGGCGACCTACCCCACGTTCCCGACACCGCAGTCGCCCCCATCGGTCGCGCCGACCACACCGCCCGGCTCCGCCGGTGGTCCCCAGCTCGACTGGGGCTCGATCGTCGCCGAGCTGCAGGCCATGGCCGAGGACTCGCTCGGAAACCGCGCGCGAAAGGTCAAGGACATACTCGGCGCGGCTGATCCGTCGCTGCCCGGTATCGAAGGCGCGATCGACCAGGTGCCGAGCATCTCACTTCTGTTCGTCGACTCCTCGCGGCTCGAGCAGCTCGCGCAGGAGATGAGGGCGCGGCTCAAGTCACACCTCTAGTCGACGAGTGAAGTCGGCATCGATCGCCGCCGCGCTGCTCGTCCTCAGTGCGCTCACATCGTGCGGAGGCAGCCCGCCACAGATCGTCGATTACTCGCCAGAGCGTGGTGCGATCGACGTTTCGACCGCGGCCCCGATCCTGATCACGTTCGATCACGACGTGGACAAGAGCTCCGTCGATAGCAGGCTGTCACTGCTGCCGGCAACCGGTGGCAACGTGGTGTGGCTGGGGCCGCGTTCGCTCGAGTACAAGCACGCGACTCTGCAGCCCAGCAAGATCTATGAGGTGGTCCTGCTTGCGGGCTACAAGGACCTCACGGGCAATGCATATGCGCTTCGCCACCACTGGACGTTCACTACAGAGCGACCTCCCAACGTCGCCTCATCGACACCCGCCAACAACGAGGTCGATGTCGATCCCGCGTCATATCTCGGCATCGATTTCACGCGTGAGATGGATGCCACCACGCTGGAAAGCGCGATCACCATCGAACCATCCGTGCCCTTTTCCGTCCGTCTCGATCCCACGGACGCGAGGCGAGCCATCGTGGCGACAGACTCGCTCCTCGACCCCTCCACGACCTACACCGTCGATGTGAGCATTGCCGCGCTCGACGCGCACGGCAATCAGCTGAATCGGAACCAGAGCTTCGTCTTCACCACCGGACCGTCGCGGCCTCTGCGCCATTGGGTCGCGTTCGCGACCGCTCTCGCGGACGGCTCCTCCGGAGGCGTGTGGATCGTCAACGAGTCCGGCTTCCCCCGTCGTGTTTTCGATGGACCATCGGTGCACGCGTTCAGCTGGTCGCCCGAAGGCTCGAGCCTTTTGATCCAGGGCGACGCGCTGAGCTGGTCCGCGTTCACACCCAGCGTCGGTTCGACGCAGCTCCCTTTCAAAGCCGTATGGGCGGCCGCGCTCGCGTCTGGTCTCGGGTACGTGTACATCGACACCAGCGGCACGCTCCACCGGCTCTCGGTCGACGGTGCGGACGAGGTCATCGCCACCAACGTTTCGGACGCAGCCAGCGCACCAAACGGCTTGCGGGTCGCGTACGTGCGGTCCTCCGGCTCGGTGTCGACCGTATGGGGTTACGACGTCGGCTTGCGGTCGCGATACGAGCTCGTTGTGGAAACCGGACCGCTGACCGACCTCAGCTGGTCGCCTGCCGGCAACCGGATCGCCTACCTTCGTGAGGATCCAGGAGGCATCGTTCTGCGCGTGCGCAGCTTTACAGGGCAGGCGGCGACGACGACGGTCGCCACCGGAGACATAGGCCATCCCACCTGGCTACCCGACTCGACCCATCTTGTTTTCTCGGCGGGCGTCACAACCGCAAGCGGCCAGCAGCGAAAGGCGTTTCTCGTCAATGCGATTGCCCCGCCGGCCGCCCTGACCGCCGCCCTGGCGATCCCTTCATCTCCCATCGACGTGGCGGACCCGGTCCCTTCGCCCGACGGCCACCAGATCGCCTTCGTCAGCCAGAATCAGGTGTGGATGATGAATGCAGATGGGACGAGGCCGACTGCGCTGACGCGGTTCGACACCGCGTCGTTTCCCTACTCCTGCCTGACCCCAGCCTGGACGCGACTTTAGTCGCGTCTGACATTCAGCTGGTCGCGGCTTTAGTCGCGTCCGACATTCAGCTGGTCGCGGCTTTGAGCGTTGTCGATCGCGTCGTCGAACAAAGCCTCGAGACGGTCAGCCGTGCGCGTCCACGAGAACCGCTGCGCGAGCATGCTGGCCCGGCGTCCCATCTGCTGCGCGAGCTCGTGATCCGCGAGTAGGCGCCCGATGCGGTCGGCGTACTGCGCGGGATCGTCGCCGTCGATGAGGTAGCCGCTCACCCCGTCGCGCACCACCGAGCGCAGTCCAGGGACGTCAGAGGCGACGACCGGGCAGCCGCAGGCCTGCGCCTCCAATCCCACGAGCCCAAAGGACTCGCTGTAAGAAGGCATCACGCACACGTCGGCGGCCGAGTAGAAGTACGGCAGCTCGTGATGCGCCACCGAACCCAGGAAGTCGACGCGATCCCGCACCCCGAGCGTTGATGCGATCGCCTTCAGGCGCTCCTTCTCACTTTCGTCGCCGTCGCGGCTGTCCTCGCCCAGGACCACCAGACGCAGATCCGGATTGGCGCGATCGCTGAGCAGCGATAGGGCGCGGATCGCGATGTCGACACCCTTCAGCCGTTCGAGCCGGCCCACGAAAAGGACGAGCGGGCCACCAAATCCGATCTTCCGCCGCGCCTCGGCCCGATCGAGGGGCCGGAAGGTTGCGAGGTCGACTCCAGGCGGGACGATGAAAACGCGATCCGCATTCGCGCCATATGCGTTGACCAGCTCCTCGCCTTCGTCGGGTGTCGAAACGATGAGCAGGTCGGCCTGCTGCGCGATCTCACTCTCGACACGGATCCGAATGGCGGGCTCAGGTCGCGCGCCGCTGGCAAGGTGCTGATTCTTGACCTGGCCCAGCGTGTGCGCGACGTGCGCCCAGCCGGCGGCCAGCTGCGGCCTCAGAAGGCAAGCGACCTCTCCTGAAAGCCAGTAGTGGGAGAACAGCAGGTCGTACTGGATTTCCTCGCGTGCTGCGAACGAGGCGACCCTTGAGGCGAACGCCGGCACCTCGTTGAGGAGGGAGTACTTGTCGAGTCCCATGCCGGCAGGCAGGTAGATCACCCGAGAGAGGGGCGCCAGCGCCTCGATCGCGGGATCGTCGGGCGACTGCAGCCGCGTGAACACGTCGGTGGCGATGCCCCGGTCGCTGAAGGCGCTGCAGACCTCGCGCACGTAGACGTTCAGGCCGCCGTTGGCGTTCTGGCCCAGGGATGCGGTCGGCGAGGTGTGCATGGCAATGACCGCAATTCGCCGTCGCGAGCTGCGGTCCAGGGTCAATCGGGACCGATCAGCCACGGTATGCCGATCTCGCGTCGAGCCAGCGCCTCGAGACGCAGCAAAACCCGGAACGTGAGACCGGCGAGCAAGAGCCCATACCGCTTTTAAACGTACGCGGTTCCCGACTATTCCCGCTCGGGGGGCCGGTAAGGGGTCGGGTTAATATCTTTCCGGCATGCGGCTGGTCAAGGGCTTCAAAGTCTCGGCTTTAGTCGCGATCGCGGTCCCGGCACTGCTCGCGCTCACCGCGATCACCACCCTCGCCGACGCCTCCCCGGCGAACACCGCCCTCCCGGGCGACCCCACCCGAGGCGCCACCCTTTACCTGCAGAACTGCACCAGCTGCCACGGCGTCAATCTGGAAGGGGGCATCGGCGCGGTGCTCAATCCGATCGACAAGCTTCCCGGTGTGGCCAATCCGCTCGACGCCACCTTCCTCATCGACATCATCACGAACGGCCGCAAGCCTCAACCGGGTGACCCCAAGCAGATTGCGATGCCGCCGCTGGGCGGCAACCCCAACCTGACCGCCCAGGACGTCAAAGACATGGCCGCTTACATCATCCAGCAGAACCAGCTCGGCGCCGGGAACGCGCCGCTGGCGCCCAACGAGCTGGCCAAGCGAACCATGACCTGGGTCGGCATCGGCATCATAGGCATGCTTTTCATCACGTACCTGCTGGCCCAGTACAACATGCGGTGGATCGCTCGCCGAGCAGCGGCGCGGCACAACAAGTAGGCGCCCCGCCGGCGGAAGCAAGCCCTCGTCCAGCTGCGCCACCGATCCCGACGCCGAAGGGCGGCGCACCCAGGGTTCTGATCCTGTTCAGCGACACAGGTGGGGGCCACCGAGCGGCCGCGCGGGCTCTGACCGACGCCCTGAAGCTGCTCGATCGCACCTGCGTGGTGACGGTGGCCGATCCGCTCATCTCGCAAGGCCCCACCGTCGTGCGGCGGCTGGCGTCGCTTTATTCGCCCATGATCCAACGGTCGCGAGTGGCCTGGGGTGCCGTGTATCACTCGAGCAACACGAAGGCGACCTTTGCGGCCATCCGGGCTGTCTTCGGGCCCGGCGTGCGGAAGGCGATCGCGGACCTTCTTCAGGAGCATGACCCCGATGTCGTGCTCTCGGTGCATCCGCTGCTGAACCAGGTCGCTCACCAGGCCATCCAGAAAAGCGGGCGCCCGCGTGCGCTGATGACGGTGATCACCGACCTCGTCGATTTCCACCGAGGCTGGACTTTCAGCAAGGCCGACCTGGTCGTGGCGCCGACCGAGCTCGCACGCAAAGTTGCGCTGCGCCGCCGCGTGCCCCCGGATCGCGTCAAGCTGCTCGGGCTGCCGGTCGACCTTCGCTTCCGCCCTCCAGCGCCGGGCGAGCAGCGCGCGCTGCGCCGGCGATATGGTCTCGACGAGACCCGATTCACGGTCCTGGTCATGGGCGGCGCCGCCGGGGTGGGCAACCTGGTCAAGCAGGTGCGCGTCCTGGGTTGGGAGCCGCACCAGTGGCAGGTGGTCGCCGTTTGCGGTCGCAACGAGAAGCTCCGGCGACGTCTCGCCCGCGTGCGCTTCGCGACCCCGACCCTCATCCTCGGCTTCGTCGATTTCATGCCCGAGCTGATGCGGGCGAGCGACGTCATCGTCACCAAGGCCGGTCCTGGTGCGATCGCTGAAGCTCTCGCGACCGGCGTCCCCGTGCTGATCACCGGCTTCCTACCCGGACAGGAATCACCGAACGTGGACTACGTCGTCGAGGCAGGCTTTGGTGCCTTCACCCCCAAGGAAGAAGACCTGCTCGACGAGGTGCGGGTGCTCGCCGAAGGTGGGCCTACATGGCAGGAGATGTCACGCAAGGCCGCCGAGCTGGCGCACCCCTACGCTTCTTCCGACATCGCGCGCGAATGCCTGCTCCTGGCAGCGCGCTACAGGGCCTCCGCGCACACGAGACGGTAGGGACACAGGCGGCATCGCCGCCGGTCAGGGCGTGCGTCGAAGCGTCCGGATCGCACACCTTCGGCCACCTCCATCCCCCGCTGCGTCGCGTCCGCCACCAGGGAACCCGTGCGATCCACTGCGACCGATTCGCCTGAGGCCAGATAAACCATCTCGAGCTCGATGGGATCGAGTTTCAGCGCGGAGGCCGCGCCCAGCGCGTACAACGCCACCTGCAGGTCGCGGCGGCCGCGGGTCACGGGCCGGCCCGACTTGTAGTCGATGATGCGCCAGCCGTCAGCCGTCCGGTCGATGCGGTCGATCACGCCGTTGAGCATCCAGCCGTCAACGGCGATTGTGAACGCCTGCTCGAGGTACTCAGGCTCAGCCTTAAGGCCGCCCTGCTTGCGATATGCCTCCAGCTGGGCTGCGCCATTGCGCTCGAACGTCGGCGCGCGACGCGCATCGGGAAACGCGGTTTCCTTCCAGACCTCGCGATGGGTCGACCGAAGCATCGGAGCAGTGATGTCGGCGCCGCCCCGCCTCGCCTCTCCGGCGCGCCGTAGCGTCTCGTGCAGAATCGCGCCCTGGACGGCCTCGGCGGTCTGGACCGCGGGCAAGCGCTGCACGTGGCGATACCAGTACTGCCGTGGACAATCGAGATACGTGGCAATGCTGGAGTAGGAAAGCACTAGCTCCCCCTCGCCCCTCCGGGGCGAGGGTTGGGGAGCGGGGCGTGGGCTGGCGGGGAGGTCTCGCTGGACAATGGTGCGCCCGCCGGCCGCGTTCACCTCCTCCAGAAATCTCGAATCGCGCCACCTCCGCCCCCCTTCGTAATGCGACGCGCGGGTGAGGTAGAGAAGGCGACGGGCGCGCGTCATGGCGACGTAAAGAAGCCGGCGCTCTTCGGCGATGACGTCCTCCTTTCCGCGCACGAGGGGTTCCAGCACCGCCGCCGGCAGCTCGAACCTCGGTGACCGCCCCGACTGCGGCAGCCTGCCCTCGACAAGACCCGGCACGAAGACGGCTTCGAACTCGAGCCCTTTGGCCTGGTGGATGGTCATGACCTGGATCGCGTCGCCGACGCCCTCCACCTCCGCCGGGCGCTCGTCTTCTTGAGATAGAAGGATGAGGTCGAGGCGGCGCATGTATGCCTCGAGCGAACGATCGACCGAGGTTTCGCAGAACTCCGCCATCAGCTCGGCGAATCGACTCACGTTGGCGACGGCTTGTGCGGCCGCACCGTCGAGGTAGCCCGTGCCCTGCATGAGCTCGAAGAAGAGGTCACGAACGTCAAGGACGGCGGATTGAGCATGTAGCTCGGCCAGCAGACCGGCGAAAGCCGACGCCGGTTCCCATTTCATCAAGGCCTCCAGCGGAGGCAACTCCATGCGGTCGCGAAGCGTTGAGAGCGCCGGATCCGCATCCAGGCACAGCGGTGGACGGGTGAGGGCGCGGGCCAGGGCCACCAGGTCGTTCGGGTCTCTCAAGACTCGCAGGAGTGCGATCACATCCTTGATCTCGGGGCGATCGTAGAAACCGTGGCCGCCGCTCACGACGTGCGGCGTTCCGTGCGCTGACAGTGCTTCTGCGATCGGCCGCGCGATGGCGTTCGTGCGGCACAGGACCGCGATCGAGCCGGGCGCCAACCCAGATGCGATCAGCCGCTTGGCCTCGAGCGCGATGGCGTCTGCCTCGGAGGATACGTCCGGGCACGCCCACAACTCGACCCTTTCACCCGAAAGGCTCGACCGCAGAAGCTTGGGCAGACGTTCGGCGTTGTGGCCGATTAGCGCGGACGCCGCCGCCACGATGCGACGCGAGCTGCGGTGGTTCCGTCCGAGCGTGACCGTGTGCGTCGCGGGGAAAGCGCCTATGAACCGCTCGAGGCTCGCACGCGAAGCGCCTCTGAATCGATAGATGCTCTGGTCGTCGTCGCCGACCACGAAGGGTTGGGCCCCGCCGGCGATCAGCTCGACGAGCCGCTCCTGAGCCAGGTTCAGGTCCTGGTATTCGTCGACGAGCACGTGCGGGTAGCGGTTGCGATACGCCTCGAGCACCGCCGGTCGCTCGGCGAACATCTTCACCGCCAGCGTCAGCAAATCTTCGAAATCCAGCAGCCTTTCCTTGCGGCATCTGCGCGCGTAAGCGCGAAACAGCCGGACGCACGCTCGCATGAGCTCTGCCTTGTCACGGTCCTCAGCAACCTTCGCCCAGGTTTCGAGCCGCTCGAGCGGAACCAGCTCTTGCTTGAGCCGCTCGAGCATCTGCAGCGCAGGCGCCACCAGGTCGTCCGGCCGATCGTCGCCCGTCAACGCAAGGTCGCCCAGCTCCCACATCAGCTCGCGAGCGAGGATCCAGCGGTCGGCTCCGGTGACGATCCGGAAGCCCACGGGCACGCCGATCGACCGTCCATCGGCTCGCAGCCACGCGAGGGCGATGGCATGAAACGTTCCTACCGCCGGCGCCGCCGCGCCGATGAGCTCCTCGATTCGCTCGCGCATCTCGGCGGCGGCGCGGTCGGTGAAGGTCATGACGAGGATCGAGCTGGGCGACACGCCACCCACAACCAACCGGCGGAACCGCTCGGCGATCACCGCGGTCTTGCCGGTGCCCGCACCCGCGACCACGCGCACAGGCCCGCGGCCGATGGTCGCCGCCGCGCGTTGTTCCGCGTCGAGCCGGATCACTCGACCGCCGAGGAACGCCCGATCCTCACCCGAAGTGTCCGCACCCGCCGGCCGAGCTGCATGCCGTTGAGGCGCTCAACGATCACCTCGGTATCCAGCCGCAGTTGGTGGGCCAGAGCAGGGCTGGACGTGGTGACGAGTAGGGTCCCGGATTTGAGCTCGACCTCGTCACACAACCGGGCCGGCTCGGAGCCGATCACGGCGCGGAACGCGGCCGCCACCTGCGTCCCGAGCAGCCGCCCTCCGCCGGGCTGCTTGCGCAGGACGCGAGGGAGGATATTGCCCACCTTATCCACAGGGCTTGACCTGTCCGGCCTCGACGCTCCAGACGCTCGCGCGGGCGATCAAATCCGGAGGAAACGGGCCCACGTCGACCGACGTGATCACGACCTGACCGCCGCTCCCGACTTGGCGCAGGAGCGCCCCGCGCCGCTCGAGGTCGAGCTCCGAGAGCACGTCGTCCAGCAAGAGCACGGGGCGCTCGCCAGTGCGCCGGGCGACCAGCTCGGCCTCGGCCAGCTTCAGGCTGACCACCGCTGTGCGCTGCTGGCCCTGAGAGGCATAGCCGCGAGCGTCCTGGCCATCGAGAAGCACCCGGAGGTCGTCCCGGTGTGGTCCGACGCTGGTCACGCCCCTGTGCAGGTCTTCCGCGAGCGAGTTATGCACAGCTTCCGCCAGGTTTCCGGGTGGGCCCAGGTAATCGATATCGAGCCGTTCTCCACCCCCGATCTCGGCGTGGCAGCGGGCAGCTGCCGGCGCCATCTCGCGGACCGCTGAAGCCCTTGCGCTCACGACCTCCGATCCGACCCGCACCAGCTCTGAGTTCCAGACCTCGAGCGCATCTGCCGTCTCGTCGCCGGCGGCGATCCTTTTCAGCAGGCTGTTCCGCTGCTCGAGGATTCGGCGCAGCCCCGAAAGGGAGCGCGCGTAGCCCGGCTCGACCTGGACCAGGAGCTGGTTTAGAAAGCGCCGCCGCTGATCCGGTCCCGCTTTGATCAAACCGAGATCGTCGGGCCAGAACAGGGTGACTCGGAAGTGGCCGGGGAGGTCGAACGCCCGGCGCCGGGCACCGTCGACCTCGATCGTCCGCCGCGCACGATCCCCATCGACGTTGAGCGCGATGGTCAGCTCGATCCGGCGGCCGGCGCTTTCGACTTCGGCCTCGATTCGCGATGCCGGCGCCACTGGACCGACCAGCTCGATTTCTCGTCGCGCTCGAGGCGACGCGGAGAGCGCCAGCATCGCCACGGCCTCGAGCAGGTTCGTCTTGCCCTGGCCGTTGGCGCCGACGAACACGTTGACCCCGGGCTCCATCGAGATGTCGAGGTGGGCGTAGTTGCGGTGATTCCTGAGCTGGAGGC
>Ga0137415_10004384_pt1 | contig 13976 bp, 8 predicted proteins | sample CZODoug3_1_1_16f_FD_183082 | JGI IMG/M metagenome (GOLD analysis project Ga0137415, IMG submission 183082) | Vadose zone soil fungal communities from Angelo Coast Range Reserve, California, USA - CZODoug3_1_1_16fungal (Hybrid Assembly) | ecosystem: Environmental > Terrestrial > Soil > Vadose... | reverse complement strand
CTGGGTCTGGTGCGCCGGGCCGCGACGGAGTTGCGCGAGCGCGGCACTTACGACGCGCTGACCGACCTGATACCGTTCACGGAGCTACAGCGCCTGGTGGCGCCGACCCCTTGACGGGTTCGAACGCTCGGGTATATTTATACCGTTCAGTGAATATTAATGCTTTCGGGTTAATGCTTTTGGGTGGCACCGACATGTCGCACAACTGTTCGCTGAAGACCGTCGCAATTCTGAATCCGGCGACTCCCACTGACGGGAGCGGGCGGCGGGTGTAAGCGCGTAGGCGACTCAAAGCAAACCCCCGGCCCGCTCCCAACAGAGCGGGCCTTTCTGTTGACCGGGCGTGAAGAGGAGACACGATGCCCGCAGCCGATCGATCGCGCTGGGCCCACAGCCGCGCGCGGCAGCTCGACCCCTGGACGGAGCACGATGCTTGCGGCGTCGGATTCGTGGCGCGCGCATCCGGAGACCGCTCGGCCGAGATCGCGCGCCTTGCGCTGCAGGCGCTGGCGCGGGTCGCTCACCGCGGCGCCGCGGCCACCGACCGCTCCGGCGACGGTGCCGGCCTGCTCACGCAGATTCCTGCCCCGCTGTTCTACCGTGATGCTGCGCGTCGCGGGATAGCGCTCGCCCCCGGTCAGCCGTTCGCGGTCGGCGCCTTTTTCCTGCCGCGCGAGCACGATGCGCTCGGTCGCGCCACCGCCATCATCGAAGAAGTGCTCTGCCGCGAGGGGCTCCCGGTGCTCGGCTGGCGCAACGTGCCGGTGGACCTGGACGTCCTGGGCGCGGGTGCCCGCGCCTCGTGTCCCACGATCCGACAGGTCATCATCGAGGCGCCTGCCGGTGGACGGCAAGACGACACGACGTGGGAGCGCTCCCTGTATCTCGCGCGCCGGACCATCGAGCGCCGCATTGCAGAGGCGGGACCCGGCCTCGAGCCGTTCTTCGTCTGCTCCCTTTCATGCCGCACGCTGGTGTACAAGGCGCTGCTCACCGGCACCCAGCTCGCCAGCTTCTTCCCCGACCTTGCGTCCTCGGACTACGAGACGGCGCTCGCGATCTTCCACCAGCGCTACTCGACCAACACGACCTCCAGTTGGCCGCTCGCGCAGCCGTTCCGCATGCTCGCCCACAACGGCGAGATCAATACCCTGTGGGGAAACCGAAACGCGATGCTGGCCCGCGAGCCGGCGCTCGCTGGGCCGCCCTGGGGCGATGCCGTGGACCGCCTCAAGCCTGTCATCTGGTCGGAGGGAAGCGACTCGGCCAGTCTCGACAACGCGCTCGAGCTGCTGGTGCGCTCGGGACGCGACCCGGTGCATGCCCTCATGATGCTCGTCCCCGAGGCGCACGAGGGTGCCGTGGAGATGGAGCCCGCCCTGAGGGGATTCTACGAATTCCACGAATGCCTGGTGGAACCGTGGGACGGGCCGGCCGCGCTGGCCTTCTCGGACGGCGTGTTCGTGGGCTCGGCACTCGACCGCAACGGCCTGCGGCCATGCCGCTACAAGATCACTCGCGACGGACTGGTGGTGGCGGGCTCCGAGTCGGGCCTCGTGGACCTGAACCCGGGCGACGTGGTGGAGAGCGGGCGACTCGGTCCCGGCGAGCTGCTGGTGGTGGACACGCGGCGCAAAGCGATCCTGCGCGACGCGCAGGCCAAGCGCGAGGTGGCCCGGCGGCGACCCTACAGCCGGTGGGCCGCGCGGGGCATCCGCCTGCTGCGGGCAACCGCAGCCGTGCCCGATGCGCCGCCCGCGTCGGAGCCCGAGCGCGTCGCGCGACAGATCGCTTTCGGGTGGAGCTTCGAGGACCTGCGCTATGTGCTCGAGCCGATGGGGAGCGCGGGGCAGGATCCCGTGTGGAGCATGGGCGACGACACGCCCATCCCGCCGCTCGCGCGCATCCCGCCCGGCTTGTACGCGTATCTGCGCCAGCGCTTTGCCCAGGTCACGAACCCGGCGATCGACCCACTGCGCGAGACGCTGGTGATGTCGTTGCGGATGCATATCGGGCGCCGGGGCTCGCTGCTCGCCGACCGGCCGGCCGGGCTGCGGCTCGTGCGGAACGAGCATCCCGTCCTTCTCGCAGAAGAGATCGCCGCGCTGCGCACGGGCGCGGGCGCGCAGGTCGTTACCCTGGACGCGACCTGGAGCGCCTCCGCCGGTGCCGGTCCTGACGCGCTGCGCACCGCACTCGACGGGCTGTGCCGGTCGGCCGGGCACGCGGTGCAGGAGGGCGCCCGGATCGTGATTCTCAGCGATCGGGCTGCCGGCTCCGAGCGCGCCCCGCTCCCGATGGTCCTGGCCGTGGGGGCGGTGCACCAGCACCTGCTCGAGCACGGGCTGCGCACGCGCCTCGGGCTCATCGCCGAAGCGGGAGACGCCTGGGACGTGCACCACTTCGCGGCCCTCATCGGCTACGGCGCCGAGGCGGTGCACCCCTGGCTGGCCCTTGAGTCGGTGCACGCGCACGTCGCGGAGGACGACGCGCGCGCCCAGTTCCGCAGTGCGGCGGAGGCCGGCCTGCGCAAAATCCTGTCGAAGATGGGCATCTCGACGCTTTCCTCCTACTGCGGCGCCCAGATCTTCGAGGCACTGGGGCTCGGCGCCGAGGTGGTCGACCGCTGCTTTACGGGCACCGTCTCGACGATCGGTGGGATCGGGTTCACCGAGATCGCCGAGGACGTCCTGGCGCGTCACCGCGCCGCGTATCCGGACGTCGCATCCGCGGAGCCGGTGCTGCTGCCCGACCACGGGCGCGTCCGCTACCGGCGCGACGGCGAGGATCACGGCTGGTCGCCACAGCTGGTGCGGTCGATGCAGGCCGCCGTAAAGGCCGGCTCAACCGAGGCATATGACGGTTTCAGCGCCCGCGTCGCGGCCCGGCTGCCCGCCAGCCCGCGCGACCTGCTCGCGTTCCGCGCCGTGCCTCCCATCCCGCTCGACGAGGTCGAGCCCGCGGAAGAGATCCGCCGTCGCTTCGTGTCGACGGCCATGTCGCTCGGCGCGCTGTCCCCCGAGGCCCACCGCACGCTCGCCATCGGCATGAACCGGATGGGGGCGCGCTCGAACTCGGGCGAGGGCGGCGAAGACCCCGATACCTACGCCCCGCTCGAGAACGGCGACCGCGCCGACAACCGCATCAAGCAGGTGGCGTCGGGGCGGTTCGGCGTCACGACGCATTATCTGATGCGTGCGGACGAGCTCGAGATCAAGATCGCGCAGGGCTCGAAGCCCGGCGAAGGGGGACAGCTCCCCGCCCACAAGGTCACGGCCCTCATCGCCCGTCTGCGCCACTCGGTACCGGGCGTTCCACTGATCTCGCCGCCGCCGCACCACGACATCTATTCGATCGAAGACTTGGCGCAGCTCATCCACGATCTGAAGCAGGTCAACCCCAACGCGCGCGTGGGAGTGAAGCTGGTGGCGGAAGCGGGCGTGGGGCGGGTCGCCGCTGGTGTCGCCAAGGCCTACGCCGACTACGTGCTCGTCTCCGGCCACAACGGTGGGACGGGAGCCTCGCCGCTGTCGTCGATCAAGCACGCGGGCTCGCCGTGGGAGCTGGGGCTGGCGGAGACCCAGGCGATCCTCATCGAGAACGGCCTGCGCCACCGCATCGAGGTACGTACGGACGGCGGCCTGCGGACGGGGCGCGACGTCGTCATCGCCGCGCTGCTGGGCGCCGAGAGCTACGGGTTCGGCACTGCCGCCCTCGTCGCGATCGGGTGCGACATGGCCCGGCAGTGTCACCTCAACACCTGCCCCACCGGCATCGCGACTCAGAAGCCGGAGCTGCGGGCGAAGTTTCGCGGCACCCCGGAGCAGGTGGTCGCGTACTTCACCTGGATCGCTGAAGACGTCCGCCGCATCCTGGCGGGCCTGGGCTGCCGCTCCATGGACGACGCCATCGGCCGGGTGGAGCTGCTGGAGCGCGTGGATCATCCCGAAGTGCCCCGCGCGCAGATGCTCGACCTGTCGCTGCTCCTGACCGATCCCCTGGCGGGACGCGACGAGCCGCGCCGCCGCACGGTGCAGCGCAACGACCGCCCGGGCGTCGAGTCACTGGACGATCAAATCCTCGCCACGCTCGGGCCGCGTCTCGACTCCGGCCGCCCGTTCGCCGGTGTGTACGACATCGGCAACCACCACCTCACGGTGGGTGCACGCATCGCCGGGCGGATCGCAGAGCGGCGGGGCAACGTCGGCCTGCCGCCGGGATCGATCCGGCTGCGGTTCCGGGGGAGCGCGGGACAGAGCTTCGGATCGTTCGCCCTTCCCGGGATGCATCTCGAGCTCGAGGGGGAGGCGAACGACTACGTCGGCAAGGGGCTAACGGGCGGGGAAATCGTCATCCGGCCGTTCCGCGAGGCGGCCGCCGCGGCAGGCACCGGCCAGCACGTCCTCCTGGGCAACACCACGCTGTACGGGGCCACCGCCGGCAAGCTGTTCGCCGCCGGGCGGGCCGGGGACCGGTTCGCCGTGCGCAACTCCGGGGCGATCGCCGTGATCGAAGGGGCGGGCGCCCACTGCTGCGAATACATGACGGCCGGCATCGTGATCGTGCTCGGTCCCGTGGGCCGCAACTTCGCCGCGGGCATGTCGAACGGCACCGCCTACGTCCTCGACGATACCGAGACGTTCTCGGCCCGCTGTAACACCGACATGGTCGCCGTGCGCGCGCTCGAGCCGCCGGACGAGCAAATCGTGCTCGAGCTGTTGCGCGAGCACTGCGCGAAGACCGGCAGCGCGAAGGCGCGCATGATTCTCGACTCGTGGGAGCGCTACGGGCCGCTGTTCCGGAAGGTGGCCCCCTACACGGCGCCGGTGGCGGCGGAGCCGGCGGCGGAGGAGGAAGCGGCGACGGTGTGAGGTGTGCGGGCGTTGCACCGGCGCAACGCCAAGGCTCCGGTCCTCGATTGCAAGCGGCAGGGCGCGGGAATTGCGGCGGTCACGCAGCACCCCCATGGTCGTCGCCAGCGCGCGTCTCGGCCCCGGCGCCTTCATGCTCGGTCTCGCGTTCGGCCTCGCCGCGTGCGGCGACACCAGCGGCCCGCGCGCAGGCCTGAATATCGTGTCGGGCGCCGGCCTGTCCGACACCGTGCTCTCGACCTTCAAGCCGCCGCTGACCGTCCAGCTCCTCGACGGGAATCGCCAACCGATGTCCGGCCAGACCGTGTACTTCAATACGAACGGCTTCGTGTTGGCGGCCCCGATCGACGACCCAGGGTTCGTGACCGACCGCCTGCCCGTGATCACCGACGCGAGCGGGGACGCATCCGTGTGGCTCGAGGCGAAGCAGTGGGCGGCGACCGGGAAGGTCGTCATTGTCGCGCCGAGCGGCCAATCGGTGGACCTGTACTACACTGTGCTCCCCGGTGCACCGGCCCGTGTGCGTGCCGACCCGGTTGATACTGCGCTGTACGTCGGCGGCACCGTCACGTTCCGGCCCTACATAACGGATGCTTATACCAACCCTCTCAAAGTCGTGCCGACGTACCAGTACCAGAGCCTCAATGGTGCCCTTTCCATCACTGGGTCCGGCAAGGCCACGGGGGCGGCGATCGGTCGCGGATCTGTGTCGGTCAGTGCGATGGGGTTCACCGACACCGTGTGGGCAAGCGTTGTTCCGAAGGGTCGTATTGCGATCCAAGAGGCTTATATCGTGGCGACGAACCTCGACGGGTCAGCCTTCGACACGGTCCCCACACCATGGTCGGGGCGCCGCTCGCTCGACTGGTCGCAGGTGAACGGCACGTTCGTCTACGATGTCAACGCGTCTGATTATCGAAGTCTGATTTCACAGGACACCACCGGGCACGCCCGCACCGTCGTGCGGGACCCGCTCATGCGTAACGAATACTATCCGCGTTACGCGCACGACGGCTCCTACATCTACTTCACGGGCATCGACTCCCTCACCACGTGCTGGGGCGTGTGGCGCGTACACCCGGACGGCACGGCGCTCGAGCACATGGTCGCCGACACGCTTGATTGCGGCCCCTACGCCTACCAATCGGGTCCCGCTCCGAACTACGCTTCCTCTCCTTCGCCCGACGGCACGCGCCTCGTGTACGTCGGTGGCAGGAACATCCCGTACGTCGGTGGCATCCTCCGCGTCCGAACCTTTGCGACTGGGGCCGACACGAGTCTCGGGGTCATTGGTGTCTTTCCTCGCTGGTCCCCCACGGGCGAATGGATCGCGTACGACAGCCTGGGGACCCTCATGTTGATCCGCCCGGATGGCACTGGCAATCAAGCGCTAGCCTTCCGCGGCGACGACGGTCTCGTCCGTGCCAGTTCGTGGTCGCCTGATGGTCAGTGGCTCGTCTACACTGGCTTCCCGTACTATGGCTGCCCCGATAGAACAGCTTGTTTCACCGGGCTGAAGATCGTGCAGGTAGCGACCGGGCTGAAGCTTCCATTGCCCTATACGGCTTGGTTAACCGACCCCACCTGGCAGCGTTGAGGCGCCGGCGAGGCCACAACCCCGCAGCAGCGGCAGCTCCAGCCCGTCCCGCAGCGCCTGCCAGCTCGCCTCGATGATGTTCTCCGAGCACCCCATTGTGCTCCACCGCTCCGCCCCACGGGCCGACTCCACGAGCACCCGAGGTTTGGCGGCCGTACCCAGATGCTCGTCGACGATGCGCACCTTGTAATCCACCAGGCGTACGTCGGCGAGCTGTGGGTAACGTGGCAACAGCGCCTTGCGTACCGCACAATCGAGCGCGTTCACGGGGCCCGCGCCCTCGGCGGCGGTATGGATCACCTCCCCGTCCACCCGTAGCTGCACCATCGCCTGTGCGGTCGTCTCGCCTCCGTTCCGCCCCTCGACGATCACGGTGAAGCCAAGCAGCTCGAACGGAGGCCGATAGTCGGCCGACGAGCGCCGCACCAGCATCTCGAACGACCCGTCCGCCGCTTCGAACTGCAGCCCGGCGTGCTCCAGCTGCTTGATGTGCTGCAGCACCTCCTTGTCGTGGGCGCCGTCGCCGGACGCGAGGCCCAGCGCGTCCGCCCGCAGCCGGATGTTCTGCCGCCCCGACAGCTCGCTCACCACCACGCGCATCTCGTTCCCCACCAGGGCCGGATCGATGTGCTGATAACTCTCCGCCAGCTTCGCCACGGCCGCGACGTGGATGCCCCCCTTGTGGGCGAACGCGCTCGCGCCGACATACGGCGCATGCGCGTCGGGATTCAGGTTCGCGACCGCCGCCACGAACAGCGCTACTTCCCTGAGGCGCCGCAGCTGCTCGGGCGGCAGCACCGGACAGCCCAGCTTGAGCTGCAGGTTCGCGATGAGCGGGATCAGGTCGAGGTTGCCGCAGCGCTCGCCGTACCCGTTGATGGTGCCCTGGACGTGGACGCATCCCGCGCGCACCGCTGCCAGCGCGTTGGCCACGGCGAGGCCGCTATCGTTGTGCGGATGGATCCCGAGCGGCGTGCCGAGCTGCGCGCGCACGTCGCGCACGCGTTGCTCCACGACGTGGGGCAGCTCCCCACCGTTCGTGTCGCACAGCACGATGCATTCCGCGCCGGCGCCCGCAGCTGCGCGTAACGTGGCGAGGGCGTAGTCCGGGTCAATGCGGTAGCCGTCGAAGAAGTGCTCCGCGTCGTAAATCACCTCCCGGCCGAGCCGCTGGAAGTAGCCCACGCTCTCCGAGATCATGCGAAGGTTCTCGTCCCGACTCGTCCCGAGCACACGCTCGACGTGCAGCGTTGAGCTCTTTCCGACGAGCGTCACCACGGGCGTCTCGGCTTCGAGCAGCGCGGTGAGATTCGGGTCATCTTCGCATCGGCCGTTGGCCCGCCGCGTCATCCCGAAGGCCGCGATTTTCGCGTGGCCGAGGGGCTCCTTGCGGATGCGACGGAAGAACTCGGCGTCCTTGGGGTTCGAGCCCGGCCAGCCGCCCTCAAGGTAGTGGATGCCCAGGTCATCCAGCCGCCGCGCGATCTTCACCTTGTCGTCGACCGAGAGCGACAGGCCCTCGCGCTGCGTGCCGTCGCGCAGTGTCGTGTCGTACAGAAGCATGTTCTCCGCCCCTCGCGTGGGGATAATCAAAGCGGCGCGGCCTCTCGAGCTGCTCGAGAGGCCGCGCCGCGCATTGTCGGGTCCTGCAGTTCGTCAACCGAGTGCCGGTGCGCCGCCTCTCAGGAAGAGTCGGATGGTAATGCTCGTAATCGACAGGCCGGCGCAACGGACGCTCATGCGTGTGATACTAACTCCCGGGCGGACTGCGTCAATCCCACGGACTCCGCCACCAAGAGCTCCCGCACCCGCACCACCTCACCGAGCACCACCGTGGCGGGGGGCTCGAGTCGCTCCTCCGCGACCCGTGTGGCGAGCGTCGCGAGTGTGGCAACCACCGTCCGCTGGGCCGGCAGCGTACCGCTCGCGATGGCGGCGGCGGGCGTGTCGGGATCCGCGCCGTGCTCGAGCAGCCGGGCCGTGATTTCCGGTAAGGCCGAGAGTCCCATCAGAACGACCAAGGTCGGCACCCGGGCAAGCGCCTCCCAATCGAGGTTGGACACGCCATCACACTCGTGTCCCGTGACCACGGCGAAGGCCGATGCGAGCCGCCGGTGGGTGACCGGAATCCCGGCCGCGGCCGGAACGGCGATCGCGGACGTCACACCGGGCACGACGTCGAACGGCACCCCGGCCGCGTGCAGCGCTTCGCATTCTTCGGCGCCGCGCCCGAACACGAATGGATCGCCGCCCTTGAGCCGCACGACCGTCAGCCCGCGCCGAGCCCGCTCGACCAGCAACGCGTTGATCTCGTCCTGCGCCAGGTCCGCACTGCCCCCGTGTGAGCGCTTGCCCACGAACACGCGCTCTGCCGTGGGCGGCGCTTCGGCGACCAGGGCAGACGCAACGAGGCGATCGTACACGACCACGTTGGCCGATCGCAGGATCTCGAGACCCTTGGCGGTGATCAGGCCGGGGTCGCCGGGCCCGGCACCGACCAAATAGACGACCCCCGGCCCGCGAGTCGCGAGTGAACTCGCGGCTCGGCACTGCCCGTGAACGGGCAACGCCGCTTCAGCGGCAGGGCCGAGCCGCGGCTTCAGCCGCGACTCGAGCGGTCTGACTTCGCTAACCAGGTTTTGGATCCGCTCGCGCGCTCCGTCCATATCGCCCCGCCGCACGAACTCGATCACGTCCGAGTCGACAATGCGGTACCACAGCGCCGTGCGAGCGGGGGTGTCCGGGACCCGAGCGGCCAGCTCCGGCCGCAGCTCGCCCAACAAGCCGCACAGGCGCGCCTCGGCGGGACCGACCAGGCGCGCGACGCGTTGGCGCAGCCGAGCCGCCAGCGCGGGGCTCTTTCCCGATGTCGAGACCGCGACGGTGATGTCCCCCTCCCGGTGGATCGCGGGCGCGATGAAGCTGCAATGGTCGAGATCGTCTACTGCATTGAGCACGACGCCCTCCCGCTCGGCCTCGGCCCAGACCTGGGCGTTGGCCGCGCGATCGTCGGTCCCCGCGATCGCGAGCCACGCGCCCGCGAGGTCGCCCGTTCGATAGGGGCGGCGCCGCAGATCGATACCGCCGGCCGCCGCGAGCTCTGCCAGGCGGGGTGTGGTTTCGGGACTCACGACGGTGACATACGCGCCGGCGGAGAGCAGGCCCAGCACCTTCTGCTCGGCGACTGCGCCGCCGCCGATCACCACCGCGCGGCGCCCGCGCAGGTCGAGGAACACCGGGTAGAACGTCACGAGCCGACGGGGACCGAGGCGCGCAGCGCCTCGATGCCCACCCGATGGCAGAAGTCACCGAATCGCTCGTCGTCGAGCCGCTCGTCGCGGTAGCGCTCGAACAGCGGCCGCACGGTGGCGACGAGCCGGTCGCGCGGAACGAGATCCGCGTACAGCGTCCCCAACCTCGTGCCGAGCATGCTGCCACCCACGAACAGGCCGTACTTGTTCAGGGAGCGACCCACGAACGCGAGATCGGCGGTGTAGGGCCGCGCGCAGCCGTTGGGGCACCCGGTCATCCGGACCGTGAGCGCGGCATCGGCCACGCCCAGCCGCTCGAGCTCGGCCTCGAGCTCCGTGATCACGCCGGGCAGCGCCCGCTCAGCTTCGGCCACGGCGAGGCCGCAGGTGGGGAGCGCCGGGCATGCCATGGACCAGCGTCGCACCACCGAAAGGGCCCTGTGACCGGCGATGCCGTGGTCGGCCAGGATCCGGTCCACCAGCCGCCGCTGCCGGTCGGGGATGTCGGTCAACAACAGGTTCTGCTGAGGAGTGAAGCGAACGCCCCCTCCAACGGTCTCGACCACGCGGCGCAGCGCGCTCCGCAGCCGGCGGTCCGCGTCGTCGCGGATGCGGCCGTTCTCGACGAACACGCCCAGGAAGGAGCGTCCCTTTCCCTGCTCGTGCCACCCGAGGTGGTCCTCGATGTCCGACACCTGGACCGAAGCCGCCGGCGCGAGCGGGTGACCGAGCTGGCGCTCCACCTGTTCACGAAACCAGTCCAGTCCCTGCTTGTCGAGCACGTACTTGAGCCGCGCGTGGCGGCGGTCGCTCCGGTTGCCGTGATCCCGTTGCACTTTGACCACGGCCTCGGCCACCTCTCGCACCTCGCCCGTCTTGGCGAATCCCAGCGTGTCGGCGAGCCGCGGATAGGTGTCCGTCTTGCCGTGGGTGCGCCCCATGCCGCCGCCCACCAACACGTTGAATCCCGCGAGCCGACCTCCCTCTGCAACCACGAGGAAGCCGAGGTCGTTCGAGTGCACGTCGCAGCAATTATCGTCCGGGAACGCGAACGCGAGCTTGAACTTGCGCGGTAAGTACCGCGTGCCGTAAATCGGGTCGGGCTCCCCCCCCGGCGGGCCGCCCGCCACTGCCTCGCCGTCGAGCCAGATCTCGTGATACGACCGGGTTCGCGGCAACAGGTGATCCGACACCTGCCGGGCCACTCGCAGGACCTCTTCTCGCAGGCCGCCCCGCAGCGGAGCGGGGCACGAGATCACGTTGCGGACGACGTCACCGCAGGCGCCCAGTGTGGTCACCAGGACGTCGTTCACCGAGCGGATCGTCGCTTTGAGATCGCCCTTGAGCACGCCGTGGAACTGGTTTCCCTGGCGCGTGGTGACACGGAGCGTGCCGTTGCCGTAGCGGTCCGCCAGCGCGTCGATCACAAGGTACTGCTCTCCGGTGAGCGCACCGCCCGGGATCTTGCAGCGAACCATGAACTCGTGAGATGCCTCGGCGTCCGTGCCGCGTAGCGCGCGGCGCTGGTCGCGGTCTTCCTGCTGATACGTCCCGTGGAACTTGAGGAGTTGAGCCCCGGCGTCGGAGAAATGGTCGCCGCCAGCGGAGAGTTGGGCCGCGAGATCACCCCGCAGGCCGCAGCTCTCCTCCTTCACCTTCTCGACCGGGCTGAGCGGCTTGTCCGTCATGCGACTGCCGCCTCCCGCAGTCCGTCAGCCAGCACCTGGCCGACTTCCGGCCGGCTGAACTCGGGCGGCGGCAGCGCGCCGCTGCGCAGCAGCTCGCGCACTTTGGTCCCGGAGAGCGTCACATGGGACTCGGCGTCGTGCGGGCAAGTTTTGGGTGACGCCATGCCGCCGCAGCGCTGGCAGTAGAACGTGTGCTCGAAGCAGATGGGGTGGATCCCGAGCTCGGCCGGCGTGAATCGCTCGAAGATGCGCTGCGCGTCGTAGGTGCCGTAGTAGTTCCCAACCCCAGCGTGATCGCGGCCAACGATGAAGTGAGTGCAACCGTAGTTCTTGCGCACCAGCGCGTGAAACACGGCTTCCCGCGGGCCGGCGTAGCGCATCGCGGCCGGGAAGCCGGCGAGCAGCACGCGATCCCGCGGGTAGTAGCGATCGAGCAGCACGCGATAGCTCTTGACGCGCACGGCGGCCGGGACGTCATCATCCTTGGTGGGTCCGAGGAGCGGATGCAGCAGCAGCCCGTCGACCGTCTCGAGCGCCGCCTTCTGGATGTACTCGTGCGCCCGGTGCACGGGATTGCGCGTCTGAAAGCCGACCACAGTGCGCCAGCCGCGCTCGCCAAACGCGCGCCGAGTGTCAGCGGGATCGAGCGCCAGCTCCGGGAACGCCGGGGCGGTGCGCCGCAGCAGGCGAATATCCCCCCCGACCAGGAAATCGCCCTGGCCATAAAGCTGGGCCACACCGGGATGCTTAAGGTCGGTGGTCCCGTACGCGAGCTGCGCCTCCTCTTCCTTCGAATGCGTGAACACCTCGCAGACGTCGAGCAGGGCGACGGCCCGGCCGTCCGGCGCCACGAGCGCCACGGTATCGCGGACCCTTCTGGCGTCGGTCACGCGCAGGGTGATCGGCAGCGACCACGGGAGCCCGTTCGCCAAACGCATCTCGTGGAGCACGCGTTGGTAGTCGGCGAGACCCATGAACCCCATGAGCGGGCTGTAGGCACCAGTCGCGATGAGCTCGAGATCTGCCACGGTGCGCGCGTCCACCGACAGGGACGGCAGCGCAGCCGCCAGCTCGAGCGCCGCCGAGTGCTCGTCGCCTGCGATCACCCGGCTCACCAGCTTCCCGCCATGCGGCGCAATCGGCGTCGTTTCGGAGCTCACCACTTAGCCCTCCAGCTTGACGGTGAAGGTGTGCAGGCCGCACTCGGTCTTACCGGTGCCGCTCCACCGCCCCGCACGCTCGGCCTCACCGGGCGCCGTGGGGCGGGTACACGGCCAGCAGCCGATGCTCGAGTAACCCTGGTCGAGCAGCGGGTGATACGGCACGCCGTTTTCACGGATGTAGCGCCACACGTCCGCCCGGCTCCAGTGCGCCAGCGGAAACACTTTCACGATCGGTCGGCCATCGATCTCGTGATACTCGACGAGCTCGGTGGTCGAGCGGCCGGCGGACTGATCCTGTCGCACCGCACTGATCCAAGCATCGAACCCGGCGATCGCTCGGGCGAGCGGCTCGACCTTGCGAATGGTGCAGCAGCGGTCCGGGTCCGTTTGGTACAGCGGACCCGGGTCGGTCAGGGGTTTCAAGTCGACGACGTTGAGGCCGTAGCGCTTGGCGAAGCGCTCTTTGAACGCGTACGTCTCGGGGAAATGGAATGCGGTGTCGAGGAAAAGAACCGGCACCGTCCGGTCAATGCGGCTGAGCAGGTGCGCGAGCACGACGCCGCCCCCGCCGAAGCTCACGGTCAGGGTCGCCTTGCCCGGGAACGTATCCACCGCCCACGTAAGGGTCGTCTCGGGGTCGGCATCCCGGAAGGCCACGGCCAGCTCGCGAACCTGCGCGGCGCTAAGCATCGCCCGGACTCCGCAGGTAGCCGAGCTCGAGGAGCCGATCGATGACGCGGGATGCGCTGTCGGCAACCTCCTCGTGCTCGGTGTCGATCACGAGCTCTGGGGCCGCGGGTTCTTCGTAGGGATCCGATACGCCGGTGAACTGAGGGATTTCCCCCGCCAGGGCTCGGGCGTACAACCCCTTGGTGTCGCGGCGGATGCACTCGTCGAGCGTGGCTTTCACGTACACCTCGACAAACGCGCCGATGTCCTGGCGTACCTCATCTCGGATCGCGCGGTAGGGTGAGATCGCGGCCGTGATCACCGCGACGCCGTTGCGCGCGAGCAGCTTCGCGACGTACCCGATGCGGCGGATGTTGGTGTCGCGGTCCTCGCGCGAGAACCCAAGGCCCTTGGAGAGGTTCTGGCGCACCTCGTCCCCGTCGAGCACTTCGACCGAGATGCCGCGGCGACGCAGCTCCGCGCTCACGGCGGCAGCGAGCGTGGACTTGCCCGCGCCGGACAGCCCGGTGAACCACAACGTGAAGCCGTGCGCCTTCGTGCTGCGTTCCCTGCTCCCGAGCAACTCGGCGTGAGTCATATCTGATCTCCGGAAAACGAAACGGGCCCGCTTCCGAGGGAAGCGGGCCCGATATGCGTCGCGCGTGCCGTTTACAACCTAGTCGAGCATCATCCGATGCCGGCAACCACAGCGCCACAACCGCGTCCGCTCCCCGAGG
>Ga0137415_10004382_pt1 | contig 13982 bp, 8 predicted proteins | sample CZODoug3_1_1_16f_FD_183082 | JGI IMG/M metagenome (GOLD analysis project Ga0137415, IMG submission 183082) | Vadose zone soil fungal communities from Angelo Coast Range Reserve, California, USA - CZODoug3_1_1_16fungal (Hybrid Assembly) | ecosystem: Environmental > Terrestrial > Soil > Vadose... | reverse complement strand
ATTGACGAGGGCGCCGACCTGAAGCTGGGCCTGCCCGGCAATGCCGTCGATCGGCGCAATGAGCCGAGTAAAATCCAGATTGATTTGCGCGGTCTTCACTGCCGCCTCGGCCGCCTGAATCGCCGCTTTCGAGTTCAGCACGGTAGCTTTGGACGCGACGTTCGTCTGGACCGCATTATCGAGATCCTGCTGGCTGGCGGCTTGCTCCAAGGCCAGCGGCGTGTACTTGTTGACGTTGAGCTGGGCCTGGAGCTGCGTGGCTTCCGCGTTGGCGAGTTGGGCCTGAGCTTGTACTAATTGGGCCTTGGCTTGATCAAGTACAGCCTCAAAGGGACGCGGATCGATCTGAAAAAGCAGCTGGCCTTTTCGGACGAGGGAGCCTTCCACGTAGGCTTGCTTGAGAAGGTAGCCGGTCACCTGAGCCTTGACGTCGGCGTCCACTAAGCCATCGAGCGTGCCAATCCATTCTCCGTAGATCGGAACGTCCTTTTGCAGGACCTGAACGACCTCCACATCAACGGCGGGTGGATTGCCGGCTTGGGCGTTCTTTTCTCGGCAGCCGATATTGAACAGGGAGACGGCTGATAGAAGCAAAAGCGGCAAAACGGAGCCAGGCATTGGGACCTGGAACGAGACAGATGTCCTGCGCAAAGCCATTGCGAGCCTCTCGGTTTAGTTGATTTTCTTCAAGTTTAGCCGTGCCTCTTACGGCGCACGCTCATGCCCCTTCTAAGGGAGGGATTAGGGGCGATGCAAAATACTGATAACGCGGAGCATGCGAGGATGCATCTCGCTGCTCGGGCCGCTAGTGTTCAGGTAGCATGCCCAACCACCGACACGCATCCAATTAGCTGACACTCTGGCGTCACGGACTATTGCTACCGTCAGTACTTCCCATGGAAGATAGCGTGGTTGATATCGGGCCAGAACTCTTTCAAGACGTTGAATGCACCATCCAACGCGATTTGGGTCAGCCATTTTTGGCCGGTCTTCGTCCAGGTGCGCTCTGGCGAGGGGTAATATGTGTCCGAAATTCCTGCGCCAGCCCCGTTGCCGACAATTTCCGAAATGTTGAACGTGCGTCCGCCGGAATCGGTGCGCGTGACAAGAAGGCGGCTGACTGCGTAGCCGGTGCGCTTAAAGAAGCCGCCGTGTCCGAGCGTGTAGTATCGCGGATCTTCGCGAGTCAGGCTGGGGACGATGGCTTCGGTCATGTAGTTCGCAACGGCCTGGTCAGCTACCGCATGCCAGTAATAGCGACCAAATGCGGCGCCCCCGTGCCCGAACTCCGGATAAGAGTTGTTGGCCTGGCTGATGCCGGAGATAATCCCCGCGGAAACGAAAGACGAGTAATCGAAACTGTCCTGCGTGGCAAGCCAGAACCTTTGCCGTAAGGACAACGGGTGAACTTGGGTGGTGGTGCTCACGGCGCGATAGTTTGGAAAAATGCCGAGGATGCGCTTGGGCTGCTTGGCATCGTCGTCAACTTGGGTCGATTCCGGCAGGCTTTTGCCGGTACCGGGTTGGGGCCCCAAAACGGGCGGAGCATCAGGTTTTGGCGGAGCTCCCTCCGAGGGGCCTTGCTGCTGAGCGGATGCTTTGTGGGCGGTGGAGAGAAGCAAGAGGGTAACGGCAGCGGCGGCCACGTAGCCGCGGAAATCTGCATAGGATCTGCCAGCACTCATCTCGTCGAGCTCCTGTTTTCTCCCCAGTTGTGATGCATAGAGCGGCGCCCGCGTTAGACGATGACTTGCGAGCGGGCACAGAGGGTTTCTGCACTTCAAACAGAGGGAAGGACTTAGAGGTTATTGGTGTCTATTGAGGTTTGTTGTAGAAATGCAGGGAGGATTAGCCTATCAAGGTAGAAGGGAATGCGCGGATGCTGGGCTTCGGTCTGGCCAGCGAACGGAACGCTAAACAATGAGGTTAAAACATGGCATCGAGAAACGAACCCGCAGCGCGGCCGATCAGGATGGTGATTGCGGACGTTGATGGAACCTTGGTGACGCAGGAAAAAGTGCTGACAAAACGAGCGGCAGAGGCAGTGCTGCGCCTGCACGAAGCCGGAATTCAATTCACGATCACGAGCGGACGCCCTCCGCGCGGCATGGCCATGCTGATCGATCCGCTGAAACTAACACTACCCTTGGCGGCGTTTAATGGCGGCGTGTTGATTAAACCTGATCTCAAGACTGTTGCCGATCAAAAGTTTCTGCCCACTGGCGCGCCGGAGAAGGTGATCGAGGCTGTTGAGAAACATGGGCTGGACGTGTGGGTCTACACGGACATTGATTGGTTTGTGCGCGACGCGAATGCGCCTCACGTTGCTCGCGAGCAGTGGACCGTGAAGTTTCCGCCAACCGTTGTTAAGACGTTTGCCGGGCTTCTTGGCCGCGTGGCGAAAATTGTCGGAGTCAGTGACGATCTCGAGCGCGTAGCGAAATGTGAAAAGGATGTTCAGCAAGCCGGCGGCACACACATTTCGGCAGCCCGCTCACAGCCTTACTACCTCGATGTAACGCATCCGGAGGCGAACAAGGGCGAGGTCGTGCTCTCGCTTTCAAGGCTCCTCAATATTCCGACGGCGGAAATCGCCACGATTGGGGACATGCCGAATGACGTTCTGATGTTCAAGAAGAGCGGGATGAGCATTGTAATGGGTAACGCGAGTCCTGAGGTGCAAGCCGCGGCCACTTGCGTGACGTCCACAAATGAAGATGAAGGATTCGCGAAGGGGATCGAGAAATTTGTGTTGAACTCGCGCGCCGCAAACGTGTGAAGGCATCCGGCCTCTTGCATTGTCTTCGGGGGCGGTCTCGATTGTCGGAGAGGAGTGGACAAGTCATGAGTATGCAGGAAATTCCCTTGCAGCCGGACTTCAGGCAGCGAGCAAAGACAAATGATGTGGCGGTGGCGCGTCTAATCGGATTTGAGACGAAGGAGATTGCTGATGGAAAGGCGACCGTCGTCTTGGCCGCCGGACCACAGCACGCAAATCCTATGGGCACGCTGCACGGCGGGATTCTTTGCGATATCGCGGACGCCGCCATGGGAATAGCGTTTGCCAGCACACTCGGGGCGGACGAAACGTTCACCACGGTGGAACTTAAGATCAATTTCTTCCGTCCAGTGTGGACGGCACAGCTCAGAGCGGAAGGGGCGGTCGTGCAGCGGGGACGCACGGTTGGCTATGTCGAGTGCACCATATCCGATGAGGAGAACCGATTGATCGCGAAAGCGGCTTCCACTTGCATGGTGCTTCGCGGACAAAAAGCCGCAGGGCGGTAATCCTACTTTCGCGTCGGAACGAGTTTTTGCACGTTTTGGTCTAGCTCGGTACTCCTCCGAGAGCCTTGTACAAGGCAATCACGGCGACATACACATCTTTTTCGCTTTCAGCGACGGCGTCCTCGGCTTGCAACTGCGTCCGTTCGGCATCGAGCAACTGGAGAAAATCAACCACTCCTTCGCGGTAGCGCAGACGAGCGATGTCCGCGGCGCGCTTGCTCTCGCGCGCTTGATCGTTCAATTTGATAAGTCGCGCTTGCTGAGCATGGTAATTCGCCAGCGCGCTTTCCGTTTCTTCGAGGGCGCGGAGCACGGTTTCTTCATAGGAGGCCAACGCGCCTTCCGCCGCAGCATTTGAACCACGTACCCGGGCGCGGGCGCGGCCTAAGTCGAAGGCAGACCACGATAAGCCAGGCGACACGGACCATGCGCGTGAGTCTCCCGTAAAAAACAGACTGCCTCGCCCCGCGACGAATCCGAGGAATCCCGAGACGCTAACCTGCGGAAACAGGCCAGCAACTGCCAAGCCTTGGCGCTCGGTGGCCGCGGCTAACAGTCGCTCGGAGGAACGTACATCGGGACGCCGTTGCAGGAGTTCGCCCGGATTGCCGATGGGCAGAGCCTTGGCGATGGCCGGGTAATCGCGCGGTGTGAGATCCGCATTGAGTTCGCCGGGCCGGGTTCCGGTGAGGACGGCCAACCGGTATTCCGCGCGGGACACGTCAAATTCAAAGGAGGGGATCGTGGACTCGATGACCGCCACGCGGGCAGCGGCGCTCGCAACGTCCTGTTCTTCGCCTACACCTGCGTCACGGCGAAGCTGCGTCAGCCGCAGCGTCTCACGCTGATTCTTAAGACTGCGCTGAGCTACCGCCAGGCGCCATTGCGCGCCGCGTAGTTCGAAGTAGTTGCGGGCGAGTTCAGAGACTACGCTGACCTGCACATCGTGAAGGTCGGCCTCGAATGCCTGATTCTCAGCGCGAGCTGCCGCGATGCCGCGACTCACTCTTCCGAATAGATCCGCTTCCCAGAAGGCGTCGAATCCAGCGGTAAAGCTATTGATCCTGCGGCGCTCATCACCGAAGCCGGGAATCTGTTCCTTGCTGTGCTGATAGGAGGCCTGTACGGGTACGGTCGGGTAGCGGTCGAGCTTTCGTTCGTCATATATCGAGCGAGACTCGGAAAGCCTGGCGCGTGCAATGCGAATGCTGTTGTTGGAGGCAAGTGTGCGGTCTACGAGCGAACCGAGGACCGGATCTTCAAACTGTTTCCACCAGCGCGCATCAAACGGCGCTTCTGTCTCGAGGTTTGCGTCCTCTGCGTGGAATTTCACTGCGGAAGTCTGGTGCGATTTGTAATGGGGACCCACGGAGCATCCGCCGAGCGGGAGTAGCACAGCGAGAAGCGGAAGGTATTTTTGAGAGGTTGTGGGCACAGGTTTACGCCTCCACCGAAGTTGCAGACGAGAGTTTTTTACTGGTCGGCGATTTCTTGGCCTCGCGGCCTTCCACCAATCGCTGCACCAGAACGTAAAAGACGGGAGTTAGCACCAATCCAAACGCAGTGACGCCGAGCATCCCGAAAAATACGGCAACGCCAATCGCGCGGCGCATTTCTGAGCCTGCTCCGGTAGAAAGCACCAAGGGAATGACGCCCATCGTAAACGCAAGAGACGTCATTAGAATCGGCCGCAGACGCAAGCGGCACGCTTCCAGCACGGCATCGAACCGGTTCATCCCCTCCTGAAGCTGTTTCTCCCTGGCGAACTCGACGATAAGGATGGCGTTCTTGCAGGCCAGACCAACGAGAACAATCAAGCTGATCTGAGTGAAGACGTTGTTGTCGCCATTCAGCAACCAGACGCCGGCGATGGCCGAAAACAAGGTCATCGGAACAATCAGGATGATTACGAGAGGCAACGACCAACTCTCGTATTGAGCGGCGAGCACCAGATAAACGAGGAAAACAGAGAGCGGAAAAATGTAAACCATGGTGTTGCCGGCAAGAATCTTCTGATAGGTGAGCTCTGTCCATTCGTATTTCATGCCGTTGGGCAATTGGCTGTCCAGGATTTTGGCGATCGCCGCTTCCGACTGGCCCGTGCTGAAGCCCGGCGCGGCGGCCCCATTGATTTCCGCCGCCGGGAATCCGTTGTAACGCATGACCCGGTCCGGTCCGTACGTCGACTTGACGGTGACGATCGAGCCCAGCGGAATCATTTCTCCGGCAGCGTTTCTTGTTCTCAGATGATTGATGTCTTCCGGTTGCAGCCGGTATGGCGACTCCGCCTGCACGTTGACCTGGTAGGTCCTTCCAAAACGATTGAAGTCATTGACGTAAAGCGAACCGAGGTACACCTGCAGAGTGTCAAACACGTCGCCGAGCGGGATCCCGTACGTTTTCGCCTTGTCGCGGTCCACGTGAGAATCGATCTGCGGCACGTTGATATCAAAGCTGGAGAACACACCGATTAAGCCTGGTGTTTGGTTGCCTTTCTGCAGTGTCGCAGCGGTCTCTTTGTAGAGCGGCTCCAAGCCCATGCTAGCGCGATCTTCAATGTAGAGTTTGAAGCCGGCCACCGTGCCCAATCCTTGAACCGGAGGCGGAGGGAAAATTGCGATGAATGCGTCCTGGATGGACGCGTACTGTCTATTCAGGTCGGCCGCGATGGCATTTGCGGAAAGCTCCGGAGACTGCCGTTCGTCCGAAGGTTTCAAAGGCGTGAAAACGATGCCGGAATTCGGGCTGTTGGTGAAGCCGTTGATCGATAACCCAGGAAAGGAAACTGCGTTCTGAACTCCGGGATTTTTCAATGCGATGTCGGACATTTTGCGAATTACATCTTCGGTGCGATCAAGAGTGGCGCCATTGGGCAATTGCGCGAAGGCCACGAGGTATCCCTTGTCCTGTGTGGGGACGAAACCGGCAGGCACGCGGGAAAATCCGACAATCGTCAGACCGATGAGTCCTACATAAACTACAACTGCAATCAGGCTCGACCTCAGTGTGTGCGTGACGAGTATTCCGTAGCCGCTCGAGGCACGCCCAAAGAAGCGATTGAACAGTCTGAAAAACCAGCCGAAGGTAAATTCGATGGCGCGGGTGAAACGATCTTTCTTGGCATCGTGAGACTTGAGCAGAAGCGCCGCAAGCGCCGGACTTAGCGTGAGTGAATTGAACGCGGAAATCACCGTGGAGATGGCAATCGTCAGTGCGAACTGCTTGTAGAATTCGCCCGAGAGTCCCACGATGAACGCGGTGGGGACGAAAACCGCGCACAAGACCAAGGCGATCGCCACGATAGGTCCACTCACCTCTTCCATCGCGCGCCGGGTAGCTTCGTGCGGTTCATGTCCCAAAGCGATATTTCGTTCTACGTTCTCCACGACGACGATGGCATCATCCACGACGATTCCGATGGCGAGGACGAGCCCGAACAACGAAAGTGTGTTCAGAGAGAAGCCCAAGAGGAGCATGATGGAGAACGTTCCGACCAGGGAAACTGGTAGCGCCAGCAATGGAATGACGGACGCCCGCCAGGTTTGGAGGAAGACGAGTACCACGAGCACGACCAGGATGAGGGCTTCGATAAAGGTGTGGCCTACGGCGTGAATCGATTCGCGCACGAAGACAGTCGGATCGTAGACGATTTTGTAGTCCACGCCTTCCGGGAACGACTTCTTGAGACGTTCCATGGTGTCGCGGACCTGTTGCGAAGTCTGCAGTGCGTTCGAGCCGGGCCGCTGGGAAATCGGAAGAGCCGCGGCAGGCTTGTTGTCCAACAAACTGCGGAGTGCGTATGTGCTGGAACCTAGCTCGACGCGGCCCAGATCGCGGACGCGGGTAATCTGTCCATCTTTGGCTGCGCGCACAATGATGTTGCCGAATTCTTCCTCAGTCGTGAGGCGCCCCTGCGTGTTTACGAGCAATTGAAACGCGGTACTTCCCGTATTGGTGGGCGGAGCGCCAAGCACGCCCGCAGCCACCTGCACATTCTGCTCACGAATTGCCTGGACCACGTCCGTGGCGGTCAAGCTATGCGAGGCGAGTTTGTTGGGGTTGAGCCATACGCGCATGCTGAAATCGCCCGCGCCGAAGACCTGTACGTTTCCGACGCCGGGCAGCCGACCCAACTCGTCTTTCACCTGGAGAATGGCCAGATTGGCGAGATACAACATGTCATAGCGATTGTCCGGCGATACCAGGTGCACAACCATCAGCAAGTCCGGCGAGGTTTTGTCCGTGGTTACACCCAGGCGCTGAACTTCCGGCGGCAAACGCGGCAAAGCCTGCGACACGCGGTTCTGCACCTGGACTTGCGCTTTGTCGAGATCGGTCCCGAGTCCGAAGGTGATGGTCAGAGTCATTACGCCGTCGGCGGTGGCTTGCGAAAACATGTAGAGCATGCCTTCGACGCCATTGATCTGCTGTTCGAGCGGCGAAGCGACTGTATCGGCAATGACAGTGGGATTTGCGCCGGGGTAACTTGTGCGCACGACGACAGTGGGCGGCACGACCTCCGGGTATTCGCTCAGAGGAAGGCGAAAGTAGGCGATTGCGCCGATGACGAAAATGATGATCGAAATCACCGCGGCAAAAATGGGCCGCTTGATGAAGAAACTAGAGATGTTCATGGTGGCCCTGGACTATTCCCGCACTTTCTGACCGTGCGACTTCTCTTCGTGACGAACAAGAGCAGATTGCGTGGGGGTATCACTGGATTGATTGCGTTGGATGGCCATGGAGACCTTTTTCGGTGTGACGGCGGCTCCGGGGCGCACGCGCTGCAGGCCGGTTACAACGATCACGTCGCCATGCTGCAAACCATCACGCACGACGCGCAATCCGTCTGCCATCGGGCCGAGCTTGACGGGGCGATACTCGAGCGTGTTGTTTTTGCCGAGGACAAAAACGTATTTCTGATTCAAGTCGGTAACGACCGCCTCGTCTCTGGCCAGGCAGCCGCTCTGCGCTCCGCCACCTTGCAATCGAATCCTTGCAAACAGTCCGGGCGTGAGGGCCAAATTCTTGTTCGCAAAAGTAGCGCGTAAGCGAATTGTTCCTGTCGACGTGCTGACCTGATTGTCCACAAAACTGATCTGACCGGCGTGAGGGAATCCGTCTTCATCCGCGAGCCCCAAGAGGGCAGAGCCGCGCACCTCGTGCGAGGTTGTCGCATGGGTTTGCGTGACGCGCGCATACTTCAGATAGGTCTGTTCGTCGACATCGAAGTAGACGTAGATCGGGTCGAGCGAAACCAGGGTCGTCAGCGGCTTGATTTGCGCGGCGCCGCCTTCGACCAAATTGCCTTCCGTTATCTCGGCTCGACCCACTCGTCCCGTAATGGGAGCCGTGACGCGCGTGAATTCCAGGTTCAGCTCCGCGCCGCGAAGGGCCGCCTCCGTGGAGGCGATGCGAGCTTCGGCTTCGCTGCGAACAGCGGCGCGACGATCGTATTCTTCGGCGGACATCCCGTCGTTGTTGTGAAGGCGCTCGGCGCGTTCAAAATCACTTTGCGCTCGTGAACGCTGCGCCTTCGCTTGCGAGAGTTCGCCCTTCAGACGGTCCACTTCCGCTTGGAAGGGGCGTGGATCGATTTGAAACAGGAGATCGCCTTGTCGAACAATCTCGCCTTCTTTGAAGTGCACGCTCTGCAAGTAGCCGGAAACGCGCGGGCGCACTTCCACCGCATGGACGGCTTCCAGGCGGCCTGTGAACTCATCACTGTCGCCGATTTGCTTGCAAACAACTTCGGCGACGCCCACTTCCACTGGGGCGGGAGCGCCCGGTTGAGCCGAGCTGGAACTGGAACACCCGGTACTAAGGGCGGCTAGCGTCGCGAGCCCGATAATCAGCATCAGCCGCGGCACGGTGCGTTGGTGCTTACTCTTCCATGCGCTTGTAACCAATTGCATCGGTTTCCCCCAAGTGGCGTCGTGCACTTCTCGTTCTGATTTTTAACAATTGGTGATTTACGTGGTTAAGATAGATGACGGACGGCGAATTCCGGTTACATGGGAATACGAGACGCCTGGGAGGAACATGGTATACAATCTGTAACCAGGTAGACATGGCTAAGCGTTTGGAACTCTGTCCTGTCGAAACCACCGCGCGTATCGTCGGAGGACGGTGGAAGGGCGCGGTTCTAGAGCAGCTCTTTCAAGGCGCCAAGAGATTTTCCGAACTGAAGCGCGGCATCACCGGAATCACGCAGCGAACACTCTCACAGCAACTCCGGCAATTGCAGAGCACCGGCATAGTCGAACGCACCGTTTACCCGGACACGCCGCCGCGAGTGGTCTACGCCATTACGCCACTTGGGAAGTCTCTGCGGCCTTTGTTGGACGCTATGTGCCACTGGGGCAGGTCGCACTCGGCTGCGATGGCGTTGAAGAAACTTCGGGCTTCCGATCGACAGCAATAAGGCCGGTCTAATAATCGCAACTATTCCCCTGCACGAGGGTATATGTACTCGCCCTTCGCTAGGCCGGCCAAGGACGCATTTTTAACAATTCTGTGTTTGACATCAGCACAAATAAGGCTTAAACAGTGCGAGCAGGGACAAGTTTGCTTGACTGTCCTTGGATGTGAAGGAATTCCACCGTCCCCGCCCGGTCATGGTTCGATCGGGTTCACTCACGTCGTAAAAAGCGATCGTTCACAGATGCACGTTCGGGATTAAGTCTCGTTGAGGTCCAAACCTTCTTTGGCTGCATCTCAACTATGCCGTTCAGGCTCGATTCCGCTTCGGGGAGGCAATCTTGAAAGCCTGCACACTCCTCTTAACAGATTTAATATCAAAGCGATGCGCCAGGCTGCCAACTATTTTGGCCGCCACTCTTTGCATTAGTTCGTGCTTCGCCACCGGCGCTCGGGGTACTCCCTCTGGTCCTCTTTCAGCAGAGTACACGGACGTCAGTTCGCCGGAATCGGCGGAGGTTGCGATTCCGGGGCCTCTGCGCTCCTTCTTACGCATGGCAGGAATTAGCCAGAAGGTCTCGCCGGAAGAGGTCATGCCTTTGCTGGCCCGCAATGTATTCGCATTGGGCTATGAGGGGCCCTGGCCCAAGGGGCGGCGGTCAGAGTTTCTAATTCTTCTGACGCATTACGTGCAGCAGGCACGAGAATTGACGGCACTGGCGGGCACGGATGGTGTCCTTCATGTTTCAAATTGTGACGACGCGAAGCCCTTGCTGAAAATCCTGGGCTATCGAACCCGGCCGGATTGCGGGCAGCGTAGCACTTTCTTGGAGACCGCCGATCCGCAAAGAGCGTTCCTCACGATCGACTCCGGATTTCCGCTAGTGGATCTTGAAAAGAGCCTGCAAGAGGGCCGGACTTTCACCTATCCGTTTGGGGCATCACGTGTGCCTGCGCCGCCCGTTGAACTCGAATGGAGCAAAAAAGAGAAAAACGCTGATGTGCTGGACATGATTTTAGACGATCCGGGAGTGGCCCGCTTTTACTGGGCATTGGCGCGGATGGACGTCGAGACTCTGTCAACCTTGCGGCAAATGCACGCGCTTAAAAAAATGGTTCCGCAAGCGCCGATCTTGCACTTTTACGGCAGCCACATTTGCATTCGGTCGGGGCGGGTGATTGTGCCGGGAGGATCCGTGGCAGCGCCTGCGTGGAAAGAGCTAGTCGGAGCGTCTCCCGATTCCCCAGGAGAATTCATACCTAGATTGGTCACGAAGGACGGCGGCTGGCTGGCGGCATATTTTGACGACCTCTCGAGCGTGCCGCTCTCGCAGCAAGCTCATTTCACCGAACCTGCGCGACTGCGGCGGCTTTATGAGATGTTCCGCGGAAAAGACTCTTCCGATGCGGGAACGGGGGTGTTTCGGCATGACGCCGGCTTGCTGCTTCTGGTGACCCGACTACGTTGGCAGCCGAACGGCGATCCGTACGTTCCAGGAAATCTAGACGTATGGAAGAAAATCTTTCGGCAAAAGACAGACTACAAAGTCATACGTGATTTTGGCCGTCGAACCGATCATTGGGATCGCCCAGGTCAATTGCTGGAGGCTTTGTTCGCGATTTCTCGAATATCCACCGATTCAGGTCCTTTGCAAACGTATCTTATGCTCAGCGAACTCGATGGCAGGCGCCCTCCGGAGCATCGTCTTAGTCCCCAGACGGTGGCCTTGCTGGCCAGCAAGTTCTTTGAGTTCAGCGACCAGTACCTGGTCTTTTCGGAATTTCCGGATTTGAACGATGCTTCGATCGCCGCCTTCGTGCAGATTGTAACTGCTCTAAACGGTATTCAGAAGGAACCGTTACGGGGCAATGCTCTCGGAACTTTTCAAGCCAGCGTCGGTTTATGGCAAATACTGGCGCGGCAGGGTGAAATCCCCAGCGAAGGTTTGAACGATTCGTGGCAAAAAATGATCAGGCCGTTTGGCAGGATTGGCTCTTCCGCGCAACTTTTCGATGCCGGGCGAAGCTCCGTGAAGGACCTGCTCCTCGCCGCAACTGGCAAACCTGATTGGTCTCAAGACAAAATCATCAATTTGCTTGCCGGACCCACCCAATCGACTTCGGAAGCTCAGAGCATGCATGAACTGATGGCCAACAGAATCCGCTCGATTTTGGACGAGCAGCGTTTGGTTTCTCTCGATACGCTCTTGGCCCTGGGTGACGGCTTGCGCGAGGCTACACAAGGAAGCTTCTCAGGCAATACCTTGCTTCCTCTGGCCGGGGAACTCAGGGAATTTGAGATGCCCCAACCAATCTTCCGAAATAGCGAGAGAGAACAGTGGGCGGCGGGGATTTACAATAACCGTCACACGGACCTGCAGATGCGGACAAACCTGGCAAAGATAATTAAGTCGCCTGGTTCTCCCGAACAAGTTGCCGAGGCTCGCGGCCAACTCGCTCCGTTCCTGCGAGACACGCTGGTTGGACTCAACTACGCCTACTACGAGCCTCCCGGCGCCCAGATTCTTCACCATAATCCGCTTTTCGTTCGGTCGCATGATTTTGCAGGAGACACCGTCGTCGGGCTGGAACGACTTTGGCAAGCGTCTCAGTTGTTCGGGGCGGGATCACCAGCGGGCGGCGGCGCACACCTGGTGGGATCGCTGGCGGATCTACCATACGTTCTTGCTACGGCAGAGCAGGATTTCCTCGCGCCTCGAAATGTGCAGGCTCTGATCTGGCGAGAGTTGGTGCCGGGCCTTCTGACCAACGCCGTCGTGCCCCGATGGTGGAACGTGAGTCAAAATGAGCTTCACGCGGTCAGCCTGTGTCAAAAAAGTGGTGAGGAGATTTTGGCCACTTCCGCTCAGAATGAAGAACTGCGGAATAAAGTGATGAGTATCTTGTCGGATCGCATGGTTCCGCAGCGCTCTGAGAGAGTGGAGCAGGGTTTGCGTGCGGGGCAGTTGTCCGAAGTCGTTTCACAGTTGATGCCGGCCGATACTTTCTATCTGGCGGCGGAATATCAGCAAAGGTTTCCCCAAGAGCCCAATTCCTTCGGGCCCGCCGGTAATGAACTCGCAACACTCCGTCAGCGCTATCCCGACGAGGTTAGCTGGGAGCGTTTGTCGCGAGACTTTGGAGTGCCACATCGCGTATTGACGCAGAGTTACGCGCGCGAACTACTGAATGTGCCGCCCCTGCCGGTCTTCATGGGCTACGCTAACCGTCTGTTCGCTGAGACCTGGGACTCAAACAACCTGTATTGGGCGCGCCTTGCTGACGAAAAGGGTTATTCACCGGTGATGCTAAACCGTTTGGTCCCTGAACTCACGCGTCGCATGGTCGAGAAGATTTTTGCCACGGATTTCGAGGATTGGCCGGCGCTGCTGCGCGCCGCACGAGAAACCGGCGAAGAGTTTCGGCAGGGTAAGATCGTTGCCTTGTCGAGAAATGACAACTCTTCCCAGCCCTAGAGCAGTCTTTTTCTTAGTAAATTTTCACGGAATCGTTGTGGTGGGGAAAAACAACGCCGTGCGATATGGATACAAACCTATGGGGAAACGACCTTTCTTGCTAGCGGTGCTTCTACTCGGAGTACTGCTTTTTTCCACTCTTCGGACGAGCGGTCAGGAAGACCCGACGCGCCTGCGCGTCGTCGTCAACCTGGTGCAGTTAAATGTGGCTGTGACCGATAATAAGGGCAACTATGTAACGAGTCTTCGCCCTTCGGATTTCGTTATCACTGAAGACGGCATTCCGCAGAGCGTTGCAAACTTTGAGGAAGGGAATGGCCCTACGACCAGATTGATCGAAACCACTGCGGACACAGCAAAGCCCGAGGGGGCTGGGTCTGCCACAGCGCAAGGGACTCGGATGCAGGACTTGGCGTTGGGACCCGACGCTCCTGAAACGCTTAGTTCCGCCGTGTCCGGCGCAAATGTGTTCATCTTGTTCGATACCAGCAATTACATGTACCGAGGTTTCGTTTTCGCGCAAGATGCTATCGCGAATTTTGTGCGCTCTCTGGAAAGCGCGGACAAGGTAGCGTTTTATTCGTACAGCCGCGATCTTTACCGGGCTGCGGCTTTGACCGGCGACCGGTCAGAGGTGGTGCGCGGTGTGCGCACGAGCGTGGCGGGGGACGATGCGGCGCTTTACAACTCGTTGTTGCTGACGGTTCAGGACGCCGGCCAGCACCCAGGAAGAAAAGTCATCGTGGTGTTCTCGAATGGCCCGGACAACGCCAGCATGGTGCCTCCTGAGGATGTCGC